>Ga0180220_1000633_pt1 | contig 34721 bp, 29 predicted proteins | sample eDN5th37CBELigBY_FD_151335 | JGI IMG/M metagenome (GOLD analysis project Ga0180220, IMG submission 151335) | Enriched backyard soil microbial communities from Emeryville, California, USA - eDNA 5th pass 37_C BE-Lig BY (version 2) (version 2) | ecosystem: Environmental > Terrestrial > Soil >... | reverse complement strand
GGCCTGGGCACGGGCGGCATGCTCACCGAGGTGGTGGCAAACCCCGGCTGGGGCTTCCGCCTCCTCACGGTGGTGACCTTGGCGGCCGGCACGGCCTTCATCATGTGGCTCGGCGAGCAGATCACCGAGCGCGGCGTCGGCAACGGGATCTCGCTGATCATCTTCGCGGGCATCGTGGCCGGGCTGCCCGACGCGATCGTCTCGACCTTCCAGTTCTACCGGACCGGCCAGCTCGACGAGGTCGCGGTGCTGGTGCTCACCGCGGTGGTCTTCCTCGCCGTCGCGGCGGTGGTCTTCGTCGAGCGGGGCCAGCGGCGCATCCCCGTCCAGTACGCCAAGCGCGTGGTGGGCCGGAAGGTGGTCGGCGGACAGACCACGCACCTGCCCCTCAAGGTGAACACCGCCGGCGTGATCCCGGCGATCTTCGCGTCGTCGATCCTGCTCTTCCCGGCGACCCTCGCCGGCTGGATGCCCTTCCTCAAGGGCTTCTCGGACGCGCTGCAGAGCGGCGGGTGGGAGTACAACACCCTCTACGTGCTGCTGATCGTGTTCTTCACCTTCTTCTACACGGCGGTGACCTTCAACCCGGTGGACGTCGCCGACAACATGAAGAAGCACGGCGGCTACATCCCCGGCATCCGTCCCGGCAAGAAGACGGCTGAGTACATCGATCGGGTGCTCTCCCGGCTCACCACCGGCGGGGCCCTGTACCTCGCCCTGGTCTGCGTGCTGCCGACCATCCTGATCAACGCGTTCAACACGCCGTTCTTCTTCGGCGGTACGGCGCTCCTCATCGTGGTGGGAGTCGCCCTCGACACCGTGCAGCAGATCGAGGGGCACCTGATCACCCGCCACTACGAGGGCTTCACCGGCGCCCGCGGGCCCCGCATCCGCGGCCGTCGCCTGGCCGGCGGGATGCGGTAGGCAAGGGTGCCCGCGGCGCGGCCCGCCCCGCGAGGGCGGAGGCCGTGCGGCGGATCTCGAACGCCGAAGCGGCCCGCGGGCAGCTCGGCGATGGTCGGTTTTTCAGGGGCGTTGCGACTTGCGCGGGGCGCTTCCGGCCGGGGGCGCCCCGTACGGATCCCGGCTCCAGAGGCGAGCTTTACCCGTGGGACGCGCGCCCGAAAGGAGAACTTCTCATGAACCTCGTCTTCCTCGGCCCCGCCGGATCCGGCAAGGGGACCCAGGCCAAGAAGCTGGAGTCCGCCTACGGCGTGGTCCAGATCTCCACCGGCGACCTCCTCCGCGAGGCGGTGCGGGAGGGCACGCCCCTGGGGCAGAAGGCGGAGCCGCTGATGCGGCAGGGCAAGCTCGTCCCGGACGACCTGGTCATCGGCGTCATCGAGGATCGCTTCCGCCAGGGCGGCCTGGAGAAGGGCGTCCTGCTCGACGGCTTCCCCCGCACGCTCCCCCAGGCGGAGGCCCTGGACTCGATGTTCGCGCGCACGGGCGTCCGGCTGGACAAGGTCCTCAGCCTCGAGGTCCCCCCGTCGATCCTCGTCGATCGGGTGACGGGGCGGCGCTCCTGCCCCAAGTGCGGAACGGTCTACCACGTCAAGGCGGCGCCGCCGAAGGTGCCCGGGATCTGCGACCTAGACGGGACGGAGCTCATCCAGCGCAGCGACGACACGGCGGAGAAGCTCGCCAACCGCCTCGCCGTCTTCGAGACCGAGATCCCCAAGGTGAAGCGGCACTACGGCGACCGGGGCCTGCTCGCCGAGGTGGACGGCACCGGCGCGCCGGACGAGGTCTTCGCCCGCATCCGCGAGGCGCTCGGAGCGTAGATGGGAGTCATCCTCAAGTCGCGTCGCGAGATCGACGCCATGCGGGAGGCGGGCAGGGTCGTCGCGACCATCCTGGAGCGGCTGCGGGAGGCGGCCAGGCCCGGCGTCTCCACCGGCGAGCTGGACGAGCTCGCCGCGGCCCTCATCCGGGAGCACGGCGTCAAGTCCGCCTTCCTGGGCTACGGGCCCGGCGGCCTCCCGCCGTACCCCGGCGTGCTCTGCGCCTCGATCAACGAGGAGATCGTCCACGGGATCCCGTCGCGGAAGCGGATCCTCAAGGAGGGCGACATCATCAGCCTTGACTTCGGGGTGATGAAGGACGGCTGGTACGGCGACTCCGCCATCACCGTGGGCGTGGGCAGGATCTCCGAGGAGGCGGCCCGGCTGGTCGAGGCCACCCGCCGCTGCCTGGAGATCGGCATCGAGCAGGCGAGGGTGGGGAACCGGCTCTACGACATCGGCGCCGCGATCCAGTCCTACGCCGAGGGCCTCGGCTACGGCGTCACCCGGGACTTCGTGGGGCACGGCATCGGCCGCCGGATGCACGAGGACCCCCAGGTGCCCAACTGCGGGAGGGCGGGGCAGGGCATCCGCCTCAAGGCCGGGATGGTCCTGGCGATCGAGCCGATGATCAACGAGGGGACCTGGGAGGTCGACATCCTCGAGGATCAGTGGACCGCGGTCACCGCGGATCGGCGGCTCTCCGCGCACTTCGAGCACACGGTCGCGATCACGGAGGACGGCCCCGAGATCCTCACCCTGCCGTGACCGGGCCGCGCGGTGGATTTCCGGCGGGCCTCGGAAAAGAGGCTTGCCTGTTTCGGGCGGGTCGTGCTATTGCCCGCCGACTTTTTGAGTCGACGCTTCTGGCGGATCGATCCGCTCGGATGTCGCGTCGCGTTGCGGAGCAGTCATGAAGGTGCGGGCATCCGTCAAGAAGATTTGCGAGAAGTGCAAGGTCATTCGGCGTCGCGGCATCGTGCGGGTCATCTGCGCGGCCAACCCGCGCCACAAGCAGCGCCAGGGCTGATCGTCCTCGCCCCAGACGCCAGATAGATACGGATCGGAGGAAAGCAGTGGCTCGAATTGCCGGCGTGGATCTGCCCCGCGAAAAGCGGATCGTGATCTCGCTCCAGTACATCTACGGAATCGGCGACGCCCTCGCCAAGCAGATCTGCGCGAAGGCCCAGGTCGACGAGAGCATCCGCACCAAGGATCTCACCGACGACCAGGCCCGCCGCCTGCGCGAGGTCATCGAGCACGACGTGAAGGTCGAGGGCGACCTCCGCCGCGAGGTCTCGATGAACGTCAAGCGGCTGATGGACCTCGGGTGCTACCGGGGGCTTCGTCACCGCAGGGGCCTCCCCGTCCGCGGCCAGCGCACGCACACCAACGCCCGCACGCGCAAGGGGCCCAAGCGCACCCTGGCCCGGCCGCGCGCCGCCGGCCGCTGATTCCCTCTCGAGCGGCCGCGCCACCCGCGGCCGTCGAACACCTTTCGGAGCAGATTCCAAGATGGCCGATGAGAAGAAGGGCAAGAAGAAGGTCCGCAAGAACGTCCAGCAGGGGGTGGTCCACATCTCCTCGACGTTCAACAACACCCTGATCACGATCACCGACGTGAGCGGCAACGTGCTCTCGTGGTCGAGCTCGGGCGCCCGCGGCTTCAAGGGCTCGCGCAAGTCGACGCCCTTCGCCGCGCAGGTCGCCGCCGGCGACGCCGCCGCCAAGGCGATGGAGCACGGCCTCCGGACCGTCTCGGTGATGGTGAAGGGCCCCGGCGCCGGCCGCGAGTCCGCGCTCCGGGCGATCGCCGCAGCCGGCCTCAAGGTCCAGCTCATCAAGGACGTGACCCCGATCCCCCACAACGGCTGCAGGCCCCCGAAGCGGCGCCGGGTCTGATTCGACTTTCGGGCGCCCGGCTGGCGACGGCCCGCCGCGGCGCGCAGACGACCTCCCAAGGAGACTGAAGTGGCTCGTTACACCGGTGCGTCGTGCCGTCTTTGCAGGCGCGAGAACCTCAAAATGTACCTGAAGGGCGATCGCTGCTACAGCGACAAGTGCGCCATCGAGCGCCGCCCCTATCCCCCCGGTCAGCACGGGCAGGGTCGGATCAAGTTCTCCGAGTACGGCATCCAGCTCCGCGAGAAGCAGAAGGTGAAGCGGATGTACGGCCTGCTCGAGGCGCAGTTCCGGCTCTACTACCAGCGCGCCAACGCCAAGAAGGGCAAGACGGGCGAGAACCTCCTCCAGGCCCTCGAGCTGCGCCTCGACAACGTCGCCTTCCGCATGGGCTTTGCCGACACCCGCAACGAGGCCCGCCAGCTCGTCCGCCACGCGCACTTCCGCGTGAACGGCAAGAAGGTGAACATCCCCTCGTACCAGGTCCGCGTCGGCGACCGCATCTCGGTCAAGGAGCGGTCCCGGAAGATCGCCGCGATCACCGAGGCGCTCGAGGCCGTGGACCGGCGGGGCTTCCCCGCCTGGGTCGAGGTGGACAAGAAGGCCTTCGAGGGGACGGTGAAGGCGCTGCCGGCTCGCGAGGACCTCACGCTGCCCATCCAGGAGCAGCTCATCGTCGAGCTCTACAGCAAGTAATGGTCACAATCACCCTGTAGCCGCCCGTGGTGCCGGCCCTGGCCGGCGTGGAGGGCGCGCGCGAGGTAATTTCCATGGCAGACGCAACGATCGCCAAGAACTGGCGCGATCTGATCAGGCCGCGTGGCATCCAGATCGATCACGACTCCCTCACGAACTCCTACGGGAAGTTCGTGGCCGAGCCCCTGGAGCGGGGCTTCGGGATCACCCTCGGCAACTCCCTGCGCCGGATGCTCCTCTCGTCGCTGCAGGGTGCGGCGATCACCTCGGTGAAGATCGAGGGGGTGGATCACGAGTTCTCGACGATCCCCGAGGTCTCCGAGGACGTCACCGAGATCATCCTGAACCTCAAGGAGGTCCGCCTCCGGATGCACACCCTCGAGATGCGCACCCTGCGCCTCGAGATCGACGGGCCGAAGGAGGTCACCGCCGGCGACCTCATCACCGACCCGCAGGTCGAGGTCCTCAACCCCGGGCACCACATCGCCACGGTGGCGGAGGGCGGCAAGCTGCGGGTGGAGATGACCTGCCGCCGCGGCCGCGGCTACGTCCCCGCCGAGCGGAACAAGGTTCCGGGGCAGCCCATCGGCACCATCCCCATCGACGCGCTCTTCTCGCCGGTGAAGAAGGTCAACTACCAGGTGACCAACGCCCGCGTCGGGCAGCAGACGGACTACGACAAGCTGACCCTCGAGGTGTGGACGGACGGCTCCGTGGAGCCCGCCGACGCCGTGGCCTACGCGGCGAAGATCGTCAAGGAGCAGCTCTCGATCTTCATCAACTTCGACGAGACCGAGGAGCCGATCCCCGCGGAGTTCCTGCCGCAGGCGGAGGAGAAGCTCAACGAGAACCTCTTCCGCTCCGTGGACGAGCTCGAGCTCTCCGTCCGCTCCGCCAACTGCCTCCAGAACGCCAACATCAAGACCATCGGCGAGCTGGTGCAGAAGACCGAGGCGGAGATGCTGAAGACCAAGAACTTCGGCCGGAAGAGCCTCAAGGAGATCAAGGAGATCCTCGCCGAGATGGGCCTGTCGCTCGGCATGAAGCTGGAGAACTGGCCGCCGCGCACCGCGGGTACGCAGGCGCCGAAGCTGTAGGACTCGATCGCCGGGCAGGGCGGCGAGCCCCCGAGGCCTCGTCGTCGTCGCCGGCGGTTCGAAGATGATCCGCGCCCGCCAGGATGGCGGGGCGGACGCGATGGAGAAAGACGATGCGTCACGGAGTTGCCGGCCGCCGATTCTCGCGGACCTCGGCTCATCGGGAAGCGATGATGGACAACATGATCATCTCGCTCTTCCGGCACGAGCGGATCCGCACCACGGTGCCCAAGGCCAAGGAAGCCCGCAAGCTCGCGGACCGGATGATCAGCCTGGGCAAGAAGGGCTCGCTGCACGCCCGTCGCCTCGCCAGCAGGACGGTCCACGACAAGGAGGTGCTGTCGAAGCTCTTCGACCAGATCGCGCCCAGGTTCGAGGCGCGCCCCGGCGGCTACACCCGGATCGTCCGCATCGGGCGCCGCCTCGGCGACTCCGCCGAGATGGCCTTCCTCGAGCTGGTGGATCGCGAGGAGGCACCGGCCGCCCCTGCCGAGGGCGAGTCGAAGGACTGACCGCAGCGCGATTCGATCCCGAACGACGGCGGCGGCCCCTCTCGAGCGGGCGTGCCGCCGTTCGCGTTTCAGGCATACGGGAGGGGCTGCGGCGGGGAGCTCCCCGCCCCGCTTGCGGGTGGGGGTTCCTGCCGGGCCCCGGCCAACGCCGGGGGACGGAGCTGCCCGGCCCCGCCGCGGGGCCGCCTTCGGGCCTGCCGGGCGAAGGGGTCCCGAGGGGCGGGAGCACTCCGCAGGGGTGCATTTGGTACCCCTGGTAATACTTTTCCCGCCATGATTGAATGCTCCTTCCCTCAGGAGGAATGACGATGCGTCGTATCGCGTTGTGGGTCTTTCTCGCGCCGCTGCTCGCTGCGTGTTCGGACGACAAGATCGGTGGCGTCCAGGGCCTGGTCTCGGCCGATCCCGACTCCCTCTCCTTCGGCAAGGTCTTCGTCGGCTCGTCGACCTTCGAGACCGTCACGCTCACCAACGCCGGGCGCACCGAGGTCCGGGTCTCCGTCTCCGACCTGCCCGCCGGCTTCGAGGTGAAGCCCGCGGAGATCGTCGTGGCCGGCGCCAGCACGGAGACGGTGAACGTGCACTTCTCGCCCAGTGTCCTGGGCGAGGTGAAGGGCGAGGTGGTGCTCGGCGTGATCGGCGCGGAGAACGACTCGATCGCCATCGCGGTCGAAGGGGAGGCCGTCGAGCGCGTGCTGGACTACGAGGAGCCCCTCGACTTCGGCCTCGTCGAGGTGGGCACCACCGAGACCAAGCCGCTGAAGCTCACCAGCCTCGTGGCCTTTCACCTCTCCGCGCCGCTCACGGTGGTGGGAGGGAACGGCGCGGACGTCTACGCCGTGGACCAGGAGTCGCTCGAGCTCGACGCGGGCGCCCAGACCGACCTCCTCGTCACCTTCAAGCCATCCCGGCGCGGCGTGCTCAACTCCTTCCTCGAGATCCGATACTGCGACGGCTGCGCGGTCACCCGCATTCCGCTGCAGGGCGTGGGCGGGGTCGACATGCTGGCAGCAGACGAGGTCGACTTCGGCGTGCGCTCCCTCGGGTCGGAGTCGGAGCTTCCGCTCACGCTCCACAACACGGGCGATTTCCCCATCTCGATCGTCGGTCTCGACCTCGGCGACTCCCACTCCGAGTTCTCGATCCTGGACGTCCGCCCCTTGGAGCTCGCTCCCGGCGACGTGGAGACCTACACCGTCGCCCTCCGCGCCGGCGACGAGCAGGGCCTCCGCGAGGGCACCGTCCGGTTCGTCGTGCCGGGGGGCGGCCTCCGCCCCGAGGTCGTGACGCTGCGGGCCACGGTGGGTGGCATCCACGTCGTCGCCACGCCCCAGGGCCAGGACTTCGCGCGGCAGCCGTTGGGCGTCGAGGCCACCAAATCGATCAGCTTCACCAACGAAGGCGAGAAGCGGGAGGTCTTCCTGATCGACCCCGTCTTCGACGGCGGTCCTCGCTTCGGCCTCAAGCCCGTCGAACCCGAGCTCACGGAGGGACCGGGGGTCCCGGGCGGATGGAGGATCGACGAGCACGGGACGCCGGTTCCGTTCGCGGTCACCTTCCAGTCCACGGAGCCCGGCACGTACTCCGGCTCGCTCACCTTCCGGATCGTGAACCCCGACGGCAGCCCCGCGGTCGAGCAGCCGGCGATCACCGTGCCGGTGATCGCCGAGGCGGTCGAGCCCCTGCCTTGCACGCTCCACATCGCCCCCGACCACATCCGCTTCGGCGCGGTGCGTACGGGCCGCATCTACAAGCGGGACATCGTGGTCACGAACGTCGGCAGCGACGAGTGCTTCATCTGGAACGTGAATCTCGAGGAGACGACGCCCCGCGGCTACTACGCCCTCGAGTCCGACTTCGGCGAGACGACCTACGTGGTCTCGCCCGGCGAGTCCCTCACCGCGCGGGTGATGTACGCGCCGAAGATGCGGCAGACGGAGATCGACGAGGCCCTCTTCACCTTCCAGCAGCCCGCCGGCAACCACGAGGTCCGGATCACGGGGCAGTCGGTGAACTTCAACCTCCTGGTGAACCCCAACCCGATCGTCGTGGGAACCGCGAAGATCAACGAGCGCATCTACAAGGACTTCTCCGTCTCGAACATGGGGTCGGCCACGGTGAACCTCGAGCGGATCGACGTCTCCGGCCCCGACTCCTCGGTGTTCGGCCTGGAGACGCCCAACCCGCTCCCCGCGATCCCCGGCAACGGCGTGACCCCGGCGGGCGCGCTCTCGAGCTGGTTCCGGCCCGCCGACCCCGGGACCAAGGTGTCCCATCTCGAGATCTTCGTGCAGGGCACCCTCGAGCCGATCCTCGTCGACGTCCGGGGCACGGGATCCACCGAGCTCTGCGACGAGGAGTGTGCGGCGCCGATCGCGACCTGCCCCCCGCCGGAGACGGTGTCCGTGAACACGAAGACGACGCTCCAGGGGCGGGCGACCAGCCCCGGCGGCCACAACACCGAGTGCACCTGGACGGTGGTGCAGGCGCCGCGGGGATCCCGCGCCCAGCCGGGCCCGGGTTGCACCCCGGACTTCACCCCGGACATCGTCGGCGACTACATCCTCGAGCTCCGGGTCACGGACGACTACGACGACCGGAACTGGGACTCGTGCCAGACGGGGATCACCGCCACCGCCAACGGCGGCCTCTGGGTGGAGATGTTCTGGGATCGGGCGGGCGACATCGACCTGCACTTGCTGAACGTCGACATGGCCGATCCCTGGCAGCAGACCTCCTGGTGGACCCAGGCCGATTGCTACTACGGGAACCGGACCCCCACCTGGGATCCGAGCTATCCGAACGCATCGCCCGGCCTGGACCGGGACGACATCCCGGGGACGGGGCCGGAGAACATCCGCATCACCTCGCCGGCCCCGCACGAGTACGCGGTGGGCGTCCACAACTTCAGCAACCGCAACGGGCCCATCGAGGTGACGACCAACGTCTACTGCGGCGGGGCGCTCCTCGTGACGGAGCTGACCGTGTTCACCGTGACGAAGGACTTCGTCATCCTCGGCCTGGTGGACGACCTCTGCAACTGGGCGCCGGACGGCACCAAGTGGTCGGGGTTCCACTGACCCTTCGGCCCCCGGCCGAGCCGCCGGGCGCACGTCGGCTCGAGGGCGATTCCCGCTTGACGGGTGGCCGAGTGGAGGCGATATATCCGGCCCGTTCGGCGCCATAGCCAAGTGGTAAGGCAGAGGTCTGCAAAACCTCCATTCCCCGGTTCAAATCCGGGTGGCGCCTCCAGCTCTCGACGGGCCCCGATCGCCTCCAGGCGGTCGGGGCCTTCGTCTGTGGGGGAGCCGGCGACGGCGGAATGACGGGCCAGGGGCGGTCGCCTCCCGAGGCGGATCGCCGGCGGTGCCTCGCTCCGCTCCGGTCCCGGTCCTCCCCGTTGGCAGCGGCGTGGATTCATCGGAGGATGTCGCGGTGGACCTGATTCCGGCGCTGCTCATCGTGGGGGCGTCCTACGCCGGGTACCTCCTGGCCTGGAGGCGGGTGCGTGCCGCCAGGGGGCGTCGGCGCGGCCCCGATCCGGCCGCGGTCTCCGCCTTCGACTACGCGGCGCTGGAGCGGGAGCTCCCGGGGCTGTGCGAGGCGCGGCCCGAGCTGCGCGACCGCTTCATCGAGGCGCTCCAGCGGGCGAGGCTCGCCGACGCCGCGGCGCCGGGGCCCGCCCGGGTGGAGAGCGCCCTCGAGGCCCTGGCCGCCCTCCGGCGGGTGAGGGAGGCGACCCTCGATGCGCCGGGTTGGAGCGGCCTCGCCGCGCACCTGGAGGTGCAGCGGCTCTCGTTCTGGTCGCTGGAGTACGCGGAGCTGCGGGCGAGGCGCTGGCTGCGCAAGGCGCTGGCCCGACACCCCGATGCGCCCTCGCTGCACCTGGTCCGGGCCCACCTGGAGGCCTCCCTCGGGAACGCCGAGGGCGCGGCCGATCAGCTCGCGCGGGCGCTCTATTACGCCAAGGGTGATCCGTTCTACGCGAGGCCCATCGTCGCCTCGCCGGCGATGGCGCGGCTTCGGCCTGCCCTCGACGCCCAGGCGAGGGCGGTGCTGGAGGCCGGCGAGCCCCTAAATTGACGGATCGCCGGCGTTCCCTGAAGATTCCGCGCAAACCTCGAAGCCACGGTCGTCGAACGCATGCTCCTCGCCGCCCATGGGGCGACCCACGTCGGTCGCCGCCGCACGGACAATGAAGACGCCTTCCTCGTGGATCGCGAGCTGGGCCTGTACGTGGTGTGCGACGGCATGGGCGGCCACGCCGCCGGCGAGGTCGCCTCGGCCCGCACCATCGAGGTGATCCGCGAACACGTCGCCGAGAACCGCGCGGTGATGGAGGCCCTGGCACGGGAGCCGTCTCCCGCCCACCGCGCCGAGGCCGTGGCGCTGATGGAGGCCGCGATCCAGCGCGCGTGCGCGGAGGTCTACCAGATCGCGCAGGCCGACCCCTCGAAGCGAGGGATGGGGACCACCTGCGTGGCGCTGCTCCTCGCCGGCGAGACCGGCGTCATCGGCCACGTCGGCGACTCCCGGATCTACCTCTCCCGCGGCGGCCAGGCCCATCGGCTCACCGAGGACCACACGCTGGTCCAGGCCCAGCTCAAGCAGGGCGTGATCACCCGCGACCAGGCCGAGATCTCCCCCTACCGCAACGTCATCACCCGGGCGGTGGGGATCCAGGCGTCGGTCCACGTCGACACGCTGGTCACCGAGGTCCTGCCCGGCGACGTCTACGTGCTCTGCTCGGACGGCCTCCACGGCTACCTCGAGGACGACGAGACGGCGGCGCTGCTCGCGGAGGGGCCGCCGGCCTCGCTGCCGGAGCGCCTCATCGACCTCGCGAACGAGCGCGGCGGCAAGGACAACGTCACGGTGATCGCGGTCCACGCCCAGGCCGAGGCCGGCGGGACCACGAGCCTCGCCGAGTCCCGGATCGAGGCCCTGCGCCGCATCCCGCTCTTCCACCACCTCTCCTACAAGGAGCAGATGGCCGTCCTCGCCCTGGCCCAGTCCCAGGCGTTCGAGGCGGGCGAGATCGTGCTGGAGGAGGGGGCGCCCGGCGACCGGCTCTTCGTGGTGGTGCAGGGGAGGGTGGGGATCGAGGCGGCGGGCGCGCCGATCGCGGAGATCGGGAGCGGCGGGCACTTCGGGGAGATGGGCCTCATCGAGCAGGCGAGCCGCTCCGCCACCGTCCGGGCCCTCGAGCCCACCCGCTGCATGATGTTCGGCCGCACCGACCTCATGGCGCTGATGCGCAAGGAGCCGGTGCTGGCGGTGAAGCTCCTGTGGAGCCTGGTGCAGGTCCTCTCGGAGCGCCTCCGGGCCACGAACGTCGAACTCTCGGACGCCCGCCTCGTCCAGCCCCGCACCTGAGGGCCGTACCGGACGCCCGGTGCACGGCCGGGTCCGACGGCGCGCGTCCCCGGCTCCCCCTCCTGCCCGCGCGGATTCCGAGGTAGAACCGATCCCCCCTCTCCCCGGCGGCGACGGCCGCCCCCCGAGGAACGATGGCACGTATCCCCGTAGCAGTCGTCGGCGCGACCGGCCTCGCCGGCCAGCAGTTCCTGGCGGCCCTCGACGGCCACCCCGCCTTCGAGCTCGCGGCCCTGGCGGCGAGCCCCCGCAGCGCCGGCAAGGCCTACGGCGACGCCATCCGCGACGAGAAGGGCGCCAGCCGCTGGTTCGCCGAGGGGCGGGTCCCCGACGCCTTCGCCTCCCTCCCGGTGCAGGACGCGGCCGCCTTCGATCCCCGTGCCGTCTCCCTGGTCTTCTCCGCGGTGGACGGCGACGCCGCCCGGGAGCTCGAGGCGATCTGGGCCAGGACCACCCCGGTGATCTCCACCGCGAGCGCCTTCCGCATGGAGCCGGACGTGCCGCTGGTGATCCCTCCGGTGAACCCCGACCACGTGGAGCTTCTGGAGGAGCAGCGCCGGCGCCGGGGGTGGAAGGGCTTCGTCGCCCCCATCCCCAACTGCACCACCACCGGCCTCGCCGTCACCCTGGCGGCCCTGGAGCCGGCCTTCGGCGTGGAAGCGGTGCTGATGACCTCGCTCCAGGCGGTGTCGGGCGCGGGCCGCTCACCTGGGGTGGGCGCCCTCGACGTCGTGGACAACGTCGTCCCCTTCATCCCCAGGGAGGAGGAGAAGGTCGAGTCGGAGACCCGCAAGATCCTCGGCCTCCTGGAGGGCGGGGAGATCCGCGCCCACCCCATGGGCCTCTCCTGCACCTGCACCCGGGTCTCGGTGCTGGACGGCCACACGGAGAGCGTCTCCGTCCGCCTCTCCCGCCGGGCCTCGCCCGCGGCGGTCGCCGAGGCGATGCGCGCCTTCCGCGCCCCGGCGGACGTGGAGGCGCTCCCCACCGCGCCCGCGCGTTTCCTCGAGGTGCACGACGACCCCTACCGCCCCCAGCCCCGCCTCGACCGCGAGGCGGGCGGCGGGATGACCACGGCGGTGGGCCGCATCCGCCCCGATCCCGTCCTCGGCGGCGCCAAGTACGTGCTGGTCTCCCACAACACCAAGATGGGCGCGGCGAAGGGCGCGATCCTGCTGGCGGAGTTGGTCCACGCCCGCGGCCTCGTGTGAAGGGTCGTTTGATTCCCCACGGAAAGTGCGGTACGCCTTCGCGATTCCCCAACGAAGAGGCGCGCCCGTCCCCCCTGCGGTGCGGAGGCGTCTGGAGCCAGGATACGCATGAGCCAGCTCGCGAAGATCGTGCTCACCGCGGTGGCGGTGATCGTCGTCGCCTTCATCGCCATCGACAAGTACGACTCCATGCAGGAGCACTACGAGTACCGCCTCGCCAAGGAGCAGGTCCGCTCGGAGTTCCTCGAGCGGTCGGCGGCCGTGCGCGCGCTGGCCGACTCGGATCGGTACGACGAGGAGTCGCGCGGCCTCTTCAAGTGGTACTTCGCCGAGCTCACCAAGGTGTACAACCGGTTCCCGAAGCAGAAGGGGGCGGAGGAGGCGTACCTGCGCGACCTCGAGGAGCGCAAGGCCAAGGGGCAGGTGAAGCCCTCCGACTACGAGGGCCTCAAGGCCTCGTACGACCAGATCCGCGAGATCTGGGATCTGCTCCGGGACGGCAAGTACGCGCCGGCGCTGACCGCGGGCGACTCGTCGCTTCGGCTCGACTTCCTCGAGTTCGAGCCCGGCACCGTCGACGGCAGGAAGGGGATCCAGGGCCGCTTCGTCCTCTGGGGCGCGATGCGCCGCAGGGTGGAGGAGAGGGCGGGCAACCAGACGCAGACGCGGGTGGACGTGCAGGCCTCCTTCCCGGACGTGCAGCTCAGGATGTTCGGGGCGAACGGCAAGCCCGTGGCGGAGATGTCGTTCGGGATGCCCTCCGGCGCCTACGTGCCCTATCCCGAGGCTCGGCTCGAGGACTTCCCGCCCATGGCCTACCTGGGATCCTTCGCGTTCCCGCTCGTGCCCTACGAGGCCCACACCGTGGAGATCGAGGCGGCGGCCAGCTCCCGCTCGCCCGCGGGCAACGAGATCATGGGCCGCTTCAAGTGGACCATGCCCGTTCCCGCGGAGTGGAAGTTGGGAGAGGGGCAGGCCTGGGAGGGCGCCACCATCGAGGAGCGCGAGGAGCTCGCCGAGCCCGCCGGCCGCCGGCGCTGATCGACCGCGCCGGTCGCGGGCGGATCGCCTCGAAGGCCGGGCCGGAAGGGGTGCGCGCCCCGTGAAGCGTCGATCCTCGAGCGGACGCCGCCGAAGGGCCGCGGATCTCTTGGCGTTCGCGGCAGCGGGGGCGTGGCGCATTTGCTACAGTCCGCCGCGATGAGAGACGCCGCGTTCCTCACCTTCGTCAAGCTGCTCCCCAAGAAGTCCCTCTCCCGGGCCGTCGGCTCCGCCACCCGCCTGGGCGGGCTAGAGGGGGCGCACCAGGCCGCCATCCGCATCTTCGCCGAGCAGTACGGCGTCGCGGTCGACGAGGCGGAGCTGCCGCTGGAGGCCTACCCGACCTTCGGGGACTTCTTCACCCGCAAGCTCAAGCCCGGCCTGCGCCCCATCTTCGAGGGCGACGACGTCCCCGTCTCCCCGGTGGACGCCGCCGTCAGCCACGCGGGGATCGCCCAGCAGGGTCGCCTCATCCAGGCGAAGGGCCGGGACTACTCCCTCGCCTCGCTCCTCGGGGATCCGGAGGAGGGGCGGCGGTTCTCCGGCGGCGCGTACGTCACCCTCTACCTCTCCCCCCGGGACTACCACCGCTTCCACGCGCCGCTGCCGGGCAAGGTCCTGGGGTGGCGCTACGTGCCCGGCCACCTTTGGCCGGTGAACCGCCCGTCGGTGCGCGGGGTCCCCGAGCTCTTCGCCGTGAACGAGCGGGTGATCATCGCCCTGGACATGCCGGTTGGCAGGGTGGCGATGGTGGCGGTGGGCGCGACCTGCGTTGGCCGGATCCGTCTCTCTTTCGACGACCTCGTCACCAACACCGGCCGGCCCCCGAGCCGCGTCCGCTACGATCTGCCCCGGCCGGTGCGCAAGGGCGAGGAGCTGGGAATGTTCGAGATGGGCAGCACGATCATCCTCGTGTTCGAGCCCGGCCGGGTCGAGCTCGACGAGCGGCTGGTGCCCGACGCCCCGGTTCGGCTCGGCGAGGTCATCGGCCGGGCGATCGCCGCCCCGTGAGTCGAGACGCACCGTGAAGATCAACTCGGTCAAGGGAATGAAGGACGTCCTCCCCACCGCGGAGGGCGACGACGCGCCGTTCAACTCCAGGCTTTGGGAGCGGGTGGAGGCGGTGGCCCGGGAGACGTTCCGGCGCTTCGCCTTCGACCGGATCCGCACCCCGGTGGTGGAGGAGGCAGGCCTCTTCGCGCGGGCGGTGGGCGAGTCCACCGACATCGTGGGCAAGGAGATGTACACCTTCCCCGATCGCGCCGGGAAGAAGACCTACGCGTTGCAGCCGGAGGGGACGGCGGGCGCGGTGCGGGCCTTCATCGAGCACGGGCTGGGGATGCGGGATCCCGTGCAGCGCTGGTGGTACTTCAGCCCGATGTTCCGCCACGAGCGGCCGCAGAAGCACCGCTACCGGCAGTTCTACCAGATCGGCGCCGAGTCCTTCGGCGTGGCCGCCCCCGAGGCCGACGTGGAGATCCTGGCGATCTGCCACTCCATCCTCGAGGGCCTGGGCCTCGAGGGGATCGAGCTGCGCCTCAACAGCCTGGGCGACGCGGCGTGCCGCCCCGCCTACCTGGAGCGGCTCGGGGACTTCCTCCGCGCCCGGCGGGAGGAACTCTGCGCCGAGTGCCGGGACCGGCTCGATCGCAACCCCTTGCGGGTCCTCGACTGCAAGAACGAGGGCTGCCGCGCGGTGACGGAGGGGGCGCCGGCGTCGTACGAGCACCTGTGCGAGCCCTGCGCCGCGCACTTCGCCCGGGTGCGGGCCGGCGCCGACGCCCTGGGGATCCCCTACCGGCTCGACCCACGCCTGGTGAGAGGCCTCGACTACTATGGCCGGACCGCGTTCGAGTTCCTCGCCGGCGCCCTGGGATCGGGGCAGCAGACCGCCGTCTGCGGCGGAGGCAGGTACGACGCCCTGGTGAAGATGCTCGGCGGCCCCGACACGCCCGCCATCGGCTTCGGCATGGGCGTGGAGCGTCTCTGCGCGCTCCTCGCCCAGGGCGGCGGGATCCCGGCGGCCGCGCCCGACCTCTTCGTGGCCATCGGCGACGACGAGGCCCGCGACCGCGCCATGGCCCTCGCCGCGCGGGCCCGGGCGAGCGGGCTCGCCGCCGAGGTCGACCTGCGGGGCGGCAAGCTGGCGCGGCAGCTCGGCAGGGCGGACAAGCGCGGCGCCCGCTTCGCGGTGGTGATCGGCTCCGCCGAGCTCGGCTCCGGCACGGCCCGCCTCAAGGAGATGGCCACCGGCGCCGAGACCGCCGTGGCGCTCGACGCGCTGGTGGACGCGATCCCCCGGCGGACGTGAGGCCCCGGCTCTACGCGATCGTCGGCCCCACCGCGTCGGGCAAGACGGCGCTCGCGCTGGAGGTGGCGGCGCGGCTGCCCGTCGAGATCGTCTCCTGCGACTCCCAGGCGGTGTACCGGGGGCTCGACATCGGGACGGCGAAGCCCACCGCAGCCGAGCGGGCCGCGGTCCCCCACCACCTGGTGGACGTGGCCGATCCCGCCGACGACTTCTCCGCGGCGACGTACGTCCGCCTCGCCGACGCGGCGATCGCCGACATCGCCTCCCGCGGCAGGATCCCGCTGGTGGTGGGGGGAACGGGCCTTTACCTGCGCTCGCTGTTGCGGGGGATCTTCGAGGCGCCTCCCAAGGACGAGGCGCTGCGGCGCTCCCTCGAGGCCCGGGCGGCGGAGGAGGGGACGCAGGCGCTGCACCGCGAGCTCGCCGCGGTGGACCCCGCCGCGGCCGCGCGGATCGCGCCGGCGGATCGGGTGCGCATCGTCCGGGCGCTGGAGGTGCACCGCCTCACCGGGCGCACGATCTCCGAGCACCACGCCCTCCACCGGGGCGGCGAGCGCCGCTACCGGGCCGCGGTGTTCGGGGTGACCCCGCCCCGCGAGGAGCTGGCTCGCCGGGTGGCGATTCGCGCCCGGCGCATGTTCGACGAGGGCCTCGCGGAGGAGGCGGCGGCCCTCGCCCGCGACCCGAGGGTGCGGGCGCGGCTCGAGGGGATCATGGGCTACCGGGAGGCGCTCCTCCTCGCCGCGGGGAAGCTCTCCCGGGAGGAGGCGATCGAGCGCACCCGCCTCGAGCAGCGCCGCTACGCCAAGCGGCAGCTCACCTGGTTCCGCGGGATGCGGGAGGTGGAGTGGCTCGAGTGGCCGCCGTCGGCGGACACGATCGCGGCGCGGATCGCCCGGCGGGGCTGATCGCCGCGGCGATGCCTGTCGAGGAGCGGACGCCGGGCGGAGTTTCGTCATCTTCGAGGCGATCCTCCCGAACCCGGACCCGGCGTTCGGGCTCGCCGGCTGCAAGCCGGTCGCGCAGTTCTGGGCCGATCTGACCGGCAAGTCGGTGGCCCAGCGGCGGGCCGCGCTGGACGAGTTCGCGTCCCAGGTCTCGTCCCTCTCGATCCCGGACCTCAACCGGTTCAGAGATGCGCACCCGCTGGGAGGGGCAGCGCCTCCTCTCCAGGCGCGCCTCGCACTGACGCGATCCGAGCCGCGGCGCGGGGCCCGAGCGCCCCCGCCGCAGTTCTCCCATCAAGCCGCCCGGTAGTGATCGACCATCCGGTACCGGCGCACGTAGAGGCCGAAGACCAGCGCCGCCATCAGCGCGAAGCCGGCGAAGAAGAACATCTGGAAGGCCATCTCGCCGATGCCGGTGGAGGCGATCGCCGAGGTGACGAATTCGTTCTTCACCGCGCCGTTCACGAGCAGGACCCAGAGGTTGCCCACCGTCACCGAGAGGCTCCCGAAGCTCATCAGCACCCCCTTCATCTTCGCGGGGGCCTGGCTGTAGGTGAACTCGAGGCCCGTGGCGGAGACCAGCACCTCGGCGAGGGTGAGGAGCGCGTAGGGCAGCACCTGCCAGAGGATCGACGTCCGCACGCCGGCGTCCATGGCGAGCTGGATCGATCCCACCGCGATCCAGGACAGCCCGGCGAGCACCAGGCCCACCGTCATCTTGCGCAGCGGCGTGACCCGGAAGCCCAGCCGCTCCACCGCCGGGTACACCACCGCGTTGTTCAGCGGGATGAAGAGCATCACCAGCACGGGGTTGAGCGCCTGCATCTGGGCCACGTTGGTGAACCAGCTCCAGCCCGGCATCTCCATGCGCTGGGCCTGGAGGATCCAGGTGGACGCCTTCTGGTCGAAGAGGGACCAGAAGGGCGTGGTCAGCGCGAAGATCATCAGGAGCCGCAGGACGGCGCGGACGCCCTCGACGTCCTCGTCGGGGTGCACGCCGCGCGCCCGCTCGAGCTGCAGGAGCGCGCCTCCGCCGTAGCCGGCGACCACGATCACCAGGGCGAGGCAAGCCGCCACCACGAAGCCGAGCCGCGGCGCGGCGCCGAGGGCGGCGAGGCCGAAGACGACCGAGGAGGCGGCGAGGACCAGGCCGGGGCGGCCCTCGCTGGCGCGGGCGGCGAAGAGCGCGGTGCGGGTGACCTGGAGGAAGCCGTGGGGATCGCGCTGCGCCGGGGGGACGCGGACGTAGCGATGGCGGCCCCCCCAGAAGATCGCGGTCGCCACGAACATGAGGATGCCCGGGATCCCGAAGGCGACGCCCGGGCCGAAGGCGTCCAGGGTCAGCGGGATGAGCAGCGAGGCGAAGAAGGAGCCGAAGTTGATGATCCAGTAGAAGCCGTCGAAGACCACCTTCGCCAGGTGCTTGTTCGACTGGTCGAACTGATCGCCGACGAAGGAGGAGACGCAGGGCTTGATGCCGCCCGAGCCCAGCGCGATCAGGAAGAGCCCGGTGTAGAAGCCGGGCTTGCTCGTCTCCGAGAGCGCGAGGCAGAGGTGGCCGGCGCAGTAGACGAGGCTCAGCCAGAGGATGGTGCGGTACTTGCCGAGCCACCTGTCCGCGAGCCAGCCGCCGAGGAGGGGGAAGAAGTACACCCCCATCACGAAGAGGTGGAAGACCTCCTTCGCGTCGCTGGCGCGGCGCTCGTCGGGGACGTCCAGGAGCAGCCATCCGACGAGGAAGGCGGTGAGGATGTTGCGCATCCCGTAGAAGCTGAAGCGCTCACATCCCTCGTTGCCGATGATGTAGGCGATCTGGCGGGGCAGGCGCCCCTTCGTCTCGGCGGTGGCGGCGGGAGTCATTCGCCTGCCATAGCGCACTCCGCGCCGGGGGCGAAAGCGCGAACGAGCAGGCGCCCGAGCGGCGTCCCGACCACGCGTGGTCGATCAGGCCGGCGGGAGGAGGGGGGACGGCGCGCCGGGGGACACCAGCCAGAGCTGGTGTGAAGCCCGGGTGAGCGCCACGTGAAGGCGCCGCCTGCCGTCGTCGGTGGCGGGCCAGGCGGCGGCGTTGGCGTCGGGGACGATCGCGTAGTCCCACTCCAGGCCCTTCACCACGTCGACCTCGGTGACGTCGAGGCCCGGCTCGAAGCCGAAGGCGCCGTCCAGCACGAGCCGCGAGGCGGGGAGCTCGTCCACGAGGGCGTGGAAGCGCCGGGCGGTGCCGGGGTTGGACGCGATCACCGCCACCGACGCCCCCGGCTCGCGCTCCAGGAGATCCTGCACCGCCCCGGCGAGGAAGAGGTGGGCCTGGGCCTCGTCGGGGAAGGTGAAGCGCCCCACCGGCGCCCCTTCCCTGGCGGCGCGGACGGGGGCCTGGGGGGCGAGGCGCCCCAGGACCTCGCGGGCCAGCTCGGCGATCGGCCGCGGGCAGCGGTACGAGGTCGGAAGCCGGCAGGTGACGGCTCCCTTCACGCCGAGCGTCTCCAGCGATCGCTCCCATCCGGCGAAGCTGGAGTGGGTCTGCTGGGCCTCGTCGCCGGCGAGGGTGACCCGGCCGGTGCCGCGCACCAGCCCCGCCATCGCCTCCAGGTCGAAGAGCGAGAAGTCCTCGGCCTCGTCGAGCACCAGGTGCGAGACCTCTGGCAGGCGCAAGGCCCCCCGCCACGCGCGCATCGCCAGGAGGATGGGGAGCTCCTCCACGTCGATGGTCTCGGCGAGATCGTCCGGCGTCCCCTCCGCGAGGCTCCTGCCGTCGAGGGCCTGCTTGCGCTCCGCGTCGGCGACGTCGGCGAGGGCGCGGTCGAGCGGCGCCGCGAGCTGGCGCATGGTGTGCCGCACCGTGTCCTCCACCGCGGTCAGCGGCAGCGTGCCGCCCGCCGCGTCGACCACCGAGAGGAGGAACGGGCGATCGGTGAGGAGGGCGGCGAGCTCCCGCCGCAGCGCCGGGAGCGACGCGTCTCCCCCGCGGCGGCCGCCGAGGCGCGAGCGGAGCGCGTCGAAGAGGGCGGGGTGGCGCTTCGTCGACGTCACCAGGGCGGGCGTGTCGCGGCAGAGCGGCGGCAGGTTCCCGAAGACGCGGCGGGCGAAGGCGACCGCCGCGTCGTCCAGGGTGCGCACCTGGGCTTCGCCGGCGCCCAGCGGGGCGAGGAGCCGCGCGGACAGCCGCGCGAGGCCCTCCTCGGGCACCACCACCCGCGCCCGGGTGATCGGGAACCGCTGCGGATCCCGGGCCGAAAGGCTCGCCAGCCGGTGGAGGGCCACCGTGGTCTTGCCGCTGCCCGCGCTCCCCAGCACCAGGAGCGGCTCGTCGGGAGGCTGGCGAATCGCGCGGTGCTGCTCTGCGTCGAGGAGGGCGGTGACGTCGAGGCGGGCGTCGCGGGCCCCGACCCCCACCCCCAGGGATCCCGCCCGGGCCGCGCTCCCCGCGCCGCCGGGGGCGAAGGCGAAGCTCGAGCGATCCTCCTCGGCCCAGATCCCGTCGGGCCGACGCCACAGGGCGAAGTCGCCGCCCACGATCTGCTTCAGCTCGCCGCCGTGGATCACCAGCGCCCGGCGCGCCTCGACCACCCCGCGCACCACCCGGCCCGGGAACGCCTCCTCGAAGGGATCCCCCTCCCGGTAGCGGTAGAAGATCTGCGCCACCGGGGCCACCCGCCAGTCGACGATCCGGATCCCCGCCCGGGCGTCGATGAAGGTGGCGTGGCCGAGGAGGTAGTCGCGGACCTCGTCCCCCTCCCGCAGGCGCAGGTGGGCGAGGTAGGGCGACTGCGGATCGGGGCCCGGCCCCCGGTCGGCGCGGCCCGTGCGCCTCGCCCACAAGGTCTGCTGCAGGGCGAGCTCGTGGAGCACCGCCACGGCGTCGTCGTCGCGGGCGGCCATCGCCTCGTCCCGCAGCTCCCGCAGCTCGTCGGCCGACATCGCCGCGGCGACGCGGGCGGGCCGGCCCCGGGCCTCCAGGGCGGCGCGGACGCGGCGGAGCAGGGCTTCTTCCTCGGCGATCGCCGGGTGGAGGGAGTCGGGCATCGGCGCAAGGTGCCGGCGGGGAGGCGATTCGTCAACCGATTGTAATTTCAAGCAAAACATGAGATGGTTCCCCGGTCGTCGCGCCGAAGCCCGGTCGGCGTCCGCCAGGGCCCGGGGCGGGCGATCGCCCGCCCGAAAGGCGGGTGCGCCGGCTCGAAGCGCCGGGCTCCCCTCCGACGGCATGCCGCGCGCTTCGATGCCGCATCGGGCGCCGCAGGCTCGAGCGTCCGGCCCCTCGGCTCAAGGCCTCCCGCGCGCCTCGAGCTCCGCGGCCCGGCCCCGGGCGAGCGCGGCGCCCTCGGCGTCCCCCAGCCGCTCCAGCGCGTCCGCGAGCACCCGCGCCGCCGTGGCGGATCCGGCCGCCTCCCGGGCGATCATCCGCGCGGCGGCGCCGGCGCTCCCCCTCTCCAGGACCACGCGGGCCAGCCGCACCGCGGAGTCCCCGTGGGTCTCGGGCGGCGTCTCTCCCGGGCGCTCGGGGACCGGCGCCTCATGCCCCGGATGGGCGGGCGCGGCGCCGGGCGAGGCGAGGGCGAGCGCCGCGGCGAGGAGGGGGCCGGAGGGCTTCATCCCCGCAACCTCTGCATCCGGGCGGCGGGGCGCATGCAGCGTTTACTCCGCCGTCGACCGATGCTAAACGGCCTTGCCATGAGCCACTACGCGCTCGAGTTCGAAAAGCCGCTGCTCGAGCTCGAAACCAAGATCGAGGAGCTCCGCCAACTCGCCGCCAACGGCACCTCCGACTTCGCCGAGGCGCTGGCGAAGCTGGATCGCAAGGCCCGCAAGGTCCAGAAGGAGATCTTCTCCGATCTGAGCCGCTGGCAGATCGTGCAGCTCTCCCGGCACCAGGCCCGGCCCTACACCCTCGACTACCTGAAGCTGATGTTCACCGACTTCGTGGAGCTCCACGGCGATCGGCGCTTCGGGGAGGATCCGGCCATCGTCGGCGGCTTCGCCCGCTTCGACGGCAAGCCGGTGATGGTGATCGGCCACCAGAAGGGGCGCTCGACCAAGGAGAACATGCAGCGCAACTTCGGGATGCCGCGACCGGAGGGGTACCGCAAGGCGATGCGGCTCATGGAGCTCGCCGAGCGGTTCCGCCGGCCGATCGTCTCCTTCATCGACACCGCCGGCGCCTACCCGGGGATCGGCGCCGAGGAGCGGGGGCAGGCCGAGGCCATCGCCAAGAACCTCGAGGTGATGGCGGGCCTCACCGTGCCCATGGTCTGCACCGTGATCGGCGAGGGCGGCTCCGGCGGGGCGCTCGCGGTGGGCGTGGGCAACCGGGTGCTCATGCTCGAGTACGGCGTCTACTCCGTGATCAGCCCCGAGGCCTGCTCGTCGATCCTCTACCGGGATCCGACCAAGGCGGAGCGGGCGGCGGAAGCCCTGCGCCTCACGGCGAAGGATCTCCTGGGCTTCGGTGTGATCGACGAGATCGTCCCCGAGGCACCGGGCGGCGCCCACCGCGATCCGGGCCTCACCGCGAAGAACCTCACCGCGGCGCTCCGCCGCCACCTCGGCGAGCTCGAGGGGATGTCGGCCCAGCAGCTCGTGGAGGATCGCTACGCCCGCTTCCGCGCCCTCGGCGTCTTCGACGAAGAGGTCGCCTGAACCCCAACACCCTCAGCGTCCCACCGCATCACCTGGAGTCTCGGATGTCCCTCGTCCCGCCGTTCATCAGCAGCCTCTCGCCCTACGTCCCCGGAAAGCCCATCGAGGAGACGGAGCGGGAGTACGGCATCGCGGGGGCGGTGAAGCTCGCGTCCAACGAGAACCCGCTGGGGCCCTCGCCGAAGGCGGTGGAGGCCATCGGAAAGGCGCTGGGCAAGATGAACCTCTACCCGGACGGCGCGAGCTTCTACTTCAAGAACGAGCTCGCGGCGTTCCTGAAGGTGACCCCCGCCGAGCTCATGCTCGGCAACGGCTCCAACGAGCTCATCGAGTTCCTGATCCGCACCTTCGTCCATGGAGACGAGGAGATCCTGCTCTCCGCGGGCACCTTCGTGGTCTACAAGATCTCGGCGCAGGCGGTGGGCCGCAAGTACGTCGAGGTGCCGATGAAGGATCGGCACTACGACCTCGAGGCCATGGCCGACGCGGTGACTCCCCGGACCCGGCTGGCGTTCATCGCCAACCCCGACAACCCCACCGGCAGCTACCAGACCCAGGACGCGCTGGTCCGCTTCCTCGACGCGGTGGGGGAGAGGGTCCTGGTGGTGATGGATGAGGCGTACTTCGAGTATGTGGACGCCGAGGACTACCCCGACTCCATGTCGCTGCGGGCCCGCTACCCCAACCTCATCGTGCTGCGCACCTTCTCCAAGGCCTACGGCCTCGCGGGCATGCGGCTCGGCTACGGCGTGGCGCGGCCGGAGATCGTGGACTTCGTCAACCGGGTGCGGGCGCCGTTCAACGTTTCGTCGCTGGCCCAGGCGGGCGGCATGGCGGCCCTCGAGGATCAGGAGCACGTGCGCCGCACGGTGGAGCTCAACCGCCGCGGCCTCGATCAGCTCGCCGAGGAGCTGCCGAAGCTGGGCCTCTCCTTCACGCCTTCGCAGTCGAACTTCTACCTGGTCGACTTCCACCGCCCCGCCATGCCGGTGTACGAGGCGCTGCTGCGCCAGGGCGTGATCACCCGTCCCATGGGCGGCTACGGCTTCCACACCTCGCTGCGCATCAACACCGGCACCGAGGAGGACCACGAGCGCTTGCTGACGGCCCTGCGCAAGGTGTTGGAGACCCCGTGAAGAGCGCCGACGCGCCGGCCTTCATCGTCGCGATCGACGGCCCCGCGGGAGCGGGCAAGAGCACGGTGAGCCGGCTCGCGGCCGAGCGCCTCGGCTTCGCGCTGGTCGACACCGGCGCCATCTACCGCGCCGTCGCCCTCGCGGCCTCCCGCGCCGGCGTGGCCTTCGACGACGACGAGGGGCTCGCCGAGATCCTCGCCGACCTCCCGCTCGAGTTCGGCCCGAGGGAGGGCGGCGGGCAGGGGGTCTTCCTGGCGGGCGAGGACGTCTCCGACGCCATCCGCACCCCGGCGATCTCCCTGGGAGCGTCGGCGGTCTCCGCGCGGCCGGTGGTCCGGGCGGGGCTGCTCGAGCTGCAGCGCCGGCTCGCCCGCGGCGCGCCGAGGGGCGCCGTCCTCGAGGGGCGGGACATCGGGACCGTCGTCTTCCCCGACGCCGACGCGAAGTTCTTCCTCACCGCGAAGGACGACGTGCGGGCCGAGCGCAGGTACGCGGAGCTGAAGGCGAGGGGCGTGGACGCCACCTTCGAGCAGGTGCTGGCGGACCAGCGCAAGCGGGACAAGGACGACACCGAGCGGCCGATCGCCCCGCTGCAGCCGGCGGAGGACTCGGTGCTGGTGGACTCGACGCACCTCTCCAAGGCGGAGGTGGTGGATCGAATCGTCGCCGAGGTGGACCGACGGCTGGCGGCGCGGCGTCGTCACGATTAGAGGGTGGAACCATGCGGATCACGATCGCCAGGACGGCGGGCTTTTGCTGGGGCGTGCGGCGGACCGTCAACAAGGTCCTCGAGACCACCTCCGATCCGGATCGCAGTGCGCCCGTGGCCACCCTGGGGCCGGTGATCCACAACCCCCAGGTGATCTCCAAGTTCGAGGCCCAGGGGGTGAAGGTCTACCAGAAGGTGGAGGACGTCCCCGACGGCACCACGCTGGTGATCCGCACCCACGGCGCCGTCGTCCCCGAGCACGATCTGGCCAAGGAGCGCGAGCTCGACGTCATCGACGGCACCTGCCCCTACGTGAAGTTCCCCCAGGTGATGGCGCTCCGCCTCACCGGCGAGGGCTATCACCTCATCGTCGTGGGCGACGCCAACCACGCCGAGATCAAGGGCGTGGCCTCCTACGCCAAGGGGCCCTACACCATCGTGCGGCCTGGCGAGGACATCCCCCCGCTGCCCGGGGTGAAGAAGGTCGCGGTGATCTCGCAGACCACCAACGACTCCACCTACTTCAAGAAGGTGGTGGGGGATGCCTCCCTGCGGTTCCGCGAGGTGCGGGCGGTCAACACCATCTGCTACGACACGGGCGAACGGCAGACCGAGGTGCGCGAGCTCTGCGACAAGGTCGAGGCCCTCATCGTGGTCGGCGGCAAGATGAGCGCCAACACCCGGCACCTGGCGGAGATCGCCTCGGAGATCCTCCCGCCCGAGCGGGTCCACCACGTGGAGCGCTCGGAGGAGCTGCGCCCCGAGTGGTTCGAAGGCTTCACCGAGATCGGCATCTCTGCGGGCGCCTCCACCCCGGACGACGTCATCGACGACGTGGCCCGGACCATCGCGTCCTTCGCGCCCGGCGGGCACGCGGAGCGGGCCTTCCACACCCCCTCCTTCACGCCCACCCACGCCAACCGGTAGGCGGCCGGCTCACTCCCTCCCGGCGGCTGCGGGAGGCTTCGGGTATAGAGGCACGTCCCCCGCGAGGGCCGGCGGGTCATCGAGGGAGATCGCCCGTCCATATCCGAGCAGTCCGCCGAGCCCGTCTCCTCCACCCCGGCAGCGGACGCCTCCGTCCTCCAGCACCGCGCAGGGATGGTGCGAGCCGGCGGAGATCTGGATGGCCCTCCCGCCCACGTCGACGTCGGGCGGCGGCATCTCGCCCGGCTCGTCGCCGAGCGGAATGGGGCCGGCGCTCGCGGGGGACTCGTCGTCGCCGATGACCTCTCCGCGGCCGTAGCCCAGCTCGCCGCTCTCGTTCCGGCTGCCGCCCGCACTCCCGGGGGCAGGCGGGCTCACCCCGGTGGCCACCCCCCGCGCAGGTCCACCCGGCCCGCCGGATGCCGGGCACCGGGGGCCGGCAAGGGCTCCGCTCCCCGGCCGATCGGCGCCCCGAAAGGCGCGTCGGCGGATCGGCTCGGGGAGCCGACCGACGGAGCTTCCGAACGCCTCTGCGGTCGCTTGACAACCCGGAATCTCGCGACTAGCGTGCGCGTTTTCTCGCCTACCGACAAGGCAAGGGTCGAGTCATCGGACACCGCCATCGCTCCCCGTGGCGTGCTGCCCGCAGCCACAATACCAGGGGGCGTTTCAACAGAAGCGAAGAGAGATTCCCATTTCCATGAACGTTGACACCCAGGGTAACATCGAAGAGCACGAAGAGAGCTTTGCGGAGATGTTCGAGGCCTCGCTCAAGGAGCGAGGCGGCGAAGGCGTCCTCAAGGAGGGCGAGATCGTCAAGGGGACCGTGATCCAGGTCACCAAGGACTTCGCCATCGTCGACGTCGGCTACAAGTCCGAAGGACAGATCCCGCTCTCCGAGTTCACCAACGCGAAGGGTGAGACCCAGGTGCAGGTGGGCGATTCGGTCGAGGTGCTCCTCGAGTCGCGCGAGAACGAGACCGGCATGGTCGTCCTCTCCAAGGAGAAGGCCGACAAGATGCGGATCTGGGACGAGATCTCGGCGGCCTGCGAGCGCGACGAGCTGGTCCACGGCACCATCGTCGGGCGCGTCAAGGGAGGTCTCTCCGTGGACATCGGGGTCAAGGCCTTCCTCCCCGGCTCCCAGGTCGACATCCGGCCGGTCCGCAACCTCGACCAGTTCATCGGCAAGGACTTCGACTTCAAGGTCATCAAGTTCAACAAGAAGCGCGGCAACATCGTGCTGTCGCGGCGCGTGCTCCTCGAGAAGCAGCGCGAGGAGCTCAAGAAGGAGACGCTCCTCAAGCTCAAGGAGGGCGCGATCCTGCCGGGCGTGGTCAAGAACCTCACCGACTACGGCGCCTTCATCGACCTGGGCGGCATCGACGGCCTGCTCCACATCACCGACATGTCGTGGGGCCGCGTCGGCCACCCCAGCGAGGTCTTCAACGTCGGCGACGAAGTCCGCGTCGTCGTCCTCAAGTTCGACCCGCAGACCGAGCGCGTCTCCCTGGGCCTCAAGCAGATCCAGGAGGACCCCTGGCACCGGGCCGACGAGAAGTACCCGGTCGGCACCCGCGTCAAGGGCAAGATCGTCTCGCTCACCGACTACGGCGCCTTCATCGAGATCGAGCAGGGCGTCGAGGGGCTGGTGCACGTCTCCGAGATGTCCTGGACCAAGCGGGTCAAGCACCCCTCCAAGCTCGTCAACATCGGCGACTCGGTGGAGGCGGTGGTCCTCGACATCGATCCGAAGGCGAAGCGCATCGCCCTCGGCATGAAGCAGATCGAGCCCAACCCCTGGACGCTGCTCGAGGACAAGTACCCGATCGGCTCCGTCATCAAGGGCCAGATCCGCAACGTCACCGACTTCGGCATCTTCGTCGGCGTCGAGGAGGGCATCGACGGCCTCGTGCACGTCTCCGACATCTCCTGGACCCAGCGCATCAAGCACCCAGGCGAGATCTTCAAGAAGGGCGACGAGGTCGAGGCGGTCGTCCTCAACATCGACGTGGAGAACGAGCGGTTCAGCCTGGGCATCAAGCAGCTCCACCAGGATCCATGGGACACGCTCTCCGAGCGCACCCCCATTGGCTCCGTGGTGAAGGGCAAGGTCACCAAGGTGACCGACTTCGGCGCCTTCGTGGAGATCGAGGAGGGCATCGAGGGCCTGGTGCACGTCTCCGAGCTGCGCGAGGAGCGGGTGGAGAAGCCCTCCGACGTGGTGAAGGAGGGCGACGAGCTCGAGGTCAAGATCATCGACATCAACTCCGTCGACCGGAAGATCGCCCTCTCCGCCAAGGCCGTGCTCAGCGGCGAGTCCGACTACCGCGACTACATGCGGCAGCAGGGCGGCGACGTGGGCAAGGCCCGCCTCGGCGACCTGATGAAGAAGTTCAACCGCTAGTCCGCGGTCTCGGGGCCCACCCCACCGAAGCCCCCTCCCGGCGCTCCCGGCAGGGGGCTTCGTCGTCTTCGCCGATCCCACCGGCAGGCGATGGTCGTCCCCCGTCGCCTCCCGGCGGGCGTCGACGGCAGGGTTGGCGGCGCCGGCCGGGCCCGCTGTACGGGAAATGCGGCGCATCGGGGCGAGACGACCGTTGACGGGCCGAGGGGCCGGCGACTAGCGTTCGCCGCGACATGCTCACCTTCCAGGATCTGATCCTCACATTGCAGCGATACTGGGCGGGCCGCGGCTGCCTGCTCGGACAGGCGTACGACACCGAGGTCGGCGCCGGCACCATGAGCCCCCAGACCTTCCTCCGGGTCCTCGGCCCCGAGCCGTGGAACGTCGCCTACGTGCAGCCCTCCCGGCGGCCGGTGGACGGACGCTACGGCGAGAACCCCAACCGCCTCTACCAGCACCACCAGTTCCAGGTGATCCTCAAGCCCTCGCCGAAGGACGTGCAGGAGATCTACCTGGGCTCGCTGCGCGCGATCGGGATCGATCCCCTCGACCACGACATCCGCTTCGTCCACGACGACTGGGAGGCCCCCACCCTGGGGGCGTGGGGCCTCGGTTGGGAGGTGTGGTGCGACGGGATGGAGATCACCCAGTACACCTACTTCCAGCAGACCGGCGGCCTCGAACTCGATCCGGTGAGCGTGGAGCTCACCTACGGTCTCGAGCGGATCTGCATGTACCTGCAGGACAAGTCGAACGTCTTCGACATCGAGTTCGCCAACGGGATCTCCTACGGCGAGGTCTTCCGCGCCAACGAGGTGGAGATGTCCCACTACTCGTTCCAGGCCGCCGATCCCGAGACGCTCTTCCGCCTCTTCGACACCTACGAGGCCGAGTGCAAGCGCCTCCTGGAGTTGGAACTCCCGCTGCCCGCGTACGACCAGGCGCTCAAGTGCTCCCATACGTTCAACTGCCTGGACGCCCGCGGCGCGATCAGCGTCACCGAGCGGCAGGGCTACATCCTCCGGGTGCGCAACCTCTCGCGGGTGTGCGCGGAGGGATACCTCGCCATGCGCGAGCGGCTCGGCTTCCCGCTCCTGCAGTCGTCGTGGGCCAAGACCGCAGAGGTGGCGTGAGATGGCCCGCGATCTGTTGCTGGAGATCGGCACCGAGGAGATCCCCGCCGCGTTCTTCCCCAGGTGCCTGGACGATCTGAAGCGCCTCCTCGTCGAAGGGCTGGAGGAAGCCCGCCTGGAGCACGGCACCGCGGCCACGATGGGGACCCCGCGTCGCCTCGTCGTGATCGTGCGAGACGTGGCGGAGCGACAGCGGGACGTCTCCCGGGACGAGGTGGGTCCGCCTCTGAAGGCGGCCTTCGATGCGAGCGGCGCGCCCACCAAGGCGGCGACCCACTTCGCCCAGAAGGTCGGGGTCCCCGTCGAGAAGCTCGGCCGCACCACGACGCCGAAGGGCGAGTATCTGGCGGCGCGGGTGGAGGAGAAGGGGCGCGGCGCCGCCGAGGTGCTCCCCGGGATCCTCGAGGCGGCCATCCACGGGATCCCCTGGAAGAAGAGCATGCGCTGGGGCGCCGTCCACGACGCCTTCGCGCGGCCGGTGCACTGGATCCTCGCCCGCTTCGGCGGCGACGTCGTGCCCTGCCGCTTCGCGGAGGTGGACTCGGGCGGCCACACCACGGGCCACCGCTTCCTCGCCAACCGGAGGATCGAGATCGCCTCCGCCGACGTCTACGAGGAGTCGCTGCGGGAGGCGCACGTGATCGTCGACCCCGCCAAACGCCGCGAGGCGGTGCGCGCCGCCGCCGCCCAGGGCGCCGAGCAGGCCGGCGGCGCCGTCCTCGACGACGAGGAGCTCCTCGACCACGTCACCTGGCTGGTGGAGAAGCCGTCGCCCGTGCTGGGGGGCTTCGATCCCGGCTTCCTCGAGCTGCCCCGCGAGGTGCTGGTCTCGGAGATGAAGGGGCATCAGAAGTACTTCTCGGTGACCGCGAAGGACGGCTCGCGCCTCCTGCCCAACTTCGTGGCCATCGCCAACACGCCGGTGCGCGATCCCACGCTGGCCCGGCGCGGCTTCGAGCGGGTGCTCGCGGCGCGGCTCGCGGACGGGCGCTTCTTCTTCGACGAGGATCGCAAGGTCCCGCTCGTCGACCGTCTCGACCAGCTCAGGAAGGTGACCTTCCAGCACCAGCTCGGCAGCGTCCACGACAAGGTGGAGCGGATGCGGGCCACGGCCCGCTGGCTCGGCGAGGCGCTGGGCCTGGACGCGGCGACGCGGGAGCACGTCGAGCGGGCTGCCACGCTCGCCAAGGCGGATCTGGTCACCGGGATGGTGGGCGAGTTCCCCGACCTCCAGGGGGTGATGGGCCGCGAGTACGCCAGGGCTTCGGGCGAGCCCACCGAGGTCGCGATCGGCATCTACGAGCACTACCTGCCGCGGGGGCAGGGCGACGACCTCCCCTCCGGCGACGTGGGCGCCGTGGTCGGGATCGCCGATCGCATCGACACCATCGCGGGCATCTTCGGCATTGGCAAGCCGCCGACCGGCACCGCCGATCCCTTCGGGCTGCGCCGGGCCTGCCTCGGCATCGTCCACGTGGTCCTCAACAGGGGCTATCGCTTCTCCCTGGGCGCCCTCGTCGATCGGGCCCTCGACGCGCTCGGAGCGAGGCTCGCGCGGCCTGCACCCGAGGTGAAGGGGCAGGTCCTGGACTTCTTCCGGGCCCGCCTGCGGGCGCTGTGGTCCGAGGATCATCCGGTCGAGGTGGTGGAGGCGGTGCTCGCCGCCGGCTTCGACGACCTGGTGGCCACCCACGACCGGCTCGTTGCGGTGGACTCCATGCTGGGCGACGCAGCCTTCCGCGCGCTGGCGGAGGGGTTCTCCCGCACCAACATCGTGGAGAAGGCCCCCGCCGTCGGCGCCGGCGAGGTGGATCGCGATCTCTTCGAGAAGCCGGCAGAGAGCGCGCTCTACGAGAGCTTCGTCGCCGCGAGGGAGGCGGTGGGCAAGGAGCTCGGGGCCGGCGACTACGGCGCCGCCCTGCGCGAGCTCGTGGCGCTGCGGCTGCCGCTGGACATTTTCTTCAACGAGGTGATGGTGATGGCGGAGGAGCCCGGCGTCCGCGCGAACCGGCTGCGCATGCTCACCGAGATGCGGGAGCTCTTCGGCCGCATCGCCGACTTCGGCCGCATGGATCTGAAGCGGGCCGGCGGCCGCTGACGGCCGCCCCGGTAATCCTTGACCCTCCGAGAGGCGGACGCCTATATCGTTGCGCCCTCCGAGAGCGTCCCGCCCGTGATCCGAACCCTCGCCACCGCGGCCCTGATGAGCCTCCTCGCCACGACGGCCGCCTCGTGCGCGACGTCGGAGGAGGGCGCCCTCCAGCCGGCGGCGAACCTCGCGTTTCCCACGGGCGTGGCGCTCACGCCCGAGGACGCGGCGCTGCCCCAGCGCCTCCTGGTGGTGTCGAGCAACTTCGACCTCCGCTTCCGCGCCGGCAGGCTCCACGCCTTCGATCGCGAGGCGATCGACGCGCTGGCCGACGAGGCGCCCCCGCCGCCGTCCTGCCCGGCGGCGCAGCCGCGTTGCCTGCCGGCGGACGTGCCCTCCCTCGAGCCGGCGCTGGTGGGCACCGTGGAGGTGGGCGACTTCGGCGGCGAGGTGGGCGTCGCCGGCCTCGGCCCGGGGCGGGTGCGCGCGTTCGTCCCCGTGCGCGGGAGCCAGTCGGTGGTCGCGGTCGACCTCGACGTCGACGGGCTGGTCTGCGCCGAGGGAGGCGGGAGCGACTGCAGTGAGACGGGCGCCTCGTTTCCCCGCCGGGATCCCTACTCGGTGGCCGTCGCCCTGGGGAACGTCTACGTCGGCCACTTCACCCTGAACACCCTGCGGGGAACGGGACCACGAGGCGGGGTGATCGGCACCGCGCCGGTGGACGCGGCGTTCTGGACCCTGGGCGGCGGCTCGTTCGGAGAGATCCCGGTGGGGGAGGGGAGCGCCATCGGCGGCCTCTCGGTCGGGGCCTGCCGGCCGGGCGACGAGGGCCCGACCTGCACGCTCTTCGCGTCGGGGAGGTCGCGCTTCGGCGGCACCCAGGAGATCTTCGCCTTCGACTTCCGGGAGGGCGCGCCGATGCTCGGGCCGCTCTTCTCCCGCAACCTCTTCGCCCAGCAGTTCGGCTTCGACTCCCGCGGCATCGCGGCCGCTTCCTCGGGGGAGGCGGTGTACATGGCCAGCCGCTCGCCCACCGCCCTCGCGGTGATCGACGTCACCCGCCTGGCCTCCCTCCCCACCGACGGCTGCGTCGTCCCCGAGGGCGAGGTCGTCGCGCCGGGCGCGGCCTGCCCGGATCTGCCGCCACCCACCGGCGAGGACCCCGCCTTCCGCACCGTCGATCTGGTCACCTCTCCCTCCGGCCCCAACGCGGTGGCCGTGCTACCCCGGCAGCTTCCGGGCGGCGGCACCAGCGACCTGGTGGTGATGACCACCGACGACGGCCTGGCCTTCTTCGACACGAGGGCGTCGGTCCTCGCAGCGTCCCTGGGCGGCCTCGGCGCCACGCCCACCGCCGTCGCCTTCCGCCCGGCGGGCGACGGCTTCCGGCTCTACGTGCCGTCGTTCCTGCGCGGCACCCTCGCCGTCGTCGACGTCCCCGATCCCTTCCGCCCCGAGACCGCCCGGGTGGTGGCCCGCATCGGGCCCGTGCAGGAGGGGACGTGAGGCTCCGCCTGGCAGCGGCGATCGCCGCCCTCCTCGCGGCCGCCTGCGCGGAGCAGGAGCTGGCGCCGTTCGGCAACCTGGACACGCCCGTGTCGCTGGCGGTCCACGAGCCCAGCGGGCACCTCTTCATCGCGCTGCAGGGCACGAACGACCTGCGGGTCTTCGCCACCCGCTCCGACGACTTCCTCACCGGGCCGGCCGAGCTCTTCCCGCTCTCCATCCCCACCGTGCGCACGCCCATCGCGGTGGCGGCGGCGCGGCGCTTCGCCTTCGTGGTCTCCGGCGCCTCCGCCGAGATCGGCTTCGTCGACACCCGCGTCCCGCCGGGCGCCTTCGGCCCCCGCAGCGTCGACGGCCCCGACGGCTTCCCCTTGACGCTGGCCGTGGACCAGGTCCCCACCGCGGTAGCCGCGCTCACCGCCGCCTTCGGCTTCGCCGAGGAGGGGGAGCTCGGCGATCACCTCGTCGTGGCGGGGCTCTCGCCCGACGGAGACGGCGGCAAGCTCACCGTCGTTCGTCCACCCCACGTGATGGCAGGCTCCACGGAGGCCCTCCCTTCCGTCGCGGCCGAGGTCCTGCTCCCGGGCGCCTTCCCGTCGGACGTGGCCGTCGACGCCGGGCGGGCGGATCCGGAAGGGGACGTCGCCGACTGCCGCTTGGTCGCCGTGGCCGACGCCAACCCGGACACGGGCGGGGTGATCCTGGCCCGGATGCGGGTGGAGCCCGACGGGAGCGCCTCCCTCGAGCCGCCCTCCGCGGCCGATCGGGTGGAGCTCGAGGTGCCGGTGACCCTGCCCGACGGATCGGTCGTGACCCGCCGGGCGGGCGCCAGGGCGCTGGCCTTCGGCCCCGCGCCCGACGTCCCGGGGATCGAGGCGGCCCTCGCCGAGGACCCGTGTGCGCCGCGGGCCGGCAGGCTCTTCGTCGTGCTCGATCCCGCCTACTGCGGCGACGCCCTGACCTGCCCGAACCTCGCCGTCCTCGAACTGGACGGCGCCCCCGCGCTCGCGGTCGACGCGACCACCGGCGGGCCCGCCGCCTACCGGGTCCCGGGGGCGGCGCTGGGGCTGGTGGCCCTCGAGGGGCCGCTGCGCCTCCCGAACGCCTTCGATCCCTCGCGGATCGAGGACGGGGTCGCGGCGGATGCGTCGCCGGTCCCCGCCCTCACCCTGGTCACCTCCTCCGACGGCGCCGTCACCTACCTGGCGGGCGGCCTCGGCCCCTATCTGCGCGCCGACGGCTCCCGGGCGAGCCCCGATCCCGTCTTCCTCGTCTCCACCAGCCAGACCGGCCCGAGCGCGAGCGAGCCGACCCGGACCGACGTGCGCCGATCGCCCGCCCAGGTGCAGCCTCCCGTCGTCGAGGTCCCGCCGGACGCGCGGCCCCGCAGCGAGACGTGGACCGCGGGCTTCGAGACGCCGCTCGCGGGCTTCGAGGGCGTTGGCACCGTGGCGTCGCTGCGGGGCGACACGCTGCGAGGCCCCGCGGACTCGAGCCGGACCTTCCTCTCGCCGCTTCCGATCCTCGCTGCCTCCGACCCCCTGCTCGCCGATCGGGTGGTGCCGGCCTCGCCCGAGGCGGGCGTGATCTGCGACGGCTTCCCGGTGGTCTCCGTGGCCGCCGACGGCCGCTCCCTCGAGGTCGATCGGCGGGCGCCGGGCTTCGACAACGCCCCCTCCTGCGAGCTGGGCGACAACCCCATCGCGATCCTCCCACCCAAGGGTCTCCCCTGGACCCTCACCGGCTCGAGCACCGGCTTCGTGGGCAGGGTGGGGGCCGATCCGGTCGGGGTCTTCGCGGGGGGCACGCTGCTCTTCCGCTTCCAGGCGCCGGCGGGAGACGTCCCCCGGGGCGCGACCTTCGGCTGGCAGACCACCCAGGGTTTCGGCTTCTACCGAGCGAACCCCGACGTCATGGGCCTGATGCCCGCGTCGATCGCGTCGGTGCTCGCCGCAGGTACGCCAGGTGTCGACCCCTCGTGGCGGGTCTTCGTCGCCTACAGCGGCGCGGACGCCGTGATGCGGCTGAACCCTCAGGCGCCCGACCCCAAAGACCTCACCTTCCTCCAGTAGCCGTCCGGCGCGGGGCCGGGCCCGCCTCCAGACCCGCCTCGCCTCGGCCCGCCACGGGACCGCTCACGCCCGGCGCGGCACCCGGCCCCTCGCGCTCGGCCCACCTCCGAGCCTCCACGCCCGGCCCGCCTCATGGCCCCTTGCCCGGCCCGCGGGCCCGAGCGCCGCCCGCCTGCGGCCTCTTGGAGGGGCTACGGGCCCTGGCCCGCCTCCTGCGTATCGAGATCG
>Ga0180220_1000632_pt1 | contig 34862 bp, 32 predicted proteins | sample eDN5th37CBELigBY_FD_151335 | JGI IMG/M metagenome (GOLD analysis project Ga0180220, IMG submission 151335) | Enriched backyard soil microbial communities from Emeryville, California, USA - eDNA 5th pass 37_C BE-Lig BY (version 2) (version 2) | ecosystem: Environmental > Terrestrial > Soil >... | reverse complement strand
CTCCGAGTTCATTCGTCGGGGCGAGTTGAAGACCTTCGTCGAGGTGAACGGCGAACGGTTCGACTATCTGAATCGTTACATCACCGACACCAACGAGACCCCCGCGCGAATCCGGATCCCGATCCCCGACGGCTCCCTCGTCGCGGGGAGGAACCAGTTGCGGATCGTTCAGACGGGGGTTGAAAACAATCCCACTTGGTACGACGATCTGGGAGTTCTTGGCGTCGCCGTCGAATTCGCCGGTTCGGCCGCGGATTCGCGGGATCCGGCCGGTGCCGAAGCTCCCAACCCTTGACGCAACACATTACATGACGCGCCCGCCATGAAATCGCTCACGCGCAGCCTGGTTCGACACGCTCACGCGATCGCCCGCGAGGCCGGCGCCCGCGTCGTGTTGCTCCACGCCGACGTCGTCGAGGAGGACTCGGATCTCAAGGCCCTGATTGAAGATGTCGGTTTCCGCATCGTTCTGGTTTCGCGACGATCCGACTTCCAGCCTCCGGAGGGGCTCGGCGACACGTGCAAGGTCGTTCGGCTTCCCGACATCGCCATGACCCGCGGCGGCCAAATCAAGGTGGCCACCCTGATCGCCGCGGCCGAGAAGCTGATCGGCGCCGGCGATCGGATCCTCTGTCTCACGGGAGTGGATCGCTCGGGGATGCTCGACACGATCATGGTCCTGGACATGGGAACCGAGATCGAGCTCTTCTCGACCGGGACGGCCGACCCCTTGCCCTCGGACGTCAGCCCGGCGGTGTTCGAGCGGGTCCTCAACATCGCCGGCGACCTGGGGGTGGAGGGACGCGAGGGGCGCCCGGTCGGCGCCCTGTTCGTGATCGGCGATTGCGAGCGGGTCTTGGGGCAGAGCCGCCAACTGGTTTTCAACCCGTTTCAGGGCTATCCGGAGGAGCTGCGCAACATCCTCGACGTTCGGCTTGAGGAGACGATCAAGGAATACTCGGCGATCGACGGCGCGTACGTCATCCGGGGCGACGGCGTGGTCCTCAGCGCCGCGCGTTACTTGGCGCCCCGGGGAAAGCTTGAGGAGGCCCTGCCTCAAGGCCTCGGAACGCGCCACGAGGCGGGCGCGGCCATCACCGTGACGACCGACGCCATCTCGGTTTGCGTCTCGCAGTCGACGGGAACCGTCTCCATCTTCAAGAAGGGTCGAATGATCCTCGACATTCAGAAGCCCCGGGGACGCGGCGCCGACGGGCTTTAAGGCGCCTCCGCCGCCGGCGCCGGTCGCGCTCCGGCCTTGATGAGGTTGCTGATCGCCTTGAATTCGGGGCGGTCGGCGGTCTCGCACCATTCGAAGAGGACGGCCTCGGTGGTGGAGATCGTCGCGCCGGCGTTTTCGAGGCGGCGGAGGGCGAACTCCCAATCCATCTGGTTCCGCGAGGCGACCGCGTCGGCGGCGACCTGAACGCGGAAGCCGAGGTCGAGCAGCTCAAGCGCCGTCTGGGCGACGCAGACGTGGGCCTCGATTCCGGTCAGCGTGACGTGGCGGACATGGCGGCCGTAAAGCTGTTCTAGAATTCGAGGGATGGAGCAGCAGTGAAAGGCGAGTTTCTCGGGACGTTCGGGGATCAACTCGGCGATCTTCGGGACGACGGGGCCCAGCCCCTTGGGGTACTGCTCGGTGGCCCAGATGGGGATGTCCAACGTCCGGGCTCCCTCGATCAGCCGGACGGAGTTGGCGACGACCCGGTCGCCCTCGGGCACCGCGGCGAGCAGCTTCTCCTGGACGTCGATCACCAGCAGGGCGCCGTGGAGGGCGGTTAATCGTTGGCTCGCTCGCATTTTTGGCCTCTTTTCCTCGGCGACGGCCGGATGGGACGCCTCCGCGCTTCGCCCGGCCAACCGTCGTATTCCTGTTATCAAGTATACCGACTCCTCCTTGCCTGGGGGAGTCGCGCGGATTACGATGCTTTGGGATCGCCCGCGAATTTGGAGGGCTCCGCGCGCCACTCCCCGCCGTCGCGACCAACACGATTCAACGTCTTGCATTGAACTGGGTTATCCTTGTGGCCGAGAAGCCTCGCGTTCTAGTGATTGGACGGGATGCGTCGCCAGGGAGCGCGATCGTCGAGGGGCTTTGCGACCTGGCCGAAACCGTGGTCGTCCAATCGGTCTCCAAGGCGATCGCGATGCTTCGCGAATCGCCGTTTGACGGGGTGTACGTCGACGCCTCGCAGTTGGCCGCGGCGCGTTGGGCGGGCATGGTCCTTCAGGCCGAGGAGATTCTCGACGCCATCGCCGACGGCGTGGCCGTCGTCGATCCCGACCTGCGCGTCATTTGGGCGAACCCGCAATTCTCTTCGTTCACCGGCTTGGGCGCCGACGCCGACATCATCGGCGAGCGCTTCTACCAGGCGCTGGCCGATCCCGAGATCCTTGGTCCCGAGCCCTGTCCGTTCACCACATCGGTCGCCTCGGGGGAGTCGTCGAACACGGTTTTGAAGATTCGGGACAATCGCTACCTTCGGGTCACGGTGACGCCGGTGTTCGACTCGAAGCGGGCGCTGACGCATCTGATCGCCCTGGCTCGCGAGATCACCGACGAGACGCACCAGCAGTCGAAGGTCAACGCCATCGCCCAGGCCGGGGACGAGTTGGCCGACCTGACCCCCGAGGAACTCTCGGAGATGGGGGTGGAGGAGCGAACCGACCTGCTGAAGTACAACATCACCCGGCACATGAAGGATCTGATGGGGCTCGACTTCATGGAGATTCGTCTCCTGGAGCGGTCCACCGGGAGGCTGCTGCCGCTCTTGACCGTGGGCATGACGCCCTTGGCCGCGGGGCGCGAGCTGTTGGCCCGCGTCGAGGGGCAGGGGGTTACGGGACTGGTCGCGGCCACGGGACAAAGCTACCTGTGTCCCGACACCACCAGCGACCCGATCTATATCGAGGGGGCGGCCAACGCCCGGAGCTCGCTGACCGTCCCGCTCATCCACCACGGCAACGTGATCGGCACGCTGAACGTGGAGAGCCCGCGAGCCGACTCGTTCGACGATCGCGACCGGCAATTCCTCGAGATCTACGGCCGCAACGTCGCCTCGGCGCTCAACACGCTCGAATTGCTCCAGGCCGAGAAGGCGAGCACCGCCAGCGCGTCGGTCCAGGCGATCAGCCGGGAGGTCGCCCTGCCTCTCGACGATGTGATCACCGACGCCACCACGGTCCTCGACCGCTACGCCGGCCACGACGAAGACATCGTCGCGCGGCTGCACCATCTGCTCTACCGAGCGCGCGAGATCCGGGGCATCATTCAGAAGGTCGGAGCGACCATCGCGCCCGCGCCCACCCACGCTCCGCCACCCCCCGCGGCGCGGCTCGCCGGGGTCCGAATCCTGGTCGTCGACGCCGACGAGGCCATCCGACGCTCGGCCCACCACCTGCTGGGCATGCAGGGGGCCACGGTCGAGACGGCCCGCGACGCGCAAGAGGCCCTCGCCCTGATGCGGCGGTCTCCCTACGCCGTGGCGCTGACCGACATCCGCCTTCCCGACCTCGACGGCTATGAGACCTACAAGCGGCTTCGCGAGATCCAGCCCGAAACACCGGTCATCCTAATGACCGGATTCGGCTACGATCCGACCCACTCAATCGTCAAGGCCCGCCAGGACGGCCTGCACACCGTCCTCTACAAGCCCTTCCGATCCGACCGGATCCTGGAGGCCGTTGAACAGGCCCTCCACCTCGCCGCCTCCGAGCCCTCTCGGGACGGCGAGAGCATGGACAAAGACAAAGCCGACGCCGCCCCGTCCTCTCCGGCCGGAGAAGACAAGCCCGCGGGATGACCCGGGTTGTCTAGAGTTCCGACTCGCTGCCGATGTATTCGGGCCGTTCGCCCTTGCGCTTCACGATCATCATGTAGAGAACGTAGGTGACGAGCAGAGCGCTAAGACTGTAGAAGACGGTCGGACTCGTAATCCACCAGTTATTCATGGAAAGAACCTCGAACCTCGTTCCGCCCTCGCCCGCGCTGGCGGGACGCGGAATCCGATTGATTTGTTTGGAGGAGGAGGGGTTAAATCAGGTGGTCCGACGCCCAGAAGAGGCAGAGCATGAAGACCACCGCCGAACTCACGCCGACGATCCAGGGCAGCAGGGCGGCCAGGAAGACCGTCCACCGGGCCTTGAGGCCCATCGGCGGACTGCGATGAAGCGACCCCAGCGCCGTGAACCAGCTCTCCAGGACCACCAGCGCCCCCGCGCCCGCGGCGATCACCGCCAGCATCGGCTCGCTCGGCCAAATGGCCACCGCCGCGACGAGCAGCAGCAGGCAGAGCGTCGCCAGGCAGATCTTATCGCCTCGCGAGAAGAAAAAGGGCTCGGGCCTGGGACGCTCCCAATCAATTTCGGGAACCGGCGGCGGATCATAGATGTCGCGCATGGGTGTGTGAATTCGGCTCGTCGTGTCGCGCTCGGCCCCGGCGAGTCGGGCCGGGGCGGGATCGTCGGGGCTTCTTCTAAACCGTGTATTGTAACGTCCAACGAGAAAAGTACGAGTCCCGAGTTCTGGACCGCGATCGCGCGGTTCTGATCGAGCCTCCCTTTGTTCTCCCGTTCGGAAGGGCTGATTGATGGCGGATTGGGTTTATCTGTGTCGAGTCGAAGAGGTTGCCGAGGGGCGCGGAAGAACCGTCGAAGCGGCGGGCGCGCGGGTGGCCGTGCTGCGCGAGGGCGGCGAGGTGACCGTCGTCGGCGATCGCTGTCCGCACGCGGGCGGCTCGCTTGGCTCGGGCTGGATTGAGGATGGCGAGGTTGTTTGCCCGCTCCACCGCTGGAGATTCCGCCTCCGCGACGGCCGCTGCGAGACGGTTCGGGGCCACGACGCGCATCGGTACCGCTCGAAGGTTGACGAGGGGGGCGTTTGGGCCTTGCTCTAGGCGAGGCCTCCGGGCGAGCGCCGAGTCATGTCTTCGAAAGCCGCCTTTTCCCGGACGGGCGCGCGCTCGCCTTTTTAAATTTTTGGCGGCTGCTTGACGTCCCGCTTGTTTGCGGCGTTGCCCGCTTTTACTCTGTCGTTGATGACCGAAGCCGATCCTGGTCAGACAAGGCCGCGACGAACGGACGGCCTTGGTCCTCAAACTCGCCGCAAGAGACGGCACGAAAAGGATGCGCCGCCATGACGATCTCACGACGCCGGTTTTGCGCCGCTCTCGGGGCGGCGGGCCTTTCCGCGGCCGCCGTTCCCGTCTTCGGTGACGACAAGACGCCGCTCTCTCTTCGGGTCATTTCGTACAACGTCTACGCCTGCAAAGGCTGGCCCGATGATCGGCCGCTGGCGAAAAGGGCGGTTAAAAATGGCCAGATGGCGAAACGACTGGCGATGGAACTGGCCCTTTACGAGCCGGACATCATCAATTTCTCCGAGTCTCCGACCGAAGCGATCGCCAAGGAAGTGGCCGGACATTTGGGAATGAATCATGTCCGCTTTCCCAGCGGCGGCAGTTGGCCGGGGACGCTGCTCAGTCGGTTCGAGATTACCGAATCGGAGAACGTCCCACTCGGGCGCGAGCGACCGAAGGAGCTTTTCACCCGACACTGGGGCCAAGGCGCGATCAAACTGCCCAACGGCGAGTCTTTGATCGTTCACTCGGCTCACCTATACCCGGGCGCCGATCCGACAATTCGTCTGAAAGAGGTCAAGGCGATGCTGGCCTCGATGAAGGACGATCTCGATGCGGGTCGCTCGATGTTGCTGATCGGCGACCTGAACCACGGCCCGGATACCGAAGAACACAAACTTTGGATCGACGCCGGCTGGACGGACACCTTCTCCAAAGTGGGCAAGGGCGAGGGGCTGACAATCAGGGCGGATACGCCGCGAAAACGCATCGATTACGTTATGGCGACCGGCCCGATCGCGAACCAGATCATCGAGTCGAGACCGCTCTTCGAAGGAGCGTTTCGGCTGAACGTCGCCGATGAGAGCGCGTTCGCGCTCAGCGATCACCTCCCGCAGCTGGCCGTCTTCGGCGGAAAATAGACGAGAAGGGCCCTCTCACCGGAATCCCAGGACCGGTGGTTCCGATGGCGTGGCTGATTCCCACTCCGCGCGTTGCCGCGCGGGGTGGCGAGTTTCAGGTTTCCTTACAGCCAGACCTTCAGCCGTCCTCGGAGGGATTCGGGCAGGCGGCGATCGATGACGCGCTGGATTTGGTCCGGGTGGAGCCGGGTGCTGTAGTGCGAGGCGATGATGACCTCGTTTTCGAACCGATCGGCCCGAGCGATGATGTCGTCCAGGTGGGTGTGCCCGTACTTGTGAATGACCGAAGCGCGCTCGCCGGGGGCGACGAACGTCATCTCCACGATCAGGATTTGCGCCTGGAGGATGGCGGGCAGGGCGTCGAGCCCCGCCGGGGCGGTGTCGCCCGTGTAGGCGACCTTGGGGATTCGGATCTCGGCCGAGACCTCGACCCCCGAGAGCCTGATGTCGCGGATCTGCTCGCCGGTCAGGTTGTGAAATTCGGGCTTGAGCTTCTTCCGACGCTCCCAGACGAGGTAGCCGAGCGACGGGATCGTGTGCCGCGTCGGGAAGGCCTGGACGACCAACTCGCGCGACAGTTGGATCTCATCGCCGGGAGCCACGCCGACGAGCTTCGCCGGCAGCCGTCCCCGGTCGAGCCGTTGCACGGCGCGGAGGAGTTGGTGGACGGGGTCGACGGCGTCGGTCGGCAAGTAGATGGTCGGCGGCTCCATCTTCATCATCCGGCGCCGGGCGACCAATACCGGCAGCGCCGCGATGTGATCGAGATGGGCGTGCGAGACGAACCAGTTTGGGGTGGTCATGAACGACCAGGGCTGGCCTCCCAGGTCGAACCCCAACTTCAATTCGGGAACCCGCCAGTAGGTTTGCACCGCGGCTCGCGAATAGCCTTCGATCGTGATTCCACCGTAGGACATCGAGCGCGCGGGCGCGTTGTCCACGGGATGGTCGAGCGATTCCACATCCGATTCGATATCCACCGACACTCTCTCGTCTCCGGCCCGTCGTCTCGCGGATTTAAAGGTGGGATTCCCCCCACACTATAATCGAGAATGGAACCGCCTGAATACCGAGGCTTGCATCGCTCGTTCCGAGAATCGCCATTTTGGGAGTCGCGCCATGGTCGGCCGCGCGCGGGTCTACGGCCCCGCCTATTTGGACCGCGTCGTTCGAGTCGATCGTCGCCTGCTCGCCTCCGCCTCGGATCAACCCCTCGACCGGAGCGTCGAAGGGCGTTTTCGGCCCGGAAAAGCCGAGGCGCTGACGCTGGTCGACCCAACCGGCGCGGCGATCGAAATCAGGCCGCCCGATGGCTGGCCCGGTCCCCTGGGGATCATTGATCTCGATCACGAGATCGGCGCCGCGCCTGGGGAACTCCGCCGGGTTGAGGCGGTGAGCTGGCTCGATGATCTGGGAGGAATGGGCGCGGGGTTCGCCTCGGCGCTCGGGGGAACGCTCGTCAGCGCCCTGGGGCCCGACGCCGATCCGATGAGCCGGTCGATCTCGACGTTGCTCGACACGCATGGCGTCGCGAGGGAGGGTCCGCGCGTCGATGGACGATCCGCCGACTGGACGCTTTTGGTCTCCAGCGGGGAGCATGGCGACAAACTGGCCGTCGGCTTTCGAGGCTGCCACGCCGCGCTCGAGCCCGACGCCTTCGGTCCGTTCTTGGCCGAACCCTGTGATTGCCGGGTCGTCGCGGGTCTGCCCAACCGTCTCGCGGCCGAGGCTTTGCGGGCACCGGGCGCTCGGCTTCGGGTCTTCGCGCCGGCCATGAGGAACATGATCGATCGCGAGCCCCCCGTTTTGGACCTGGCCGCCCATGTCGACGTACTCTGCTGCAACCGCCTGGAGTGGGAGTCGCTTGAGGATCGCGAGGAGGTCGCCGCCCGGATCTCGATTCTCGTCGTCACCAAGGGCGCGTCGGGAAGCTTCGCCCAATACACCGAGCCCTGGGGCGATTTCCGACGCATTCGAATCCCGGCGTTCCCCCGCGCCCGGCCTCCTCGCGACACGAACCGCGCGGGCGAGGCGTTCGCCGCCCGCTTGATCGCGACTCTCGCCGGGATGGGTTGGGCGCCCTCGTCGGGCGTCGTGGACGACGAGATGATGAAGGCCGCCATGTCGCGCGCCTCGGTCGCCGCGGCCTTGGTGCTGGACCGCGAGGAGTTCGGGTTTCCAACCGACGAGGAGATCGACGAGGCGACGCGCCGAGGGACCGTCGCGTAATCCTCCGCCGCGGCATCGCCGACGCCTCGGGCTTCGCTGGTCTGATTTGGGGCCCCTGGATAGAATGGCCGGCGCTTGGCGATTCGTCCGCTCTTCGTCTCGAAGGATCGACCCCATGACGACCCGAAACCTGTCATACGTCCTCGTGGGACTGGCGCTCGGCTTGGTCGGCTCGATGATCTCGCCGCTGCACGCGCAAAGGCCGGCCGGGGATCCGCCCGCCGCGACGGTTGAGGAGCGGCCGTCGCCGCCGCTCCGAACCGAAGGCAAGGTCTCGCTGCAAGAGGCCCTCCTTCGGCCCTATTCATTCGACTTCACCGGGCCCACTCCGTTGAGCAAGGTCGCCGCGAGGCTGGCCGACGATCTGGGAGGGGCCGTCGTCCTCGATCTGGCGGCCCTCGAGCGCCTCGGCGTGAGCCGAGGCGACACGGTGGAGCTGGAGCTTCGGGGCGCCCGGCTCAAGACCGGCTTGAGGCTGCTTCTGGACCAACTCGACCTCACCTACCGGATCGTTCCCGAAGACAACCTGCTCATCATCACCGATCGGGAGGGCTCCACCGACCCGATTGATCAGGTCTGGGCCGAGCTCGATCATATCCACCGGGACATTCACGACATCCAAGGCGGCGTCGAAGAACTTCGCGAGCTTCTGGGCGTCGACCTGGACGGAGGTGCGCAACTACGGCGGCCCACGATCATCGAAGAGATGCCCGGCGCGGAGCCCAACGAGCTTTTGGTTCCCGACCTCGTCCCGGATTCCCTTCCCGACGATGACGAACCAGCGCCCGTCCCGGCTCCGACGCGGCCGAGAACCAGCCTTTAGTCCGGTCTCGACTCTCGATTTCCGGCGACGATCCGTCCCGCCGCGCGCGTTGCTTCGATCAGGCTCGATGGATCGGCGAGGCCCTTCCAGGCGATGTCGAAGGCCGTTCCGTGGGCGACGCTCGTTCGCGTGATCGGCGGGCCGAGCGTGATGTTGACGCCCCTTCGGAACCCGGCGGTCTTCAGGGCGATGTGGCCTTGATCGTGGTACATCGCCACCACCACGTCGTACTCGCCCCCAAGCGCCCGATGGTACAGGGTGTCGTTGGGGTGGGGGCCGGAGACGTCGAAGCCTTCGGCCCGCGTCCGCTCGACGGCGGGCCCGATGATGGTGACTTCCTCATCGCCGAAGAGGCCGTTTTCGCCCGCGTGGGGATTGAGCGACGAGACGGCGATCTTGGGTCGTCGACCTTCCGTGAGTGGTCGCATCGCCCGATCGGCCAGGCGAATCTTGGCCGCGACCGAATCCACGTTGATCAGGTCGAAAACGCGCCTCAGGGCGACGTGCAGGGTGACGTGAACCACGCCCAGACCAGGACGCCTGGGCGTCGCGCCGGGCTTTCGCTCGGCGGCCAGATACAACATCATCGCGTGATCGGGGGTCCCGCAGCGCTCGGCGAGGATCTCGGTGTGCCCCGGATGCCCGATTCCCGCGAGGCTCAGCGCCTCTTTGTTGAGCGGCAAGGTCGTGATCGCGTCGATCCGTTTCTCAAGCGCCAGGTCGATGGCGTGGATCAGGTAATCGTGGGCCGCTCGCCCCGCCCTCGCGTCAACTTGGCCGGGGCGAACCTCCCCAACGGGGGCCGCGCCCGTCGGTTCCAAGCAGGGGATGAGCTTGAGGGAGGATTCGGCCGCCCTGGGGTCTTTGATCGCCTGGACCTCGATCGCGCCCTCGACAAGCTCGACGGCGCGGCGGAGGACCTCCGGCGAGCCGATCACCAACGGTCGGCAAAGCGCGTGAAGTTGGGAATCGCTCCAGGCTCGGGCGATGACTTCGGGGCCGATTCCGGCGACGTCGCCCATCGTCAACGCGACGCTCGGTCGATTCATGGCGGGGTTCTCAAGACGTTCTCTTTCAATTTCCATGACGCGGTCACGATCAAATTATACCGGGAGGAGTGGCGTTGACCCCCTCGGAACGCCCGCTAGACTCCCCATTCGGTGGCTTTCGCGAACTCAACTCGGGAATCAAGGACGGGGCCGGCTTCATGGAGGATCGAGTCGGGATCGACGCGCGCGCCGCGGCGGCTACGCGGGGGCTCTCTCCGTGGGTGGTCGGCTGCCTGATTCTGGGCGTCTACCTGAGCGTCAAGGGGTATCATAGCCTCGACGGCGACCAGGCTTATCGACTTCCCCCGCTCTTGCGCCAACTCGATCCAACGCTCTATGCGGACGACCCGTTCGTGCGATCGTTCGACGCCTTCAACCCCCATCGGGGCGCGTTTCTGGTCATCGGCGGCTTGACCCGGGTGGTTGGGCTGTCGGCGGCGCTGGCGATCCTCTTCGTCTTGACGTTCGCCGCGACGATCCGAGGAGCCGGTCGCTTGGCGAACGCGGTTTGGCCCGAGTTCGCGGGGCGGGCCGGCCTGGCGGCCATCGGCCTGTTTTTGATTGCCAAGGCGGGCAACATCGGCACGAACCACCTGTTCGCGTCGATGCTCTTGGATCGCCTGATGGCTCTGGCGTTTGGTTGGCTCGCCGCCGCGGCGGTCGTCGAAAACCCGCGCGGGGGGTGGAGGTTCTCGGCCTTCGCCCTGGGGCTCGCCGCGGTGGTTCATCCCTCAATCGGCTTGCAACTCGCCTTGATCTTCGCGGGGAGCTGGGTTGCGTGGGCGTTCTGGAGCGGCCGGACGGCGGCCTCGTGGCGGTTGGCGGTTCTGGCGGGGGCGGCGGGCTGTCTGGCGGTCGTCCCCGGCCTGATCTTGAATCTCTGGCCGTTCAGCTCGATTCGCGAGGGGCTCCCGCCCGAGAAGTTCCGGCTTTTGACCGTCGAGCTTCAAAGTCCCCAGCACATGCTGCCCCTCCTTTGGAGGATGTCCCAATGGCTCGCCGCGGGGGCCTACCTGGCGCTGGCGGTCGTCGCGCTTTGGGATTCGAAGCGGCGGGACGACGCGGACGCGGGGCCTTCGCGGAACGAGGCCCGGTCGCGTTTGGTCTTGATGCTCGCCGTCGCCCTGGTTTGGCTCGCCGGCTCTTGGGTTGCGGTGGAGGGTTTTCGACACATCGGCGCGACGGTCTTTCAGCCGTTTCGAATGGCGACTCTCGCTCGGGGCTTGGCTTTGATCCTCGCGGGCGGCTACGTCGTCTCGCTCTGGGGGCGGGGCGGCTGGCTGAATCGCCTTCGAGCGGCCTTGATTCCCCTGGGATTGACGGGGGACTGGCTCTTCGTCGTCGTTGTTGTCGCGGAGCTTGGCGCGGTCCTCATCGAGCGAGTCGGCGAACGGTTTCGACTCGACGCCCATCCGGCCTTTCCGATGATCCACCAAATCGCCCACCTTGGCGTGTTGGGCTACGGTTGCCTGTATCTGTCCAGGCACGACACCGAGCGCGGCGACCAGCCGTTGCTGGCGGTCGTCGTGGTTTGGCTCGTGGCTTCGGCGATCCTGGCGCGTCGGCGCTCGGTTCGATCCTGGTCGTGGACTTGGACGCCTCGGCGGCTGCGGTTGGCGATGGCGGCGGCCTGGGCGGTTCCGCTGGGCGGGCTCATCGCGGGGATGATTCCGGCCGATCGCGCGATGAGCCGAAACGCGATCGTTCGGGGGTTGGTGGAACGCTGTCGGTTCGCGGCTTCGCCGGTCAACGACATGGAGGCCTTGGCGCTTTGGTGTCGGGAGAACACGCCCGAACCGGCCCGGTTCATTGGACCGCCGGGGCCTAAGGAGTTTCGGCTCTGGTCGCGTCGGAGCCTCGCGTTCAATCGCGCGGGGAGCCCGTACAACGCCAAGGCTTTGAACGACTGGTACGAGCGGTTCGCCGACCACGTCGATTTTCAGGGGACGCCCACCGAGTTCGTCCGCGCGTACTTGGCGGGTCGACATCAATTGGAGGCCCGCTACGACGCCATGACCGACGCGGCTCGGGCGGCCCTGGCTCGTCGCCAGGGGGCCGACTACGTGATCGCCCGAAGCCCCGAAGCGGACGGCGGGGCCGTCGACGCTTCGTCCTCGCCGCTTGAACTCCTGCATGTCGAAGGGGCTTACGCGGTTTACCGGGTTCGCCCCGAGGCGGTCGCCCAGCGCCATTGATAGCGGAGGTGGTGGGTGAACGAGTCGGCCTCAAGCTGAGAGAACGCCTGCACCCGCGTGGAGTGCCGACCGGCCTCGGCCAGCGCCGGGATCGTTCCCGACCCGACTTGGAAGGTTAGCAGCCCATCGCCGAGGGGGCCCCCGGTCCAGAGGATCGACTCCGAGTCGGCCGTTTGAAGGGCGCTGGAGTCGAGGCGGACCAGATAGGTCGCCGCGAGGCTGGAAACCTCGCCCCGGCAGCGGTCGGCGACATCGAAATCGATCACGACCACCCCCGGATCATCAGGATCGGGCGCGACGGTTAGGACGGCCGAAAGGTAGTGATGGAAGTGCTTCCCGGTCAGAAGGAGTTGAACGCTCCGCGGGTCGGATCCGGGCGCGGAGTGTCGGTGTAGTTCTTGGTAGACCGGGCTCACGAGGCGAGCCGGGTCGTCGCCCTCGCGGTTGCTCTCCACGGTGGAGAGCAGCGGCCATCGCTCGACCTCCTCGGGATCGAAGTCGCCGAACGAGAGGCCGTGGAGCCATCGATCGCCCCGACGGCGGACGGAGATCCGCCAGTCGGGGCCGTGGACTTCCACCCGGTCTTCGGTCTCCTCGCATTTCCAGTCGACGCCGGACATGACCGAGCCTCGCTCAATCTCCCTTGGACAGCTTCATGCGGAGGTAGGCTTCGAGGAACCCGTCGATGCCGCCATCGAGCACCGAGCGGGGGTTGCCGACTTCGAAACCCGTCCGCGAGTCCTTAACCAACTGATAGGGCTGAAGGACGTAGGAGCGGATCTGGTTGCCGAAGCTGACGTCTCCCTTCTCGTCGTACTTCTTGGCGTATTCGGTCTCGCGCTTTTCCTCCTCCAAGCGGATCAGCTTGGCCTTGAGCATCGCCAGCGCGTTGGCGTCGTTTTTGTGCTGGGAGCGTTCGCTGCGCGACTCGGCGGCGACGCCCGTTGGAATGTGGGTGTACCGCACCCCTGATTCGGTCTTGTTCTGGTGCTGACCGCCGGGGCCCCCCGATCGGAAGGTGTCGCGCTTCAGCTCGTCGTCCTTCAGGACGATGTCGATGGTCTCGTCGATCTCGGGGAGGACGTCCACCGAGGAGAACGAGGTGTGTCGTCGCGCGTTCGAGTCGTAGGGGCTGATCCGCACGAGCCGGTGGACGCCGGTTTCGCCGCGGAGGTTGCCGTAGACGTAGGGGCCCTTGATGTGGATGGTCGCCTCGGCGATGCCCGCCGAGCCTCCCTCTTCGCGGTCGGTGATCTCCGCCGAGAAGCCGCGCTCCTCGGCCCACATCAGGTACATGCGCGTCAGCATCTCGGCCCAGTCGCAGGCCTCGGTGCCGCCGGCGCCGGCGTGAACGGTCACGAAGGCGTTGCAGTGGTCGTTGGGGCCGCTGAGCAACGATTGCAGCTCGAAGGCCCGGAAGTCCTTTTCCGCCTTCTCCATGGCGGCCCTGACTTCGGCGTCGAACTCGTCGGTCCCGGCCTCCTCGGCCAACTCGATCAAGGCGGACAGGTCTTCGGCTTCGCCGACCAGTTCCTCAAAAGGCTTGAGGACGCTGTTGAGCACCTTCAACTCGGCGATGATGACCTTGGCCTTGTCTTGGTCGTTCCAAAACGACGGGCCCTCCATCTCGCTCTGGAGTTCGTCGCGGCGGGAAAGTTTTTCGCCCAAGTCAAAGAGAGTCTCGCAAATTGAGGATACGATCGATCACGGCTTTGGCCGATCGCTTCAACTCGACATCCACGGCGAACCACCTCTTTGCAATAATACCGGGGGGGAGGACCGCAGCGGGCCGAGCATGCTTCGCCCGACGTCGCGACGGCTCTGAATTTCTCAATGGATCCATTTAAACCAATCTTCCAGGCCGCAACCAGGCCATTCTCGCCGCGCGATCGCCTCGCGGGGATGTCCCGAATATCGCCGCCATGATTCCCGAACCAAGCCCGAAATCCGTCATCGGTCGATTGGCGCCTTCGCCGACGGGAAGGCTGCACGTCGGCCACGCCCGGACGTTCCTGATCGCCTGGCTGGCCGCCCGAAGCGCCGGGGGACGGGTGATCCTGCGGATTGAGGACATCGACGCCGGCCGCGTTCGCGACGAGGCGCGCTCCGCCGCCGTCGAAGACCTCCTTTGGCTGGGACTCGATTGGGACGAGGGGCCGCATTTGCAGAGCGAGCGCCTGGGGCTTTACGACGAAGCGCTCGAGCGCCTCAAGCTCGCCGAGCTGGTTTATCCCTGCACTTGCACGAGGGCGGACATCGAGCGGGCCGCCTCGGCGCCTCATCCCGAGGACGAAGGGCCCACCTATCCTGGGACCTGCGCCCATCGAACGGCGGCCGACGCCCGGAGCCTGGGCGATCGGCCGTTCGCCTGGCGGTTTCGAGCGCCCGACTTGGCCGTCGCTTGGGACGACCTGTTTCTTGGCCGTCGCGAGTTCGCCCCCGCGCGGCTTGGCGGCGACTTTGTGGTCGCGCGCAACACGGTGGGGCCGTCGTACCAGCTCGCGGTCGTGGTGGACGACGCCCTCATGGGGGTCTCGCAGGTCATCCGGGGCGCGGATCTCGCGTCCAGCACGCCTCGGCAGATCCTCTTGTACCAGGCGCTCGGTTGGACGGTCCCCCGGTTCGGCCACGTCGGCCTTGTGGTGGGGCCGGACGGCCGACGCCTCGCCAAGCGCGACGGCTCCATCAAGCTGGCGACGCTCCGCGAACAAGGCGTCGATCCTCACGCGCTCGTCGGCGAACTCGCGCAATCGTGTGGTTGGTCGAAGGACTCGATCCGGTCCCGGCCGACCGATTGGATCGACCGCTTCGACTCCGGGACCATCACCGAGACGCCCTGGACGTGGACGACGCCCGGCGGTTGATGTTCGTTCTCTCATGAGGCTTGCCGCATCTCCGCCAGGACGAACCAATTGGAGGCGGCGAGGCTGGCGAGGCAGAGCGTCGCGTAGAAGAGACGGAACCCCCACTCTCCCGGCGCCTCGCGAGCGAGCGCCGCCTCCAAGGCGAGAAACAAGGCCCCCAGCGCCAAGGTGAGAACCGAGTTGGCCCGGAAGGCGGACGGCCGGTCCCACCCCGACGCGGTCGTTGCCTGAAGCGCCAGCGACAGCAGCAAGGCGACCATCGGCCCGCACGACAACACGGCTTCCATGTCCCGTCCTCCTCGATCGCGTTGGAAGTGGAACTCGCGCCCGCCCACCCCATCCATGGGCATCCGCGCCGGTGTCGCGCCAAAATATTTCCGGGATCGAGAACAAGAGGCGCGGGTTACAATTGGGCGGATCGCACACAACCGACGGAGGATAAACGCCGTGGGGATCGCCAAGACCAACGCCGTTCGTTTGCTGGAGCGGCTTGGCGCGCCGTTTGAACTGAGGGAATACGAGGTGGACCCCGACGACTTGGTCGCCGAGTCCGTCGCGCGCAAGGTTGGCCTGCCTCCCGAACAAGTCTTCAAAACACTCGTGGTTCGGGGGGACAAGCACGGAGTCTGCTTGGCCGTGGTCCCGGCCGATTGCGAGCTCGACTTGAAGGCTCTGGCCAGGGCGACCGGAGACAAGAAGGTCGACACGGTCCCGCTGAAGGAGGTTGAGCCGCTCACCGGCTACATCAGGGGAGGAGTCACCGCCTTGGCTTGCAAGAAAGCCTACCCGGTCTATCTCGACGAGACGGCCGAGCTGTTCGACCAGATTTCCGTCTCCGCTGGAGCGCGGGGGCTGCAACTGCTTCTCTCGCCCGGCGATTACATCCGAAGCGTGAACGCGAAGCCCGCTCCGATCTCCAAGGCCAAACATGCGTGAGCCGCCCCCTTCTTCGGACGGTCGCGAACTTCGGCGCCGGGGTGAGAGTCTGGGTTCCACTCGCGGAATGGATTTCCAGATGGTTCGAGGCGCGTTGATTTTTGGCGAGGTGGATCGATGGACGCCGAGCGACAAAACGAGCTGATCGTCGAGCAGTTTTCGGCCCAAGCCGAGCCGTTCGCGAAGTTCAAGGCCCATTCCCAGGAGGACGCGATGCGGCTCGTTCGCGAGATCGTCGGGCTCGGGCCGGACGATCTCGCGCTTGATGTCGCCTGCGGGCCGGGTTTGGTCGCTTGCGACTTCGCCGAGCACGTCGCCCGGGTCACGGGGATCGACCTGACTCCCGCCATGATCGAGCAGGCCCGGAGGCTGCAGGCCGACAAGGGGCTGACGAATCTCGACTGGCGAATCGGGGATGTCTCCAACCTGCCGTTCGCCGATTCGTCCTTCTCGGTCGTCTTCACCCGGTACTCGTTCCATCACCTGGTCGACCCCGCTCGGGCGTTCGGCGAAATGGTCCGGGTTTGTCGACCCGGGGGGCGCGTCGCCGTGGTCGATGTCCACTCCCGAAACCCAGAGCAGGGGGCCGCCTACGATCATGTGGAAAAGCTTCGCGACCCCTCGCACGTCCGGGCGCTGGGGCTCGACGAGTTCGCCGACTTGTTCAATCAGGCTGGGTTGACGGATGTGGCGACCTACTTTCATGGCCTCGACGTCAAACTGGACGAGTTGCTGGCCGCGTCGTCGCCGGACGAGGGCGCCGACGACGAAGTACGGCGGATTTTCCGCGAAGACGCCGGCGTCGATCGTCTCGGCGTGAACGCTCGGTTGGTGGACGGCGCGATTCAATTCACGTTCCCGATTGTCGCCCTCGTGGGGCGCAAGCCCGGTTGACGAGGCCGATGGATCCAATCAAAACCGACCGGCGCGGTAGGGCTTGGGGTCGAGGAAAGGTTTCTCTCCGCCGAGAAGCTGACTGGCGAGCTTGCCGGTTCCCGGGGCCATTGACAGCCCCAGCATGTTGTGTCCCGCGGCGATCAGGACGTTCGGCGTCGCGGGGGCGCGGTCGATGATCGGCAGGCCGTCCCAGGTCATGGGTCGCCAGCCGAACCAGGTTTGCTCGATCGGCTCGGCCTCGGCTTCGGGCTCGCGGAGAAACGGCGCGGCGCCGTCGCGGAGGAGTTGAAGCCGTCGCGGGTTGATTGATTCGTCGTAGCCGGCGAACTCCATCGTCGAGCCGATTCGACACCCCGAGCGAAACGGCGTCACGGCGACGTGGGTCTCGGGGAAGATCATCGGCAGGGTCGGACAGATCGACGGTCGAGGCATGGTGATGCTGTACCCCTTCCCCGGCTGGATCGGGACTTTGCAGCCGAGTTCGGCGTTGAGCCGGGGCGTCCACGCGCCCGCGGCGATCACGAACGAGTCGGCCGCGATCCGCCCTTGCTCGGTCAAGACGGCCGAAGCCCGGCCGTCCAGGCGCTCGAAGCCCTCGAACGCGCAATGCTCGCGGAAGACCACCCCGGAGCCCTCCAGGCTTCGCCGCCACGATCGAATCAAGGCGTCGGGACGGAGATGCGCGTCGCCCGAGTAAAGCCAGCCGCCGGCCAGGCCCGGCTTGAGGGCCGGCTCCAACTCAAGCGGGGCGTCGCCGTCGAGGCGCTGGGCGGGACGGTGAAACATCTCGGTCAAGAGTTGGTTGGTCGAGGCGAAGGCGTCGAAGCGCTCTCGCGATTTGTAGGCGAACAAGAGCCCCCGCGTCTCCCATTCGCAGTCGAGCTTCTCCTCGGTCATCAACTCGTCGTAGAGCGTCCGCGACGCGTCCAAAAGCGGCTGGATGCCCCGGGCCGCCTCCAGCATGTCGCGGCGGTTGCAGCGCCTGGCGAAACGGATCAACCACGACCAGAGCGACGGATCGAGGCGGGGCCGGATCGTGAACGGAGCGTTTCGGCGGAAGAGCGCCGCGAGGCCCTCGGCCACCATCCCCGGTTCGGTTAGCGGAAGGACGTGGCTCGGGCAAACAAGACCGCAGTTCCCCCACGAGGCGCCCCCGCCGATCGTCCCCTTGTCGATGACGGTGACGCTCCAGCCTCCTTTGTTCAAATAGTGGGCGCAGGCCAGGCCGATCACTCCGCCGCCGACGATTAGAGCGCTTTGGCTCATCGACGGATCCCCCAGGCGAAGGGGTCGGCGGGGTCGATGAGCAGCGTCGACTCGGCGGTGATGTGGGCCGAGCCTCGAATCGAGGGTCGAATCGCGCCTTCGACGACCCGCGCGGAGCCCTCGAAGATGGAGCCCAAAATTCCCTCCTGACGCCAGATCTCGCCCTCGCCCAGCTTGCCGTCGGCGACCAGGCAGGCGATTTTGGCGCTCGTGCCGGTGCCGCAGGGCGAGCGGTCGTAGGCCCCGCCGGGACAGAGGACGAAGTTGCGCGAGTCGGCCCCGTCGACGGTCGGCGGGCCGAACAGCTCGACGTGATCGATGAGCGCGCCGTTGTCGCCGCGAACGCCCCGGCCCTCCAGGGCCGACCGGATCCGCAGGGCCACGTCGGTTAGCCGCTCGACGTTGTCGAGCTCCAGGATTTCCCCGTGGTCCTCGACCAGGAAAAACCAGTTCCCTCCCCAGGCCACGTCGCCGGTGTAGCGTCGAGAACCGTGGTGGCGCGGGTCGGGAACCTCCACCGAGACATTTCGATGGGCGCGGTGGCTGGGGACGTTTTCGATGGTGACGCGGCCGTCCTCGTCAAGAACGAGGCTCACGTCGCCGACGGGGGTCTCGATCCGATGCGTTCCGGGGCCGATTCGCCCCATGTGGGCCAACGTCGCCCCCAGGCCGATGGTCCCGTGGCCGCACATGCCGAGATGGCCGACGTTGTTGAAGAAGATCACTCCGGCGGTCGACTCGGGCTTGGTTGGCTCGCAAAGCAGGGCGCCGACCATCACGTCGGACCCCCGGGGCTCATTGACGACCGCCGAGCGGAAGGCGTCGTGATCGTCTCGGAACCGGGCCAGGCGCTCGGCCATCGTTCCGTTGCCCAACTCCGGACCACCGTCGACGACCACCCGGGTCGGCTCTCCTCCGGTGTGCGAGTCGATCACCTTGACGCGGCGAAAGCCTGGGTGAGACATGGCGCGGTCGTTCCTCTCGCTTCGCTCGCCTCGTGGTTCAGGATGCTTTGAACGGATTCGGGCGCCCGGCGATCCCCTCGCGGATGATGGCGAGAATCCGTCCGCGCTCCTCGCCCTCCAAGGGGAGACGCGGGGCGCGGACGTGCTCGGAGCCGACGCCGCATTCCTGGGCCGCCAGCTTGATGTACTGAATGAGCTTCACGTGAACGTCGAGATGCAAAAGCGGCGTGAACCATCGGTAGAGCGCGACCGCCTCCTCCCAACGCCCCGACTCGGCCAGGTCCCAAAGCTGGCGGCTCTCGGCGGGGAAGGCGTTGACCAGCCCCGCGACCCACCCCGTCGCCCCGAGCATCAGGCTTTCGAGCACCAGATCGTCGACCCCCACGAACAGGGCGTAACGCCCGCCGCAAAGGCTCTTGATGTCGGTGATCCGCCGCGTGTCTCCCGACGACTCCTTGACCGCCACGAACTTCGGCTCGTCGGCCAGCTCGGCAAGCATCTCGGGCGTAATGTCGACGCCGTAGGTGATCGGGTTGTTGTAGACCATGATCGGCAGGTCGGACGCGGCGGCCACCGTCCGAAAATGGGCCATCGTCTCGCGAGGGTCGGACTTGTAGCCGATCCCGGGGAGAACCATTAGGCCGCTCGCGCCGACCTCTTGAGCCTCGGCGGCGAACCGACAGGCCCGGCTGGTCGTCGCCTCGGCGACGCCCGCGAGCACCGGGACGCGCCCTCCCGCGCGATCGACGGCGGCCCTCAAAACGTCGAGCTTCTCGGCCGGCTCTAGCGAGGCGTTCTCGCCGAGGGTTCCGAGCATGATGAGGCCGTGGACTCCGCCATTGATCAGCCGGTCGAGATGGGCCGCCGTCCCTTCCAGGTCCAGAGATTGGTCCTCGCGAAACTGCGTTGTCGCCGCCGGAAAGATGCCCCGCCAAACGCTCGTCATCGCCAATTCTCCGGACAATACGGTCTTAATCCCCGGCGTTCCGGACCCGTCGCGCGCCATCGTATCCGATGTCTCCGATCATTTCGATCAGGGACCCACTCCGAGACGTGAAACGATTTCCCCTCTCAATTCAACGTAGGGGCCCAATCGGCGTCCCCTTCGCCTTTGGTCCTCGTGGACGACCGCGCGAAACGGTCGCCGTCCGCGCCTCAGCCCATCCGAATCGGGTTCGTTATTGGGTTCGTTCGGTCTCGGCCCCCTCCCTCGAAAATCTGGGGTGGTTGTACGCAAGTATGTGTGCGTCAAGAGTTTGTGTGTTGGATCGCCTGGGAGAATTGGGTTCGTTCGGACATTTTTCGCGAGTAGAGAACTCGATCCGGCGGCGATCCCCCGGCGGGCGGTTCCCGTCCAACGACCTTGCTCGCAAACCGTTTTCGTAGGGCGGGCATTGCCCGCCGATCCAGCTTATTCCTGCTCGGAGCCGATTCGCCGCAGAAAATCCTCCAAATCCTCTCCAGCAACTCTCACCTCGTCCAATGACATTCCTATAAACGGCACTTCCATAATTTCGCCCGATCGACGTCGAGGGTCGAACCCGTACGCGGTGTCGCTCCCATTGGACCCAATCAATATGAGGCCCGGCGCGAACTCATTCACCAAATAGCCCTCGTTGATTTTAGGGACATCCTCGGCGGGCCAGAGGATGAGATAGGAGTTATCCATCACAAACCCTTCGAGTCCGTTTGTTTCTCTGAGCAGGTGGAGATAAGGCGAGGGCAACTCGGCCGCGGCCCACCTCTCGAGAGAAGCAATCTGTGACTCCGTGGCTCCCTCTCTCATGGCGCAGCCAGCCAAAAGCTCCAACATGCCTTCGATTGCCATTAGCATTCTCAGATGTTCAATAATCGCGATTGTGCGGAGGCTGGATCACTCGAATTTCGTGACGCGCGTCCTCACCTCATGGAGGAGATGAGCTGGATTGAGAGCCGTCGGGACGCCGGAGGACGGCCACGCGATGGCCATCCCCAACGCCCGTTTCGCCTGTCGATCTCGAATGGTCATCAATGTTCGCGACGGTTTTGATGGCAAGGGTCCCATGTCAAAACCGCTCGCCTGGGAGAATTGGGTTCGTTCGGCCATTTTTTCGCGAGACGCGAGCCTCAGTTCACCGGCCCTTTTCCCCATCGGCGACGTCGGTGGCCCCTCTGGGGGATGTCCCGCGGGCCCCGCGCGCAACCTCCCCTTATAAGTAATGCCACATTTTTTGCGATGCCGAGCAAAAATTGGGAGATTTTCCGCCCGATTTTTCCGCGAGGAGCTTTCCATACATCTCCAGCCGGCATGGTGGGGCGCAACCGTCTTGCATGGCTCGCCCGCTCACCGCGCGCCCGAGAGCGCTCCGAGGATGATCTCGGCCACGGCGACGTAGGCGTTGGTCCAGCCATCCTCCCGGAAGAACTGGATCGGCTGGTCGGGGTTGCCGATGAACGGGCGGAGCACCCAGCCCATTTGAACGCCCACGAAGATGTAAATGACGAGCCAGGACCGGAGCATGAGCCGGTGCGCTCGATTCTCCGCGATCAGGTCGCGGTATTCGCGCCGCAAGATTCCCTGGGCGCCGACGCTCGCCGCGCCGAAGGCCAGGGCGTTGAAGAGGATCGCCGGCTGGTACGAGACTCCCGAAACGTAGACGAACGCCGTGATCGGCGCGAGCGACGCGAGGATCACCGTCAGTCCGGCCTGCGCCGAGAGGAGCGCGCCGAGGGCCTTGGAAAAATCCTTGCGGAGTCCAAACAACGAGTTGACCACGAAGAACGTCGGCAGGCCGAGCAGAAACGCGACCGAGAGCAACAGTGGGACCTTGAGCGCCGAGTAGAGCACCTGAAGGGGACGGCCGCCGTGGGCTCCCATGACCGCGCCGTAAAACATCCCGAAGATCACGATGAGCCCAAGTCGCGACCGCAACGAAAGTTCAACCGGCGGGCCGAAGCCGCCGGGGCGCGCGGAGCCGACTCGAAGGGCCGCGTCCGCTTGACGAAACAAAGCCGGATGGGGAGCCATGTTCAACCCTCCTCGCGATCCGGCTCATGAGAAGAGGTTGCCAATGGTCTGAAAAACGGCCTCGAAAAAGTTGGACTCTCGGCCCCGGAACCAGGTGAACGGAATGTTGGGGTTGCCGATGAAGGGCCGCAAGACCCAGCCCATCTGGGCGCCGACCAGGCCGAAGACGACCAGCCACGCCCGGAAGATCGTTTTGACGCGGCGGCCGAGGAACTCGTCGGAGACCGGACGAATCGGGCTCGGCGTGTCGGGATCGGGTTCGGGGATTTGGGCGTCGGCCAGCGTCTGGGCGATGTTGAGGCGCTGGAGCGTTTGAAGGAGGAACATCTGGGCGAGGAAGCCCGCCGTCGCGAACACCACCACATTGAGCAGGACCATGAACGGATAGCTCGTCGTGCTCACCGAGAAAAACGCCACGATCGGACCCATCGAGCAGAGCACCGCCACGTTGACCCCCAGGGTCGCCACCAGCAGGCGAACCACCGAGCCGAGCGTCAGCCGCGAGCCCACCAGCGCGTTGAGGACGTAAAGCGAAGGCAAGGTCACCAGCAGGGTCAGATAAAACAACAGCGGGACCTTCACCATCGTCGCCACCACCTGACCCAGCGCCGGGCCGTTGCGCGAGAACATCGCGAACGTCCCCATGAAGAGGCCGTGGATCAGGCACAAGCCAATGATCACCCGCGAAAGCCGCCCCGGCGCGATCTCGACGGCCCCCGCCCGCAGCGAAGAGGTCCGCGTTCGGTCGCCCCGTAAGATCATGTCCAGGTCCCGAAGGCCCTGAACCCAGCTCGACCGCCTTTCGCCGCCACCGCTCTCAATGATCGCCATGATGTCGCCTCCCCGGGAAAATCAGGGGTTCGCGAGGCCGGATTTGGGAGGGCGAGGCTCCCGCCGAGCCGGCGCTGGCCGTGGGGCTCGGCGGGAGCCTCGCCCTCCCAACCATCCGAGTCCACCGCCCCGCCCACGAACTCTTGGCTTTGCGCTGCAAAGCAAGTGATCTTTGTCATGCAAAGTTCCCGTTGTCAACGCCCGCGCGGGAGATTTCCGCGGATTGAATTCGCCGGCTCAACCGACCGGGGTCGAGACGGACTCGGCTTCGGCCATCGCCTTGCCCAGCGTGGAGTGTCGACGGCTGTAGAAGACGTAGATTACGAGGCCCACCGCCAGCCACGCCAGGAGTCGGATCCAGTTGTCCTTGCCCAGCCAGAACATCAGGCCGCCGTTGACCAGGATTCCCATCGAGGAGACGAACGGGATCCAGGGGGCGCGGAAGGGCCGGGGGATGTCCGGGTCGGTAATTCGAAGGACCCAGACCGAGGCCGAGACGACGACGAAGGCGAACAGGGTGCCGATGCTCACCAGGTCGGCCAGGAACTCGAGCGGCGCGAGCGCCCCGCCGATCGCGACGACCAGGCCCACCAGGAGCGTCGCTTTCCAGGGGGTCTTGAATCGAGGATGCACCGCGCCGAAGAACTTCATCGGCAAGAGGCCGTCGCGGGCCATCGCCAGCAGCACCCGGGGTTGACAGAGGTTGCCGACCAGAAGCGAGCTGGTCATCCCCGCCAGAATGCCGAACGTCACCAGCGTTCCGGCGAAGGTCAGGCCCTTGGCCTGTAGGGCGTTGGCCAGGGGCGCGACGGGGTTGATGTCGGTGTAGTGGGTCATCCCGGTCAAGACGGCGGAGGTCGCCACGTAGAGGACCGTGCAGACGACCAGGGCGCCCATGATGCCGATCGGCATGTCCTTCTGGGGATTTCGGGCCTCCTCGGCGTGAGTTGAGATCGAGTCGAAGCCGATGTAGGCGATGAAGATCCGGGCCGCTCCGAAGGTCACGCCGCGCCAGCCGGTCTCTTCGTGGAGAAACGGCTTCCAGTTCTCCGGGTCGACGTAGGCGGCCCCCGCGCCGATGAGCGTCAAAACGACGCCGACGTTCAAAACCACCATCGCCCCGTTGAACCCAGCGCTTTCCCGGATGCCGACCACCAAAATTGCCGTGATGATCGCCGTGATCAGGATCGCCGGGAGGTTGAACCAGGCCAGGGCCTGGGCGCCGTCGGCGAGCGTCACGTACTTGAGCGCGAATGAGTTGGTGGTGATGTCGAAATCCCAGGGCGCGTGCAGGATCCGCGGGTCGAGATGGATGTCGAATATGTTGCGGAGCATCGCGTCGAAGTAGTTCGACCAGCCGTTGGCCACGAAGCACGAGCCGATGGCGTATTCGAGGATCAGGTCCCAGCCGATGATCCAGGCGACCAACTCGCCGAGGGTGGCGTAGGCGTAGGTGTACGCGCTGCCGGCGACCGGCACCATGCTGGCCAGTTCCGAATAGCAGAGCGCCGCGAAGCCGCAGCCGATCGCGGCCACCAGGAACGAGAGCATGATCGACGGGCCGGCCAGCTCGCGGGCGACGATGCCGGTGGAGACGTAAAGCCCGGTGCCGATCGTGGCGCCGACTCCCAGCGAGATCAACGACAGCGGACCCAGCTTGCGATGAAGCCGATCGCCGTCGTTCATCTCCTCGACCAGGAGCGCGACCGGCTTGCGCCGGAACCAAGAGGAGAGAGACCGTTGCATGCGATCGACCCGTTCTGGAGTGAGGCGGCCGAACCGGCCCCCGCGACCGATCCGAGTCGCCAGACTACGCCATCATTTCCCCTGGGTAAAGCCTTGCGCCGCGTCGGCTTGGCGAGTGATCGTTGAAGCCGCCTCGGCCGGCGAAGTCGTCGTGCCAACCGCGCCGACGCGGCCCCGAATTCTCCTCCACCGTCGGAACCGCCCGAGCAAGCCGAGCGGCGGATCGATCACGAGGTCGGCGCTTCCGGCTCGTCGGCCTCGTCTTGGCCCAGTTCGCCTTCGATGATCTCTTCTTCGATGTGCCGGGCCGAGGCGGTCAGGCCCCGAACCTCTTTAAAGTTCGCCAGGTAGACGCACGCGCCGATCAGGCCGCAGCTAAACATCAAGACCCGGAAGCCCATCATCGCCAACGCGCCGCTGGGATGGCCCACCAACTTGAAGAGTTGGTCGCCGACCCCCTCGCTCAACCCCAGCGCGCCGAAGGGCAGCGGCGCGGCCATCGTGAAGAGCGTCAGCGGACCCATCAGAAAGTGCTGGCCGAGGGTCGTGGTCATCGTGGGGAAGAGCATCCGCCCCATCAGGTAGAACGCGAAGACGTTGAGCGAGTGGCCGATGATCGACAGACCGAGGCCGAGAAACACCACGTCGAGCCGGGAACGGTACGTCGACGACATCGTCTTAAGCTCCGTGACGATCATCGACAGCCGCCCCGTCCCCTCTTTTTTCAGGCCCGGCATGAGCCGGGTGAACACCTGGCCGAAGATGGCCGCCAGCGCCAGGACGCCGATCAAGGTGGCGAGCCAGGCCGCGACGATCAACCGGCGAACTTCGGGCGAAGCCACGCCCCAGGCCGCGGCCCCGGCGATCGAGGCCAGCACGAACAGGCCGAGCAGCCCCAGAATGCGGTCGATCACCATCGACGCCACCGCCTGCGTCTTTCGGATCCGCATTCGGGCCAGGTAGGCGGCTTTGATCAGGTCGCCACCCACCGCGCCCGGGATCACCAGATTGAAGACGTAACCGATGAAGCCCAGAAGCAACGTCGCGCGGAGGGTGAACCGAGGCTCGATGACCCGGACCAGGGCGTACCACCGAAGGTAGGTCAGGATCAGGCTGAACTGAAAGACCAAGATCCCGAAGACCAGCAGCCGGTAATCCAGCCTGTTGCCGAGGACTTCGAGGATCTTGTCTCGATTTTGGTTCAGGACCACAGCCAGAAGACCGAAGGCCAAGGCGATCAAGGCCGCGTTGACCACCAGCCCCATTTGCGAGCGTTTGGGCTGATCCGATGCCGTTTCCACAGTGTCGATGGCGCTCAAGGGGAGGATCTCCGGGGCGTCGGGCGCGCGGTTTGGTCGTTCGGGTTTAGATGAGTCCCTTGGTCGAGGGGATGGCGTCGGATCGGGGGTCGGACTCGGCGGCGGCGCGGATCGCCCGGGCCAAGCCTTTGAAGATCGCTTCGGAGATGTGGTGGGTGTTCTGACCGTAATGAAGAAGCACGTGCATGTTCATCCGCCCTTGGACGGCGACCGCCCGCCAGAACTCGGCCACCAACTCGCTGTCGAACGAGCCGATCTTCGGCGAGGGCATCGGCGCGTTCCAGACCCAGACGGATCGCCCGCCCAGGTCCACCGCGCAGGTCACGAGCGCTTCGTCCATCGGCAGGATGCAATGCCCGTAACGTCGGGTCCCGGCCCGATCGCCCAGGGCTTGGTCGATCGCCCGGCCGAGACAGATTCCGATGTCCTCGGTCGAGTGGTGATCGTCGACGTGCCGGTCGCCGTCGCAAGAGACGGCGAGATCCACCAGCGCGTGGCGGGCGAAGAGTTCGAGCATGTGGTCGAGAAAGCCGATGCCCGAGGCGAGCTCGGACTTCCCCGTCCCGTCGAGGTTCAAGCGAAGTTTGACTTTGGTCTCGCGGGTATCACGGGCGATTTCGGCGACGCGCGGCTGCTGACTCACGGGGGTCGTTCCTGGTTGCGGGTGTTGGTCGTCGGATTCGGATTGGCGGGAGGGCGAGGCTCCCGCCGAGCCCCAAGCATGGCGTCGGCTCGGCGGGAGCTTCGCCCTCCCCAAATCATGTCGAATGAGTTCTTAGGACAGCTTGCGGAGCGCCTCCAAAAAGCCGTCGATCTCGGCGTCGTCGCCGACGCTGATCCGAAGGCCGGGGGCGTGGTCCGGATATCGCATGAGCCGGACGAAGATGTTTTGTTGCTTGAGTTGTTGGAACGTCTCGACGGCCGGCATGCCGCCGGTCGCCCAGACGAAATTGGCGTGGCTGTCGGGAACCTGATAACCAAGCTCGCGAAGGGCGGAGGTCAGCCGCGCGCGGGTCGCCAGGATCTTCGAGCGGGTCTCGTTCAAATAGGCTTGGTCTTCGAGCGCCGCCTTGCCCGCGACGAGGCTCAGCGCGTCGCAGTTGTACGAGTCCTTGACCTTGTTCAGCTCCGCCACGATTCGAGGGTCGGCCACGAGGTAGCCGAGCCGGATCCCGGCCAAACCGTACCCCTTGCTGAAGGTCCGGGTGACGATCACGTTGGGGTGGGTCTTGGGCAGGGTGATGCAGGTTCGCGCGGCGAAGTCGCCATAGGCTTCGTCGACGATCAAGGGACAGGGGAGCCGCTCGGCCAGCTCGGCGACCTCGTCGGGCGGGATCGTCGTTCCCGAGGGGCTGTTGGGGTTGGCCAGGTAGACGAGCTTCAGGCCGGGGCGGATGATTTCGTCGGTGTTCAGCCGCCAGTCGGGCGTGAAAGGGACGACGTGGGCGCGGCCGTTTTGCAGGCTAATAAGGGTCGAGTAAAGCAGGTAGCTGGGGCTCGGATAGGCGGCCAGCTCCCCTTCGCCGACGAAGGCGCGGGTAAGGATCGTCAGGGCGTCGTCCGAGCCGTTGCCGGCGAGGATCATGTCGGGCTCGACGCCGTGGAGCGCCGCGGCGGTCTCGCGAAAGGCCCGGGCCGCGGGATCGGGGTAGAACCGAAGCCGGTCGTCGATCGCCTCGATCAGCGCCCGCTTGACTCGGGGGGACGGCGGATACGGATTCTCATTCGTGTTGAGCTTGATGAACGTCCCCCCCTGGGGCTGTTCGCCGGGGACGTAGCCCTCCATCCGGGCGATGTGGGGCAGGACCAGTTGATTGACCTCCGCTGAGCGTTCCACCTTCCAGGGCTCCTTTACGATCCGTTCGATTCGGTTTGAGCGGTCGCTTCGGCGAGGCGCTCCAAGGGCTCGTCGGCGATCCGGTAGGTGATCCACTCGTCGAGCGGGCCGGCGCCCAGCGATTGGTAAAAGGCGATCGCGGGCGCGTTCCAGTCGAGCACCGCCCATTCAATCCGTCCATACCCCCGATCGCGGGCGATCCGGGCCAGGGACTTCAAAAGGGCCTTGCCGATCCCCTTGCCCTGGTGGGCCGGCTGAACGAAAACGTCCTCCAAGTGCATTCCCGGCTGTCCCCGAAACGTCGAGAAGGTCGGGAAGAAGAGAGCCAGGCCGACCGGCTGGCCGTCAACCTCGGCGATCAGGGCCTCGGCGTGGGGGCGCGGGCCGAAGAGGTGCTTGCGGAAGTCCTCCGGGGTTCCCTTGGCCAGATGCTCCAACTTCTCGTAGACGGCCAGTTCGTGGACGAGGCCCGCGATTGTCGCCGCGTCGTCGGCGACGGCGGGACGGATCGTGAACGAGCCTTGCTCGGGCGTGTCGGACGAGTTGGGAGACGATTCGAACGCGCTCAACGTGGTGCGGCTCCTACGGTTCCATTGTGACTGGCATGGGAGGGCGAGGCTCCCGACGAGCCGGCGCTATGCGTGGGGCTCGGCGGGAGCCTCGCCCTCCCGGGAATCCCTCTTGGGCATCCCGATTCAACCCAATCACTCCAGACGAACGTCGACGCTCAGCCGATGGGCGGTCAGCCCCTCCACGTCGGCCAGTCGGCGGACGTCCGGGGCCAGATCGGCGAGCCCTTGGCGGTTGACCGAGATCAGGCTGGAGCGCTTCAAGAAGTCGTTGGCCGAGAGTCCCGAGGCCCATCGCGCGGTGCCGCTTGTCGGCAAGACGTGCGACGGCCCGGCCGCGTAGTCTCCCAGGGCGACCGGAGTGAGGTGGCCCAGGAAGACCGCCCCCGCGTTGACGAGCCGGGGGAGCAGCCGCTCCGGGTCGGCCGTCGAGACGTGGAGGTGCTCCGGGGCGAACTGGTTCGAGAGACCGACGGCTTCCTCTTCGTCGCGGCAGAGGATCAAGGCGCCGAACCGTTCCAGGCTGTCCCGGGCCAGGTCTCCCCGGCCCAGGTGGGCGAGCTGGTCTTCGAGGGCCGACGCCACTTTGTCGATCAGGTCGGGGACCCAGGTGAGCATGAGGCTCGCGCCCGGGGAGTGCTCGGCCTGGCTGATCAGGTCGGCGGCGATGTGGCGAGGGTCGGCCGAGTCGTCGGCGATCAGGACGACCTCGCTGGGCCCGGCGATGCTGTCGATGTCGACCTCGCCGTAAACTTGCTTTTTGGCCAGGGCCACGAACAGGTTGCCGGGGCCGACGATCTTGTCGACCGCCGGGATTCCCTCGACCCCGTAAGCCAAGGCCGCGACGGCCTGCGCTCCGCCGACGCGGTACACCTCGGTCACGCCGAGTTCGCGGGCGGTCGCCAGGAGAACGGGGTTGTAGCCGCCGAAGTTGGTGGGAGGGACCACGACGGCGATCTCGGAGACTCCCGCGGCCCGCGCGGGGACGACGGTCATGAGGAGGGTCGAGGGATACGCGGCGGCCCCTCCGGGCACGCAGACGCCCACCCTCCGCAGCGGCAGATACCGGAGCCCCAGTGAGAGGCCCGGTCGGGGCTCGATCCGAACGTCCTGAGGGAGAATCGCGCGCTGGTAGGTCAGCACGTTCTCGCGGACGCGGCGAATGGTGGCGAGGAGTTCGGGGTCGGCCTCGCGGTGGGCGGCCTCCAGCTCGGCTTCGGAGACGCGAACCTGGTCGGGACGAAGCTCGACCTTGTCGAGTTTCCGGGTGTATTCGAGGACCGCGGCGAGCCCCCGCTTGGAAACATCGCCGAGGATCCGCTCCACGACTTCTTCGGGGGAAAGCGGCGCGCCGAAGACGGCGGCCGTGCGCGCCCTTCCCTCGGGGCTCACCACATTGCCCTTGGGGCTCAACTCGTCGCGAAGCGCCTGAACCGCCGCGCGGGCGTCGTCACGGGCGCAATCGATTCGGCGGATCTTCAGCGTCAAGGTGGTTGCTCGCGATCATTCGGTCCAGACGTTCGGAGTCAAAAAGCGGATTCCATTATCTCCCTCCGGCTCAATCTCGCAACGCCTAAGGGGAAACGAGCCCGCCGGTCATCCTTCGGTTTTGGGAGAATTCGCCATCAAACCCCACATGCCGAGCAGGCCCAAGATCGCCAGGTCGTTGAACAGCAAGGGAGCGAACACGGGAGCGCCGAAGACGAATGATTCCCAGAGGCTCGTCGTCGGGCTGGTCAGGTTGGCGCGCACATGCAGGTAAAACCCGACCAGGCCGACCAGAAACTGAACCGCCAGCACGGCGATCGTCAGAAGTTGAAGCGGTCGGTTGTCCTGGACGACCAACACGGCGATCAGGAAGCCGAAGGCGATGGCGGCGGCGATCACTCCCACCCACTCGCTCGGGTAAAAAAAGCCGTTCTGGGCGTGGTCGGCCAAGCTCAGGATGAAGTTGCCCGCCCAACCGCCGGCGGCGAGCACGACGACCCAGAGGGCCCATTCCAGCGACCGGGCGTCGACCATCCGGTTCAGGAGAATCAGGAGGCCGAGCCCCGCGTAAGCCAACGGAGCCACGAAGGGCGCGGTGTAGACGAGATTCTTGAGCGTCTGCTCCAGAAAGAAGGCGTCGTTAAGGTGGAGGATCAGGCCCACGACGCCGACCAGGATCGAGCCCCATCCCACGAGCAGGCCAATCCAACGGGCCAGCCGAGCCCGGTCCGGCGACGCCGCGTCGCGAGCCGTCGCGCGCGTCGGAGGCGAGGGGCCGCCGATGAGCATCGCCACGACCAAGAGCGGCGCGGCGATCATCGAGAAAAACACCGGGACGTATTCGCCCTTGTGCTCGAAGTCGTTGATCGCGTGCGCCATCGCCACGTCGACGGCGAGGAATCCGATGTTGCCGATGGCGAACACCTCGGTCCAAAACAAGGGGCTGGTCATCCAGGGCCTAACCGTCGCTTGGCGCGGCATTGGCATCGCCTCCCGACTTCTCGGGTTGTTCGGCCGGAGCGTCGGCCCCGGCCTGATTGCCGACCCTGCCTTGGTTCCGAAGGTCTTCGGCGGTCTTCTTCACTTCCGCGAGTTTGGAGATGATCTCGTAGTAGCCGTGCCACTGCACGAAGTCGGCCCCGCCCATGTAGGCGCCGTGCTTGGCCGTTCGGCCGCCGTAGTGCCAGAGGTCGAAGAAGACGTATTCGATCGGCTCGTCGAACGGATCGGGGGTTAGGAGGCCGTCCTCGCGGAGCCCCTTCATAATCGTCTTAGCCTCGTTGACCAGTTCGTTGGTCGAATCGACGACCGCCTCGGCCTCGTCATAGAACTTGTGGATGTTGGGAGCCGTGTGGCACTTCAGGCAGATCGCCTGCATGTTCCGCTTCCCCTCTTCGTAGCCGGGGCGGCGGTCGGAAACGCTTTCGAAGAGGAAGTACGAGAGTCGTTCGGTGACGTCGTGGGTGAATTTCTCCCCCTCCAGTCCGCTCATGTGGCAGGTGGAGCAGGTGGGAACCGGCATGTCCTTGGTGGTGAGCTTCTCGGGCCGGGCCGCCAGGTTCATGAGATGTCGCTGGATGTTGAAGAGGACGCCGTGCTTCGACTCGTGGTAGATCTCGATCTGCGAGTGGTCGGGCCCCATGTGGCATTGGCCGCACGTCTCGGGCGTTCTCGCCAGCTCGACCGAGGAGACGTGGCGCGCGTGGCAGGCGGTGCATGACCCGATCGAGCCATCGTCGTTGGGCTTGCCGATGTCGTGGCACTGGCGGCAACCCTTATTGATCGACGCCATCCCCTGAATCGCGACCAAGTCGTGCGCGGGGCGATCGACCGCGCCCGGGTGGATGGCCTCGCTAAAGGCGATTTGCTCGGGCGTGAGATCCTCCGGGCCCGTGACGGCCGCCCAGGCGGGCGCGGCGTGTCGGCTCTTGAGATACTCGTCGTGCTGCCGGGGGTGGCACGTCTGGCAGTTGGCCGAGGTGAGCGCCTTGGCGATGATGAAGCCCTTGTGCTCATACGGCTCCTGCCCTTTGGTCGGCTGATGGCAGTCGAGGCAGTTGACGCCTTTCGCGCTGTGCAGGCTCATCTCGTATTCGTGGATGACCGCCGAGGTCTCCTTCCGGTGACAGTCAGCGCACCGGCCGGTCGCTCTGACCAGCGCGGCGGTTTGCCGGGCGACTTCCCGCTGCGGGCGTTGAGCCTGGATCATGAACGCCGAAACGATCATCGCCGCGCTCAGCATGACGGCGATGAAGAGTCCGCGGAACGACATGAGAGCGTCTTCCTTTCGTGGAGTCTATGGGACGCGGAGGCGGTCGCGGTTTCGTCCGCGGTCCCCGTCGCCTTCGCGCCTGAACCCTCGTCGCGGGAAATATTCCGCGGGTAATCTCGAAGAAATGAAGGGACGCGCTCGCCGTCGCTCGACGCCTTGCGGCGCGTCGGCGCCTCCCTCTCTATTTCTGGGTTGCTTTTTTCGTGCCCAGGCTGGTTTCATCACCGAATTTTTTTGAGAGAATCGTCTTGGCGGGTTTCCCGGCCGGCGAATGGGTTACGGAATCTCCCGATCTCGCCATCCGCTCGGCCGAGAGGTTGGGGCGGGCGCGACCGGCGCGGTTCTGGAAGGCATGAGGTTTGCACTTTCACCGCGAGTTGGAGTTTGGCCCGTCCGACGTCTTGGGACGGGGCCCTCGGTTCGAAGGCCTTGGGGAGAGTTCGGTTGGATGCGACGCGCGACCTCGATTACCACCGCGCTTCGCCGCGCGCTTCCGTTGTGGATCATTCTCGTCCCGGGCCTGTTCCCTCTTCAGGGAAGACCGGCTTGGGGAGGCGAAGCCGCGCTGATTCCACGCGAAGCCCTGGCGTGGGCGTCGCTCGACGTCGAACTGGCTTGGGCGCTCGTCGGTTCGCTCGTCGCGATCGGGCTGATCATCGCGGGACTGATTTGGTTGGGCCGGCGACGGGCCAGGGGGAGCTTCAACGCCAAACTGAAGGACTATCGCGGCCGGGCCGTCGACATGATGGACCGGCTCGACGCGCTGAAGGCCCGGCTCAAGGCGCTGCCGATCGAAGGCCCGACCCGGTCGGCGACGATGAGCGGCGAGACCCTGAACCTGTATCGGAAGGCCGAGAGCGACTTGGGCCGGCTCTGGGATCGCTGGCTCGAGGTGATGGACGTCGTCGACCAGGCTCAAAAGCGCGCCGTTGAGAAGTTGGCGGAGGCCGATCGCCTGATCTCCGACTCCAAGGTTTTTGACGAGGTCGAGGGCGGCGCCCGGGCGTGCTCCGAGACGCTCGCCCGGCTCGACCACTCCGGCGAGGCGGCCGGGACCGCCGCCGCGGCCGTCGCCGAATCGCGCGAGCGGGCCGCCGCGCGAGTCGCGGAGGTGGGCCAAGCCGGCCTGCCGACCACCCCTCACCAACCCGTTCTTGACCGGATCGTCGATGGAGAGAAGCGGGCGGGAGAGATCCTCGCGTCCGACCCGATCGGCGCCAAAACGATCCTCGACGCCGCGCTGGCCGACTCCAAGGCGCTTCTTGAGAGGGCCGACGCCCTAATCGCGCGGCTCGAAGAGGGAGAAGGCGCGCGCGAGGCGCTTCGAAAGCTCCGAGACGACGTGGCCAAACATCGAGCCGGGGGCTTACGGCTCGACGAGGAGATGGGGAATCCCGATCCCCTCGTCGCCCTGGCCGACGAGGCGCTCGGCCAGGCTCGCGCCGCCTTGGAGGACGGCGATCCGGCCGAGGCCGCCGCGCGGCTCGAAGAGGTTCGAAACCAGGCCAAGACCGCTCGGGGACGGCTGGAGGCGGTCGTTCAGGCCAAGGCGCTTTGCGCTCGCGAGCTTCCCGAACGTCGGCGCGAGATCCAGCGACTGCGCGAGGCCGTCCCGCAATTCGAGGCGTTCGAGAAGGAACTGGAGCGCGACTACGCCGCCGATTCCCGGCGAACCGTCTCGGGGAACCTCACCCAGGCGCGGACGCTTCTGGAGACCTTCGACCGCAAGGCCGACGAGGCGGCGGAAGCCTCGAGCGACGCGAATCAGAAGTACCTCCTGGGCGCTCGATTGCTCGCCCGGCTCGCCCGGGAGCAACAGGCCGTCCTCCAACTGATGAACGCCGTGGGCGAGCGTTTAAGCGCGCTGAAGGCCGCTCGGGGCGCGGCCCTGGGGCTCGCGACCGATTTCGACGATCGCGGGCGGAGGCTTCGCGCGTTCTTCTCGGAACACGACCAGGCCATCGGCTCCGAGGCGCGATCCATCCTCGACGCGGCGGCTCGGGCCAAGGAGGCGGCCGCCCGCAAGATGTCCGAGTCGACGCCCGATTGGCCCTCGGTTCAACGAGACCTCGCCGGGGCGGTCGAGGAACTGGCGATCGTCCAGACGCGGGCCGAGGCCGACGTGAAGGTCCACGCCCAACTGATGGACGAACTCGACCAGGCGCGGAGAGAGGCCGAGCGGATCGGCGCCTTTCTCGCGAGCCACGCCGAGGACCGCGCCGCCGCCAACCAGAGTTACCGTCACGCCGTGGAGGTCTTGAAACGAGTGGGCGATGAGCGAACGCGCGCCGGCAACGAGTGGGCCGGGTTGTTGGAACAGGTCCGAGGCGCTCGGGCCGACCTGAACCGCGCCGAGCGGCTCGCCAACGAGGACGCCCGGCTGGCTCGCCAGGCCGAAACCGAACTGTCCGAGGCCGCCCGGACCATCCGCCAGGCCCGGACGTTCCTGTCGATGGGCGTCACCCTGGACACCGCCGCCGCCGAGTCGCTCTTGGACCAGGCGACGCGGTCGTACCACGACAAGGACTATGAGCGGGCGATCCGTTCGGCCGAGGCCTCGATCCAGCG
>Ga0180220_1000631_pt1 | contig 34884 bp, 33 predicted proteins | sample eDN5th37CBELigBY_FD_151335 | JGI IMG/M metagenome (GOLD analysis project Ga0180220, IMG submission 151335) | Enriched backyard soil microbial communities from Emeryville, California, USA - eDNA 5th pass 37_C BE-Lig BY (version 2) (version 2) | ecosystem: Environmental > Terrestrial > Soil >... | reverse complement strand
GATTGGCGAAGTTGCTGATGGGTTCGAACGCCTTGACCGCATCGTAGTTATAGCGATCGGGATACAGCAACGGGTTCACGGTCAGCGTCAGCGACGTCACCAGGACCTTGTAGCCGTCGGGCTCCGCGTTCATGACGTCATGGGCGGCAATGTGGGCGCTGGCGCCGGGCTTGTTCTCCACGACCACCGATTGGCCCAGGTTATCGCTCATGTGCTTGGCCACGACCCGTGCGATGACATCGGTCGGGCCGCCGGCGGAGTAGCCGATCACCATGCGTATGGGATGATTCGGGTAGTCCGACGAGGCCTGGGCCGTTCCGGTGGAAAGACAGACCGCCGCTGCGGCGATGGCGAAGGTTTTGAATAGTTTCATGGAATGTCTCCTGGTTGTTATGCCATACGGCGGAGAGCACCGCCGGATAGCGCGGCTGTTTTTCAGTACAGCTCGGGGAAATACTTATCCGCCATCACCTGGCAGCGTTTGATCAGCCTGTGCTCTTCAGGCGTGTAATCCGCGACCGCATTGTGTATCGTGCCCATGTTGTCCCACATCAACACGTCGCCCTCCTTCCAGCGGTGGCGGTAGCGGTATTTATCCTGCACCTGGTGTTCGAACAAGAATTTCAGCACGGCCTCGCTGCGTTCTTCCGGCAGCTCGTTGATGCGCACTGAATATCCGGGATTGGCGTACAGCACCTTTTTCCCGGTAATGGGGTGGACGAGGAAAACAGGATGTGAAACCGGGGGCTTTTGCTTACGTTGCTTTTCGGTCAGCGGCGGACGTGTGCTGCCTTTCTCACGGCGCATCATTTCCCAGAACTTGTTGAAGTCGTGGGTGATCGTCATGCCGTCCAGTTCTTGCTTCAGGTCTTCCGGAAGGCCGTCGTAGGCGGCATACATATCGCAGAATTCGGTATTGCCCAGCGGTTCGCCATTGCGATACGGAATTTTGATGCCATAAAGCACATTGCTGAAGGCAATGGTTTTGCTATAGGACATATCGGTGTGCCAGTCCTGCCCGGCATCGCTCAGCCCGATCGGCTGGCCGTTTTCCTTTATGTTGGAAAGAATCATGACCTCGGGAAAGTCGGCGTCATGGAAGATGTTGGCGACATTGATTTCCAGCTTGCCAAAGCGGGCGGCATAGTCGCGCAGCTGCGCCGAGGTCAGTCGTTGATCCGGAAAGCTCACCACCCCGTGGCGCCCCAGCGCCTGCTCGATGGCCTTGTAGTCCGAATCGCTCAGCGCTTGCGACAAGTCGATATCACGGATGGTGGCGCCCAACCCCGCGCCATTCGGTTCGATTCTCATGCGTTCTCCATTGGGATCGTTACAGCGCCTGCCTCAGAATGGACAGGACTTCATGCGAGCCGTTCACAGTGCGCGGGTTCAAGGCAAGGCCCCGTTCGCCCATGGTCTGTTCGGCAATCGCAGGCAAGTCGGCTGCGGTGATCCCGAGTTCGGAAAGCGATGCAGGCAGGCCGAGCCGCAGGGCCGCAGCCCTCACCCAGTCGGCCGCGCTCTCGTGCCGGGCGCCCGAAACTTGATTCAGCACCGCCAGCGCCGGCGCCAGCAGCGCGCCGGCCGCCTGTTCGTTGAATCGAAGCGCAGACGGCAGAATGACGGTGTTGGCGGCGCCATGCCTGACGCCATGGCGCGCACCGATCACGTGACATATGGCGTGATGCAGGCAGCTTCGCGCCATGGACAGCACCATGCCCGACAAGTGGCCGGCCAGCACGATGCGCTCCCGCTGGCCGTCCTCGTCCAGCGAGTCATCGGTGAATGCCTCGGCGAACAAACGCAGCGACTGCAAGGCGATGCCATCGGCCACTATGGATCGGTAGCGCGAATACAGGCCTTCGAGGCAGTGCGCCAATCCATTCATGCCCGTCTCGCGCAACAGGCCGAGCGGGATATCGCGGCTCAACATTGGATCGATGAGTACGGTCGTGCTGGAAAGATTCCTGTTCCAGAACAAAAGCTTGTGGTTGTCTTCACGTATGCCGAAAGAGGGAGTCAGCTCTGCGCCGGACGCCGTGGCGGGCAGCGAAATGATCGGCAGCTTGGGGCGGGTGCGCAGCGGGATGTCCACCGTCGACGGCGGCGTGAACCGGGTCGCGTGGTCGGCGAGCCCGCCCCCTTCCGCAAGCAGCATGGCCAATGCCTTGGCGGAATCGGATACGCTGCCGCCGCCGATGGCTACAATGCTGTCGCACCCGAACGCGCTTGCTTGCGACGCGATGGATTCGACCAGCTTCACGCTGCCATGCGCGGGAATGGCGCTGAATACGAAGGTTTCGAATTCCCTCAAGCGGTCCCGCAACAAGGACCAATCGCGACTATCGGCCATGCGTTGCTGCATCAGGATCGCTGGGCGGCGGCACCCCAGGGCGCGTATTTCGCCAGGCAGATCGAAGGCGCATCCTGCGCCGAACCTGACGTGCGCGCCGAACAGGTAATAATCAAAAGAGGCCGCCATGAAGTTGATGTGTATTAAAGGAAATTCATTCTAGCAGCGGGCCATGCGCTGTAATACCATAGAGCCGAGAATTCATTTTTTCTATTTTGGAAACGTCAGCGGCTCTGTCATGAACACAATTGAGTGCATCGAAGTCTTTGTAGAGGTCGCCAAAGGGCTGAGTTTTTCCAAGGCGGCGGAACGGCTGGGGATCAGCCGTTCCGCCGTGACCAAGAAGATAAGCTGGCTGGAACAGACCTTCGAGACGCAGCTTCTGCATCGCAATACCAAGCGCGTCAGCTTGACGGAAAGCGGCGAGATTCTGCTGCGCAATGCCGATACTTTGTCGAATGCCGTCAACGACTTGAAGGATCTGGTATGCAGCCCGGTACAACGCCCGACCGGCCGCATCCGTGTGGGTTCGCCTCCCTCCTTCGGCGGCGTCCATCTGGCCCCGGCCATTCAAGCCTTCATGGAGACCTATCCGGATGTTCAGATTTCCCTGCTGATCGACGACGGCCGCAGCGACCTGATCGCGGAAAACATGGACTTGTCGGTACGGATCGCGCCGCGCCTGAAAGACACCAATCAAGTCGCCTACAAGATTGCGGTGGTGCCGCAGGTATTGGTCGCCACGCAGGCGTATCTCGACAAACACGGTTGGCCGGAAACGCCCGAAGACCTGAAGACGCACAACTGCCTGATACACAGCCTCAAGGCGCCCACCGGCTGCTGGCGGCTCACGGACAGCCTCGGCGCCCTGCATACCGTCCATGTCTCGGGATCGCTCAATTCGAATCTGGGCGAATCTTTATTGCATCTGGCGCGGCGCAACCATGGCATTTCCATGCATCCCTCGTACATGGTCGAGGACTACATACGCGGCGGCGTGCTGCGTGTAGTGCTGCCGGATTATCGCTGCGAGGGGCTGGACATCTATGCCGTCGTCCAGAGCAAGCGCTATCTTCCCTATAAAGTGCGCTTGCTCGTGGAGCACTTGCGAAGCTGGTTCAAGGACATGGAATGGACGCGCTCAGATCGTTGAGAACCGCCATATTGAGGGCTGATGTTCAATGTGGCGGCCAGCGCCCGCACATCAGTTTCGCTTAATCTTTCTATCGTAGGCTCCTTGAATGCGCATCCTCCTGATCGAAGACGACTATTCACTGGGCAGTTCCCTGCAATCGTGGTTGCAGATGGACGGCTATGCGGTGGATTGGCTGCAGCGCGGCGATCAAGCCGCTACCGCGCTGGCGACGCATGCATATCAGTGCGTGCTGCTGGACCGGGGCCTGCCCGGTCTCGATGGCGATGCCGTGCTGAAGGCCTTGCGCGCCGCCGGCGCTCCCAGGGCGCAGTTGCCGGTGATCATGATTACGGCGCGCGACGCGCTGTCCGATCGCGTCCAGGGGCTGGACCTGGGCGCGGACGACTACCTGGTCAAGCCTTTCGACCTGGAGGAATTATCGGCCCGCGTACGTGCGGTCCTGCGCCGGAACGCGGCGCAGCCCACATCCGAACTGCGGCACGGCGCGGTAACCCTGGATCCGGCCGCTAAGCGCGTCGCCCTGGATGGCGCACCCGTCATGCTCACCGCGCGCGAATTCGCCGTCCTGCAGGCTTTGATGCGCCACCCCACCCATATCCTCAGCCGCGCCCAGCTCGAGGAGGCCTTGTATGGCTGGGGCGAGGAAGTGGAGAGCAACGCCATCGAGGTGCACATCTACAACCTGCGCAAGAAGCTGGGCAGCCGCTACATCGTGACAGTGCGCAACCAGGGCTACGGACTGGCGCCGGCATGAGACCTTTTCAATGGCTGCCGGGCAGGCGCAAATCAAACTCCGCGGACCGCAGCGCCCTGCGCGGCGGCTGGTCATTGCGGCGGCGTTTGCTGCTGACCGTGATGGGAACCAGCATTGGTCTGTGGCTGGTCAGCCTCTCCATCGTCGTCGGCGTGGCCTGGTTCGCCACCAGCGAAGTCCTCGATGACGCGCTGGAGGAAGGCTCGCGCCTGGTAGTGCAGTTGGCCTCACAGGGCGGGACGGCGGCTGGCGCCGTCCAGGATCAGCGCACGGGGCGCGGCGATGCGCTGAGGTTGCGCATGTATTATCAGCTCGTAGGGCCTGATGGCCAGGTGCTGCTGCGCGGCAAAGACACGCCGGAAAACGCCTTTCTTCCCCATGCGCGGCGCAAGGAAACCGTCACCGTCCGGGCCGGAGACGAACTCTGGCGCGTGCACGTACGCCCAGGCCCGGGAGGCGTCACGGCCCAGGTGGCCCAGCCGATGGAAGAGCGCCTGGAACTGCTGGAGGAGATGGCCGAGGATCTGGCGTGGCCCGCGCTGGGGCTGCTGGCGATGCTGGGCCTGCTGAGCTGGATCCTGATCCGGCGGCTGTTGCGGCCGCTGGAGGATACGGCGATGCGCATCAATGCCAAGTCGCCACACGACCTGACGCCCGTACAGGCGCACAACCCGCCTCGCGAACTGCAGCCGATACTGGCTGCGCTCAATGCCTTGCTGGCGCGTCTGGCCGCGGCGCTGGATAGCGAACGGCGCTTCACGGCCGATGCCGCGCATGAGCTGCGCACGCCGTTGGCCGCGCTGCGCATGCGCATGCAGCTTATCGAGCGCGAGTTGAACCTTCCAAGCGCTCATATGCGGCAGCTGCGCGCCGATCTGGACCGTTGCACCATGTTGGTCGAGAGCCTGCTGGCGCTGGCCCGGCTGGAGCCGCAGGCCGAGCCGCTGCTGCGCGTAGCGGTAGACCTGAATGCCCTGCTGGATAACCTGAGCCCACAGATGCAAACCGCGGGTTTGCGGATGGAGCGGTCCCTGGCCGTGCCGACGCTGCAGGCAGCGCCCGCACTGCTGGCCAGCGCCCTGCGCAATCTGATCGACAACGCCGCGCGCTACGGCGGCGAGGGTACCCGGATACGCATCGAATCTTCGCCGCTGTCGCAAGGCGGCACGCGCCTGGCGGTGCGCGACGACGGGCCGGGCGTACCGCCGGAGCAACGGCAACGCCTGGGAGAACGTTTCTTTCGAGTCCTGGGCACGGGGCAGCCCGGCAATGGCCTGGGCTTGTCCATCGTTGCGCGCATCGCCGCATTGCATGGCGCCCAGTTGCGCTTCGAAGATGGGCTGAATGGCCGGGGGTTGGGCGTGGTGCTGGATTTTCCAGGCCGGGCCACATAAGATTGCCTTCAGGTTCAAGCTTTCTAATGGAACCATTCCGCAATCGGCGGAAGTTCTCGTACAGCATAAAGGAGTTGAACCATGCGCCATACCACCCTATCCACACTGACAGCTGCAGCCGTTCTGGCCTTGTCCGCCAGCGCCGTGGCCATCGCCCAGCCCGCGGGCTACACCGGACCGAGCAACGCCCCCAAGGCCGCCGCCCAAGGCGCTTACTCAGGGCCCACGAACGTGCCTCTGATGACAGTCAAACAGCTGCTCGATACCGGCCGCGACGATCAGGTCGCCCGGCTTCAAGGCCGCATCATTTCGTTCGAGGGCGACGAGCGCTACACCTTCGAGGACGCAACCGGCCGCATCATCGTAGAGATCGACGATGAAGACTTCCCCGCCGGCCAGACCATCAGCGCTGAGCAGCGCGTGGAACTCGTGGGCGAATTCGACAAAGGCCTGCGCAAGACCGAATTCGAAGTCGACCGCGTGATCCTGCTGCCTTGATCTGAGCCTGCCGCGCTGATCCGGCGCGCAGAAGCAGATCCCCCCGACTCAACAGCGCGAGGCGCCAAGTCGGGCGTCCGCCTTGCTCGCCGCGCGGGCCGGCTCCGCTTCGAGGCTCATATGAGGGGACTGACGACTTTTCAATCGAAGTTGATCCCTTGCGCCAATGGTAGTTCACGAGAGTAGTTGACGGTATTGGTCTGCCGCCGCATGTAGGCCTTCCAGGCGTCGGATCCGGATTCGCGTCCCCCGCCGGTTTCCTTTTCGCCGCCAAACGCCCCGCCGATCTCGGCGCCGCTGGTACCGATGTTGATGTTCGCGATACCGCAATCGCTTCCCGCCGCGCTCTGGAAGAGCTCGGCCTCACGCACATCGGTCGTAAAGATGCACGAAGACAAGCCTTGCGGCACATCGTTATTCAGTTGAATCGCCTCATTGAAGTCGCTGTATGCCATGACATATAAAATGGGAGCAAAGGTTTCTTGTTGAACCACATCGGTTTGCCCTGGCATTTCGACGATGGCGGGGGAAACATAATACGCGTCAGGATACTCATCGTTTAAACGGCGCCCGCCGCCATAGACCTTCCCGCCTTGCTGCCGGGCCCGCGACAAGGCATCCTGCATGGCGCCGTAGGCAGCCTTGTCTATCAGCGGCCCGACAAGATTCCCTTGAAGAGGGTGCCCGATGCGCACCCTGGAATAAGCCGATTTTAGACGCGCTACGATTTCGTCCTTGATGGAATCATGAGAGATCAGGCGGCGCAGAGTAGTACACCGCTGTCCTGCCGTGCCCACCGCAGCGAAAAGAATGGCGCGCACAGCCAGATCCAGGTCCGCACTCGGCGCAAGAATCATGGCGTTGTTTCCGCCAAGCTCGAGGATGCTGCGTCCGAAACGCGCCGCCACGCGCGGGCCGACCGCTCGTCCCATACGCGTGCTGCCGGTTGCGCTAACCAATGCCACTCTGGAATCGTCCACCAGCGCCTGCCCCGCCGCCCGATCACCAACGGAAACCTGGCTCAGGCATTCAGGCGCGTCGCCGAACTCATGCATGGCCTGTTGCAGCAATGATTGGCTGGCCAAGGCTGTAAGCGGAGTTTTCTCGGAAGGCTTCCAAATCACCGCGTTGCCGGCAACCAGGGCCAGCGTGGTGTTCCATGCCCAAACTGCAACCGGAAAATTGAATGCGCTGATCACACCGACGACCCCCAATGGGTGCCAGATTTCGCGCATATGATGGCCTGGGCGCTCGGACGCGATGGTCAGGCCGTACAGCTGACGAGACAAGCCGACGGCGAAGTCACAAATATCAATCATTTCCTGCACTTCGCCCAACCCTTCCTGGGTGATTTTTCCGACCTCCCAGGAAACCAGCTCTCCCAGCGCCTGCTTGTTGCGGCGCAGGACCTCTCCGAATAGGCGCACCAATTCCCCACGCCGTGGAGCGGGAACGGTACGCCAGGCTTCGAAAGCCTGTTGTGCCCGTTCAATCTTGGTTGTCACCGCAACCGGTGTGTCCAGCTGAACCGCACCGATGCGGCTCCCGTCGATAGGGGTATGAACAATATGGGAGCCCCCTGTATAAGCGGATCGCTCCACTCCAAGGCTAGTCAGCAAATTCTCGACCATAGCGTATCCTTTACATGTATAGCGGATAGATTGTCAGCTAGTATCCGCGATGGACAGTCTGAGGCCAAGCGACAAATATTTCTCAATACATTCCATAAATTCATTAACTTGCGCTAAGATATCCAAGCAGGCGGCGGAAGGAACGTAGCCGGATCTCTCGATAGGTGTTCTATGCGCAAGCGACCGTTGCCATCAATATCCGCCCTTCAAAGCTTCGAGGCGGTGGCACGTCACCTCAGCGCCACTCGGGCCGCGCAAGAATTGCACCTGACCCAGAGCGCCGTGAGCAAGCAGGTGGCGCAGCTCGAAGAAATACTCCAGAACCCTCTGTTTACACGCATACGCAAGCGCTTGCAGCTGACGCCCGCTGGAGAGCTTTATCTGGGCGAGGTCAGGAAAATTTTGAATCAAGTGGAAATGTCCTCGCACTATATTCAGTCGTATGGCGGCGACACGGAAATCCTGGCGGTAGTGGCTCCGCCCACCTTCGCTTCGGTCTGGCTGATTCCACGGCTTGTCGGCTTTGGAAAGGCGCATCCTCGCATACACCTCGACATTCGCGCCGAGGCGGGTTCTCTGGATACCGCCAATGAAAAAGCGGATATCGAGATCTACTTTGGCGGGGGCACCCGTCCCAACTCCCAATGTCTATATCTATTCGACGAAAAAGTCGTGGCCGTATGCGCACCGGGTCTGCTGAAGCCTTCCAGGCCAATATCGCTGCAACAGCTTACCGAACTGCGTCTGCTGCAGCTTAATTCCCGACCCGAAGCATGGCATGAATGGTTTGATGCGCAGGGCTGGCATAGCAACCGCAGCTATCACGGCCCGCGCTTCGAAACCTTCCATATGTTGATCAGTGCGGCAGCCGCTGGCTGCGGTATTGCCCTGGTGCCGCGTTTTCTGGTCGAAGAGGAGCTCGACAAAGGCAAGCTGGCCATTGCCTGGCCCTATGCTCACACCAGCAAAGGGGCTTACTACCTTGCCCATGCGGAACATACCGCCAGCGTACCCAAAGTGCGCGCGCTCGTTCAGTGGATCAACAGGCAATTGACTGCAGATCAGCGGCGATCGTTTGGTGCCTGAAACCCGGAAGGGCAAGCCCTCTTCTATCGATTCATTCCCAAACAGAATGACATAATAAGGGAATATCGTTTGACGCGGTTGAAACCAGTTTGGAACAATGCGTATATCGGCCAGGTCATTCGCGTTCCGAATGAATGAGTGCTTCGCCAGCATCCATTTTCTTGCTCCATTTCCTTGCATCCATGAACACTCCGAGTTTTGTCACTGCAGACGAAGTCCGCTCGCGGTTTTCGCGCGCCATGTCCGATATGTACCGCGACGAAGTCCCTCAGTACAGCGCCTTGCTGGATTTGGTGGCCGACATCAACCAGACTTGCCTGCAAGCCGATTCTGCCCTGCGCGACCGTTTACGGCGCAACGGAGAACTGGATCGCTTGGGCGTTGAACGCCACGGCGCCATTTGCCTGGGCAAGGCGGAGGAATTTTCGATGATGCGGAGCATATTCTTAATCGTGGGCATGGCGCCAGTGGGCTATTACGACTTGCCGAGCGCGGGCGTACCCGTTCACTCTACCGCATTCCGTCCGGTGGACGAGTCTTCCCTGGCCCGCAACCCCTTCCGGATATTCACCCCGATTATCTACAACGACTTCCTTCCGGTCAGCGCCGCGTGCATCTTCCAGCCCAGCCTGAGCGACGCCGAGCAATGCAGCTACGCTGCCGGTGCGGCCAAAGGGGCGTTCGAAGCCGCATTGGGAGCCAGCGTGCTCGATGAAATCGCGCTGTATAAGGCCTCCGGGCAGCGTTCCGTCGATTTGCTAAAACAATCTCTTTACCAGGAAGAGACCATATGAAGGACGATCCGCGTTCGCATGGTTTGTGGGAAGCGACTGCCCCGCTGCCCCCCAGGACCGCTACGCTGACTAGCGCCATCCAGACCGATGTGGCAATCGTAGGAGCCGGATTCACGGGGCTATCGGCCGCCCTGCACCTGGCCAGCGAAGGTGTGTCCGTCGCTGTGATCGACGCGGCCGATATCGGCTACGGTGGGTCGGGACGCAATGTCGGCCTGGTCAATGCCGGCATGTGGGTCATGCCGGCCGCGCTGGAAGGCGAGCTCGGTCCCGTCTATGGCCCTCGACTCCTGAAATTGCTGGGGGAAGCGCCCGCGCTCGTATTCGATATCGTGCAACGCCACGATATCGCCTGCGAAGCCGTGCGGAATGGAACCTTGCACTGCGCCGCAGGTAGCGCCGGCCTAAAGGACGTCACCGAGCGCGCGCGCCAATGGCAGGCTCTTGGCGCCCCCGTTCGCTTGCTCGATGCCGATGAAGCCGCTCGAAAGCTGGGTACCCGGGCTTACCGCGGTGCTTTGCTGGATTTGCGCGCAGGCACCATTCAGCCTCTTGCTTACGCGCGTGGACTTGCTCTTGCCGCCCTGCAAGCCGGTGCGCTCATCCACACCGACAGCCCTGTCTCGGAACTGGAAGATACAGGCGACAATTGGCGCCTGCATACCTCAACAGGCGGTACGGTCGACGCCAAGTGGGTCATCGTCGCCACCAACGCCTACTCCTCCGCGAAGAGCCCATGGGCACATCTGCGCGGCGAACTCGTGCACTTGCCGTACTTCAATATGGCGACCCCACCGCTGGACGCCGCATTGCGCGAAAGCATACTTCCCCAACGCCAGGGAGCATGGGATACACGCCTGGTACTGTCATCATTCCGCTTCGACCAGACCGGACGGCTGATCTTTGGCAGTGTCGGCGCATTACGCGGCGCTGGCGCAGCCATGCATCACAACTGGGGGCGCCGCGCCTTGGGCCGGCTGTTCCCACAATTGACCGGTATCGACTTCGAACATGAATGGTATGGCACTATTGGGATGACCTCCAACGCTTTGCCGCGCTTCCATCGGCTCGGCCGGAACATGATCTCGTTCAGCGGCTACAACGGCCGCGGCATCGCGCCTGGCACCACTTTTGGCCGGGAGCTGGCGCAATTCGTTCTCGGCCAATCGCGAGAAGAAGACCTGCCATTGCCGGTCAGCCCTATTGCGCCGGCGCCCTTACGCAGCCTTCGAGAATTTGGCTACGAAGCCGGATCGCAGATCGTCCACATGCTCGGCGCGCGCATCTAGCTCTTTTCCTGGCCAAGGCGCTACGGCAGCCGCGGCGCATACTCCTGCTCTCGAGATCCTGGGAATCATCCATGACATCCATCTGTTTTGCTTCCAGCTATACCGCCCCCGCCGGTTCGCCAATCCGCGAACTGTTTTCTTATTTGAGTCGTCCAGGCATGATTTCGTTCGCGGGCGGCTACCCGTCGCCCAGCCTGTTTGATGCGGAAGGGTTACGAGAAGCGGCACAACGCACGTTGGCCGACCCGGCCGGAAGCCTGCAGTATGGGGCGACGGAAGGAACGTCCGCGCTTCGGCAGGCCATCGCAAAGCTGTGCGAGACACGCGGCATTGCCTGCGACGCGCCGGATATATTGGTCACCACAGGCTCGCAGCAGGCGTTCGACTTGCTGATCCGTATATTCATTGAGCGCGGCGCGTCGGTTTATATAGAAACCCCCGCATATCCCGCTGCGATCCAGGCGCTGCGTCTGGCGCAAGCCCGCATCCAGGAAATTCCCGTCGATGAGGACGGGTTGAGCGTCGATAATCTGCGGCGCCAGCTGGAAACCACGGCGCCGGCAGATCGACCCAAGCTGCTGTACACGGTGCCGAATTTTTCCAACCCTTCCGGCACCCTGTTGGCTGCACCCCGCCGCCAGGCTTTGGTACAGTTGGCGCTGCAATATGGCTTTCTCATTATCGAGGACGATCCCTACGGGGAACTCAGCTTCGGCGAAAAAGCTCCTTCTCCGATATACGCGACAGGCCACGTGCTAGCCGGCAAAGACAATCCGGTGCTGTATCTTTCCAGCCTGTCCAAGACTGTGGCGCCAGCCTTGCGCGTCGGCTGGATACTGGCGCCGCCGGAGATACTCCGGCGCTGCGCGGTGGCCAAGCAGACCACCGACCTGTGTACCTCTCCGCTGGCGCAAGGCATAGCATTGCAATACCTCGCCAGCGGCCGATATGAACCCGCCGTAGCGCGCGCATGCGCTGAATACGGCCGGCGCATGAAGGCGCTGGCGCAATCTTTGCGCACCGAAACCGGAGACGGCTTGACGTTCGTCGAACCCAGGGGAGGCATGTTCTTATGGGCCGCCTGCACGCCTTTGCTCGATGCGTCCCGCCTGTTTCAATCCGCCGTCGATAATGGCGTCGTTTTTGTACCAGGGTCGGCGTTCTATCCACGAGACCTGGAGATTTCCGCCATGCGGCTTTCTTATGCGACGCCGACAGTGGACGAAATCAAGGAAGGCGTAAGGCGGCTGGCGCTGGCGATGTCGCAATCATTATTCCGGTGATCCTGTACAGATCCAGATCACTTCCGCTGGCTCCTCGCTGGTGGCGATAAGAGCATGGCCCATTTGACTGTCCAGGTAAACACTGTCACCTGGCTTCAAAGTGGCCACACTGTAGAACTCGGAGTGAAACTCGATCTCCCCCGATAAGACCATAAAGAACTCTTCACCGCTATGACGAACCCAGTCGCCAAATTCTTCGCGGCTGCGAGCGGTTATTCTTGAGCGAAACGGGAGAATTTTCTTATGCGTTAATTCTGTAGCAAGCAATGTATGGATGTAGGTCGAGCTCCGAAGAAGCTCCCCTTCCCCGGCTTTCGTGATACTACGCCGCCCTATTGTTCCGGAGTGCGGATTATCCTGAAAGAGGGAAGCCAGATCGATCGACATCCCGCGCGCTATAGATTGAAGCATATGAAACGTTGGCGACATTGCTCCATTCTCGATCTTCGATAGCGTGGAACGTGCCACGCCGGTAGCCTCACTTGCAGTTTGCAGCGACCATTTGCGTAGTGTTCTTTCCCTGTGGAGTTTCCTTCCCAAGTCACTCTGGTGGATCGCAGGAGCCTTGTCACGCAGCTTCGCAGTCTTTAACGCCCTGGTTTTCGAGGTTGTAGCAGTAGCTTTCATACGCCTTGTTTGTTTTGTTAACCGCTTTGTCGGCCCCTTACCACGCGGCCGCGTAGGCACATCGTCGGGGATCCGCGCCGGCATGGAGCAAACCCGTATCGGCAGCTCGCCATATTGCACAAACGGAACCAGCCAGCCATGACGCTTCGGGCCAGCGTTCAATGTCATAGCCGAACTTCTGCAATACTTGTACTGTACTTTCAGGAATCCGGCTTTCTATGCATAGCCTTCCAGGTAATACATGGTTTGGCGGAAACGAAGAGGGATAGCCATAAGTTCCAATGCGAGGGCTTTCAATGGCACGCTGAACAGTCATATCGAACTGTACGATATTCAACAATACCTGCAGCATAGCCTGGCATTGAATATCGCCTCCCGGTGTACCCCACACAAGCCGTACATCACCGCCCTCCAGCGCTATTGCAGGCGTGGGAGTCAAACGTGGGCGCTTACCCGGCGCTACACTGCATGGATGGCCATCCTGCAGCCGGCTTTGCATCCCCCGAGCCGAGATGGCCAACCCGGTTCCCGGAACAATCGGGGTGTTATACATCGTGTCTGAAGGCGTGGCTGAATAAGCGTTTCCATGGGCATCGACAACGCAAGCGTAGATGGTATCAGGCGGAGGGGGTACCGCGCCTGCCCCAATTTGGGCTTGAACGCTCACCCTTCGTTCTTTGGAAACCATGCCTGGCTCAGGCCGAATAAAGGCCTGGCTGGGCCGAAGGCGCTTGCGCTGTTGCGCGGCGTATGTATCTGAAAGCAGCTCGTCGGTCGGTACATCCATAAATTTCGGATCGCCGACATAAGCCTCTCTGTCCGCGAATGCGAGTTCCAGAACCTGTGCGATCAAGTGCAGATATTGCGGCTCGTTGTGCTGGAACTTCGACAGATCGATGCCCTCCAGAAATTTCAGGGATTCCAGCAGTACGATGCCCTGACACCAAACGTCGCAGCTATGTATCTGCATGGTATGGTAATTGCAATGTATGCTTCGAGCGACGGGAACTTCGAAACCCGCCAGGTCGTCCTTGGACATGAACCCGCCATTCTCTCGATGGTACTCCGCAATCGTATCGGCAATGGGCCCTTTGTAAAAACAATCATGGGCCGCACGCAGCTTCTTCTCTCGGCCACCCGGCTGCTTTCGTTCAGCTTCGATCATTTTCCAGATAGTATTTGCCAGGTCGGGCTGCTTTAGCAAGCTCCCCACTGATGGGGTAATACCGCCCGGGCGGAAGATGGAAGAATTCTCGGGATAGCGGTCTATATCGGCGGCGTGCTGCTCGAGTACATCATGCAGCGCTGGGTAGACGCTAAAGCCTTCCTTGGCTAATTCATAGGCGGGAGTAGCTGCCTGCTCGAACGAAAAGGTGCCAAAGCGCCGCAGCGCCTCGATGTGTGTTGCGGGAGCGGCCGGCACTATCTGTTGCAAAATGCCCTCGGGAATGGCTTTTCCCCCAATCTGCCTCAGCAAATCAGTATCTGTGGCCGCAGGCCAGTATCCAAGACCCTCCAGGCTGGTTACCCGTCGGTCCTGCTTCGTGTAAATGAGTGTGGGTGCAACACCCGCAAACGAGACTACATCTGGCTGCAGGACAGCGAGCGCCATGGACGCCGTAACGCCGGCGTCTACTGCATTGCCTCCGGCGTCCAATGCGCGCATTGCCGCAGCCGTTGCCAGATAATGCCCGGTGGATACAGCATAGCGGCGGCCTGTGACCGTAGGGCGCCATGACTCGAGGCCTGTAAAGTTTTGTTTCGTCATCGAATTCGCTCTTATCAATCCGTCGGCACAATACTGGCGTCTTTAATAACCTGCTGCAAGCGCACAAAATCGTTCTGATAATAATCGGTAAATTTCAAGCGCTCCATAGCTGCGGGTATCAATCCCATTCCGAGTATTCGCTTCTGAATTTCGGGATCAGAAACAGCAGCGGTCATTAGAGAAGAGATCTTGTCGGCAATGGCCGTCGGAATGCCCTTCGGGCCAGCTATGCCTATCCATGCCACAGACTCATAGCCCGGGACACCGGCTTCGGCGACTGTTGGAAGGTCCGGCAGCTGTGGCAAACGGGTTTCGGTCGTTACCGCCAGGCATCTTAAGCCCCCATTTTGCATTTGCGCGATAGCTGCTGAAGGAACAATGAACATGAAATCCAGGCGTCCGCCAATAAGATCCGTCTGTGCTTGGCTAACTGCCTTGTATGGTACATGGGTGGCTTTGATTCCCGTACTCTTTATCAGCATTTCGGTGCTCAGGTGAGCGGTGCTTCCCTCGCCAGGCGAGCCAAAATTCAGCTTTCCTGGCCTTGTTTTCGCAAGGTTAATAAATTCCTGGAGGCTTTTTGCGGGGACCGAAGGGTTCAGACAGAGCACCATAGGCACAAGAATAAGACGTGCGATGGGCGTTAATTCTTTGCGAATGTCGTGCTGAAGATTCTTTCGAAGGCTCGCATTGATAACCTGATTCGTCGATAAAGCAATCAGGGTATAGCCATCCGCGCTTGCCCGGATCACGTTATCAGTCGCGATGACCCCGTTGGCGCCGGGCTCGTTCTTTATTACGAACTGGTGCCCAGTGGCATTTGAAACTTTTTGAGCAAGCACTCGCATGAGCCCGTCGGTAGCACTCCCGGTGGAGACGGGCAGCACCACCGTGACAGGCTGCGCAGGGTACTCCGCAGCGTGGGAAGGCGGTTGTAGAAGCGTGAGCAGACTTGCCAACATGACTTGTAAGCAGGTTTTCATGGCGTCTGTTGCGGGCGCTTCTGGCACAGCGGCACGGTGTGGCCGATAAGCTGCTACCGATTGCGCCCTCTCCCTCTATCGGTTGGTTTGAAAGACGTATTTCTTGACATTGTTTCCTATAGTGGAAAAATATACTAATTTGTGGATATCGTTTCATATCAGGAATATCCCCAGGAGTCGATATGTGAACCCGCTATCTTCTATATGCACGCCGCTATCTGTTGAGCGTCTTTTCTGTCCGTCGATTACACACCTCGACTGCAGGCTGATGAACCTGCGGAATGATGCGGAGCATCATTTTTCCGGGTGAAAGTAATCAAGGGATGACGCTTAGCTGCTTTTCAATACCTTGCCAGGAAAATTCGCCTGCATACCATCGGAATAATCATGCGATATAAAGTCGGTCAGCCAACTCAATGCTGGTACGGAGAAGCCATCGGAATCCTGGTCCTCGATGCCACCTATCCTTGCGTACCAGGGAATGTCGCCAACGCCTCCACATTTGCCTTCCCCGTGCGCTATCAACGCGTAAACAATGCATCGATTGAGCGGCTTTTGACACATCGTGATCCTGAGCTCGCAAAAGAGTTTGTGACCGCCGCATGCGAACTCGAAGCGGCAGGCGTCAAAGCAATTACGGGAGCTTGCGGATTCATGGCGCTATTTCAACGAGAGGTCGCCGCGGCAGTTCGAGTTCCAGTTTTCTTGTCCAGTCTGTCCCAGATACCCTTTCTCCATGCAATTACTCGACGTCGAGTCGGCATCATCACCGCCGACGCCGATGCCTTGACGCCAGGCCACTTCGACGCCCTGGGTATTTCGGCAGATATTCCGCTGGCGGTTGGAGACATGAAGGCTCAAAAGGAATTCCGGGAAGCAATCCTTGAGGAACGAGGCACTCTGGATTCAAGCCTTATTGAACAAGAGGTGGTCGAAGTCGCGATCGACCTCGCTCGCCAGTATCCGGATATAGGCGCACTTTTGCTTGAATGCAGCGATCTTCCACCCTACGCCCATGCAGTACAGGCGCATACAAGGTTACCTGTCTTCGACTTCATTACTATGATCCGTTACGTGGCAAGCAGCCTGCTGCACAGGCCATACGACGGATTTATGTAGCCGCAGTCTGAACTTTACCTGCCCGAGGACAGACCGCATATAGCCATAAAGGCAAATATGGTTTCGCTCAACTCGCGAAGGTGTGACATAACTCTGGGCAAGATCAAAGAACTTCACCACTCAACGGCTACTCCTGGCACTCTGCCTCAGCGCTCCAAGCAAACGCTTGATGATCACGTCGGATGTGGACCGTGCCGTTATCAGCGCCACCGGGGAAAGCTTGAAGTCAAGCTTTATCGGAAGCAGCTTTGCCGATTTCCTGCCGCACAGAATGCGCGCGAACTCCTCCGGAAGGATAGACACCGCACGGCTGTTGCCGCGTAGCGCCTCTTCCATCATGCGAGGTGACAAGGTCTCGATCCAGGAAGGAGGGAGCCGGAGCCCCATGCTTGTCGTCATTTGCTCGAACGCTCGCCTCATGGGGCTGGAAACCGGGGGCAGTATCCAATCTCGATCGATGACAAGGTCGAGCGAAGCCAGTTTCTTCGAGCTTTCGGAAATATTGCCGCTCACTACCACGGCGCGCTGTTCGAACAATACCGTCTGATCCAGTTCATCATGAGAAGCGATGGTGCGCCCGATAACGCAATCCAGTTTACGTTCCAGCAAGGCCTCTACAAGCTCATTGGTCGATCCGTCCATTATCGAAAATCGATATGAGAATCCGTCTTCCCGCATTGCCTGGATGGCCGCAACCAAATTCGCATGAGGCGTGAACGATGTCACGCCCACGCGAAGCACCCCTTGATGCCCCTGCTGTATAGCCAGAACGGTGCCGGACAATCGGCCCATGTCCTTTTCGAACCTGGACGCATAGGCAATCAACGCTACGCCCAATTCCGTCGGCTTGACTCCATTACCGTACCGCGTGATCAGGGGCCCGCCGAAAAGCGCCTCGAGATCACGCAGGGCTTTGGTGATGGCGGGCTGGCTCAGATTCATTTCCTGAGCCACTTTCCGCAGCACCCTGTGCTTATCGATCAGGAGCAGGAGCAATAAGTCCCGAGCCTTGAGTCTGGTATGCAATCTGTGCGCAAGAGCGTCCTCAGGCATGGGCATCGAGCTCGTTGTAGCGTACCAGGCTTAGGCCATAATCATCAGTCGACGCGAGCACCGATTGCTTTAATGATAGCAGGCCAAACGGCAAGGTCTTCATTCAATTGTTTCCAAAGTGCTTCAGCGGATGCGTCCGGTGCAACATCCACGCCTAGATCCCGCAGCCTGGCGGCCATTCCCGGGCCGGCCAATACCGCAGCCAATTCTTTCGAAAGCCTGGCGGCGATCGGTTGCGGAGTCCCCTTGGGAGCGATAAACCCGAACCATGTGCTCAATGCATAGCCAGGGAAGCCGGACTCCGCAATCGTGGGAACTTCGGGTATTAACGGGGATCGCGACGCGCTCGTCACACCAAGCGCCTTCAGCTTCCCCTGCTGCACCAAGGAGATAATGGTGGGGGTATTGTAAAAACCCGCATCGACTTCGCCGGACATTACCGCAACGATGCCGGCCGGCGCCCCGCGGTATGGAATATGCCGTAATTCGATATTTGCCAGCTTATTGACCAGTACCCCCGACAAATGCTGGCTAGTGCCATTGCCGCCCGATGAGAAGGTGTAATAGTCGGGCTTGAGCCTAGCCATTTGAACAAATTCGCCAACGCTTGTCGCTTTGCTGTCTGGCGCCACGACCAGCACATTTGAAGAACTGCCAACACAGGAAATCGGTATGTAGTCCTTTTTGGGATCGTAACCAGGCGATTTGTATAGCGACAGGTTGAATACCAGATTTCCTTGGGATACAAACCCGATGGTGTAGCCGTCCGCATTCGAACGGGCCAGTTCGGCCATGGCAACGGTGCCCCCGGCGGATGGCTTGTTCTCGATGACGAATGGCTGATCCAGCCTGGTACTCAATTCAGCGCCTATGGCTCGAGCAAGAATGTCCATCGTGCTTCCGGGCGCAAGCGGGACGATGATGCGCACGGGACGGGAGGGGTAGGTCTCCGACCGGGCAGGCGCGCTGAAACCCATCGAAAAAAATAGCGCAGCCACCATGGCAATGCAGGCATGGCGGGCGGCTAAACGCTTGCCTGACATCCTCATAATTATGTTCATAGCTCCTCCAGGGTCAGATGAGTTGTCAATCCAGCCTGTTCAGCCCCGTCCCGGCAACTGGTATTTCCATGCAATCAGCCCCAATATAGACCGTCCCGGCGTAAATCTGCCGGATCTCAGCCACGATACGTTCACGGATTCCCGGTTTATCTATTTGCTCGGTGATATGGCCCAGAACCAGGCTCTTGGCGCCAGCGTCATGAGCTGCCTTGGCCGCTTCCAGGTGACCAGAGACAAATGTGTCCCAGATCCTGGTCGGTGCTGTGCCGCTATAGTGATGGCACATGTGGATGAGGACATCACATCCCTTCGCGAGCTCGACCAGCTCTTTGCATGGACCGGTATCGCCCGAATACACGACGGACTGTCCGCCATGATCTATACGGTAGCCATACGAGATGAGATGCGGGGCGAAATGGTGGACGGGCGCGACTCGCACGGCAAAATCATCTATCCGCAGCTCATCATGCGCATCCAGCTCACGCACGATCGGTTCCGGACGCCGGCGCGGTCCTTCGCCACCGCGCAATTGGTATACGTTGAGGCTGCATTCGTTCTGCGTGCGCGCGATGATGTCCGGCCCGAATGCGCCATCATCGTCAAAGAGCCGCGCGGTGATTCTGGCCAGAGGGGGCGGGCCAAATACCTGTATATCGGGTATCTTGCCAGCCCCCTGATCCCACCGCGTCAGCACGAGCCGTGGGTAGTCACCCATATGATCGTAGTGATGATGACTGAAAAACACGTAATTGATCAGTGTCGGTGAGACACCCAGCTGCAGGAGGCGCTGATGAGACCCGAAGCCGTGATCAAAAACAATGTATTCGTCACCAGCCTGTATCAGGTATCCAGCGCACATGCGCTCATTCGACGGTGTGGGCGTGCCCGTGCCCAGTAGCCATAGTTTCATTGCATATCCGACATTGATAGGTCAATGGCACTATACGACTGCAGGCAGTTCGCAGGAATTGAATTATTTTGTCTTTCTGATCAATAAAAATGAATACACACCGCTAATCGGACCGAATGGACTGGGGTCTGTCTTTGCAGGGTAGCCAGTTTCATTGGCCGCGATCACAGGAAGTCCGCGGTCGGAGAGATTCTTGCGGAATTGAAACCTTATCAGCCAATATCCCCCCGCCCGCTGCTACGCGGCTTTTGGCCGGCCATTGACGTAGGGGTCCAGGACTTGCGTGGCGAAGGTGTTTGCCGGCGCCGGCACGCCGGCTTCTCGCGCCAGCGATACTACTCCCCCGCTGAGCCAGGGCAACTCGATCCGATTGCCTTTCTCGAGGTCGTGATACATGGACGAGGTCATTGCATAGGCGACGTTGTCCACCAATTGCATGCATTGCTTCGCGTAGTCCTCAGGCAGATGCACCCCTCGCGCGCGCCCCACCGCGACGGCTTCTTCGATGATGGTCTGCAAAAGATTGCGGCTGCCTTCATGCTCTCGCACCGGCCCGATGGTCAGATGCGTGAGGCAAGTCATCGAAGACAGGCCGACGAGGAAAACAAACTTTTCCCAAAGCACGCGCTCGATGTCATCGGCCAGCGTGGCGTCCACGCCCATGGATGCGAACGAGCGCACCAGTTCCTCGGAGCGGGCGCTCTTGCGCCCGTTGTATTCGCCCACCTTGATGCGCTGCATGGGGCCGACCTGCTTGATCACGCCAGGGCGGCCAATGGATGTCGCCACATACGCCACGCCGCCCATCACAGCCTCTTCGTCAAAGATGCGTTTGAGAATGATGTCTTTGATGACGCCGTTCTGCAGGGACAGCACTGCCGTCTGGGGCCCGGCGATTTTCTTCAGTGTGGAGGCGATCCCTTCGAGATCCCACATCTTCACGGCGATCAGGATGAGGTCGGGCTGCTTCAGGCTCAGGATATCATCCGTGACATTCACGCTGGCCAAGGATTCGACAATGCCCGATTCGTTCTCGATGTGGAGTCCCGACTCCTGCATCGCCCTCAAGTGGGCGCCGCGTGCGACGAATGTGACATCGTGCCCCGCACGCGCCAGCTTGAGACCGTAAAAACCGCCCACGCCTCCCGACCCGATAACTGCAATTTTCATAGCTTCTCCATTTGGTTAACCATTATTTGAAATGGTTTAATTATGGGGTACCAAGTAGAGGCTGTCAATCCATTGAGCAGGTATCCAGAGAGCGAGACAGGCCAGGCATGCCGGCGCTGCGCATCGCCGGCGGTTCAAGGCCGGTGCATGCCCTGCGGCCTGAGCAAGGCGGAGACGATATTCTTCAAATGCTGCTGGGACGCCGCCACCGCCGCATCGGAGTCGCGGCTGCGAATGGCGCCGAGGATGCGGTCATGTTCCAGGCGCGAGGCCGCTCGCCGCTCCGCGGTCAGGAAACGCAGGCGCAGGCTGCCCCACTCGGACGTAGCGTGCGCGGCGGTGAATGTCTGATAAGCGCTGATCACCACCGGATTGTGGGTCGCGGCGGCAATGGCGGCATGAAAGTTTTCGTCGGCGATCTCGAAGGCATTGAAGTCACCGGCGTGATGATACGCCTCGGCGCATTCGGCCAGGCGATCCATATCCTGCTTGCTGCAATTCATCGCGGCGATGCCCGCGATGTGCGGCTCGAAGGCGAACCGCGCCTCGATGATCTGCCTGGGATTGGCATCCAGCAATGGACGATCGGCCGTGGAGCCGGATTCGCCCTTGATTGCCAGGTAGGTGCCGCTGCCGACCTTGCGCACGATATGCCCTTCCGTCTCGAGAACGGACAGTGCGCTTCTGACGACGCCGCGGCTCACGCCCAGCGCCTGCGCGATGGCGCGCTCGGTGGGCAATTTCGCGCCTTCATTGGCTCCCGAGCCGAGCAGGAACCTGCGCACCGCCCGCAAGTTGGCTTCGTTGATCATGGCTTTCCTGTGCGCTCGCGCGCCGTTGCACCGGTATTTCTCTATGGCGGCCTGCCGCCATGCCGAGCGGGTTTGTGTCCTACATTGGTTAACCATTATACCTTTTTCTATGAAAATTGGTCTGATTGATTTAGTATCTGGACTTCGATCCATGGTGGAGCCCTTATGCAATCACCTTCTTCCTCGCACACGTCGCCCGATCTTCATATCTCCGGCCTCCGAACCCGTTACGTCAAAGTGCCGATGCGCTTTCCGCTAGGGACAAGCGCCGCCGTCGTCACCTCGGCCCCTCTGCTGCTCGTCGATCTGCAGACTCGCGAAGGCGTCGTCGGCCGAAGCTATCTGTTCTGCTACCGCGACAGCGGTGCGCGAGCCATTGACGACGTCCTGGAAGAAGCCATCGGCCTGATTCAGGATCACCCGGTAGCGCCGCTGCAGGTGGGGGAATATTTGGCCAGGCGCTATGCCCTGCTGGGCGTGACCGGGGTTGTCCGGATGGCCTTGGCGGCCCTGGACATCGCGCTATGGGACGCGCTGGCCATCGCGGCCAGCATGCCCTTGGCAAGAATGCTCGGAGCGCCGCTGCGGCCCATCCCCGCCTATAACAGCGACGGGCTGGGCCTGATGCCGGCGCAGGACGCTGCCAATGAAGCGCTCAAGTTGCTGGCGGCCGGCTTCCATGCCGTCAAGCTGAGACTGGGTCATGACGATGCCCGCGGCGATCTCGAAGTGGCGCGCGCGGTTCGCAGCGCCATCGGCGACGACGCGGCGCTCATGGTCGATTACAACCAGGCATTGACGGTGCCCGAAGCCATACGGCGCGCTCGCGATCTGGACGACCTGAACATCTATTGGCTCGAAGAGCAGATTCGCCACAGCGACCTGGCGGGCTATGCGCAGATCGCACAAAGCCTGGCGACACCCGTCCAACTGGGCGAGAACCTCGATGGCCCCGAGTCGGTGCACCGGGTACTGGCCGAAAAGGCCGCCGATTATCTGATGCTCGATGCCGCGCGCATCGGCGGGGTCACCGGCTGGCTGCGCGGGGCCGCGATCGCGGCGACAAGAGATGTCCCGGTCTCTTCACACCTCTTTCCCGAAATCAGCGTGCACCTGCTGGCCGCGACGCCCAATGCGCACTGGCTGGAGTACGTTAGTTGGGCCGACGCCATCCTCCAGGAACCCTTGACGATCAGCGACGGAACCGCGGCGCCGCCCGAACGACCCGGGCTGGGGCTGGAATGGTCCGAGGAAGGCGTCAAGAGGTGGGCGGCGGCCTGAAGGCCGCATGGCCCAGGCGCGCTAAGCGCTTTCCCGCTCGGCCACGGCAGGCGTGTCCTTCCGCAATGCCGCCACAAGCGCCACGACCGCCAGCGCAAGGGGCGCGAAGGAGACCCACAGCACCATGTCCCATCCATAGGCGCTTAGCAGGCCGCCGGAGGAAAAGGAACCCACGGCCATCAGTCCGAAAATGACGAAGTCGTTCAAGGACTGGACGCGCGTCTTTTCTTCCGGCCGATGGCATTCCAGAACCAGCGCGGATGCGCCAAGAAAGCCGAAGTTCCAGCCCAGTCCGAGCAGGATCAGCGTCCACCAGAAGTGCATGACGTCTATCCCGCCCAGCCCGACGGCCGCGGAAAGACCGGTCAGGAGCAGGCCAGCCGTCGCCACCCGCCCGGCGCCGTAACGCGTAATCAGGCCGCCGGTGAAGAAGCTGGGCCCGTACATCGCAATGACATGCCATTGCAGGCCCAGGTTGGCCGATTCGAGCGAATGCCCGCACATGTGCATCGCCAGCGGCGCCGCGGTCATCAGGAAATTCATCAGCATGTAGGACACGGCGCCGCAGGTCACCGCGGCGATGAAGCGCGGCTGCAGCGCGATGACCGCGAGCGGCCGGCCGCCGGCGAGTTCCGCCTTCGTCGGCATGGGCAGGCGGACACCCAACAGGATGATCGCCGAAACGGCCGCGACCGCGGCCTGCACCAGATAGGTGGCCGCGAACATGTGCGGCGGCCACATATCCATCGTCCACGTCACCAGTTGCGGCCCGACGACCCCGGAGGCGACTCCGCCGGCCATGACGAGCGACAGCGCACGCGCGCGCCGTTTCGGCTCCACGCCATCGGCGGCGGCGAAGCGGAAGGACAGCACCACGGCCGCATAGCCGCCCCCGAAAAAGGTCGCCAGGCAGAACAGCCAGAACCACCCCAGGATGACAGCCAGCATGGCGAGCAGCCCGGTCAGCACGCCGGCGCCGGTTCCCACCAGAAAGGCGGTGCGCCGTCCGTAGCGCTGGGCGATTTTTCCCGCGGGCAAAGTGCATGCCGCCATGCCCACCACAAAGATCGAAATAGGCAAGGTGGCGAGCATCGGCGTCGGGGCGAGCATGTCCCCGACTATGGCGCCCGTGGCGAAGACCACCACCGAATTCGCGCCGGCCAGCGCCTGGGCGATGGATAGGCGCCAAATGTTGCCGCGCTGCACTTTTTCCGGCAGTACTGTAAGGGAGCCGGCCGTGGCGGCGCTGTGGTTATCTTTCATGTGCTTCGAGTAGATGGGGATGAATCCGGTAAGAAAGGCTAAGACGCCGCCCATCCGCAAGGTCGGAGCCATGCGGAATTCGATGTTTGCAGGCGTCATTCTACGGTAAGCTTTGTGGCTGAGCCGCCGGATCGGGCTGCCGCCGGATGCGGCATTATATGATTGGGGTCATCCACGGATATCGCCATGCCCTTGACGCCATGTTCGCCTTTGCTCGACAAGACGCTGCGCATTGTCGCTCGCCGCTATCGCCTGCCGGCCATGGAAGGCTCATCGCCCGGACCGTGGAAAGCCAGTTACGCGACGGCGCTGGCCATGGCGATCGAGCAGGCACGCAGAGCCAAGGCGCGCAACGAAGCGCCGGGCGCAGCGCTGAAGCGCCAGTTCATGGAAGCGCTGGCGAATCTGATCCATGAAGCCATGCGCACAGAGACGGGAGACCCTGTTTTCCGGGCCATGGCGCTTCGACACCGGGCCGCGCCGGTACGCGAATATGCTGCACTATCCGAAAAAGCCAAGCGGGATAGCCGCAGCATCCACACGGCCGTCAATGCCATCGCCCATCCCGCCAGACTGCAGCATACACAGCCGGGCGGGCACGGCCAGGCCCTGGCGCAATTGCATGCGGCGGTATCTTCGGGCTCCTGGTCGGCGCTTTCCGATACCGCGCGGCGCCTGCTTCTTATACCGGATATCGCCAAGGAGCCGCTGCTGCGGCGCGGCTTGGCGCACATCCTGGATAGCCCCGCGCTGGGCCGTTTGAAGCGCCTGCAGGAATTGGAATCGGACGAGTCCGTGCGCCGATACCGATCACTGTGGGACCGATACGGCCCCCGCTCGGGAAGCGCCACGGCCCATGCCCATGGCAGCGCCGCCCAGCGACGCGGCGCAGGCGTCGAGGCTTTGGCCGCGCAAGCGCTCGGCGCCCTGGCTCGGCGGCTCGACGAAGCGGACGGGGCGCAGGCATCGTACCGGGTCGTGACGTCGATGCGCGTGCCGGCTTCGATATGCGCCGGCGTCCAACGCGCCAAAAGCGAGTGGGACGCGGTTCTGCTAAAGCGTGAGCAAGGCGCGGTCCATACAGCCTGGAGCGTTTGCTTGCTTGTGGAGGCCAAGGTGTCCGTGGACGCCGCGGCCACCGATCTTCCGCGCCTGTTGCGCGGCTTGCGCCTGCTCGCCGGCGCCGACGAAAATACGGTTTATCCATTCGAGACCCGGCAAGGGACGTTGCATCTGGATGGCGCATCGCTATGCGCTCTGGCAACCGACGAGACCGGATTGCCCAAAACGGTACTCTACTGCTGCGACGCGCCCGCCGATCAAGCCCCGCGGCTGCTCAGCGCCGCCAGCCGGATGCAGCTTCTATCCGCGCAGCCCTGTCTGGAATTCGCCGGCGCACTGGCGCAAAATCGCGCCGCGGATCCGCAATGCCTCGAAGCCGTCTGGCATCTGATATTGAAGGCGCCGCAGTGGGGCGCCGTGCTGCACCAGTACCCGACGCTGCGCCTGGCGCGCGACCTGATGGTGCATCCGGACGATTTGCTGGCCGCGCTCAACCAGGCGGCGGGAGCAAACCCTGACACCGGCCCCGCGCCTCAGCGTCCGTAAATCAAACGCAGGCCGGCCGGGCGCTCGCTACAACACAATAAAGCCGATAATGACCAAAGCGATAAGGCCATACTTGGCGGCCCTATAGGCCTTGCGGTTCCACGCCTTGAAGCGCTTGCGCTGCTGGTCGGCCTTCCAGTGCAGATGCGTCAGCCGGTTGATCGCGCCGGTCTGATCCGTCTGCTCGTTGGGCGAACTGGCGGCCGACATGACGACGCGCCCGAACCAGCGGTTGAAGCGCCCGACCCAGCGCCACTTCACCGGGCGCTCGACATCGCAAAACAGGATGATGCGCGTCGTATCGCACTGGTTGTAGGCATGGTGCACATAGGTTTCATCAAACAGCACGTCCTGGCCGTCGCGCCAGCTGTAGGGCTGGCCGTCGACAATGATATGGCAGCCATCATCGTTGGGCGTGTACAAGCCCAAGTGGTAACGCAGTGAACCGGCGTAAGGATCCCGATGCGGGTTCAGGCGTCCGCCCGGCGGCAGCTCGGCGAACATCGCCGCCTTGACGCGGGGCAGCTCTCGCAGCAGGGCCACGGTCTTGGGACACAAGGCCTGCGCGGACGGATGGCTGGCGTCGTACCATTTCAGATAGAAGCGCTTCCAGCCGTATTTGAAAAAAGAATTGAAGCCGATATCGTCATGCTTGGCCGCTGCCTTGATATGGCTGCGCTCCGCCAGCTGGCGCGCCTCGTCGCGTATGGTTCGCCAATTGTCCCGCAACCGGGCCAGCTCTGGAATTTCAGCCGTGTCCAGATACGGCGCCCTGGATACGCGCGAATTCAGGATCAACAGCGCGTTGATGGGCGCAAACAATACGGAATGGTCCAGCAACTGCCGCCCTAGCGGCAGCCTGGCTTTTCCACGGAAATGAATGTACAGAATGGACCACAGCCAGATGGCGGGCAATATCCATTTCATGGCGTCGATAACCCTGCAAACACATCTCGGGACGCGGAGCAATCAGCGTGCCCGAGATGCGCAGCGATACCCTATAGTGAAGGACCGTAACGCAGCCATGGCGGCTGTATGAGCTTCTTGCCAAGCCTGGATACAAAAAGCTGTGGAGCGGATGCCCAGGTATGCGTCAATAGCCGCCGCTCGATCCGGCGCTATGACGCATCGTGAAAAAATAGTTCGAAGCCGATGCGTTCGCCGCCCTTGACGCGGCCTATGGCGTGCTTCAAGCGGGCCCGGTAGTAGCCCTTGCCGCCTTTGATGGGGCGCTGCGCCGTGGGAATAAGGGCTGCGTCTCCGCACTGCAGCGGCAGCACCATGGGCCGGGATTGCATGCGCGGGCGTTGTTCGGTCATGATGAATTCGCCGCCGCTGAAGTCTTCGCCGGGCCTCGATAAAAGACCCACGCACTGCAGCGGAAATACGTGTTCGCCGTCCGCCCGCTGGTGCAGGGCCAGGTAGTCATGCTCCGTCATGCGGATCAAGCAGGATCGAGGGCGAGCCTGCCCCGCCTCAAGATTGTGTTCAAGAAAATCCTGCAATTCCGCGGGATAGCGGCGAACCAAGCCCAAACGCTCGTTCCACTGATTGGCGATGGGCGCCAGATGGCGATACAAGGCCGCGCGCCATGCAGCAAGTGGCGCGAAGGCCGCAGCGCTGATATGGAAGAAGTCGCCCTGCCCCAACCCGCTGCCGGCAGCGGGCACGCCGGGCAAGCCGCCGGGCGCGGCCACCAAGCGCCGGAGCGCTTGCACGTCCTGCGGGGTCAGCATCTTCGGCAGCAGGGCATAGCCATCGCGGTCAAGTTGAGCAGCGATGTCCGCCCAGTCGAGCAGGTCTATCGCGGCCGGGCCGGCCGCCATCACGAAACCCCTGCCAGGTTTCGGGCCTCGCGCTGCAGCAGTTCACGCTTGCGTTCGACGCCCCAGCGGTAGCCCGAGATATCGCCGTCGCGGCGGACGACGCGGTGGCAGGGAATCGCCACCGCGATGGGGTTGGCGCCACAGGCCTGAGCCACGGCGCGTACGGACTTGGGTGCGCCTATACGTTGGGCGATCTCGGCGTAACTGGCGGTCTTTCCCGGCGGGATGCTGCGCAGGGCCTGCCATACGCGCTCTTGAAACGCGGTGCCGCGCACGTCCAGCGGCAAGTTCAGGCCCAGATTGGGCGCTTCGATGAAACCCACTACTTGCGCGACCAGCTCTTCGAATCGGGCGTCGCCGCCTACCAGTTGCGCCTTGCGAAACTGGTCCTGCAAGTCGCGCAGGAGCGCGTCCGGATCGTCGCCCAGCAAGATGGCGCAAATGCCGCGCTGGCTTTGAGCCACCAGAATGGCGCCCAGAGAGCACTGGCCCAGCGCGAAGCGTATGACCATGCCCAGGCCGCCGGCGCGGTAATCGCGGGCGCGCATGCCCAAGAGCCGGTCCGAGGCTTCGTAGAAGCGGCTGTTCGAATTGAACCCCGCCTCATAGATGGCATCCGTCACGGATGTGCGGGCCGTGCCGAGTTCTTCGCGCAGCTTTCTGGCGCGATGGGCGGCGGCATAGGCTTTGGGCGTCAGACCGGTTTCCGCTTTGAACAGGCGATGGAAATGAAAGGGGCTGACATGAGCGTTCGCCGCCAATTCCCTTAATGTGGGCGGTGTCTGGGCGTCCTCGATGGCGCGGCAGGCCTGCGCCACCAGCTTGGCGCGTTCGGCGCCGGCGCTGGTCCGGTCGCCCTTGGCGCGCCGGCTGGCCCGGTAGCCGGCCGCCTCGGCGTCGGCCGCCGTATCGAAATACTCCACATTTTCCCGTTTGGGCAAACGGGCCGAGGAGCTCGGGCGGCAGTATACGCCGGTGCTGCGGACCGCATAGACGAAATGCCCGTCCGCCGCGGAGTCGCGAGCCTGGATGGCTTGCCAGCGCGCGTCGTCGGTGGCATAGCGGTGCGTGGTATGGCGTGAAGAAATAGAGCGCGCATGGGACATGGCGGACTCCTGAAATACTGAATAACGGCTTCAGGATAATCATAAATTCAAGCGCAAGCTATCTGTATCTTGCACTTGAATTCATTACCCCGCCATTACCCCGCCATTACCCCGCCTTGCGGAAAGTGAAGTTGATACGCTTGCTTCCCAGCAAGGGATGCGGGTCGTCCTTGATCGGCATCACGCCATGGTAGCGCAGGCGGTCTTCCCCGCCCCAGACGACCACGTCGCCGTGGTACAGCGGAACCTTGACGGGCTTATCGGATCGCCGGCGGCCGCCAAACAGAAACGTGGCGGCCATGCCCAAAGACACCGATACGATGGGCGCACTGAAGTCGGCTTCGTCTTTATCCTGATGCAAGGACATGCGCGCCCCGGGCGGATAGAGATTGAGCAGGCAGGCATCCGGCTCGAAGGCGTCGAACCCGGCTTCCGCAGCCGCTTTGCGCGCCAGGCACGCGAAGACCTCCGGCATGGCGGGCCAGGGGCGTCCGGTTTCGGGGTCATCGCGCGTATAGCGGTATCCGCTGCGATCGGTCACCCAGCCGAGAGCACCGCAGTTGGTCAGCGCGACCGACATGGTATGGCCGCTGGGGGTGATCATGCGGCGGAAAGGCGACTGCCTTTCCACATCGGCAACCGCCGGCAGCAGCGCCTCCATATAGGGCAGCGCGAAGCGCCGCAATATGAAGGCGCAAGGCCCTATGGCGTCGCGCCGGCCCTGCTCTTCCTCGGCGAACAAGTCATGAGTCCCCATCGTGCTTCCTATCGGGCATCGTGGAAGATCAGCCCGAGGGTATGCCGGCGGCCTCGATGTATGCGGCTGACGCCGTGGCGCATGGCCGCTATCCGCGTGCCGCCGCGCTTGCCCCGGGCGGGGCGCCGGTTGACGGCGAACACCACCGCGTCGCCCTGGCGCAGGCTGACGACATGGGCGTACTGCCCGCCCCCGGCGGTTTCCGTCATGACGAACTCGCCGCCGGTGAAGTCCTTGCCGGGTTCCGACAACAGGACGGCGACTTGCAAAGGGAAGACATGCCGGCCGTACAGATCCTGGTGCAGGCAATTGTAGTCGCCCGCGGCATACTGCAGGATAAGCGGAGTCGGACGAGTCTGGCCATCGCCATGGCAACGGCGCAGGAACTCATCCAGCTTGTCGGGGTAGCGTATGCCTACGCGCAAGTCCCGGTTCCAGCGGTTGGCAATGGGGACGAGCGGCTGGTACAAGGCTTGGCGCAATGTTTCCAGCAGCGCCGGCAGCGGATAGGCAAAGTATTTATATTCCCCGCGACCGAAGCCATGGCGCGCCATGACGATGCGTGCGCGAAAGAGGCTTTCCCGATCATATAAGGCGGACAATTGCCCGCACTGCTGCGCCGTGAGTATGCCCGGCAGAATGGCATTCCCATATTGATCCAGGGCTTGCTCGATGGCGCTCCAGTCCCGCTTCGCAATATCGTTCGCGATGCCGGCATTGCCTTGCGTGCCCATCATTTACCCTCTTTCCCTATCCAGCAGAGCGCGCTTGCGCTCCACGCCCCAGCGGTAGCCGGAAATCGAGCCGTCGCTGCGAAGCACACGATGGCACGGTATGGCGACCGCCAGCACATTGGCGGCGCAAGCGCTGGCAACCGCCCGTACCGCGGTCGGCAGACCCAGGCTTTGGGCGAGCTGTGTGTAGCTTATGGTCTGCCCCGCCGGGATCGCGCACAAAGCCCGCCATACTTTTTGCTGGAAAGGCGTCCCTCCCACGTCGAGATCGATGGTTCCGGTGTGTTGCGCCGCCATCGAGGCTTCCGCGGCCGGCCTGCCTTCGGCTTCACCGCCGCTGTGGTCGATAAGGTCTATGACCAGCCGCATATCCGTGGACAGGCCTTGGGCGTCCTCGTGGAATACCTCTTCGGGGAATGCCCGGGCCAATTGCGTACGTAAGTCCGCCGCGTCGTCGCCCAGGAAAATCGCGCAAATGCCGCGCTGGCTGCGGCCCAGCAGCACCAGGCCGGAGGCGCTATGGCCGATGGCATAGCGCAAGGGTCCGACCAACTTGTCGCCAGGGGCCTGATCGTCGCGGGGCGCCTGTTCGTGCGGGGCCGGTCCGCGCAAAGTCTGGTCGCGCGGCGTCCGCTTGCACGGCGTCCGCTCGCACGGCGCCCTGAAATAATAGGTGATGGTGGGGAAGGGGTTGGATTTCATGGTGTGTCTCTTGGCATTCGGATCAGAGCTTTCAGTGTAGAAGCTCGGGGATGCCCGGGCACTCCGCTCTTTGCGCTTGAATTGATACTTGATTCTTGCTGGGTGGCCTGGCTGCCTAAGCCAAGCTATATAAGATATAAGGCTATACAAGGCGGGGCTGCCGTCTTGACTCACGCCTCCGGCCAGGACGGGCGTTGGTGGTAATGGATGACTTCCCTATTGAGCCGCCCGCCAGGCAGATATTCATTCAGGATACTGAAATGGTTATGTCCGGCCAGGGGTTCATAGCGGCCGGCTGGGCTGCTGGCCTGGACCACGTCCTGAAAATACTCACGCGACAGGGCGATCCATTCGGCGGGCTCCTGCTGTCCCACCACGATGTAGGACGGGCCGCTGGTCGCCCAAGGACGTTTGCTCAGATCGAACGCAGCCACCGCGCCGCTGGTGAAACCCAGCTCTTGATTGACGCTGGTCCCTATGGCTTTGGCGGGGTCGTAAATGCCGCTGACCAGTATGGATCCCAGGATGGCGCAATCCCCGTAGCCTTCCTTGTGCCAGTCGGTTGCATGCAGCAGCGCACACAAGTAAGCCCCCGCGGAGTGTCCCGAAATAGTGATGCGCCGGGCGGAGCCGCCGTAGGAAGCGATGTTTTCGAGCACCCATTTGAAAGCCGCCAGGGCGGAATCCACCACATCGTCGAAACGCGAAGGGCCGCAAAGCTCGTAATTCGGCACGACCGCGGTAATGCCTCGATCGACCAGCGCCTTTGCGAGATAGGCATAGCTTTGCTTGTCGCCGGCGCGCCAATATCCCCCATGGAAAAATATATGCACGTCACCCTGCGTGTTGCCCTGTGCGCGATAGATATCGAGCCGCCGTCGCGGGTGGGCGCCATAGGCCAGATCGGCATCCGTCCTGTACGCCAGGGCCTGCTGATTGCCCGCTTGGCGCTCCAGCTCGTAGGCCTCGAAATCTGGCACGGCGGCCCGCGGATTAAAAGATATCTCGTAGCTGTCCATGTGATGAGTCGCTTTGAAGGAATGCGTACCGAACTGATGAAACGCTGGCCTTGGCCAGCTGGGCCTGCCCGGCCGGACCCGCCTATCGCCGCCAGGCGGCGGGCGGGCCGCCACCCGGCAAGAATAGCTCTCCGGCCAGCCTGTTGGCAAGCTCGAGCGGGACGGCCGAAATGGAATGGGCGACAAGACTGGCAAGCCGAGCGATTGCAGAAGAGGTACTATGGTGGAACATGACGCCTGCCCATCGTTTTCAGGGTGGCCCAGCTCCAAGGAGATCCGCACATCGTGTCGCGTCGAACCGTAGGCCTGTTGTCCCAGGTTTCTGCTGCCCACTTCGTCAGCCATTTCCACATGATGGCCATACCTGCGCTGCTTCCCATCCTGCCGGCGGCAATGGACGCGAGCTTTATCGAGCTCGGCTTTGCGCTCAGCGTTTTCAACGTCGTTTCCGCCCTGGTGCAAGCGCCTTTGGGGTTCGCCGTGGATCGATTCGGCGCCCGCAACATGCTGCTTTGCGGGCTGGCCCTGGGCAGCGTCAGCTTCCTGTCCCTGGCGCTGGGCCCCAACTATATCTGGCTGCTGGTCGCCATGACGCTGGCCGGCATCGCCAACGGCGTCTACCATCCGGCCGACTACGCACTGTTGTCGAAGGGCATTTCGGCCAGTCGCATGGGGCGCGCGTTTTCGATGCACACCTTTGCCGGCTACCTGGGCGGCGCCGCGGCCCCCATGCTGCTCATGGGCGTGGCCGCGCTTGCGGGCATGCGGTGGGCATTCGTCCTCACCGCGCTGATAGGCGGACTGGCGATACTATTGGTCGGCATGCCTACTTCAGAGCAGCCGAAACCGGACGCCGCCCCGGCCGGCGCACACGCCTCCGGATCGGCGAGCAAGGCCACAGTGGGCGTGTTCACGCCTGTGGTCATGGTGCTCACCCTGCTCTTCATCCTGCTCAATCTGAGCACCAGCGCCATCGAAAGATTTTCCGTCAGCGCCCTGGTACAGGGCTTTGACGTTCCGCTTTCCTGGGCCAACAGCGCCTTGACCGCCTTCTTGTTCGCCAGCGCCACAGGCGTGCTGGCCGGCGGCTATCTGGCGGACCGGACCAGGCACCACGGCTTTGTCGCCGCGGCGGCTTTCGGCCTGGCTGCGGTAGTCATTGTCATCGTCGCGACCACGCCGCTGTCGAACGGCGCCGTGATCGTGCTGCTCGGCCTGGCGGGGCTGCTTACCGGCATCATCGCCCCATCGCGAGACATGCTGGTCCGCGCCGCCGCACCGGCGGGCAGCGAAGGCAAGACCTTCGGCGTTGTCATGACGGGCTTCAACATCGCCGGCGCAATCGGGCCCGTCATGTTCGGTTGGCTGCTGGATCACGGGCAATTCAGCGGCGTATTCTGGGCGGCGGCGATCTTCATGACCCTGACCGTGGTGCTGACCTTGGGCCAGGAATGGCATGCCCAGGCCAGGCGCACATTGGCAAGAGGCAACATATGAACCAAACCCATTCCACCGCCTCGAAACGGGCGGCCTTTTTCGAATTGCACGAAGCCGGCTGCTTTGTCATCCCCAACCCCTGGAACATCGGCACCGCCCGCTGCCTCGAGGATTTGGGTTTTAAGGCCATCGCATCCACCAGCGCGGGCCATGCGCATGCCAACGGCCTGCCCGACGGCGCACAAAGCCTGGATTCGGTGCTGGCGCACCTGACAGAACTGGCCGCATCCGTAAACGTCCCCCTCAATGCCGACTTTGAAAACGGCTTTTCCGAGGACATCGGCGAACTGCAGGAAAACATCGCCCGCTGCGTCGCCACCGGCGTCGCCGGCCTGTCCATCGAAGATGCGGCGCAAGACCGGGCGCCCGGGCTCTACGACTTCGACCTCGCAGTGGCCCGCGTCAAGGCCGCCCGCGCCGCCATCGACCGGACCGGCGAGCGCGTCCTGCTCACCGCCAGATCGGAAGGCTACATTCGGGGCGCCCCCGGCATCGCCGAAACCGCGCGCCGCCTCAAAGCCTACGCGGACGCCGGCGCGGACTGCCTGTACGCGCCCGGCATCAAAACCAGGGAAGAGATCCAGGCAGTCCTGCAAGCGGCCGGCGGCCTGCCGGTCAATTTCCTGAATGCCGTTCCCCTGGGATACTCTGTCGACGACCTGGCCAGCATGGGCGTACGGCGCATCAGTGTCGGCGGAACCCTGTCGCGCGTCGCCATGGACGCCTTTTTACGAGCCGCCCAAGGCATCGCCCAGCAAGGCAGCTTCGAAAGCTTCGCCAACGTGATCAGCAATGCCGAGCTGAATCAGCGCTTTCAGAAACATGTAGAGGAACCACACCGCTAATGCGCAGCAGCCGCCGCCAGATTAAACGTAGACCAACCGCCGCCAATGCGGTCGCGCCGGATACCTTGAAAGATGCTATAATTTTTCTTCTTTGCTGGATGCGTCAAGCATCTGGTGCAGACATTTTGCGGGAATAGCTCAGTTGGTAGAGCGCAACCTTGCCAAGGTTGAGGTCGCGAGTTCGAGACTCGTTTCCCGCTCCAGTTCTTACGCTGTAGACATCCATCAACGTCTACAGTGCCTTGATTCCGCAGGGTTTTCTCCTTGTGGAGCATCCAGCAAGTTCTGCTGAAATCCACTGCCAACCACGGGCTCTTCCCGGCTCTTCCCCATTTTCGGGGGATCATGGCATTCGTCAAACTCGGTTAATCACACCACTCCAACCGCATTGGGCCAAGACCCGCAAGCGGTAATTCTCAAAATTCCTGAATCCATACGCCCGTCGCGAGAGCATCTCCATCCTGGTGTGGAACCCTTCAGTGATCCCGTTGGATTTGGAGAAGCG
>Ga0180220_1000628_pt1 | contig 34973 bp, 33 predicted proteins | sample eDN5th37CBELigBY_FD_151335 | JGI IMG/M metagenome (GOLD analysis project Ga0180220, IMG submission 151335) | Enriched backyard soil microbial communities from Emeryville, California, USA - eDNA 5th pass 37_C BE-Lig BY (version 2) (version 2) | ecosystem: Environmental > Terrestrial > Soil >... | reverse complement strand
ACCGGGCCAGAAAGGCGATGGTTTCCGGCGCCGACGCCGTATGCATAGATCTGGAAGACGCCGTAGCCGTCGCCCATAAGGACGAGGCGCGCCGCCTGGTGCTGCCGCTTTTCGAGGAACCGAATCCGTCGGGATGCGAACGCGTGCTGCGGATCAATTCACTCGATACCGTCCACGGTTTGCGCGACGTCGAAACCTTGAGCAGCCTGGAACATGTGCCCGACGCCGTGATGATGACCAAGGTCCGTTCCGCCGCCGAGGTCAAGCTGCTGGACGAGCTCCTGCAAGGCAGCGCCGCCTCCATCAAGTTCTACGTAACGCTGGAAACCAATCAAGGCCTCGAGGACGTATTCGAAATCGCAGGCGCCAGTCCGCGAATGGCTTGCCTGCTGTTCGGCGAAGTCGACCTTTCCGCGGATCTTCGATGCAAGCGCACTTCCAAAGCGCTGCTCTACGCCCGCTCGCGGATGGCGCATGCCGCCGCTACTTTCGAACTGGACGCCATGGACGTGCCGCACATCCATCTGGAGGACATGGACGGATTGCACCGGGCCGCCGAGCATGTGGCGGAGCTGGGCTTTACCGGCAAGTCCTGCATACACCCGACACAGATTCCAGTGGTTCACCGATACTTCACACCTACCGAGGAAGAAGTGGCTCGGGCACAGAGGGCGGTCGACGCATTCAGGGAAAGCGGCTCCACCGGCTTGGCCGTGCTTGACGGCTTGATGCTGCAAAAGCCCGTGCTCCGCGCCTCCCAGCGCATTCTTGCCCTGGCGCAGCAAAATAATGCAGTCGGCAAAGAGCAGGTGCAAGCGTGAGCGACGACATCATTCTCTATGAGCTGGCCGCCGCCGACGATACGCGCTTTAGCCCTTTTTGCTGGCGCACGCGCTGGGGCTTGCGGCACAAGAATCTATCATTCAAGTCCGTGCACATCGGCTTCCCGGACATAGGCGAACTGGGCGGAATGAACCGCACGGTGCCCGCCATTCGCGTCGGCGATACATTCGTCGAGGATAGCTGGAACATTGCGGAATTCCTGGACGAGAAGTTTCCCGACCGGCCCGCGCTGCTCGGATGCCCGCTGGGCAAAGGAACGACTCGCTTCGTGGAATGTTTCACCGACAAAGTGATCCATCCCACCATGCTGCGACTCGTATCTCGCGACGTGTTCGACCGCATGGACCCGTATGACCGACCATATTTTCGCCACACGCGCGAAACCATGCTGGGTTGCTCGCTGGAAGAAGCCCAGGCCACACGCGACCAGACCGTCCTCGCATTCAGGAAAGCAATCCACCCGATCCGCCTGACGCTGTACAAGCAGCCATGGCTTTCAGGACAGGCTCCAGGGCATGCCGATTATATAGTGATGGCGGCCTTCCAGTGGGGACGCCTGGCCACCGACTTCAAGGTTCTTGACGATGAAGATCCCATCGCCCACTGGTTCCAGCGCGGCTTGGACCTGCACGACGGTTTCGGGCGCAAGGTGCATCCCGACGACGGCGGCCCCGGATTCGCAGGAACCGGGCTGTGGAAAGAAACGATGAGATGAAGCCGCTAAGGCTTTGAACACGGACCATTCCATGTCCGAGGACTGCGAATGGGACGGCTTGTATCCAGCTACCGTTTCGCGGCAGTGCAATTGCCGCGAAACGGTGGCTGCGAAGAAAGCCAAAATTGCTACTTCTGTCAACTATTTGACAGCGACGTTTGCGATCCTGGCCTATGCTCCGTGTAGCACATTACTGGAGCGCATGCCATGGGAAACTACGGACCCAAAAAACTTTGTACGCTCAATGCTCTAATCGAGCGGATTCCGGATGACACCTCCATTGCATTGGGTGGCGTCTTCCTTCACCGAGGCCCTTTTGCAGCGGTACGCGAATTGGTCCGGCAGCAAAAAAGAAATCTCGAAATTATAAAAACTGCACCGGCCTATGACCTGGATTTGCTGTGCCGATCCGGCGCTGTGTCAAAGGCCCAGGCTGGAATCATCGCCATGGAAGGCAATTTCGGCTTGGCGCCCTGGTCAAGAAAGGCTATCGAGAAGAAGGAAATCGTCTTAATCGAGCATGCCTGCCCCACGCTCATCGCCGGCATGCGGGCGGCCCGCTACGGTCTGCCCTTTCAGCCTATAGCAGGGGTTCACGGAAGTGAACTGGCGGCTCTGAACAACTGGAAGGCTATTAAGGACCCTTATGGATCGGGTAAGGAAGTCTATGTCATACCGGCCATAGTCCCCGATGTAGCAATTATTCATGTCCATGAAATGGATGAATATGGCAATGCGCGTGTGTTTGGCTCTCCATTTTGGGACAGGGTGATCACCCGGGCAGCCAAACGATTATTGCTTACTGCCGAAAGAATAGTTTCCACAGACGAATTGCGGAAACAGCCTGAGTTGACCCTCATTCCCGGATTCATGGTGGAAGCGGCCGCACATGTTCCCCGCGGCGCGTGGCCCGGCTCGATGTCCGGATACTACGACATTGATTATGGGGCCGTCGAAAATTACTTGATTGACAGCACCGACACGTTAGAGACTCATTTCAACGACGCTCCGGAAGCAGAAGCTCAGACAGCCACTTATGCGAGCAACGAGGATTAGCCATGACATACAACTGGACGCCGTTTTCTTACCTTGTCATCAACCTCGCTCGCCAAATTCGTCCGAACGAAAGAACATTTAGCGGCGTGAATTCCAATTTGCCCATGCTGGCTTGCCTGCTTGCAAAGCGCGCATATGATTTCCATTACACGTTCCTCAATGTAGCGGGCGGTGTCGAGGCCGAGCCGACAACGATTCCTCATTCCAGCAGTGATCCGGCTATCGTTGTCGGGTCGCCGGCTGTATTCGATCAAGAGGATTTCTATGACCTAAGCGCGCGCGGCGGGCTAGATATGGTCTATTTGGGTTGCGCCCAAATAGACGCCTTGGGACGCACAAACGTAAGCGCCATTGGTTCATGGCATGAGCCGAAAGTGAAACTCCCCGGCGGGGGCGGCGCCGCAGTCCTGATGCCTACGGCCAGACGCGTAGTGACGTGGCGTACGGAACATTCAAAAAGGGCATTGGTAGAAAAACTGGATTTCATTACAGCGGCAGGCAATCTTCAAACGCTGGTTACGCCCATCGCGGTTTTTCAAAAGAGAAATGGCCGGCTGGCGCTGGAGTCGTGGAATCCTCAAGTATCCCTGGCGGATGTCGTCAAGCAAACCGGCTTCGAGTTCGATGCCGCCCTGGCGACAAATACTGAACCCGCCACGGCTAGGGAACTGGACGCCCTGTCCTCCCTGGACCCGGACGGCGCTTTCGAATCTGAAGTTCGCATTTAAGGGCCCGCAAATGAGTTTTGGCACTTTTCCCGAAGCATTAGAAAATAACGCTATCGATAAAGAGATTCGTAGCCGAGTAGCATTGGAATCGAAGGATGCAGTATGGACTTATCGGCAATTGGCCCATAGCGCGGGGGCGATTGTAAATGCGCTGGCGGAAGCCGGCGCACCGCGGAAAAGCAGAGTCGGCCTGCTCGCCGAACGGAACATCTACAGTATCGCGGCACTGCTTGGAATCATGACTGGAGGCCATACCGTATGCCCCATAGACGCTAGACTATCGGCGCCCGACATACGGCGGAGATTTAGAAGCGCCGGCATTCGATGGATCATTGCAGATTCCGCCAATGAAGCAAAAGCTCGCCAATTAGGATGTGTACAGGTGTTGAACCTCAAGGAATCCCTCGATTCAGGGTTTTCGCCGTTCTATGCCGTTGGCCCGGAAGATGAGGCCTTGATGCTGTTCACCTCGGGTAGCACGGGCGCCCCTAAGGCGGTACTGTTGACACATGGAAATCTAATGGCCAATGCACTAGGGGTAGCGGAAAGAACCGGAGTTACGCCCGATGACAGGCTACTGCATGCCATGCCGATTTTTCACACTAATGGCATTAACAATCAATTGATAGTCCCACTGCTATGTGGCGCAAAGGTCGCCTTGTTGGAGAAGTTCCGCGCGGAAACCTTTTTTGATGAAATGCAGGCATGGCGGCCAACCTACGTCACGGGCGTACCAACGATGTTTTCCAGGCTACTGCCTTTCACTCCGCCAAAGAATGCTATCTCTGAACTAAGGTTTGTGAGATGCGGAGCCGCTCCATTATCCGAGCAGTTGCATAAGCTTGTCGAGGAGCATCTCGGGGTTCCTTTGGTGCTTTCATACGGCCTTTCGGAAGCGACATGCACATCCGCCATGAACCCGCCCGCGGCCCGAAAATACGGAACAGTGGGTACCGCACTGAGCAATCAATCGATATCGATACGCGACCCCTCAAATGGAAAAATGCTCGGTCCGGATGAGGAAGGGGAAATCTGCATAGCAGGGCCGGCAGTCATGAAGACATACGTTCCTGAGCAAGGCCCGGAAGTATTTTATGAAGGCCACTGCCTGCGCAGCGGGGATATCGGAAAGCTCGACGCCGACGGATATTTATCCATTACAGGCAGACTGAAAGACGTGATTATAAGAGGCGGCGAAAACATCTCTCCAGGGTCGATCGAATCCGTTCTGTCCTCGCATCGCTCCATCAAAGAATGTGTTGTGGTGGGTCAGGCTGATCAAGACTTGGGTGAAGTGCCCGTTGCATTCGTCGTGCTGAACGAAGCTCAACGATTTGAAGAGTCCGCCCTAAAGAATGAGATAGAAGAAAAGCTGTCCCGTATTCATGTTCCGAAATATATATTTGAAGTAAGTTCCTTCCCCGTCAACTCGATAGGCAAGATCGATCGCAAGGCGCTCAAGGCTCAAGTTCGTTCTAAGTGACCATATCATGAGCATGACCGACCTTTCTCTGTGGTGGCTCCTGTATATTGCGATCGGGATGTTTGTCGGGATATTCGCCGGTATGTTAGGCATAGGAGGAGGAATGGTGATCGTGCCTCTTCTTGCCATCGCCTTTGATGCTCAAGGAATCGATACCAACCATATCCTGCATCTGGCGGTGGGGACCGCCATGGCATCTATCGTGTTTACATCTCTATCCAGCATGCGCGCCCATGCTTCCCGGAATTCCGTACGCTGGGACATTGTTCTACGGATGACGCCGGGAATATTGCTCGGGAGCATTGTAGGGACCTATCTCGCCAAATACCTGCCCACACGCGTACTGGCAATCTACTTTGCCGGCTTCGTGTTCTTGATGGCGATAAATATGTTGGTCGATCTGAAGCCAAAGGGTTCGAAGCTAGTCCTGGAGTTTAAAGGCCTATCCGCTGCAGGCTTTATTATCAGCGGCCTTTCCGCCTTGATCGCCATGGGAGGCGCCGTTTTAACCGTCCCGCTTATGTTGTACATGGAAGTCTCCATGGTCCAGGCGATTGGAACAGCGGCGGCAATAGGCTTCCCAATAGCCGTCGGAGGCACGGCGGGCTATTTCGCGGCGGGCTCCGGAGTCACTCAGCTTCCCCCCTTGTCATTTGGATATGTCTACTTGCCGGCGCTGGGGGGAATTGCAGTGGCGAGCATTTTTATGGCGCCGTTCGGCGCTCACTTGGCACATAAACTACCGGCGAAACTTCTAAGGAAAATATTTGCAGTCTTGCTCTGTGCTTTGGCCATGAAGATGCTGGTCAGCTTGTGGTAGCGGTTTTAGCAAACAATCGAACTGCCCCGTCCGCATGTTGATTGGGCGGATGATATAGTGAACAGATGGCTTTCACTGGATCAACTCCTCGGCGCGCGGGCAATTGGGATTTGCTAAGCAATCTCTCTCCTGATTGTGCCGCAGCGCTTCAATCGCGCTGCAAACAGCGTGATGTTTCTGCGGGGAAAACCCTGTGGTCCCAAGGCTCACCTGCCGACTATATTGCAATCATCCTGACCGGGAAAATGATGTCTTTATATGAGGCACGAAATGGCCGCTGCGGCACCATTGGTTTCTGGGGCGCCGGCGACATCATCGGGTTGGGGGATATCGGAGAACGCCATAAGCGGCAAAATACTGCCCGGTGTCTTGCGTCTTCTAGCGTATTAACGCTTTCCTTCGAGCAGCTGGATCAATTCATCATAGACTTTCCAGAATTTGCCCTTGCTTTGGCGAAAGCCTTGTCCGTCCGTTTGAATTGGGTAACCCGCCTTGCCCTCGTCCTGGAGGCCGGTTCTGCGATGGAGAGAATCTGCACCGTCCTCTTGGCTTTGGCTGAACGGTATGGAGAACAGCAGGCTGACGGCATTCACATCAATATCAACTTGACTCAAGAGCAGCTCGCAGCCATAGCTGGAGTCACAAGGCAATTTGCTCACTCGACGCTGAAAACGCTTCGAGAAAAAGGGGTGCTGACAGGAAATAGGGAGCTCATATTGACTGACATACCTACCATCGAACTGCTTGCTTTTTACTGAGCGGTTCCGCTGGGCTCTCGCATTCTTCATCATTGAACTATTGCACCGGATGTCACGCCGGGGATGATTTGGCCCTTGTGCCCTTTTTTGTCAAATAGGTGACAGCGGAATTCGCCCACATGCTCTTATGATTTCCTTGGATCCCTTACCAACGCCACCACCAAGGAGACATAAGATGAAAAAGATTATTGGAGCCGTTGTCAGCTCTGCATTAATGCTAGGTTCGCATTCCGCCGTCCAAGCCACCGAGTATCCGAGCTCGCCCATACGTCTGATCGTACCCTTCGCCCCCGGCGGCAACGTAGATCTGACGGCCCGGATTATTTCCGACAAGCTGGGACAACGGTTAGGCCAACCGGTCGTCGTAGAGAATCGTCCGGGAGCTGGCGGAAGCCTGGGGGCTTCGTTGGTAGCGAAAGCCAAACCGGACGGATATACCTTGCTAATGGGAGCCAGCGGGCCTCTATCCATCAACCCTATAGCCATTCCAAAACTCTCATACGACGCCGAAAAAAGCTTCACTGCCATAGCTCAAATTCATTATGTCCCACTCGCGGTACTTGTGCCGTCGGACTCAAAAATGAACTCGATCACCGATTTGATCGGTGCAGCCGCGCAAAATCCGGAGAAAATATCGTCTGGGTCCGCAGGCTTGGGGACCATGAACCACATGGCCCTGGAACTCTTCAACCAAAAAGCCAAGGTAAAGCTATTGCATGTTCCTTACCGGGGTGGAGGGCCTGCGCTGACTGCGCTCATGGGTAAAGAAATCGATGTAGCTTTTGAACAGTTGAACTCATCCATCAGCTTCATTAGGGATGGGCGATTGCGGCCTCTAGCGGTCACTACAACGAAACGCCTGCCTTCATTGCCTGGTATTCCAACCTTGAACGAATTAGGGCTAACAGATTATTACGCTGCCACCTTCGTTGGCGTACTCGCACCGTCCGGCACTCCGGAGAGCGTCATATCGCGACTAAATAAGGCAATTCAAGAAATTGTGGGTATGCCGGAAATTCGGCAACGTTTGATGGATATGGGCGCCGAACCGACGACCGGGCCTCCCGCCGAATTCGAGGTCCTGGTCAAGACGGAACTGAGAAAATGGGCCACATTAGCGGACCAGGCGAAAATAGTTTTTCAATAGCTGTTTCTCTACTACTGGCCGCCACAGGCCGAATGAATACCACTCCAGATCATTAACTCGCTGAAACTCATTTTTCCTACTCACCAACATGCCGAAGTGCGGGATCGCGGCTCGTACCTCGGCATGTGATGGCATTAATTGAAATTCAGCGGCGCTTCGCTTGGCGTATCTTCTCCGGCGCTGGGAAGCTGGAACTCGACTTTATCGAGATCCATCTCCTTTTGATCGCCTTTATAGTGGGTGACCAGTTGCGGAGCGAAAATCAGAATGGCGACCATGAGAAGCTGCAAGAGCAAAAACGGTATTGCCCCGCGATAGATCTGTCCCGTTGTCACCGGCTCGATCTTCTTGCCGATGACTTTGTCGATATATGGCACCTTGGGCGCAACGGAACGCAGGAAGAACAATGCGAACCCGAACGGCGGATGCATGAAGCTCGTCTGCATATTGACGGCAAGCAGGACGCCGAACCAGATCAAATCGATGCCCAGGGTCTGGGCGGCGGGCGCCAGCAACGGCACGATGATGGACGCCAATTCAAAGAAATCCAGGAAAAAGGCGAGGACAAAGATCAATATATTGACGACGATCAGGAATCCTGTCGCGCCTCCGGGCAGGGAAGTCAGCAAATGCTCCACCCACACATGCCCATTGACTCCATAGAACGTCAGCGAGAACACGCGCGCGCCAATGAGGATGAACATCACGAAGGACGACAATTTGGTGGTGGTGATCAAGGCGGAACGGGTGACATTGAAAGTCAGGCGCCCCTTGACCGCCGCCATCACCAGCGCTCCGACCGCCCCCATGGCCCCTCCTTCAGTCGGCGTGGCGATTCCCAGGAATATGGTGCCCAGCACCAGAAAGACCAATGCCAGAGGCGGAATGAGAACGATGATGACTTGCTGCGCCAAGCGCGACATCATTCCTAATTGCTTGCGTTGATCAATGATGGCGAGCGCGTAGATGACGACTACCCCCGCCGTCGCGCCCCACAGATCGGCATTGACCCCCAGCGATGGTTCCAGCAAGACATGCGCGGCATAGGCGATACCGGCCATAAGGGCCAGAGCGATGATCAGCGAAGTCACGCCATGGCCCAGCGTGCGCGCCTCCCGCGGGAAGGCCGGCATGGTGCCGGGCTTGAAGATCGACATCGCGAAGATGTAGAGCACATAGAGGCCGACAAGGAAAAGGCTGGGAATGAGCGCCCCCGCATACATGTCGCCCACTGAACGGCCAAGCTGATCGGCGAGCACGATCAAGACCAGCGATGGCGGGATGATTTGGGCCAGCGTGCCGGACGCCGCGATGACGCCCGACGCTACGCGGCGGTCATAACCGTAGCGCAGCATGATGGGCAGCGAAACCAGGCCCATTGCAATGACGGAAGCCGCCACGACGCCCGTGGTGGCCGTAAGCAGCGCGCCGACGAAGATCACGGCGTAAGCCAGGCCGCCTCGCACAGGGCCGAATAGCTGGCCTATCGTATCGAGCAAGTCCTCGGCCATGCCGGACCGCTCGAGCACGATGCCCATAAAAGTGAAGAAGGGAATGGCCAGCAGCGTTTCGTTGGACATTACTCCCCAAAGGCGCTCGGGCATCGCGGACAGCAACGGCCAGGACAAATTGATGGCATTGCCCGAATAAGGCGCCAGCTCGACGCCTATGACAAAGAATAGCAGGCCGTTGGCCGCTAGCGAAAAAGCAACGGGATATCCCAGCAACAGGAAAACGACCAATGAGCTGAACATGATCGGCGCCATGTTCTCGGCAATCAGATGTATCACTTTTGGCCCTCCCCGCTCGACGCTGCCGCGGCCTCGGCGTCGGTGTCCTCGGTTTCCTGCGTGGCTGAATGAGGGTCTTCCATTACCCCTCTCAGGATCGCAATTTTTTTAATGATTTCCGACAGGCCCTGGATGATGAGCAAGAGGAAGCCGATCAGCAGCAAGGATTTGGCCGGCCAGAGTATGAGGCCGCCGGCGCTATTGGACACTTCATTCGACTGGTAGGACTGGCTGACGTAGGGCAGCAGATAAACAGCCATCAGGATGGTGAAAGGCATCAGAAAAAACACATGGCCGAAGAGATCGATCATGTGCTGGGTACGGCGTGAACACTTGCCGTAAAGAATGTCGACGCGGATGTGCTCGTTCTCGCGCAGCGTGTAGGCGGCCGCGAGCAGGAACGCCGCGCCGAAGAGATACCACTGCACCTCCAGCCATGCGTTGGACGACACGGCGAAAGTCTTGCGGACGAGGGCGTTACCCGCACTGATGAGCAATGATGCCAGGATCAGCCAAATGACCGCCTTTCCTATCACGGCATTGAATCAATCTATTCCAGAAGAGAGCGCCAGAAACATGAGTTACCCCTCCGTAGGGCAGGGTCGAGAAAGTTGGACGGCGGTTAGGCGCAGCCCGCTATGGATGTATGTGAAGGTGTATGTGAGGCCAGTCCCGCGGTGGCGAAAGCGCGCAAGCGTCCGAAGCGCCAGCCATGGCGCCTATTCGACGATGTTGCGGTTCTCGTCGCAGCGCTCCGGAACGCGGCGAAGCGCTGCAAAAGTCAGCGGGCCAAGGCCGGCCGGCTATAGTTTGCCTTCGCGCTGAAGTCCCATCATGAAGTTGTCGTAGCCGAACTCGCCCACTTGCGCCCAAAGATAGGCGTCGCGCCGAAAGGCTGTCTGGCTGTCATATATCTTCTTGAAGCTGGGGTTGCCGCTCGACAGCTCGGCAGCCACTTCATTGGATGCATTCCAGCAAGCTTCGAGGATCTTCTTGTTGAACAGGCGCAACTTCGCGCCGTTGGCCACCAGCTTGCGCAAGGCGGTCGGGTTTTCGTAGTCGTAGCGTGCGACGACATTGCTGTTGACCGCTTCGCATGCAACTTTAACGGCGTCCTGATAGCTCGGGGGCAGCTCTTTCCATTTATCTGAATTTATGAACGTATAGATCAGCGACTGCCCTTCCCACCAGCCCGGATAATAATAGTAAGGAGCGACCTTATAGAGCCCCAGCTTCTCGTCATCGTAGGGGCCGATCCACTCCGCCGCGTCGATCGTGCCCCGCTCCAGGGATGTGTAGATTTCACCGCCGGGTATGGCTTGAGGGACGGCGCCCAGCTTCTCCAGGACTTTGCCGACGTATCCGCCCACCCTCAGCTTCAGGCCCTTCAGGTCTTCCACCGAGTTGATCTCTTTGCGGAACCAGCCGCCCATCTGCGCGCCGGTGTTGCCGCAGGGAATTCCGTACAGACCATTCTTTTGATAGAACTCATTGAGCAGATCCTTGCCGCCGCCATAATAAAGCCATGCGTTGGTCTGCCTGGTATTGAGGTTGAACGGGGCCGCCGAACCCAAAGCCCAGGTTGGATCTTTGCCCCAGTTGTACTGCGGGGGCGTGTGGGACATTTCGACCGTTCCGTTTGCGGTCGCGTCCGCCGACTGGAACGGAGGCACAAGCTCGCCCGCCGCGAAAACCTGGATGTTGAACTTGCCGCTGGTTATCTTCCGTACATAATCCGCCAACATCACCGCCGCCCCGTACATCGCGTCGAGCGACTTCGGATACGCCGATACCATGCGCCAGTTGAGCTTGGGCTCTGACTGCGCGAATGCAGGCGCCGCTATCGAAGCCGCCGCCACAGTTCCGGCCGGTATAGTCGCCAAGAATGATCTTCTCTTCATGATTTCCTCCGTGTATTTAACTTTCGAAGCATCTTAGTTAAATCGATCCGACCGGAACAGTGACAGATATGCGGAGATATGACAGGTACAGTTTGGGAAAGAGAATAGGGTCGGGGAGTACAGCATTCGCGTCAACGATCAGTGGCGCATCTGCTTTGTCTGGACTGAAGCTCGAGCATGCTTAAAATTGCTGCTCGGGACGGATGCGCGTCCAGTCGCCATATGGCGGCTTTAGTGGCGCGCCAGCCAAGGCTGCCGCCCGTCACACTCGCGACGGCGCCGCGGACCCCGCCATGCGGGACAGGATTCCGTCCTTCAAGCGATAGTGATGCACCAAGGCCATGATGACATGCCCGGCTATCAATGCCAGCAGGCACCAGGCCAGAAAGCCGTGCAGCAAGTCGGCCGGCGCGGTCATCCAGGTGATTTCGACTCCCGTTTCCTTGGTGATGGGCAGGCCGAAGGCGGAAAACGCCTTGCCCGAGCCGAACTGGCGCAGCAAGGCCAGGGACGGAATCAGCAGCATCAGGACATAGAGCGCAATATGCCCCAGCCTGGCGAGCCGCCCCGTCGCCGAGGCGTCGTAGCGCGGGCGCCGGCGGCGGTTGTACAGCGCCCAAAGTATGCGCGCGGCGCAGAGCGTCAGCAGCAGCAAGCCCAAGGGCCGGTGCGTGCCGACGAGAAAAGCCGTCAGCGGCGAGCGCCCGACGATCAACTTGATCGCCATGCCCATGAACTGCCAGCCGAACAGCAGCGCCATCGCCCAATGCAGCAGCCGACTGACAAACCCATAGGTGTTTTCGGTATCCCGCCATGGCAGCTTCTTCGCCGGTTCGCTGGTTTGCGGCGACGCAGGAGATGGAGCGGAAAACTTACCGTTCATGATGGAGCTCCCTTCTTCAAACCCAAAAAATCAGAGCTAAAAAAATGGCAATTCCTGCGCTCGATCTGCGCGGGAATTGCCGGGTAGCATCAGCTTGCCTGAGCCCAGTGGGCGACTGCCTGAGCCGCCCCCGCGCTACAAGACAACAAAGACTGCAATCAGCCTTGCGAGCCTTCCGCCGGGCCTTGCGGGCCGCCTTGGGCTTCGATGCCGCCTATCGCTTTCATCGACAAGCGCAAGCGGCCCTTGTCGTCGGCCTCGATGACCTTGATGCGAACCATCTGGCCGACCTTCAGGACATCGTTGATATTGGCGATGCGGTAGTTGGCGATTTCGGAAATATGCAGCAGGCCGTCGCGTCCGGGCAGAACCTGGACAATGGCGCCGAAGTCCAGCAGGCGCAGCACCGGGCCTTCATATTCCTGGCCGACTTCGACATCGGCGGTCAATTCCTTGATGCGGCGTTCCGCTTCGCGGGCCTTGTCCAGATCGGCGCTGGAGATGGTGATGGTGCCGTCATCGCCGATATCGATCTGCGTGCCGGTTTCTTCCGTCAAGGCGCGGATGGTCGCCCCGCCCTTGCCGATGACGTCGCGGATTTTCTCGGGGTTGATCTTGATGCTGAGCATGCGCGGCGCGAATTCCGACAGCTCGGTGCGCGAGCCTTCGAGCGCTTCCTTCATCTTGCCGAGGATATGCAGCCGGCCATGCTTGGCCTGGGCCAGCGCAACCTGCATGATTTCCTTGGTGATGCCCTGGATCTTGATATCCATCTGCAAAGCGGTGATGCCCTGCACGGTGCCAGCGACCTTGAAGTCCATATCGCCAAGGTGATCTTCATCGCCCAGGATGTCCGTCAGCACGGCGAACTTGCCGCCGTCCTTGATCAGGCCCATGGCGACGCCCGCCACGTGATCCTTCACCGGGACGCCCGCGTCCATCATGGCCAGGGAGCCGCCGCAGACGGACGCCATCGAGGACGAGCCATTGGATTCCGTGATTTCGGAAACGACGCGTATGGTGTACTGGAAGTCCTGCGGTTCGGGCAGCAGCGAGATGAGCGCGCGCTTGGCCAGACGGCCGTGGCCGATTTCGCGGCGCTTGGGCGCGCCGAAGCGGCCGGTCTCGCCGGTGGCGAAGGGAGGCATGTTGTAGTGCAACATGAAGCGATCGCGATGCTCGCCCATGACGGAGTCGATGATTTGCTCGTCCTGCTTGGTGCCCAGCGTGGCGATGACCAGCGCCTGGGTCTCGCCGCGGGTGAACAAGGCGCTGCCATGCGCGCGCGGCAGCACCCCCAGGCGCACGCTGATGGGGCGCACGGTGCGGGTATCGCGGCCGTCGATGCGCGGCTCGCCGTTCAAGATCTGGCCGCGCACGATTCTGGCTTCCAGGTCGAACAGCATGTTGTCGACTTCGACCGAATCGGGAGCGGGTTCGCCCTTGGCGGCGGCATGCTCACCCAGCTTGGTCTTGACCGCGGCATAGACTTCGCGCAGCTTGGCGGTCCGTTCCTGCTTCTGGCGGATCTGGTAGGCGGCCTGCAGCCCTTCCTGGGCGGCCGCCGCGACGGCGGTGGCCAAGGCCTCGTTCTTGGCGGGGGGCTGCCAATCCCATTCTGGCTTGCCGGCCTCCGCCACCAGGTCATGGATGGCGTTGATGGCTACTTGCATCTGCTCATGGCCGAACACCACGCCGCCCAGCATGACTTCTTCGGACAGTTGCTGCGCTTCCGATTCCACCATCAGCACCGCGGCTTCGGTGCCCGCAACGACCAGATCCATGGCCGATTCTTTCAATTGCGTAGCGGTGGGGTTCAGGACGTACTGGTTATTGATATAGCCCACGCGCGCCGCGCCGATGGGGCCATTGAAGGGAATGCCGGAAATCGCCAGCGCCGCCGATGCGCCTATCATCGCGGGGACGTCGGGGTCCACCTCGGGGTTGACCGACAGGGCATGGATGATGACCTGCACATCATTGTAGAAACCCTCGGGAAACAGCGGGCGCAAAGGACGATCGATGAGGCGGGAGGTCAGTGTTTCCTTTTCGGAAGGCTTGCCTTCGCGCTTGAAAAAACCACCCGGAATACGGCCGGCCGCATAGGTCTTTTCTACATAATCCACGGTCAAGGGAAAGAAATCCTGGCCCGGCTTGGCCGTTTTTGCGGCCACGACCGTCGCCAATACGACGGTGTCTTCAATCGAGACCACTACGGCGCCGGAAGCCTGGCGCGCAATCTCGCCGGTTTCCAAAACAACTGTGTGCTGACCGTACTGAAACGATTTGCTCACTTTATTAAACATTGAGGAATATCCTTACAATAAAAAAACCGTGCACGCCACAATGTCAATCGCGGCGTACACGGTTGCATCGCGGGGATCCAGCCCCGGGAATCACTTACGCAGACCGAGCTTTTCGATGAGCGAACGATAAGAGTCGGGATTGCGGCCCTTCAGGTAATCAAGCAGCTTGCGGCGACGGCTGACCATGCGCAGCAGACCACGGCGGGAATGGTGATCTTTCATGTGCGCCTTGAAATGGTCGGTGAGCTCGTTGATGCGAGCGGTCAGCAGCGCAACCTGTACTTCTGGAGAACCGGTATCGCCTTGCGCGCGTTGAAACTGCGCAACGATGTCAGATTTCTTGATGTCAGCAACAGACATTATTTAGCCTCTTTTACTAGCGACAGGACCGAGGTGCCCTGACGTGGGATGATTAAACAAACTACAATTATTTACGCAAGACCCGGACCGGGCACGACCCTTGCAATAGCCTTTCCAAAGCCGGCCCGACACGGACAGGCATCAAGGAAAGTGTGCATTATACCGGAAAGGCCGGACGCGCACCGGCTGCCTCGCCAGCCATGGGCCGGCAGGGGCGGATGGGCAACATTATTGGCGGAGTCCCCATGAAAGCATTCACATTCACACGTTGCGCCAAGGCCGCCGCAGTGGGCGCGGCGGCGGCTTTGCTGGCGGCCTGCGCCAACATGGCCCAGACGCCGCCGGGCACCCCCCTGTACCAGGTCGAGGCGAAGTACGGACGGGCCAACTTTTCATGCCCCGGGCCGAACGGAACCCAGCGCCTGATCTGGAGCCAGCAGCCTTATGGGCAATACGCCTGGGGCACCCACGTCGACGCGTCGGGAAATACCGACCGCATTCAGCCGCTGCTGACGGACGAGCACTTCCGCCTGCTGGCCTCGGGCGTATGGACGCCCGATAAAGTCCGCTGCGAATTCGGCCCTCCGGCCGAGATCAGCACCGTGGGCCTGCCCTCTTCCACTCAAGTGGTCTGGAGCTACCGCTATCGCCAGGCGGGTGCATGGAATTCGCTGATGCATGTCTATTTCGGGTCGGACGGCGAACGGGTCACACGCTTCCACCCTGGGCCGGATCCGATGTTCGACCGGGATAACTTCTGGTTTCCCTGATTCCAATTAGTACCGTCCAGGCAGGCCGTGGCAGGCCGCCTTGGACGCCCTTCCGGCGCCCGCCGCGCTAAGCGGGGCCGGGACCTTGGTCCTTGCCGGGCGCCGGGGCGGATTCGCGCTGGCCGCCCGCGGCGTCGCTGCGGTTGCCGCCCAGCTCGGGCGACTGGAAGGTGTGGGTCGGGCTGTAGGAATGCTCGCCGGATTCGGCGCCGCCGGCTTCGCTGCCTTCTTGACGCAGGCGCGTCAGGTGGCGGGCGCGGCGCCAGCGCCACAGCATGATGAACCAGCCCGACAGGCCATAGACGACGAACAGGCCGAACAGCACAATGGGGGGATCGCTGGAAACGAACACGAAGGCCGCCACCACCAGCAAAATGACCCAGAACGGCACGCTGCGCCCCAGGGCGAAAGTTTTGCCGCTATAGAAGGGAGCGCTGGTCACCATGGCTATGCCGGCATAGACAGTGAATATGAAGGCCAGCCACTCCACGGTACGGGCTTCCAGAGCAAGCTTGTTATCGACGGCGAGCCACAGGAAACCCGCCACCAGCGCCGCGGCCGCCGGGCTGGGCAGGCCCTGGAAAAAGCGTTTGTCCACCACGCCGATATTCGTATTGAAGCGCGCCAGGCGCAGCGCCGCCCCCACCACGTAGACGAAAGCGGCCAGCCAGCCCCAGCGGCCCAGGTCCTGCAGGGCCCATTCATACATGACCAGCGCAGGCGCAATGCCGAAAGAAGTCATGTCGGACAGAGAATCGTATTGTTCGCCAAAGGCCGACTGCGTATTGGTGAGGCGCGCCACCCGCCCATCCATGCCATCGAAGACCATGGCCACGAAAATCGCGATGGCGGCGATTTCGAACCTGCCATTCATGGCCTGCACCACGGCATAGAAACCCGCGAACAGGTTCGCCGTGGTAAAGGCGTTGGGAAGCAGATAAATACTGCGCCGGCGGCGGGTTTCGTCCATGGAGAAATTTGGCATGTGTTTACTCGCTAAAGCCCGCCGGGCTGTCCGGCAATTCGGCCAGCACCGTGCTGGTCGCCTGCACCTTGTCGCCTATCGCGACCCGCGGACGCGCCCCCGGCGGCAGATACACGTCCACGCGTGAACCGAAACGGATGAAGCCGTAGCGCTGGCCGGCGTACAGCGTATCGCCCGCTTTCGCATAGCAGAGGATGCGCTTCGCAACCAGGCCGGCCACCTGCACGGCCGTGACGGTGTGGCCTTGCGGCGTTGTCAATACGATAGCATTGCGTTCGTTTTCCAGGGACGCCTTATCCAGCGCCGCGTTGAAAAAACGGCCGGAAAAATAATTGACGGACTTGACCGAGCCATTGACGGGGGAACGGTTGGAATGAACGTTGAAGACGTTCATGAATACGCTGATCTTGAGCGCGTCGCGGTCCGCATAGGCGTCGCGCACTTCTTCGACCGCCACGATGCGCCCGTCCGCCGGAGACAGCACGTTGAGCTCGCCCTCCGGAGCAATGCGTGCGGGGTCGCGGAAAAACTGCAGCACGAACACGGCCAGCAGCCAGAATGGAATCGAGGCCGCGCCGGACCAGATGGAGACGAGTATCGACACCAGGACGATGCCGGCCAGGAAGAGCCAGCCTTCGCGGGCGATAATGGGGTGGGGATAAGGAGGTTTATTCATCGTAAGACGAAGAATAACCGAATACGGCCTGTTTTAGCATGGGCGGCGGCTGTTCAGCCGAAAACGACCAAGGGTTTGCCGGGCCGCCTGGGGTGCTCCATGACATGGACTTTCACGCCGTAAACCTTGTGAAGATTTCCGGGCGTCAGCGCCTTCGCCGGCTCGTCGCACACGAATATCACGCCTTCCGACAGCAAGGCCACGCGGTCGCTCCATAAGGCCGCCAGATTCACGTCGTGCAGGATCAGCAAAATCCCTATACGCTCGGCTTGCGCCAGCTCTTTCACGGTTTCCAGCAGCGTTTGCTGATGCAAAGGGTCCAGGCTGGCGGTGGGCTCGTCCAGCAGCATGTAGCGGCCTTGCGGATCGGCGCGCCTGGCGGCCAGCACCTGCACCAGGACGCGGGCGAACTGCACCCTCTGCTGCTCGCCGCCCGATAGCTCCAGATAGCGGCGCGATGCGAGGTGCGCGACGTCCGCTTTCTCCAGTGCCGAATGGGTCAATGACTGTACCGCTGGCGCGGATAAATCGCGAAAAGGATAGGCCCCCATGGCCACCACTTCCTTCACATCCAGATCGAAACCCAGCCCCGGCGTTTGCGGCAGCACAGCGCGCGAACGCGCCTGCCGGGACAGGCTCATCGCGGAAATCGGCGCCCCATTCAGGCTGACTCCAGCCCGCGGATGCGCGGCGGCGTCCAGCTTGATCTCGCCCGCCAGCACGGACAGCAAAGTGGATTTGCCCGCGCCATTCGCCCCCAGCAGGCTGATCACTTCGCCCGGAGCCAGGCTGAAAGAGGCGCCGGCCAGCACCGTCCCCTGCCCGCGTTTTACATGGACCTCGCTGGCGCTGAAGGATTCAGGATCATGCATCGGCCTACCCGCCCTGCATCGATGCGCTGCGGCCGCGCAGTAGCAACCAGAAAAAGAAGGGGCCGCCGACCAGGCTGGTCACCAGCCCTATGGGCAGCTCTGCCGGGCTGACCATGACGCGCGACAGCCAGTCGGCCAGCGTCAGGGTCAGCGCGCCCGCCACCACGGAAGCCGGCATCAGATACCTGTGATGGGCGCCCAGCAGCATGCGCACCAGGTGCGGGACCACCAGCCCCACAAAGCCTATCCCCCCCGTCACAGCCACCAGCGGGCCTACGAGCAAGGCGATGGCGACGATCAGGCGCCGCCTTACGGAGGGCAGCGCGAAACCCAGGTGCGCGGCTTCCCGCTCGCCCAGCAGCAAGGCGTTCAATACGCGCCATTGCCGGCACAAATAAATCAGCAGCAGCATGGTCCAGGGCCCCAGCCACACCAGGGTGCGCCAGTCCGCGCCCGCCAGGCTGCCCAGGTTCCAGAATGTCAGGTCGCGCAGCTGCACGTCGCTGGCCAGATAAGTGAGTATGCCTATGCCGCTGGCCGCCACCGTATTGATGGCGATGCCGGCCAGCAGCAGCCCCGCCGCGCCGCGATACCGGCTGCCGACGGCATAGGCCAGGAAGGTGGCGGCAAGGCTGCCGAGGAATGCCGCCGTGGCGACGACGAGAAAGCCGCCCGATGTCATGACAATGGCGAAGACCGCGCCCAGCGCCGCACCCAGCGTAATGCCGACCAGCCCCGGCTCGGCCAGCGGGTTGCGGAAAAGGGCCTGCATGGTCACCCCGGCGACCGCCAGGGCCGCCCCGGTGACTGCGCTGAACAGCACGCGCGGCAGCCGGATTTCGATCAGGATGTTATGCAGCAGCGCATCGCCGGGAGGGACATCGCCCCATAGCAGGCCGGGCATGCTGGTCCAGGGAATGAACACGGCGCCGCTGGCCGTGGCTGCCAGGGCGGCCACCGCCAGGCAGCATGTCAGCACGGTCAGCACGGGCTGCGGGGCCAGCTTCCCCGAGTCGGATAACAAGCGCATGGTGAATGCGGCTATTTCGCCGCTGCTTTCAGTTGTTCTATGGCCAGGCCGACGCGCGGGCCCAGTCCCAATATTAGCAGGTCGTCCATGGCCAGAATGCGGTTTTCCCGGGCGGCGGGCGTTGCGGCGATGCCGGCGCCGGCCTTTACTTTGTCGATGCCGCCCGCTGCCTTCGCCGATGCCGCGGAAATAATGATCATATCGGGCTGCAAGGTGGCCAGGCCCTCGGCGGATATCGGCTTATAGCCCTTCTGCGACGCCAGCACGTTTTCAAGGCCGGCCAGCCGCAGCACGGCGTTCGCGGCGGTATCGCCCCCCGCCGCCATCATGGGGCCGGTGCGATTCAGCAGCACCAGGGCGCGGCGCGGGGTGCTCGGCAGGGCCTGAGCCGCCTGGACCTCGCGGCGAACCTGGGCGATGAGCTTTTCCCCTTCCTCGGGCGCCTGCAATTCGCGCGCTATCTGCTCGATGCGCCGGTACAGCGATTCGATGGAAGGAGAATCCGAGACCACTTCCAGGTCTATGCCCAAGGCGCGCAAGCGTTCGAGCGCTTTGGGCGGACCTGCGTTTTCAGAAGCCAGGACGAGATCCGGCTTCATGGCGACCACCCCTTCCACCGGCACGCTGCGGTAGTAGCCCACGCGCGGCAATTTCAGGGCGGCCGCCGGGTAAATGCTGGAATCGTCGCCCGCGACCAGGCGTTCCCCCTGGCCCAGGTCGTAAACGATTTCCGTGACGCTGCCGCCCAGCACCACCACCCGCTGCGGCTTCGCCTGAGCGACCCCCAGCGCCAACATCAGGGGCAGGCACCAGGCCGCGAAACAGGTCCGCCGCATGCTAGGCCGCCAGCGGCAGCGGGCAATATCCCGCCAATAGCTCGCGCCAGCTGCTCAATTCCGGAACGCCCGGTTTGCGGGCGCCGAAGAACTGCACGATCATGTCGCCGTTTTCCGCAAAGCATTCCAGCGAGGTCACCCAGCCGTCCTTGGAAGGCTTGTTGACGATCCAGGTGGACACGATGGCAGTGGTGTCCAGGTGCAGGTTGAAATGCGGCTCCAGCACATTGAACCATGGCCCGGTGCGCATCAGCTTTTTCACCGGCCCCGAATGGATCTGGATCATCCCATGGTTGCCGACGAAGCACATGAAGGGAATGTCGCGCTCGGCCACATCGGTCAGCATGCGTTCCGCCAAGTCATTGCCCACTTCCTGGGCCAGATCGGCCCCCACCCCCCGCAAGGCGGTCAGGCGGGACAGATTATGCTTTTGCAGCAGGCCATAGAATTCGTGAGTGTCTTCCATGGCCAGCCAATCGGAGCGCAGCTCAGGCGGAGCCTGGGGCGCGGTGGTGTCCGGCTTCGCGACCCGGGGCTCGACGCCCGGCCACTGCTGCGCGGGGTCGGCGTATTTTTCCACCAACGCGTCATAAGCCGGCTTGTCGCTTTCGTCGGTCATATAGACCTTGTGGATGGCGTCTCCGGCCTTGTCGAAGAATTGCAGGCTCGAGCGGCCGCCGTCATTGACCGCCCAGATAGTTTTCCAGCCGCCGAAAAACATGCGCAAATCTATGTCGGGCCCGAGCACGATGCCCATGGTCTTGCCCGCGCGTATATCTTCGTAGCGGCCGTGGCGTTCGTGCACGCACCAGTCATTGCGTGTCAGCGCCATGACGCGTCCCAGGCTGCCCAGTTCCTTGAAAATGTCCTGGGCCGGTTCGCGCAGGCGGGTGGACCGGATCTCGCCGCAGCCGGCGGCCACCAGTTCCATTTCACTGACCGACATCTGCGCCGCCAAATTGCGTATGCGCGCCTTGGGTTGCTCCGCCTTCAGTTCCGCGTAGCGCTTGCGCAGCGGCGCTGCCTGTTGATCGAATGATGCCGTCATAAAGCCTTCACCTCGTTGTAGCCATGCTGATTCGATTATATCGATAGCAGGAATGATTCCAATTCCAATTTGTGTCCGCCATTTTCTCAATACTTTCTCAATATTGATAGGTAAGGCTGGCCCGTATGCTGCGGCCGGGCTGCGTATAGCTGTCGATGGCATTGGGGATGGCGCTGGCGCCCGCCGTGGGCACATCCAGGGCGTTCCAGTATTTCTTGTCGAATACGTTATACACGCCGGCCTGCAGACGCAAACCCTTGACCGATCGCCGTGTGATCCAGGCGGTCAGATCCAGCAAGCCGTAGCCCGGGGCCTTGAAGTCCGGATTCGGCGCATCGCTGCCGTATTCCACTTCGCTGCGCCGTTTCGCCAGGGTCAATATGCTTTCCACGCCCCACTGTTCCTGTTTGTAGCCCAGCGCGACGATGGCCTTCAAGGGCGCCACCGAATTCAGATAGCTATCGTTCTCCTGGTCCTTGCCGCGCGTCCATGCCAGGGAGCCCCAGCTGTACCAGTTGCTGTTGAACGCCCATTGGCCGCTCAGCTCCGCCCCGTAGATGCGGACGCGCGCGCGGTTTTCCCAATGGTAGACCGTTCCGTAATTGTCCCGAGTCCATTGCGGGTCGCGGCCCGGAGCGCCGGCGCTGTACTGCACGGAATCGATGTAATCCCGGTAGTGGGTATCGAAAATGGCCAGACGCACGCCCCGCTCGCTATCCCCAGCCTCTGCGCCCAATTCCCAGCCGCGGCTGATCTCGGGCTTCAGGTCGGGATTGCCCAATGATATATAGGACCCAGGCGCGCCGTAGCTGAGGAACAGCTGAGTCGCGTTGGGCGCCTTGAAGCCGTAACCGTACTTGGCGAAAAAGGCCAGATCTTCTCTGGGCCTGTAGGTGGCAAGCAGGGACGGCGATACACGCTGGCCGCTGTTGTCAGAGAAGGAAATAACGCCCGCATTGGGGTTGTTCGCGTATTGGCCGCCCATCTTCGGCTTCTGGCTGTATGCGTCGAAGCGCAGTGCGGGGGTCAGCGCATACTTGCCCTCTCCCCAAGAAATTTCATCCTGCGCCCAAAGCGCATATTGATTCCCCTTGGCGCGCGGCATATCGGATTGATTGGTGTGCAGCATCGGGCAGCCGGCGGGCGGGCAATTGTCTATGCCGCGCGATTGCTGTTTGGTGTCGTTGGACACCCATTCGCCGCCCGCCGTCCAGCGATGCTTGACAACACCGCCATCGATGAAGCCGCCCCAAGCCGTCAGCAGGCCGACGTTGTCTTCCTGCATGGAATTCTTGCGATTGTAGAAGCCGCGCCCCACCGCCGATGTCCGGTTGGCGGTAAAACCGTCTTCCTGATAGACACGCTGCCAATACAGTTTGGCTTCGCCATGATCCAAAAGTGAATTACCACTGGCGGACTGGTATTGATAGCCCAGCACCACGCGGTCGCGTTCGCTTTCCTTTTGCTTGCTGCTTTGCCCTGGAGCATAGCTGCGGCCGGGCTCTTTCAGGTAGTTGATGGTCGTGGAGCGGCGGAATGCGTCGGCGGCCAGGCTGACCATGTGCTCCGCGCCGAAGTCCTGCTCCAGCTTGAGCATTACATTGTTCTGTTTGTAGTCGGCGGGATCGGGGCGTTCGCGCGTGGGGCCCAGCCCTCCTTTCTTGCCCATGTTGTCCAGCTCATGGCCCTGGCGATGCCCCGCATGCAACAGCCAGCGCGTGCTGCCGCCAAAGCGGCCGGCCAACGCGGCATCGGCGCCTATGCTGTCGTCCGCGCTGTTGTAGCCCGATTTCAGCAAGGCGCCGAAGTCCTTGCCGTGCGCCAGCAAGTCGCGAGGCGACAGAGTGCGCAGGTCCAGGTAGCCGATTAGCGAGCCCGATTGCGTCGATCCCGCGCCACGGACCAAGTCGATGGCCGACAAAGAGTTGAAAGCTATGGTGTCCAGGCCGCCGTCGGCATCGCGCGCGCCATCCTGCAGCCAGGGCACGCGGATCCCGTCCACCCGCGTAACGATGCGATCGCCGTCCAGGCCGCGTATGTTGACACTGTTATTCTGTGTATTGAAATTGACTCCGGGTTCGCCGCGCTTGGAGAAATCTTCCCAGCTTTCAATGGCGCGCTGATCCAATTGCTGGCGAGTGGTGATCGTCGTGCCCTCCGGCAGATCGGCAAGCAGCGATTGGCCTTGCACTTGCAGCGGAGACAGGACCTGTACCTCGCCCGCGGCCCGATCCGCGGTATTGAGGCTTTGCGCGCTTTGCTGCGCGCTTGCCTGGGCTGCCGTCACAGCCAGAAATACCCCGCCCCACCAGATTGAAGATTTCCCCATGATTTGTTTTTTTCCGAAGTGATTGAAATCAGATTGAAGTTGCAAATGATAACGATTTTTATTTGTGTATGCAATTAAAATTGATGTGAATCAAATGGAGTGGATATCTATTCTTTTATCCGGCGGTGGCGGTGGTGGGGCGTGCTGGCGGCAGGGGCGGTTCACCGGCCGCTCGCGGATGGCTCATGGGCAGCCTTGCGGGTTGGCAGCGTGGGATGACCAGCGAGGAAAGGCGTTTCGAGCTGGCAGCGTGGGCGGGGAATGGCAGTTGGGCCAACTGTGTGACTGGGCGCGTGTCCAGACCGCTGCGCACCCATAAAAAAACGCCCTTGCGGGGATCCGCTTACGGGCGTCTTGCTCCGCAATGCCCCGGCGTACGCCGGGGCATTGCGGTTTTTCCGATGATGAAAGGCGGGCGCCCTTCGGTCAGTTCTTGGACTTGTCGACCAGCTTGTTGGCGGCGATCCAGGGCATCATGGCGCGCAGCTTGCCGCCCACTTGCTCGATCTGCGATTCCGCATTGATGCGGCGGCGCGAAGTGAGCGTGGGGGCGCCGGCGGCGTTTTCGAGGATGAAGCTCTTGGCGTATTCGCCGGTCTGGATGTCCGCCAGGCACTTGCGCATGGCCGCACGGGTCTCGTCCGTAACGATGCGCGGGCCGGTGACGTACTCGCCATACTCCGCGTTGTTGGAGATCGAGTAATTCATGTTGGCGATGCCGCCTTCGTAGATCAGGTCGACGATCAGCTTCAGTTCGTGCAGGCACTCGAAGTAGGCCATTTCAGGCGCATAGCCCGCTTCGACCAGGGTTTCGAAACCGGCCTTGATGAGTTCGACCGTGCCGCCGCACAGAACCGCCTGCTCGCCGAACAAGTCGGTTTCCGTTTCTTCGCGGAAATTGGTTTCGATGATGCCCGCGCGCCCGCTGCCGATGGCGCATGCGTAGGACAGCGCGATATCGCGCGCCGCGCCGGAGGTATCCTGGTGCACCGCCACTAGGGAAGGAACGCCGCCGCCCTGGCTGTAGGTGCCGCGCACCGTGTGGCCCGGCGCCTTGGGCGCGACCATGATGACATCGACATCGGCGCGCGGCTGAACCTGGCCGTAATGGACATTGAAGCCATGGGCGAACGCAAGGGCCGCGCCCGCCTTGATGTTGCCGGCGACTTGATCGCGATAGACCTGCGCGATGTTCTCGTCGGGCAGCAGGATCATGACGAGATCCGCGCCCTTCACGGCTTCCGCGACTTCCAGGACTTTCAGGCCGGCGTTTTCGGCCTTGCTCCAGGACGCCCCGCCCTTGCGCAGGCCCACGACCACATTCACGCCCGATTCATGCAGGTTGAGCGCGTGGGCATGGCCTTGCGAGCCGTAGCCGATGATGGCAACCGTTTTGCCTTTGATCAGGGACAGGTCGCAATCTTTATCGTAAAAAACTTTCATGTGAAATGCTCCAATGCTTTCGGTATTTTGATTTTTGCCGGACGCCGGGGGCCCGGGAATCCATGGTTGAACACGGCCGGCATACAGCCGCCTGGCCGGTATGATAATTTAAAGCTTCAATACGCGTTCGCCGCGGCCTATTCCCGACACGCCGGTGCGCACGGTTTCCAGGATGGAACTGCGGTCCAGCGCGCCGATGAAGGCCTCGATCTTTTCCTGGTCGCCGGTGAGCTCTATGGTGTAGACCTTGTCGGTGACATCGATGATGCGCCCGCGGAAGATATCCGCCATGCGCTTCATTTCATCGCGCTCCTTGCCCACGGCGCGCACCTTGATCATCATCAGCTCGCGCTCGATATGGGGCCCTTCCGACAGATTGACCACTTTCACGACATCGACCAGCCGGTTCAGGTGCTTGGTGATCTGCTCTATGATCTCGTCCGAACCGTTGGTCACGATGGTCATGCGCGACAGCGTCGCGTCCTCGGTGGGGGCGACGGTCAGGGTTTCGATGTTGTAGCCGCGCGCCGAGAACAGGCCGACCACACGGGACAAAGCGCCGGGTTCGTTTTCCAGAAGGATGGAAATTACGTGTTTCATGTCCTCTCCTTATAGATCTTCAGAACCGAGCAGCATTTCCGTCAGGCCGCGCCCCGCCTTCACCATGGGCCAGACGTTTTCGGTTTGGTCCGTGATGAAATCCAGGAACACCAGCCTGTCCCGATGTTTGGTGAAGGCTTCGCGTATCGCGGGCTCCACATCGGCCGGCTTGTCGATGCGCAGGCCCACGTGGCCGTAGCTTTCCACCAGCTTGACGAAGTCCGGCAGCGCGTCCACATAGGATTCTGAATAGCGCGAACCGTAGTCGATCTGCTGCCACTGACGCACCATGCCCAGATAGCGGTTGTTCAGGCAGAGTATTTTGGGCGTCAGGCGGTACTGGCTGCAGGTGGACAGTTCCTGGATGTTCATCTGGATCGAGCCTTCGCCCGTGATGACGGCGACATCGGCGCCGGGATTGGCCATTTGCACGCCCATGGCATACGGCAGGCCCACGCCCATGGTGCCCAAGCCGCCGGAATTGATCCAGCGGCGCGGCTGGTTGAAGCCATAGTATTGCGCCGCCCACATCTGGTGCTGGCCCACGTCCGAGGTGATGAAGGCGTTGCCGCCCGTGACTTCCCAAAGTTTTTCCACCACGAACTGCGGCTTGATCACGGTTTCGGAGTGCTCGTACGCCAGGCACTGCTTGCCGCGCCAGGTGTTGATCTGCTGCCACCACCTGGTCAGGGCATCCTTGCTGGGCGGCGTATCGGCGGCCGACTGCGCGTACAGCGTATTGAGTTCCTGCAGGACTTCCTTGACGTTGCCGACGATGGGCACATCCACGCGCACGCGCTTGGAGATCGACGAAGGGTCGATGTCGATATGGACGATCTTGCGGGGATTCTGCGCGAAGTGTTTGGTATTGCCGATGACGCGGTCGTCGAAGCGCGCGCCCACGGCGATCAGCACATCGCAATGCTGCATCGCCATGTTGGCTTCATACGTGCCGTGCATGCCCGGCATGCCGACGAACTTGTCATCGCTGAACGGGAAAGCGCCCAGACCCATCAGCGTGTTGGTGCAGGGAGCGCCGGTCAGCTCAACCAGTTGGCGCAGCTCGTCCGACGCATTGGACAGGACGACGCCGCCGCCGGAATAAATCATCGGCCGTTCCGCGCCGAGCAGCATCTGGACGGCTTTCTTGATCTGCCCCTGATGCCCCTTGGTGACCGGCGCGTAGGAGCGCATCTTGACTTCGCCGCGCTTGGGCACGAACTTGCATGCGGCGACGGTGATGTCCTTGGGGATATCCACCAGCACGGGGCCGGGCCGGCCGGTTCTGGCGATATAGAAGGCGCGGCGCATGGTTTCGGCCAGGTCCTTCACATCTCGCACCAGGAAATTGTGCTTGACGCAGGGCCGTGTGATGCCGACGGTGTCGCACTCCTGGAAGGCGTCCTCGCCGATGGCGTGGCTGGGCACCTGGCCGCTGATGATGACCAGGGGAATGGAGTCCATATAGGCCGTGGCGATGCCGGTGACGGCATTGGTCAGGCCCGGGCCGCTGGTGACCAGCGCCACCCCTATCTTGTCGGATGAACGGGAATAAGCGTCCGCGGCGTGCACGGCGGCTTGCTCGTGACGCACGAGGACGTGCTTGAAATTGTCTTGTTTGTAGATTGCGTCGTAGATGTACAGTACTGCGCCGCCGGGGTAGCCGAACACGTGGTCTACGCCTTCTTCGGCAAGGCAGCGCACGACGATATCGGCGCCAGAGAGTTCCATGTTGTATTCCTTTCGTAACCAGCACTGCCATCCCGACCGGCCCTCAAGGGCCTGAATCTTTGCCAGCCGCGGCAACATGACCTGGCGCTTTATGGCTCACAGAGCCATGCCGCCCAGGCACCTTGCCGCTCCGACGCGGATTCATCGAAACACAGCACTAGCGTTCCTATGAACGCGGGAGGTAGAAACGGAAGCCTTGGCAACACACGCTTGTGGCGCGGCCAAAGGCGAAGTAAAACAGGCGCAAAAAACCGGGCGGATAGCCCGGGCGAAAGAGCCTCGCGCTTCGCGACGGGATGCTGAGGCGAAGCAAGATGCTAATGTACCGCGTTGCAGCAATAGAATCAAATCCGCCGGCGCCGATAGCCTCTATACTGGCGGTGATCCTATACGGCTCCGCCAGCATGATCACAAGCCTACCTCACCTACAGCGATTTCTCTACAGCCACCACTTCTTCGGCGGCTTGCGGCAGGCCATCGGCGTCTTGCTGCCGGCCCTGGTGCTGGTGGGCGTATTCCATATGTACAGCGTGGGCATGATCGCCGCCATCGGCGCGGCCTGCGTGGCCATCATCGACCAGCCCGGCGGGCCGCGGCGCTATGGCGTCAATGGCATGCTGGCCGCCATCCTGCTGGGGTCCGCCACCGCGGCCGTGACCGGCCTGGCTTCGTCGCACAGCCTGCTGATCTGGCTGCTGGCGCCTACCCTGTGCTTCCTGTTCTCCATGCTGACGGTCTTCGGCAAGCAAGGCGGCCTGCTCGGCTTCGCGTGCCTGCTCATCATGACGCTGACCATGCGCGAGCCGCTGGATCCCCATCAGGTATTGCAGCACACCATCTATTCCTTCGCGGGCGGCCTGTTCTACTTCGGCTACAGCCTGCTGGCGCACCGCTTGCTATGGCACCGGGAAGAACAGCAAGCCCTGTCCGTGGCGCTGTTCGCGACCGCGGAATATATGACGGCGCGCTCGCAGTTCTATGATGTGAACTCCGACCTGGACGCCAGCTACAGGCAATTGATCCATACCCAGTCGGCGATGACGGACGCGCACCAGGCCGCGCGCGACACGGTGCTGCGCGAATTGCCCAAGGGCGGACGAAGGGGCGATCGCCGGCGCATCACCTCATTGAATATTTTCATCGACATGGTGGCCTTGCTGGACAGCCTGGTGGCCACGCATACCGACTATGCGACCCTGCGCCGCAATCTGCACGACAGCGATATGCTCATCTTCGCGCGGGATGCCCTGCGCAAGCTGGCCTTGAACGTCTCGCATATCGCGCTCAATGTGGCGCGCAACCGCCATGCCAAGGAACGCAACAGCGTCAAGGCCGAGCTGCGCGCCATGGAATATGAGCTGGAAAAATATCGCCAGGACGGCATGGCGGACAAGGATCCCGAGACTTACGCGCTTCTTGTGCAGGTGCTGCGCCGCTTGCGCAATGTGACCCGCCTGGTCGACCGCATGGCCGATCACCTCAGCGACACATCCGCCACGGGCCTGGTGGACATGCGGCTGGACAAGTCCCTCGATCGCTTCCTGTCGCGCAAGAAATGGCGCCTCGGGATGTTGACCAGCAATCTGCGCATGGATTCATCCCATTTCCGCTATGCCCTCCGCGTAGCCATCGCGGCGCTGCTGGCCATGTCCACCGCCGTCGTTCTTCCCCGGACTCCGGTGCTGGCCGCCATGGCGCCGGGGCTGAGCGCTCACAGCTATTGGATAGTGCTGACCATCATCGTCGTGATGAAGCCCGGCTTCGCCTTGACCCGCCAGCGCAATGGCTGGCGCCTGGCGGGCACGCTGATAGGCTGCGGCCTGGCGCTGTTGCTGTTCAAGCTGACGCAGAACGCCAACATCTACCTGGCCGTCCTCGTCGTGACCTGCATCCTGGGCTACAGCCTGATCCAGGTGAACTTCATGGCGGCGGCCATTTTCAACACCGTATTCGTGCTGCTGGTGTTTCATTTTCTCGCGCCGGGAACGCCGTCGATCATCGGCGAGCGCCTGCTCGATACCTTCATCGGCTGCGGCATTGCCCTGCTTTGCAGCTATATCCTGCCATGGTGGGAACAAGGCTTCATGCCCTCGCTGGCGCGCGCCGCCATGAAAAACAATCTGGAGTTCTTCTCTTCCGGGCTGGCATACGCCCGCCTCAGCCGCGAACAGGTCGCCGCCCATTTGCAGGCGCAGGCTGCAGGCGGGCCCGAAGCGGATGCGCCGAGCGCCGCGGAGCTGGCAAAGCTGGACGCGGAACAGCATGAAGCCGAAATGCGCTGGCGGCTGGCGCGCAAGAATATGCATATCGCCTTCAGCAACTTCGCCGCCGCTTTCTATCGCATGATGGACGAGCCCGTACGCCGCCAAAGCAATGTGCCGGAACTGAACAACCTGCTGATACAGAACCACGTGCTCGCCATGCAGATCACGTCCGCCATCCCCATTCTGGCAGGCCTGTCCAGCGTGCCCGAAGGCATACAGAAATCGCTGGATGCGATCGAACAGTATCTGAGAGGCGAAGAGGCCGATCCGCCGGCCTCCATCGAGACCGAAGGCGAACTGGCCGCGCTGGCCTACCCGATAAGGCAGATGGTCAAGGCGGCGCAGCTGATACGGCAGGAGATGCGAGGGCTTGCAATATCCGAAGCGCCGGCGCAAGCGGAGCCGGCGGCCGGCGCCGCCTGAGCTTGTCGGCGCATAGCGCTAAAGCCGCATGCTCTTTTAGGCTAATGGCGCTGGAGCGCTAATGGCGCCCTACGCTTTGCGCCGGAATACCAGCTTGTCGGGGGTGGATTGCGGCCCCGCATAGGCATAGCCTTCGGCGCCGAAGCCCCGCAGGTCGTCCACCTTGCCGATCTTGTGGTCGATGACATAGCGCGCCATCAGCCCCCGCGCGCGCTTGGCATGGAAGCTGATCACTTTCCATGCGCCGTTCTTGTAGTCCTGAAAAACGCATTGAACCACCCGCGCCCGCAAAACCTTCAAGTTCACCGACTTGAAATACTCTTCGGAAGCCAGGTTCAACACAATGGGCTCCGCCTTCTTGTCTTTGGAGCTTGCGGCCAGATGCTCGTTCAGGTGCTGCGTGATGGAGTCGCCCCAGAATTCGTACAGGGTCGCCCCCTTGGCGGTGGCCAGGCGCGTGCCCATTTCCAGGCGATAGGGCCTGATCAGATCCAGCGGGCGCAGCACCCCGTACAAGCCGCTGAGCAAGCGCAAGTGATCCTGGGCCCATTTCAATTTGGCGTCGGAAAGGCCGGAAGCGTCCAGGCCTTCGTAGACATCGCCATTGAACGCCAGCACCGCCTGGCGCGAATTGCTGGTGTCGAAAACCGGCTTCCAGGCCGCATAGCGTTCGACATTCAAATGGGCCAAGGCATCGCTGAGCTTCATCAGGTCGGCTATCTCCGCCGCGGATTTTTTCTTCAATACCTTGATGAGCTCCGACGCCTGGTCGATGAACATCGGCTGCGTATGCAGGGTGGTTCGTACCGGCGTGTCGTAATCCAGCTTCTTCGCCGGCGACAATAACAATAACATCGTATTTTTCCTTTTGCCGATGCGCGTCTTACCGCGCCGTCCAGCCGCCATCCAGAGACAAGGTGGTTCCCGTCATCTGGTCAGCCGCTTCGGACGCCAGGAATACCGCCGCGCCGCCCAGCTGCTTGGGCGTGACGAACTGCAGGGAAGGCTGTTTTTCGGCCAGCAATTCCTTGGCGGCCGCCTCGATATCCAGGCCGTGCTGCTGCGCCAGCGCCTCGATCTGCTTCTCGACCAGCGGCGTGCGCACCCAGCCCGGGCAGATGGCATTGCAGGTGACGCCATTGCCGGCGTTTTCCAGGGCGGTGACTTTCGTCAGGCCCACCACGCCGTGCTTGGCCGCCACATAGGCGGACTTGTTCGCCGAGGCGACCAGGCCGTGGGCGGAAGCGATATTGATGATGCGCCCCCAGCCCTGCTTCTTCATATGAGGCAGCGCCGCCGCCGTACCGTGAAACACGGCCGACAAATTGAGCGCAATGATGGCATCCCAGCGCTCGACGGGGAAGTCTTCGATCAGGTCGGTATGCTGGATGCCCGCATTATTGACCAGTATGTCGATGCCGCCCAGCGCCTCCACCGCCTGCCCGATGAAATCGCGGGTCGCCGCCGCCTGTGTCAGATCCGCGTTGATATAGACGGCCTTGACATCGAACTCCAGCTCGATATTGACCCTTTCCTTTTCAATGGCGGCTGCATCGCCGAACCCGTTTATCACCACGTTGGCGCCATTGGCGGCCAGTTCGCGCGCTATCGCCAGGCCGATGCCGCTGGTGGAACCGGTGACGACCGCATTTTTTCCCGTAAGCATATCGTTCCTTCTTTCTTGTGTAGTCCATGAAAAGTCGAACACATCCACGCTAGTGTACAGCCCCGCCCCCGGCCGCAGTCCGAGGTTGGAACGCAGCGCAATCCAATTATGCGATTTTTTTATTTCTTGCTAGAATAGCGGACTTGCTCGGTAAGGGCGCCGCAAACCTTCGACCCGGTTCGGCTCCCATCGCAGGCCAGCAGCACCAGGACAGGTGGCAGAGTGGTCGAATGCGCCGGACTCGAAATCCGGTATACGGTTCTCCCGTATCGTGAGTTCGAATCTCACCCTGTCCGCCATAGAATCAATGACTTACAGCACATCAAGGCCACCATTACGTTGGCCATTATCGGCCTCGCTGACTCGATATCAACCGTTTAACTCAGCCTGACGCATAGGCAGCCAACCCGCCCCGGCGGGTTTTCCTTCGCCTGCTCAGGCAGGAACAGAATGCGCAGGCTCGACTTCGATCTCGCGCCCTGAGTGCTCGGCCTGCCACAGATCGTAATCGGCCTGCATCTGCAGCCACATGATAGCGCTCGGCGCCGGGATCCACTTCGACAACCGTATAGCCAAGTCGGGCGTGACACCCGAACGGCCATTGATAAAGCGCGAAAGCTGAACGCGCGACACACCCAGTTGCTCCGCGGCCTGCGTCACCGTCAGCCTAAGCTCCGGCAGGACATCCTCTTTCAGGATGCTGCCCGGGTGCGGGGGATTGTGCATCTGCATAATCATGCTCCTAGTGATAGTCCTGGTAATCCACCAGAATGGCATCCTGTCCGTCGAAAGTAAAAGTCAGGCGCCAGTTTCCATTGACCCATACTGACCAATGCCCTTGCAGGTCTGCGCCTCGCAAGGGATGTAGCCGCCAGCCGGGCACGTCCATATCTTCAGGCTTGATCGCGCGATTCAACGCGAGCAACTGCCGCTGCAACTTGCCGGCGTGAGCAGCCTGGATCTTTGCCTTTGATCCAGTTTCAAAGAATAGCTGGATGCCCTTGTGGCGGAAGCTCTTAATCATGTTATCATTGTATCTTGTATAGATACACGATGCAATCACCACTCCGGCCTTTCGTTCGCATGGCCGAACGGCCGGTCGCGGCTCAGGCCCTCGCCGGTGCCGAAATCCTCGAGCGAGATGGCAAAGTTTTGAACTCGTGCGAGCGACATGTCGATGCTCCTTCTGTCTGTCGGCCCAGGATCGCGATCGGAGTGCGGTCACTGGCCGTTTCGCTTCTTCAACTCGGACGGCGTTGTCCACGCGATGCAAGCCGAGCGTCAGCCGGGAGACGTGCAGACGCGACCCGGCAAGTTGCGCGAATCTTTCATTGCGCCGTCTCCGCCCACGGATATTCGAGCTGCATGGCCACCACCCTGGCCGTGCGCTGGCCATATCGCTCGGCGATCGCCTGAAGACTGAGGTCGAGGGCGGCTTCGGGTCGCCGGTCCGGGAAGATCGAGACGCTGCGTTCCTGCGGCCAGGCCTGCGCAACCTGGCCCGGCAGGAGGCGAATGCCGTTTGCCGTCGCAATGGCGGAGGCCGAGGCAGCGAAGGTGACCGCCTTCGACCGGTAGGTCCGCGACCAGGCATCGGCGACGTGAGCCAACGCAACCTCGTCTATTTCCGGTTCGAGGGCGATTCCGAACTCGTCGCGGTTCCAGAAGGCGGCCACGTTGCCCAGAACAGTGGTGGCGAACGAGCGGCTGAACCTGAATGCGCTGCTCGCATGCCGCGCGTCCCAGCGGTCGACGCCGAGGTCCCGGGCCACAGCCTGCGCCTTTTCGCGGCCGGCGATGGCCTCGATCAGGGTCAGCATCATGGGCACGGATGCGGTGATGCCGGTGGTCGTCGCAACCCGCCCGTCGATCACGAAGCGCCTGTCGGCCACGTAGCCGATCGTCGGGCTGTGCCGAAGCAGATCCTTCAAGTAGTACCAGTGTGTCGTGGCTCGCTTGCCGTCGAGCAGGCCGGCAGCACCAACAACCTTGGCTCCGGCGCAGACGGCGATGATGGTCGCGCCCTTGTCCGATTGCTGCCGCAGCCACGCAAGCACGGCGGGGGCGTCGTCGCGGCTCATCGCCGGCACGATCACGTAGTCCGCCCCGTCCGGGTGCGTAGCGTCGAATTCCGCGATCGTCGCGTCCGGCTCGACCGCGTTGAGCGCGGGATAGAGGCGCACCGGGCCCGGGCCGGACGCCAGCATCAGCACATCGGCCACGTCGGCGCGCCGCAGGATTCCGGTCGGCACGACGTAGTCGGTCGTCTCGGTCGCATCGTTGAGGCCGATGACGGCAACGACCGGCCGCTGGCGCTTGGGCGGCTGGAGCGCTTCCAGCATTGCCGCCGTCTCGGAGGCGGGCACCGGCGGCGGAGATGCCGCAACGTCGGACGGCAGTGTCGCGAGCCACAGGCCAAAGCCACCCGACGCGGCGACGACGGCAGCGATGAGTCCCCACATGGCAATCGTGCGCTTCCTCATTTTGGTCTCCCGACTTCCAGGTTGACTGAATCATATCGCGAGCCGATCATGGCTGAAATGACATAAATCCGGCGAAAACTGCCATGACGCGAAGCATTGCCATCGTGCTCCATCCGGGAGTTCAACTGCTCGACGCGGCCGGCCGACATTTGGACCTCGGCGGGGATTTCAGCGGGCATCGACCTGGCGATCGCCCTGATCGAGGACGATCTCGGCCCGGATGTCGGCCGGCGCGTCGCGCAGCAGCTTGTCGTTCACCAGCGCAGGCCAGGCGGCCAATCGCAGTTCTCGGCCCTCGTCGAGCTTGGCGGACGGACCGGGCGCTTCGTCGAGCTGATCGGCTGGATGCGCAGCCATCTCGCCGAGCCGCTCACCGTGGAGCGTCTTGCCGAGCGCGCCGCGATGAGCCCGCGCAACTTTGCTCGCGCCTTCACGGCCGAGACCGGGACGACGCCCGCCAATGCGGTGGAGCGCCTGCGTCTCGAAACCGCCCCCGCAGCTGTCGAAACCGGCCACGACTCTTTCGAGCGCATCGCCGAGGCCACCGGTTTCGGCGATCCCGACCGTATGCGCCGCGCGTTCTTGCGAAGCCTCGGCCAGCCGCCGCAGGCATTGCGACGAGTTCGGGCATGAGCGCCCGTCGGCGGCGTTCGCCACAGCGGCGAAGCGGAGCGCGATGGCCATCGGCCTCATTGCCGCTTTTCCGTTCAACGCAACCGGCTGAAATACGGGGTGGCAGCAGCAAGATGGCCGGGCCGTTATCTGGGATAATCCGATATCGCACCCTATCGAAGTGGGTAGAGGGTTCGGCTGTAATCAAGAGGGCCGGGCATGTTCCCAATATTCGACGTTTCGCCTATAGGCATCCGCCAGGTCGCCTGCCTGGTTTCCTGGCTGTCCGGGCCATTCTCCTCGGCGCCGGCGGGGGGATGGGGATGAGCAGCCAGCCCGCGCCGTTTTCCAAGCCCTCTTCGCGCCTTCTGACGCTCTGGGACGTCGTCGCGATGCTGCTCGTCATCGGTGCGCT
>Ga0180220_1000627_pt1 | contig 34987 bp, 45 predicted proteins | sample eDN5th37CBELigBY_FD_151335 | JGI IMG/M metagenome (GOLD analysis project Ga0180220, IMG submission 151335) | Enriched backyard soil microbial communities from Emeryville, California, USA - eDNA 5th pass 37_C BE-Lig BY (version 2) (version 2) | ecosystem: Environmental > Terrestrial > Soil >... | reverse complement strand
GGGACCGCCTTTAAGCCAGCGATCGAAGTGATAAACCGACTCGGGCGCGACGTGCAGCTTGCCGACATGCGCCGTGCGGTAGCCCTGGGCCTTCAGTTGTTGCGGCAAGCTCACCGCCGCGCAGTTGGCGAAAGTCTCAAACTTATGGAAGTCATGCACATGCCCATATTGCCCGTTGGCGTGGTTGTGCAACCCCGTGAGAATCACCGACCGACTCGCCGAACACGACGCCGTCGTCGCGAACGCCTCCGTAAACCGCGTCCCCTCCCGCGCCAACTCATCCAAATGCGGCGTCCGAATCACCGGCGAGCCATAACACCCCGCAATCGGGCTCTGATCATCGCTCACAAACAAAACGATATTCGGCCTATCCGCGGCCTCCACCCGCCCACATGTTATTGAAGCCGCGACCACTAGGACGATGCGCGCCATCATGAAAGCAGCCGAGCCTCCGAGAGACCGTCCATGATTCGTCGTGGAAAAGGATTGCCGTCGTCTGAAAATTCCGAGCATTCCGAGGGCCCCCGGCAAGCGTCTTCAATGGGTCACGGTATCCAAACTTTGCAGGTTACAGCCGGGTTGGGCGAGTCGAGCTTGCGACGATGCACCACTTGGGATGCAATGCATGTATCAGTGACTCCAACAGCCTGGCCGCCGGGGATGGACGACTAGTTGCGGATCCACGGCGACCAGAGGCCCCGTGTCGACGACCGCTGGTTTACTCACCGCCGAAGCCTTCCATGTGGCTCGGGTTCGTCGCCAGGTCGGTGGGACCGCCCGGCGCCGCCTTGAGGCACCCGATAAGTCCGGCGCGGGCCAACACGTCGAAAGCGGTCATTTCCGTCGTTTCGGCGTGAGATCTACCGTCGGCCTCGGGGGCCTCGAGTTCATCGAGTACGGTCACGCGGACGCGATGCCCGGCGAATTCCCCGGCCCGGCGCGCAATTTCCTCCCAAGTTCCCTCGATAGTCTTCCCTTCCATATCTCGCCTCCTCGGCTTGGGCCGTTTTCGCGGATCGCGCCATAAACCATCCTGTCGCATGGCTTTATATTATAACCGGGTGGACCCTATCGTAACGGGGTCCAGACGGATTGGGCATTCACCCCGCAATTCGGAGCAACGCTCCCTGTCCCGGGGCGAGCCAGACGCCTTCGCCGCCGAAGGGGGTGGGGCGGCCGGTGTAGGGGGAGACTTGTTCGAGGCTCGCCTCGGTTCTGAGCTTGGGGCGGCAGGGGGCGGAGGCGGTGAAGCTCTTGTTGACGATCAGGAGGTAGCGCGAGCCGTCTTCGTGGGTGAACTCGCCCACCAGCATGGGGCCGTCGATGGTTTCGACGAGGGAGTCGGCGGGGGGGGCTTGGGCGTCTCGCGGGACTTCGCCGAAGTGGTAAACGCGGTCGGAGCGGAGTTTGAGGAGTGTCGGGGCCAGTTGCGCCACTTGTAGGTTGACGGTTCGGAGCTTGGCCCAGGTCGGGGTTTCGTTGCCGAACTGGTCGATCGGGCCCAGGCGGTAGTTGCCCCAGTTCGGCGTGAAGTAGGTGAAGAAGGCGATCCCGCGCGCCCCATAGGCCAGCGACGTATAGATCTGGAATCGGATGTCGGCGTCGGTCGACTCGCGGTAGTTGAAATGGGCCGAGGTCAGCACGATGTTCCAGAACGGGAGGTCGAACTCCAGGGCGGCCTTGCGCATGGATTCCAGGTTCGCGAAGTAGCCCTCGCGGAGCGAGCCGTCCTCGAACGGGGCGTAGTGGTCGTAGCTTAGGGCGGTGGGCTTGCAGATTTCGACGAACTCTTTGATGTGCGAGTCATAGTCGGGCGAGCCGAGTTGGTCCGGAGTGGCGTAGTTGGGAAAGAGGTTGATGTACGGCCAAGCGCCGGGGTGAAATTCCTTCACCGCCGCCGCGACCGCCCCCAGCCCCGGAAACATGGCGGCCGAGGGCTCGTCGCGCAGAAGGTATCCGTACACCGCCGGATGGTCCTTCACCTCGTTCGTCAGCGCCTCGACGTTCGCCCTCGCAACGGCCGGGTCAACGTTCGTCCAGTCATAGTTGGTCGTTCGAGGATCGGCGACGATCGCCTTGAGCCCGGCGTCGCGGCAGGCGTCGAGCGCCGAGGGAGCGACGAAGCCCGCGACGGTGATGCCGCACTCGCGCATCTTCTTCAGCACCGCCGGATCGCCGGGCGTGTGTCCCCAAGCCATCAGGGGAAACATCGGCTCCTCCGCCCGAGCCGGCGAAGCCATCGCCAACGAGACCGCCGCAAAAATCGCAAGCCGACTGATCATCGTCTCGAACCTCCCGCGATGTGGGTGGTAGTGTTCGGTCAACCTTGGTCTCGGGAATCGGCGGGCAATGCCCGCGCTACGGAAGCCATGCGCGGACAAGCTCGTAGGCGGGCATTGCCCGCCGAGAGTGGCCACGGATATAGGTTGACGAGGCGCCAGGGATCCAGGGATTGTCGCTTCGGGCTGGGTCGGGTTCGTAATGCCGGCGGTGGGAGTCGAACCCACACCCCGCTTTCGCGAGAGAGGATTTTAAGTCCTCGGCGTCTGCCATTCCGCCACGCCGGCGCCGCGATCGCGCGGTTGAGATTCGAGGTTGGGATTTCAAATAAGGCGGAGGGGGTGGGATTCGAACCCACGGAAGGTTTGACCCTTCAACGGTTTTCAAGACCGTCCCAATCGACCACTCTGGCACCCCTCCGATGCTTCGCGATTCTATGTCGTGGTAACGACTTACGCAATAGCCTTCGAGTGAAAATCACGCATCGGACTTGGCTTATGTCGGCTATTCGGTCGAGATCGCCCCAGGAAGGAGACCCAAGATGGGCAGGCGACCGACGTTGCGAAACAAGCGAGGGTACTGGTTTTCGGAGAGCGGCGGAACGCCCCGGTACTTCGGCCGGTGCGACGAGGTGACGCGAACCGAGGCGATGGCCCGTCTCTGGACGGCGTTGGCGGGCCTTGCCGACGAGCCCGAGCCCGAACCGCCCAGAATCACCACCGAGGAGCTTCGCGACCGCTTCCTCGAATGGGTGGGGCGACACCGATCGGCCAAAACAGCCCTCGAACGCGCCCGGCACCTCGCCCGGTTCGTCGAGTTTTTCGCCGGCAAGCCCGCCGAACGCATCGACTCGACCGCCCTCGAACGCTTCGCCACCTCGCTCTTTCGCCGGGGATACGCGGCCGACTATGTGGCCAAGCATCTTACAAGCGTGCGAGCCCTGTACAGGAGAGGCGTCAAGCTCGGCTGGATTCGACCGACCGACCCCTTCGCCCGTTTCGAGTCGATCAAGATCCCGCCAAAAGTCCTTCGCGAATCCGACTTGCCGACCCGAGAGGAGATTGAGCGATTGTTTCGACGAGCCAAGGGCGTCGTGCTGGACCTGTTGACGCTGTACCACGCGACCGGGGCCCGCACTCACGAGATCCTCGAAGTCCGCGTCGATGATTTTCAACGGGGGCCGCGGTGCTTGGTCCTCGCTCGCCACAAGCGGTCGAACACACTGCGAGATCCCATTCCCCGGACGATCCACCTCAATGACGACGCCCACGAGGTTTTGGAGCGGCGGTGCGACGGGCGAAGCCCCGATGAGTTGATCATAACCAACGACCGTGGCAAGCCTTACGTTTCTTCGGCCGTCAACGGGAGGTTTGTGAATCTGCGGCGAGCGGCGGGCGTGCGGGATCACATCACGCCATACTCGTTCCGGCACTTGTTTATAACCGATTGTCTTCAGGCCGGGGTGGACGCCGCGGTTGTCGCCAAGATGGCGGGCACCAGTTCGGCGGTCATCGAAAAGACCTACGCGCACTGGCGATCCGAGGTTTTCCGCGACGCCCAAGCCAGATTGGACGCGATGCGTGGTCGCTAGGTTGTGGGCGAATTGACAACAACTCCCCGCTCCAGCGTCTTCGCCGCCGTCGCCGAAAGGCGTTGGGGCAGGGGGTTGGTGGCTGATCGGCCCATCGACTTGTCGGCGTCTACCGCTTCTTTGGCGCTGACCGAGTGTGTGGTCGGACCTATGTTCCATCTTTCCGATAGTGGCCACGACAGTTGTATTATCTATGTTGGTAGCAGTACCCACCACCAGCCACCAATCGGCGGCACGGATTCCCACTCCGGGTTGTGGCGCCACAGTACGATGAACCGCCTGTATAGGACTGACTTGGCCTTGATTGAGTGCGAGGTCGGGCGTCTGCTTTATCCGGCCACTGTCTGCGTGTCGGCCGATCTTCGGCCGGTTGGACCTCTGGCTTTTGGGGCAACGCCGCCATAGGCGTATTTTCGAAGATTGGATCGGGAGGCCCCATGAAATCGAAGGCCATGACTCGGTAGTCGATAATCTTTCGACCCGGCGTCCGCTCCGCGATCAACGCCCTGTTTCTCGCCTCAGCCTCTTGGCGTCGGGTGACTTCCGCCCTGCGTGCCGCGGCCTCGACGACTTGTTTCGCCCTGGCCACCGCTGGATCGTCGTCAATCGCGGTAAGTTTTTGCTGTAGCAACCCAATCCGCAGGTCGCCACCCAATCGCTGGTCCGGCGGCAGATCCTTGATTCGCTCCTGAACAGCGTCAATCTCGGCAACGAGGGCCGATCTCTGAGCGGCCGAGGTGTCCACGATCGCTTGGGCGGACTCAACGTCGTCCAACGCCTCGTCGGTCGATTCGTCTACCCCCGCGGGAACAACCTCCGGGTGGTCGGCTTCATCCAACCTAGCGTCCTGGACGACCACTGGTGGTGGGGCGGTCGCAGGTTGACAGCCGAGGGTGCCAACAGCCGTCGCGAGGATTAGGATCCATCGGAACATATCATCAACTCCCGGTGGAATGGGGGCTTCGTCACCACCTACGAATCGGTATTGGCCATGTCAAGGCTTACACGTCCCGCACGGACCCAATCCTCTGGCGATTGCCGCCGACTTCGTGGTTGGCGACCCACTCTTCGCGGTATGACGACAGCCTGAGCGGTGATATTTCGATCCCGTTCTAGTGACGTACACGGTTGGATCGTCGGCCGGTTGCTTGTTGGTTTTCTTTTCTGCGGCACTTTCGCCCGGAGTCGGCTTCGCCTCGACGAGCGGCTGCCTGAACCCGATGTATTGGGCCGAGTGTTGGGCGTGGTTGAGAAACTCCTCGGTGTAGACTGCGGCGATCTCTTCGTGATTGCCGAAAATTACGAGGTTTTCGGCGTTTTTTTCTTCGGCGGCGGCTGAAAAGTTGAAACTTCCGGTAATGACCACCCGTTCGTCGATGATGATCACCTTATTGTGCTGGATGGCGTGGGTTCCGTCAATCAGCGGCGTAACGCCCTGGTTGTGAAGGAACGTCGCGGCCGAGTACTGTTGAGTGGCCTGCGACTTGTCCAGCACGACGTCGACGACGACCCCCCGCAACTTCGCGGCGAGGATTGCCTCGGCGATGGGGGCGGACGTGAACGAGTAGGCCATGACGCGAACCGACTCCTTGGCCGACTTGATATGGCCAACGATTGCTTCGGTGCAGCCACCGCGCGGAGAGAAGTAGATCGACACCCCGTTGCTTTCAACGACCGGGGGCGGAGCGGGGGAGTGTAGTGGGGCCTCGGTTTTGGTTTGCGAGGCCGTCCCTCTGGAGTTGATCTCCCGGAGGAGTTCCTTCTGCCGCTCCGGACTCGCGACTTGAGCCGGTGATGCAACCGAGAACATCAGGGCGGCGACGACGCCGAGCATGGTGGCGACCTCCTTCGTGGTTGCTTGATGTAGTTTGTGGCACCATCGCCGATTATGGGCTGGCAACCGGGGCGATTTCAAGCATGATTGGCCCATTGGTTGCAAATTTGCCACTTAAACAATCGCGGCGCTTCGCTGAGGACGTTAGGACGCCACTTCTCCCTGCTCCAGTGCTGCGGCTTGAGATTGGAGCAGGGAGTCGTAAGGCACGAGGATTGGCGGATGGGACAAGCTAATCACCTTAATCGAATCATAGAGTACAAATTGCCATATAGTTGTGAATCGCGAATCCTCGGCATACCACGATCGATACGAGAAGACGCCGCCCCCGATCGACTTGTATTCTTGGCTAATGATGCTGTCTATAATATGCCAGTCGCTAGCAGCCGCATCAATGCATGAAGCCATTAAAGTGTCGATTGGCATTCGCTCTTTGCGTTCGTGGTAGTAGAGCCCTCTGGTAATTCGGTTAAACACTCGATTCAACCTCTTCATGTCCACAGCGTAGACCGGAACGGGAGCTATGAGGCCGCTTACCATTGACTGCAGCCAAACCACCGAGATCCCTTCGATGAATTCTCTATTGAACTTCCTTTGTTGTGGTCTCGCGAGAGCCGACAAAGCAGTAGCCAGAACGCTCTTGCCCGCCTCGTGGCGCCCCACGCCACTATTCATAACGAGGATGTTTCTGAGGTACTCGTCGTCCTTCGATGCACTATGGTTGCACCGCTTGCAACTTGGAACCGTGATCAGATTCGATGGTCGTGGGCTGGGGAAAAGATTTTTCGGTGGCACATGGTCCTGAGTGATTTCCCCGAGTTTGCCACAATAGACGCACTCGCTGACCGACCTCTTGCGATTCTTTCTTGCCACACAAAACCTCATGGCTCGCGAGAAATAGCGTGTCATGCTGGCAGGTCGTCATGAGCCATGCCTCATTCATTATAGCAGCATCTCCTCCACTAGGATCACTTGCGGTTGACTTAACGTAGCTAGGGCGATACTGTCCTCGGCGTTGTCCCATTCGGATTTGTGGGTGCCATGGAGGGCGAACAATGCCCGTGATCGCGGTGGTCAACCAGAAGGGCGGGGTGGGCAAGACCAGCTTCACCTATCACATGGCGGGTGCGATGGCTGAGACTATGGGGATGTCGGTTCTCGTCATCGACAACGACGCCCAGGCCAATCTCACTCTGGGGTTTTGGGGACTCACCCGGACCGAGGGACTCGACCCGGACCGCACCGTCGCGTCCATCCTCCGAGGGGACGAGCCTCATCGAGACACGGTGATTCACCCAACCGGCCTGCGCGGCATCGACATCATCCCCAGCTCATCGGTCTCGGCGTCGCACAACACGACGGAGCCTTGGAGACTATACCCAGGCGTCCAGTTGCGATACCGGGATTTTCTGTATGGCGTGGCCAGGCGATACGATTACGTCTTGATCGACTGCCCGCCCAGCATGCAGTTTCGCAGTTGGGTTGCCTTGGCGGCGTCGGACTTCATGGTCATTCCCGTCCAACCAGAAAGCTTCGGGGCGATCGGCATCAGGACCGTCATCAAGTTCATGGGTAGGGTCCAATCCTTCGGATACCCCGTGCAACTGTTGGGTTTGGCGATCTCCATGATGTCGGCACGAAGCAAAATCCATCGGGGATTCGAGGAAGCCTTGCGCAACGAGTACCGCGACAAGGTGTTACAAGCTCGATTGAAATATCTGACTGACTTCAACCACGCCATCTCCATCAGACGGCCGATTCACTACTACAAACCTCAGAGCGAGGCGGCAAAGGACATATCCAACATGGCGAACGAGTTGGAGGGCCGCGTCGACGCCATGTTGCGAAACGAGGCGGCGGCATGAGTACGCAAAGTGGAGAGGGAGTAATAAAAACGCAACACAGGCTCAAAACTTTCGACTATACTGCACGAGGTCTTCATCTGGTGTCGTTGCGTGTCAAGTGATTGAACAACATTGGGACTGCGTATGAATCGCGTCATCACGACTTACGGGGAACTTGTGGACATGCTCAACAAGGAACTGTCGGGCACTCACTTTCTCATCCAAGTCCTCCCTGGAGCTGACTTCGACGAGGCGGTCCAAGCCATGCGTAATGACGGCCTGTCTCCCGAGAAATTCCACGACTTGGTAATCGGCGGTGTCATCCAGATCGTTCATCCCGACGAGGCCCGAGAGTATCATGAATCATCCCTGATGCAGATAGACGGCCGCCGCCAATCCTACCTCGTGCCCGTCGCCCCCCAATCGAAATGCATCGTCGAGGCTTATGAGGGCGCGACGTTCTTCCAGGTTTTGGGCGGAGAAGACAACTAAACGGTGCGGCTGGGCAATGACTGGAGCGGGGAGAGCCCAATGATCAAGACCCTCCCCGCTCCAAACATCACCATTAAGGCGAGACTCGCTCAGATCGCCCCGGACCTTGGCGTGGGTCGCGATCCGCAACGCAAAACGCGGGCGACGGACGATGTCCCCACCACCTCAAGAAAAACCGAGCCCGTGTCGCGATTGAACAACAGCCGGGCTTCAGGGTCATCTCTGTACGACGGCTCGTCCGTTCGGCTGTCTTGCTGCCACCGCGATCCATCGTCGAGTTGGTAGATCCGCCCGTATCCGAAGCCGAGAAACGTGCCGACCAGCCGGCCTTGCCAAAGTCTGTCCATGGGTTCACCTCCGCGGGGAAAATACCGCGCGGGAGGCGTGGTGTCCAGACGTCCATAGATTTTCGCGGCGGCCAGAACCTTCGGTGGAGCGGGAGGGCGGGGGCTGACCAGTCTCAAGACTTACCTAATGCGTCTAAAGAGATCGAATAATTTTCCCCCAAAGCCTTCGCCCGTGTCGGCCAATCTGAGGCTCTTGAGACTCTCCGTAAGCGACGCTGAATTAGCCACGAGAACGGTTCGTTCATTCTCCAGGACACGGAGGCTCAAAGGCCCGCGATCTCGCGGTAGGCGATCCGCCCTTGGGTAATGCGAAGTCAAGCTTTTTCGAAACCTGATCAGCGGAACTTCTTTGAAGGTACACTTTCCTTCCGGCAGCCGACCGGTGGTCATGTCCACCTCTTCAGGATCAAATTCCGCCGCATACAAGGTGGCGTTGGTGACGATCAGCGGCACGAACAGCCTGTAGTCGCAAAGGTAGTCCACTTCAGACTTTAAGGCCACATCCTTGTGGCCGACCGATTCTACCGAAGGTAGAAGACTATCCGTGATTCTTTCCAGCATGGGATTCTTCTCATCCTGGCTATGTATGAGGCAATAGGCAGCTTCAGGCGAGCCGGGAGTGAAATCAAAGTCGCTCCAACCTAGGAATTCTGGCGTCCCGGCGGATGTCTTCGTCTTCATAGTGCATAGAGTAGACACGCGTGCTTGCTCACGTTCATGGCCACGTGGAATAAGAAACAGCCATTTGCCGTCGTCTCTATTTCGCTTGCACTCGATCACTAGGCTGACGAGAAAACCGGAGTGGCTGGCGACCAGATCGACAAAGCCAGTTTCATTGGAAAGTGGGTGCTGCCAGCGATATTCCTCTGCGTCGATCAGCCACCCGTGTTCGATCTGCGTTCGCTCGATTTGCCGTCGCACACCCATTTGGAAGGGGAATCCGGAGTTTTTGAGCAAGGAGAATATATCTTTGTCAGGGGATTCGGCCATTTGGAGGGTCTCCTGATAACGGCGTAAACGTCGGTCGTTCCAGAAACATTGAGAGAAACATACCTCCAAAAAACCAGTTGTCAGATTCGGCGTAGGCAGGGCCGAGGAATCGGGAAGAGGGTGGCGTCAGTAGCAAGGGAATAGGGGGCCGGCGAGCCTGTAAGGGGAAAGACGCTCATGTCTGGTTTTTGGGATTGGATTCCTGGTGAGTCGGTCGGACCATTTCGGTTTGGCGAACCTGCCGCCAGCCTCATCGAGTTCTACGAATTGATCAAGCAGGAACCGGACTGCTCGATCGCCTACTGGGAATCTTACGAGATACCCGGCTGGGAATCGTCCATCACGGTCGAGGACGAGAGGGTATCGAGCGTCGACTGCTGGGATTCGTGCCTGATCGACGGCAATGAACTGTTGGGTCTGCCGTTCGGGGACGCTCGGGAACTCCTTGGCCAAGAGGATGGCTTGGGAGAGGGTATCGGGGCCGGGTACGCAGCGTATTACGGTCGTCTCGGGCTGACGCTATGGGTCGATGAGTGTGGCATCATCAGGGCTGCCACCTGCGAGATCCCCATCGGGGACGGTTGAGTCGGTTCATCGAGACCGCAAGCCCTTGGGCACCCCATCGCGCGTCGTAAATCCCGACGGCATCCTCCCAGGTGGCGGCGGCGAACTCCGAAACAAGTTGGGCATCGGGGCCAAGCAGTCTGCGGCGGCTCCAGACTTCGACGTTGGAGCGGGGAGGGCGTGAGCAACACCGCTACGAGTCGCCTCGCTTGGCGTGGCTGAGGTTGCCAACTCGCGAAATCAGCCGAAGCACGGCGTTCTCCCGGTGATACTCAACCCAATCGGCGGCGAGGTCGGCATCGTCCAACACGTCGCCGATGACCCCGTCTCCGTTTCTCGCCACCACCACATCGTCGATTCCCAAACCGCGGCTGCGGAGAAACCACGCCACCAAGTTGTCGAAGGTCTGCGGCGATTCGTGATCCACGTCGCTATTGTCCGGCCTCAACAATTCGCCCGTGTACGGGCACGCAAGCGATTCGCCATCGGCAAACGCCCGTGACCGAAAAGCCTGGGTCTGCTCACGGATCAATTCCCGCATCGCCCCCTTGACCTTAACGGCATTTGGCGTGGGCCGTCGCCTCAATGCTTCGGTAAAACTCCAATCCGTCGTCGAGCCGTCAAGTCGCTCCAGGGCGAAACAGCGATTCTTGCGCACAAACCCCCGCCTGTCCCGATACGCCTCCACAGTCATGACGAAAAACCTCGCGACCCCCACACCGATTTTCCTTTCCCGCTCCGGGTGCAAATCCAACACGTCAGCCAAGAGATTCCGATCCGCTCCCACGATCGTCTCGCCCGGCTCAGAAGAATACAGAACCCGCTGCAAGGCTTCCTTGGCTGCGGCCTGAGTTGAATACGTTACACCCGCCAATACGAAGGTCATGCCCCTACCCATTGCAACCTCCTAATCTGTTGTATCATTCATCTTTACGACAATAGCCCAGCCGCCCCGATTAGGAGACGGCCGAGTCTTGCGCCGTCGCGTCTTCGCCGTCGAGATCACCGACCGCCTTGGCTTCGGGTTGATAGTCAAGGAGCCAGAGGCCGCGATGTGATTCCGGCGGTCCTCCGAGCCAGGGCCGGAACACTCGCTTCCATTCGTCGGGCAGCTCAGACCATTGGATTCGTTTGATGCTCGACCTCTCCATCCACCTACGGTCGATGATGCACGAGTCGATGACGACTTCATCATCTTCGTTGAGTGTCTGGGCGACGACGACAGCCTCCTCTTCGTTGCGGGCATCTGGGGCGAGCAGGAAGTAGGTCTTGTTTTGGAATCGGTAGATCCGAAACCCCTCGTTTTTCCTTGGCCAGTTGCGACGGGGCCATGACATAGTCTCACCTCCATCTTGTTGTGATTGCGTGAAATTGATCAATGCGTGGTTTATACTCTGGTACAGCGGGCTGGCTCGTAGTCAAGCCACTTGCCGGAAGAACGCGATGAGAGTGTAAAGGTAAGATGCTTTCGCGAAACATCTGAACGTCGAAACGCATCGTGTCCATAAAATAGACGTCCACGCATTCGCGGCACCGAAAGTCTGGGAGTCTCAAGAACTCGGGATCGGTCCAAACGCCGTCGCCGCAATAATGGCCGACGCCCTCCCAGGGGTCGCCGAAAGGTTGGTTGGGATGACGAAGTCGGATCTCGGAATAGACTTCAGACGGCTGCTTGTGAAACAACAACTCAATGGGTGCCGAATGATACACATATGGGATAGAGAAGCTTGATTGAGGGTTGGTGGTTTGGAGAATGATCTGTATTAATGTGAATGTAATTTTTTTTGCTCACCCTACTCGGAGTTGGGGTTGGAAGGGGTTGTCGGATAGGCCCCATCGAAGGACGCTCGTGACGATCTCCACGTCGTCGGGCTGGCAGAGGATTGAGTCGTGGCAGGTAATGATTCCCACCTCGGGATGTTCGGCCATCAACCGGCCGCACACGCGGTCAATCATCACGTCGCTTTCACGCCGCTGCATCCGCCGAGGGGCCTCCTTGTAGCCGCGCTGTCGCTTCAGCTCGCGGACGAACGTGGCCACCTCGGGATACAACGTTGCTATGATGGGCGTCTCTCGCCAAGTCTGGCCATAAACCTCGAAGAAGAAGCCTTGCTTGGCCTCGCCCCGACTGGCGAACCCGCCCACCTCTTGGAATCGCGAGTACAACTCGCCGGTTAGCACGTCGTCAACGAACGCCGACGCTTCGACCCCGGCTTGGACGATGATGCAGGCCAACTGGTATGGCTGAGAGTTGACGACATCAATCTCGATGAGTGGCGTCTCTCCGTCGAAAGACAACGCACCGTGACGTACCTCGGAGACGAGTCCCGTCGTGTTGGCGTGAAACCGCCGTCCGAATTCACAACGCTTGGATCGAACGATCCCGTCGTCGAAGATGACTCGCGTTTGCTCGCGAGCCAGATCCCGCTTGGTCTCATCATCAATGGTGGCGATCACGTCCTCGAAGTTGGGCGCCAACCGCAGCCGCTCGACCCAACCCCGGAGATGCGTCGACACGGCGTCAAGCGGCCCGTTCTTGGCCTTGTAACCACGGAAGGCCGCCACCCGATCGGCGAATCGCTTGCCGGGAATTGAGTAACGGACGAATTTCACGTCGCGTAACGCGGGGCCGAGGCGGTAGGACAAACTGCGGACGCCGGGTTGGTAGTTCGCTTCGTCGCCATCGATCTCGAGGAGGCCGGCTTCGAGGCACGCCCGGCGAACGGGCACGACCAAATTGCGGCGGCCGAAGACTTGGGCGAGTAGGTCCGAATGGAGTGGCGTATACGCATCGCGATCAAGGTTGAAGACGACGTGGTTGAAGTAGACGCAGTTGAGCATCCACCGGCAGTGAATTTCCAGTTCGTCCGGGACGCCCAGGGCCTTAAAGTCGATTTTTTCTGGCGAGTAGATCCAGTCCTTCGTGTTGCGCTGTTGCTTACGGGCCAATTCGCTTCCTCTCAACGATGTCCAACATGATCTATTTCCCCTTCATCTCTCTAATACACCACCTCGTCCCAAGATTGGTCCGGCCGACGAAAAATACTTAGGGCGTTCGCCAAGAGACTGGTACGGAATGATACACATATGGGAAGAGAGTCTGGGTTGGAGTTGGATGTTCTCCTCTCTCTGATGTGATGTAAGATTTTTTTTGCCACGGGGTGTTCGACGACATCATCGCCCACTCCCCGCTCCAAGTCTTCGCCCTTTCGGCGACGCCGCCAGCCACCTCCCGACAAACCCCTGCCTTTCCATCTACTCACGCCCTCCACGCCGGGAAGCCGGGGCAAAGGCCCGTCGTCCGCGATCACGCGGTGTGGGGTTCGCCGGGGGGCCTCACGCCGTCCAAAACGTCCTGGGCTTCGTTGGTGACGATTTTGCGAAGGCCGATCGTATTAATAGGGTGTGGCGATCAGATTCTTTCCAAAAAATCGAGAATTTGGCCGGAACGACGATCGCCGAGGTGTATTTAGAGGGGCATCACTGCATGACGAACAAAAACCATCCGCACGACGTGGTTTCCATCAACTGGAGACGCGAGACGTGCCAAGTCCCCTTCGCCTCGTCGAGCCCGCCCTCCCGCCGTACACCGTGATCCGCGATGATCGTGAGAAGCCCGGCCGCGGCTGGTTTTTTGGTCCCTCGGACAGTTGTGCTGGAACCGTCATCTCCCGGCTTGAGACGGCGGATTACAGCTTGGTCGGCCTCGCCGACGTCGTCGCCGTCGAACGCAAGGCATCGGCCCTTGAACTCTCCCAAAACTTGTTCAAGCACTACGATCGCTTCCGGGCCTTGATGAAGCGACTGCAACAACTTGAGTTCGCCGTCGTCGTCTGCGAGTTCCCGCTAGCTCACCTCGCTGAATTCCCCCACCACGAACAAATCGGCCGCGGGATCAAATCTCGCCTCAAGATCGACGGCAATCGCCTCATGAAGCGGCTCTCGTCGCTCCAGGAAGAATTTGAAAACGTGCAGTGGGTGTTTGATGGCCGCCACGCGGAACGGCGCGCCGAACGGTTCTTTGACAAGGTCTGGCGACTTCACGGCACGTCGATCGTTGAAACGCCCACTCCCCCCAACCTCTCCCCGCTCCAAGACCTTCGGCCCCATCATCACGGAGAAACCGCATGCTTGATGTCATCTGTTTGATCTTCCTTGGCGCGTTCGTCGTCGTCGTCACCCGCCGGAGCAAGTGAAATAAGCCAACCTCTCAACCAAGAAGAAAAAGACCTGTCCACGAAGTATTACCCCCTCCTCGTAAAAGTCGCCAGCATCGTCGCCCCCCAATACGAAGACGCGATCAGCGAGGGCTTCGCGGGCCTGGTCGCCGGCCTCCGCACCTACCGCCCGGACGGCGGCGCCAGCCTTGAAACCTGGCTGTCCAAGCAAATCCGATTCGCGATCCTCAAGGGCCTCGCCGCCGAGCGGGCCCATCGGATGCCATCAATCGACGCCGACGACGAGTTCGACGTGGTTGACCATCGCGGCCAGACCGACGCCGACATCGACGACATGCTCAACGCGATCGGCGAACTACCCGACCACCTTGCCGAGTTGGTTTGGGCCTATCTGGGCACCGGCAATCTCGATCGGGCGGCCAAGGCCCTGGGGCTCAAGCGAGCGGTCGCCCGCGAGCGTTTGGCCACCGCGAAGCGAATCTTGCAAAATCCGGCGTCCAAATCGCTCTGAATCGGCACGTATATATAGAGAACAACATGATTCGCCTCGAACCACTCGCCCCTTGCGGGCCGTTGACTCCCCAATCGACCTGTCCGCACTCCGACGTCAACCTCCCACCCGAGCCCTTTTACTGTCTCGTCTGCGACCGTAGTTGGGCCGACGGTCATCGCGACTTGCGGACTGACCCGAGAGACCCACTCCTCCTCCGACGCGACGACGGAAGGAACGGCCGCAATCACAAGCGGCCCCGCTAACGAACCGCCGGGGGCCAGGGCGCCGCGAGCAAGACCACCAACCGAGTCGGCTCCCGCCCGGCCTCCCGCCACCAGGACTCCCATGTACAACATTAACCCTATCGCCTGGTCGGCCCTCGGCGCGAGTTGGTGCGGGACGCTTGCCCAAATTACCACGGTCGGCCTGGAACGGGACGCGAAGCTGAGTCTGGCCGCTTCGATCGTCGCGGCCGGGGCCGTGGTTCTGCCGGCGTTGCTCAAGGCGTACCGGGGCTTCCGGGACGCGCAACGCACCGAGGATTTGTCGGACCACCGCGCCCACGTCGATCAACTGGCCGCCGAGGTCACGCGAAGGGCGGAAGCCGAAGCCCGCGTCGCCGAACTTGAGCGTCAACTCGAAGACCTAAAGCAAGCCGCCCAAACCCCCTGATCCTCCCCGCTCCAAGAGGACCCCCAGGGGGGCCTGAAATGTACGGACGTTGATGCGAAGGGAGACGCGGCGTTCCCCTTCCTCGAATTTCGGCTTAATTGAGACCCCTTTTTTGGCGGAAAGAAGTGGCCGAACGCATCCCGCGTCGTCGCGACGCCATCAGCGACGGCATCCCCGTCCATCGGCCGCCGGAACCCGATCGGGCCGCCCTTCGCGAACGCCGAGCCTTCTATAAGAAAGCCGACTGGCGCCGATGCAGGGCGTTGAAGCTCTCCCAATCGCCCCTTTGCGAAGCGTGCAAGGCGGCCGGTCGAATCACGCCCGCGAATCACGTCCACCACAAAATCGACCGACTGGAGCGGCCCGACCTAACCTACGACTTGGCCAACCTGGAGAGCCTGTGCCTTCCGTGCCATAGTCGCATCAGCATGTATCGGACGAACAAGAGACGATATGAGCAGGCCGAGGGGTAGAAAGCCTGATCCTCCCGAGCTTCGCGTCCTCAAGGCGAATTTCTCGCGAACCGCGGCCTCGGGACCATTCGCCGAGCTTCGCGACGCCGGCGAGCCTCCCAAGCCCACGGCGATCGCCGATTGCGAGATTGCCTCGGCGGAGTGGGACAGGCTCGTTGCGCTGCTGTCGGATCGGGCGATCCTCAGTCCCGCCGACGCGGGCGTTCTGACCGCGTACTGTTCGGCTTATTCCACGGTCATTCGATGTCGCGAGGAACTGAACAAGTCGCCCCTCACGGTTCTCAGCGCGGGTGGCTCGCTCAAGCCCAATCCACTTCTTGGCGTGCTCTCTGGAGCGGAGAGGTCGTTGGTCAGCTTCGCTTCCACTCTCGGCTTGTCGCCAACGGACCGCGGTCGCGTCACCACGCTCCACGACGTTTCCAGGCCGGAGGCCAGGAAGTTGGATCGGTTCCGAGGTTGATATGAGCCGCCCATCGCTGTCTGACTACGATCCGATGCGGACGCGGTCGGACGACGCCGCGGTTGAGCAAGGCTACATCTTCGACGCTTCGCGGGCGTTCCGGGTTCAGGATTTTATCGAAAGTTTGTGCCGCCTCTACGTCGGCCGATGGGCTGGGCAACTCATTCGGTTGATGCCCTACCAGACGGATTTTCTGTGGCCGCTGTACGGGTGGATTCACAAAGACACCGGATTTCGCCGGTTCCGCGAAGCCTACTTGGAGACCGGCAAAAAGAACGGCAAGAGCCCCTTTTCGGCGGCTTTAAGCCTGTATCACCTGATCGCGGACGGTGAAAACGCCCCCGAAGTGCTTATCAACGCCACGTCTCGCGAGCAAGCGTCGATCATCTATCGCAACGCCGCCGCGATGCTGGCTCAAGAGCCGGAATTCGCCGGACTCTACCACGAGGTCGCCAGTCAGAAACGGATCATCTGGCCGGAGAACAACGGGGTTTTGATCGCCAACTCCGCCGACGCGCCATCGAAGCAGGGCGTGCAGGCCAGCATGATACTGTTCGACGAACTGGCGATGCAGCCCAACAGAGACCTTTGGGACGCCTTCCGGTACGCGGGTCGAAGTCGCCAACAACCCCTTCTTCTCTCGATCACCAACGCTGGCGAGCCAGACCCCGAACACCCCTGTTACGGCCAGCACAAGCGAGCTTTGGCGGTTAAGAACGGGTCGCTGATCGACGTGCGGTTTCTCGGCCACGTTCATGGCCCCAAAGAGCCCGACGTTGACATCAACGATCGCCGCGTCTGGCGAATGGCCAACCCCGCAATGGGGTACATCATCGACGAAAAAGACATCGCCGAAGACTTAGAAAAAGCGAAGCACGAAGGCCCCGCCGCCCTCCAAAACTTCAAAAGGTTCACACTTTCAATCTGGGAAAAGATCGACGCCAAGTGGATTGATATGTCCATCTGGAACGATCAAGACCCTCCCCGCTCCGATGAGGGAATTGTTGAGTCGGGCGACATCTGGACGGCCGGACTCGATATGAGCGCCGGCGGTGACTTGTGCGCCTACGTTCGCGTCGCCGGAACGCCCAAGGACGGGATCGACGTCCGCGCCCACTTCTGGATTCCAGCCGAAACCGCCTTGCGGCGGGAACAAACAGAGCACCTGCCTTACCGAGAATGGGCCGAGATGGGGTTTGTGACGCTGATCGACGGCGCCGTGATCGACCCGCTGGCAATTCGAGACTGGATCATCCGGGACGCCGAGTCGCTCAACGGCAAGCTCAAGCGAATTTACGCCGACGAGTGGAACAGTCATGAGATCGCCCACGGCCTTCGACGGGCCGGCTACGACTTTCGGTTCATGATCCAAGGACACAAATCCTTTCATCCGCCGATCAAGGTTTGCGAGTCGCTGATCGCCAGGCGAGTTCTCCGGCACGGCAACCTGAACCCGATTCTCGACGTCAACATGGCCAACGCCGTGGTCGACGACAACAACCCGAACCGCAACAAGCGGCTGGTCAAGCCCAAGGGCACGGCTCGAATCGATGGGGCCATCGCCTTGGCTGAGGCCGTCGCCGGGTTGTGCGACGTGATTGGTTATGACGGCGAGGGCGGCGAGGAATCCAAGCCGACCATCAACGACGGACGCATCTATAGAGTCTCATATTGATGAAGCGATATAAGCGACGACCCCGCGAGCGAGCCGGCCGACGTCCCGGAGCGGGGGAGATCGGCGTCCGCATGGGCTCGATGGGTCCGGTTGGGCTCCGCAGCGCCTATTCGATCGGCGTCAACACGAGCGGCGCCCACGTCGACGAGGACGTATCCCTAACGCTGCCCGCGCTTTACGCGGCTGTGTCGACGATCGCCAAAGACCTATCCACGCTGCCGCTGACCTTAAAGAAACGACGCGAGGACGGCTACCTCGAAGACGCGACCGACCATCCGGCTTATAAGCTCTTTCGACGAAGCCCGGACGGCGGCAACACGACGCCAAGCGCGTGGCGAATGTCCTTTTTGCTCCACTGCCTCGTGTGGGGCAACGGCTACGCCGAGGTGATCCGCGACGGGTTCGGCGTGCAGGCCCTTGAGCTTCGCGACCCGGTCGAGGTCGTGCCGTATCTCGATGGGACGACGCTGGTTTACAAGCATCTCGGCGTTGATCTTCCCCGCTCCAAACTCGTTCATGTCCGAGCCTTAAGCCGAGAGGGGATCGCCGGCTACAGCCCCGTGTTGCTGGCTCGCCAGGCTCTAGGTCTTGGATTAACGGGCGAACGATTCGCGGGCCAGTATCTCTCCAAGGGATTGCAGTCGAGCGGCTTCGTACACACGCCCGACAACATGGCGCCGGAAGCCCGCAAGCAGTTGGCCAACGACATCCAGCAAGCCGCCTCGGGCGACGGCGCGTTCGGCCTGGTCGTGATGCCTCCCGGCTGTCGTTTTGAGGCGATCAGCACCGACCCCGATAAGGCCCAACTCCTCGAAAGCCGTCAGTATCAGGTCTTGGAGGTCGCCAGGCTCTTTGGCGTCCCGCCGCATAAACTGATGTCTTTTGAACACGCGGCCTACAGCACGATCGAGGCCAGCAACCTTGAGTACGCGACCGCGACGTTGGGGCCTTGGGCGACGTTGATCGAGGAAGCTCTCAATCTCCGCGTCCTCACCGAAGCCGAACATCTCGTCGACGGCTACGAGTTCAAGCACGATTTCCGGCCGCTCATGCGAGGGGACTCCGCTTCGAGGGCCTCGTACTGGACCGCCATGCACCAAATGGGCGTCGCATGCAGCAATGACATCGCCATCGCCGAGGGGTTCGAGCCCCATCCCGGCGGTGACGTCCACTGGCGACCCTTGAACATGACCGGCGACAACCACGCGGAGGCCGCCAATGGCGATGCAACCAGTTAGGCAACGATCACTCGCCCAAGACGCGGCCCGCGTCGAAATCTCCGAGGACGCCCCCCACGGTCGGATCGTCGGCTACGCCGCCGTCTTTGACCAATGGGCCGTTATCTCCCGCTCCAAGACGGCCGAAGGCCGTGAGATCATCCGGCCCGGCGCCTTTGACGTGGCCCTCGCCGAGTCCGACGACGTGCTGGCGCTCATCGAACACGATCACCGGCTGATTCTGGCTCGCACCCGAGCCGGGACGCTTCGCCTCTCGATCGACGATTACGGGCTTCGCTTTGAGCTTGACCTGCCCGACACCACCCGAGCCCGCGATCTACGGGCCGACATCCTCGCCGGCAACTACGACGGCGCCTCATTCGGCTACCTGCCTCGCCCCGGCGGCGAAACGATCACTAAACGAACCGAAAACGGCGTGTTGATCGTCGAATCGGAAATCACGAGTGCGTATCTGACGGACGTTAGTGTCGTTGGCTCGCCTGCCTACAAGGGCACCGCCGTCGAAACCCGCTCCTCCAACCCCTCCCGAAGCCGCAAACGGCTTATTCTCCTCGACAGTCGGGCGCGGCTCGACGCAATCAAGCACAGGATCGATAAATGACCATTGATGAAATGAAGGCGAAGCTCGCCGAACTGCAAAAGGAAGCCGAGGAACTCCAGGCCGCCATCGAGGCGTCCGACGAGGCCCCCGAGGGCGCCGAAGCCAAGCTCGACGAGGTCATCTCCACCGCCGAGTCGCTGGTCGAAGACATCGACAAGGCCGAGGAGCGAAGCGCCAAACTGGGCGCCATCCGCAAGCGGGCCGCTCAACCCGATCGCGTCGGCGAGCCCATGCGGGTCCGTTCGATGCCCCACACCGACCCGGCCAACGCCCGGCACCGCTACGACGCTTCGCGGGTTATCCGCGCTCAGTTGACCGGCGAGCGTTTGGACGGCCTCGAGGGCGAGTGCCATGCCGAGCTACTTCGCGAGCGTTCGGCGGACACCCGCGGAATTCTCGTCCCACATGATGTTATGATCCGAACCAGGGCCCTAGATACGACCACCGGCGCCGGCGTGGTCGGCCAGTCGATCATGACCCCGCTTGTTGACGCCCTCAGGTCGCGTTTGGTCCTCCCGCGGTTGGGTCTGCGAACGATTTCGACCAGCGGCAAGTTCAAATTGCCCCGCGTCACTTCGGGCAACGTCTACCATGTCGACGGAGCCTCGCCGACCGCGGCCAACCGCGCCCCGGACGCCGTCTCGTTCGATCTTCACACGATCGCCGGCAAAACCAAGATTTCCCGGAAGATGCTGCTGGCCAGTGACATCGACGTTCAAGCGTATGTTTGGGACGTTCTCATTGGCGACATCGCCGGCGGCATCCAGGTCGGCTGCTTGACCGGCACGGGTTCGGACGGCCAGCCCAAGGGGTTGTTCGCCCATACGGGTAGCGACGGCGTGACCGTCAAGGCCCTGGGAGCCACGGGCGCGGCGATGACCTACGCCGACCTGCTGTCGATGGTCGCCAGCGTCGACACCGCCAACGCCTTCGCCTCGCAGGGCTTCCTCCTCAGCGAGAAGGGCGCCGCGAAGTTGGAGGGGACGCCCAAGGTCACGGGACAACCTGTCTATTGCCTCGATCCGGCCGCCGGGACGTGCGCCGGTCGTCGCTACCTGTCGACTTCCGCGGTTCCTGACAATCTTTCCAAAAGTAGTGGCACCAATTTGAGCGCTGCGGCGTTCGGAGCGTGGGAGTACGCCGTTCTGGCGCTTTTTTCAGGGGTCGATGTCTTCGTTAACCCCTATGCCGACGACGACGGCGGCGTGCTTATTTCGGCCTTCCAGGACTATGATTTCGGTCTAACTAGGCCGCAAGCCTTTGCCATCTGCGTCGACTTCAACGCGGCCTGATTTTGGAGCGGGGGATGGGGATGATCCCCGCCTCCCGCCCGTTTGGAGGCCGCCCATGCGCATCACTTTTATCCATCAGGCTTTGATCGGCACTCGGGTTCACGGCGTCGGCGAAACGGCCGAATTCGACGAGCTCGAAGCCAAGGCCCTAATTCACGACGGCGTCGCCGAGCCGGCCGTCGAGCCGGAAGAAGTCCGCGAGGCCACCGCCTACGTCGTCAAAGAGTCTCGAAAGGCCGTTAAGCGGGGGAAGCGACGTGAAACTCGAAGTTCTGACTCCCCCCGCTGAGGAGCCGGTCACGCTGCTTGAGGCGAAGCGATACGCGAGACTTCACACCGATCTGACCGACGATGATTCGCTTGTCGAATCCTTGATCCAAAGCGCCCGAGAGCTTCTCGAAGCCAGGATCGCCCGGCGGTTCATCACGGCCACGCTACGGGAAACCCGCGTGATTCCGCCGGATGGGCGCGTTCGACTGCTTCGGGCGCCCGTCGCCGAGATCATCAACGTTGAAATCGATGGCGAGCCCCTAACCCTCCCGCTCCAGTTGATTGGCGAAGCCACTCTCAACCTTGGGAATCCGGGAAAGACGGCAACCGTAACGTACAAAGCCGGTTACGGCGCCGCCAACCAAGTTCCTGAAGCGGCCCGGCTCGCCATTCTCCTTTTGGTGACGCACTGGTTCGATCGCCGCTCGCCAGTTTCGGATCGGCCCGTCAACGACCTGCCGTTCAGCGTCCAAGCCCTCGCCGATTCGCTTCGCTGGGGCGGGGAGATGCCGCCACAATGACGGACCCCGGCGAAATGCGGACGCAAGTTGTTTACCAACGGCCTGTTACGACCAAAGACCGTCTCGGTCAAGCCCGCCAGGGGTGGGAGGACGTCTTCACTTGCTACGCGGCCGTTCGGCCGTTGTCGGCTCGCGAAATCTATTACGCCCAATCGACAAAGAGCGAGGTCAACTACCGCCTTGCCATTCGGTGGCGAGAAGGCGTGAGCCCCAAGGGCCGCTTCAAGTTGCGTGATCGCGTCTTCGATATCTACAGCGTGTTGAACGTCGATGAGTTGAATCACGAATTGGTGATCCTGGCCGTGGAGGCGAACTGATGTTTGGCTCGCTTGGCGTCTTCGCCGGCCTTGGCCTCGATTCGGGCGGCGCCGAGGGCGTGCCATCCACGATTCGCGAGGCAATCTATTACCTGCTGCTCGACGATCCTGAGATTTACGCGGCCGTCGACGACCGAATTTGGCCCGGCGGATTGCCTCAAGACCCCGACTATCCCGCCCTCACGATCAATTTGGCCGGTCGCAACGACGTTCGCAACCTCAGAGGCCGCGGCGACACCAGCGAGGTTCGATTGCGGGTTTCCGCGTGGTCGCGGTTGCAAATCGAGGCCGTCAATCTCGCCCGGCTGATCCAAGCCCGGTTGGTCGACTTCAAGGGCGATGTCGGCGACGTGCGAATCACCGGCTGCGCCCTCGTCAACGAGATCGACCTGCCCGAACGGCCCACCACCGGAACCGATCAATTCTTATATCAAGTCGTGAGCGAATTCCAAGTCTGGCATCGCCCTTAAGGAATCATCCATGTCCGAAATCCTGACGACCGGCGTCCTCTTGGGCGTCGACAAGCTCGGCGGCGAAACGCCGACGTACGCCGACATCGCCGAATTAACCAGCATCGAAGGCCCAAACGAGAGCGTCCCGTCTCTTGACAGGACCGTGCTTTCCTCCACGTCGAGGCGGTTCCGGCCCGGTCTTTATGATGGCGGCGAGGTCAGTGTTGGCCTCCTGTTTAACGCCGACACCGATCACAAGTGGCTCCAAGGCCGCCCCAAGGCCCGGACCATTCATAAGTGGAGGATCACCATTCCGTCGGAGCCCAAAGAAACCTACATCGACTTCAGCGGCTTCGTGACGGAGTTCGCCCCCGGAGCGAGCGGCCCCGACGAGTTTCTTACCGCCAACGTCTCCATCAAGGTCGACGGCGATGTGACCTACACGGAGGCCACCTAATGCTTGACCGCGACGCTTTCTTCCAAGCCGCCCCCGCCGTGAAAACCGAGGATGTCGATCTGCCGGGCGATCGCGGAACCATCAGGGTCCGAATGATGACCGCTGGTGAACGCGATCGGCTGGAGGTCGAGTGCCAAGGCAAGGGCAAGGCCGACGTGCGAGCCCGCATGGTGGTGGCGTCGGCCATTAACGAGAGTGGCAAACCCCTCTTTACCTACGACGACGTTCCGCGATTGTCGGGGATGCCCGCCTACTTCCTTGAACCCATCGTTAACGCCGTCATGCGGATCAACGCGATCAGCGAATCGGATATCGAGGCGATCGAGGGAAACTGAGACGCGATCCATTTCGGATGTTCATGCTCCGGCTGGCCATCGTTCTGCACAAGTCGATCGAGCAGGTCGAGGCCATGCCGTCGGCGCACATCTCGGAATGGATCGCCTACTCCAGAATCGTTCCCCTCCCCGATCCGCATTGGGACGCGGCGATGATGGCCCAAACCACGGCCTCCGTGTTCGCCGGCAAGGGCCAACGGCCCAAGATCGACGACTTCCTGCCCAAGCCGGTTCGGCCCCGCAAGGTCCAAACCCCCAACCAACTGGCCAACGACCTGATCGCGAGATTCGGAGCGAAGCGTGGCGAAGAAACCAAATAGGGCGAAGTCGGGCATCGTCACGACCGGGATTCCGGCGATCGACCGGAAGTTGAAGAAGCTCGAACAGAAGGTGCAACGCAAGGTGGCCCGCCAGTCGCTTCGGGCCGGCGCCAAGGTCGTTCAGGCCGAGGCCAAGCGGCTCGCTTCGGTCGATACGGGCTTGCTCAAGTCCAAGATCAAGGTCCGTTCCGCCAAGCAAAAGCGGCGGGGCGAAGTCGCGATCCGCGTGGGCGTCGACGAGAAGGATTTCACCGGCGAAGCCTGGTACGCGGCGGCCATCGAATACGGCACGTCCAAGATGGACGCCAAGCCCTTCATGGGTCCGGCCCACGACGCGACCAAAAACGACGCTCGTTGGATCGTTGAAAAGACGCTCGCCGAAGGCGTGGAGCGGGAAGCGGCGAAAGGATAAGGCATGGCCACCGTCGGCAAAATCAACGTCCTGTTCACCACCGACGCCAGCCCCATTAAAAAGGGCGCCGGTCAAGCCGCGATGGCCATCCAGGCTTTCGAGGCGGCCACCAACAAGGCGTCGTCCACCCTCAACGGCCTGTTCGCCGCGGCGGCCGGGGCTCTGACCGTGGGGGCCTTCTACAAGATGGCCGGGGCCGCGGCCCACGCCGAGGAGGCCGTCAACAAGATCGGGGCGGTTTTCGGCGACGAAGCCCCTCGGATCGAAACGCTCTCCCGCGACATGGCCAAGGCTTACGGCCTTTCTCTCAACGAGATGCTCGACGCCACGGGCCGAATCGGCTCCATGTTCCAAGGCGCCGGCTTCGACTCCGAGGCGGTCGCCGAATACTCCGATTCGATGGCGCGGCTGGCCAACGACCTCTCCCGATTCAACGACACGTCCTTCGAGACGGCGTTCCAAAAGCTCCGCTCGGGATTGGCTGGCGAGTCGGAGCCGCTCCGGGACTTCGGCATCTTCCTCACGGAAGCCTCGGTTAAGGCCAAAGCCTACGAAATGGGCATCGCCCGCATGGGCGAGGAACTGACCGACGCCCAAAAGATCCAGGCTCGCGCCAACATCATCCTCGAAAAGAGCGGCCCGGCTATTGGAGCCGCCGCCCGCGAAGCCGATGGAGCGTCGTCCAAGTTCGAGGCGTTTTGGGGCTCGCTGGAAAACCTGCAAATCACCATCGGCGAGCGATTCGCCCCGGTGTTCGCCTCCGTGCTCGACGCCTTGTCTCAGGGGATCGCCGTCATGGGCAACCTCTGGGGCGACGCCTCGGATCGCGCCGTGGGATTCTCCGACGCGGTTGTGGACGCCGCCAATGGGGGGCTCTCCCCGCTCCAAGCCCTCGCCGGGGGAACCGAGGCCGTGGCCAACGCCGCCCAGAAGGCATCCATCGGCTTCAAGGGAATGGGGATCATCGGCACCAGCGCGTTCGCTTGGTTAATCAAGGGCACGGCCAAGTTTTTGGAGGGCGTTGGCGCCGCTCAGGAGTTTTTCAACGTCGGCGACGACACGACCCGATGGGCCGCCAAGGCGGGCAACCAACTGGCCGACGAGATGTTCCGGGAGGTCGAGGCCCTCAACGCCGACTTCGCCGAAGCCTTCAACGCCAAGCCGTGGGGCGATCAAGTCGTGGCGGAGTTCGAGAAGGTCGGCAAGGGCGCCGCGGAGTTGCGGGCCAAACTTGCGGCCGAGCCCATTCAGTTCGGCGACGTTGGAGCGGGGGATGGGGCCAAGTCGGCGGCGAAGGCGAACGCCAAACTCTTCGGCGAGGCTCTGACCTTCGGCTCGTCCGGGGCCGTCTCGGCCGTGCTCAGGAATCGATACGGCGACCCGAAACGAAACAACGACGTGGCCGCCAACACCAAGCGATCGGCCGACGGGATCGACAAGCTCGTGGTCGCGGCGAACAAGCTCGTCGGCGGCGTCGCGGGGCTCGGCAATCTGGCCGTGGCCGAAATCTAAGGGCTTCGCCCCTCACATCCCCACTCCCCGCTCCAACGCCATCGGCGAATAGGTAAACACATCATGGCGATTTTAAATCTTGAGGCCGTCAAGGGAGCCGTCCGTCATTCGGCCTCGGTGTCGGGCGGTAGGACGTATGGCATCGAACTGCTGGCCGAAGTCGACGACCTAATCACCGGCCCCATCGCGATCCGCAATCAGTTGGCGGCGTGGGGCTACGCGCCCGGAGCGAACTACCGCTGGCCGCTCGCCGGGACGATCGCCGAACAGGACTTCGGGTCGTTTTTACAGCAAATTGATATCGAACCCTCATCCGAAGATGGCCTGCAATACCGCGTGACGCTCGGATTTTCGCCGATCGACCCCTCGCGGGAGGGCGCCGATTCGAGCAACCCGACCGTGACCAACAACTGGATCATGAGCCCCTTTTCCGCGACGCCGACTCTCCATTGGACCAGCGAGGACGTTGAGTTCGCGATCACGCACGATAGGGACGCTAAGCCGGTCGTTAATAAAGCCGGCGACCCCTTCGATCCGCCGCTAATCACGACGCTGACGATTCCGGTTGCCGTCGTCACGCGAATCGAGAAGAGCTTCAATCCAGCCTATATCACGCTGTTCAAGAGCCGCGTGAACTCAGCCGTGTGGCAAGGGTGGACCGCCGAAAGCGTGCTTATTAAAGATATCACCGGCGAGCGGACGCATGATCCCGACCACGGGACGCTCTGGCGAACGAGCTATTCTTTCGCATTCAACCCATCAACGATCGCCTCGACCCCCGGCGGCGACAAGATGGTTTACCCCGGATGGTCCACGCGGGTCTTGAACGCCGGTCTTCGTCAGTTGGTTGGCGGCATTTTGGAACCAATCCTCGCCGGCGGCGCCCCCGCCTCCACTCCCGTCCCGCTCGACAACGACGGCAAGGCTCTCGAACCCGATGGCGAGCCGGTCTATTTGACCTTCAACACGCGATTGAAGGCTGATTTCGATGGCCTGAACCTGCCAAGCGACCTCTTCTCGGCGAGCACCCCGTAATGGCCCTCCCGCCCAATCGACCAGTCGCGTTCTCGGCGGGAGCCGCCCGCAAGATCAAGCAGGCCGTCCACCGAATCAACGCCACTCCCCGCTCCAATGATCGGCGGCCAGCCAGGGGCGGGCCTTGGACCTACGGCGTCGTTCGCGCTAAAGTCTCGACGGTGATCCCGTCCGGCTCGTTCGCCTCGCCCTCGGATTCGGGCGAAGCTCAGATTTACCACAAAGATTCGGCGGGTGATTGGGTCGCAAGTGGCGAGCCAGTAAGCGTTAAGAATCAATTCGGCGGCGGGTCCATCGCGGTTGATTCGGGCGTGCTGATCGCTTGGATTGGCGGCGAGTGGTTCGTTGTCGCGGCCGACTGCCCGCCGGAGGAGTGACGATGCGGACGCGATTCTCACCGGCGCGGTGCTGTTGCGGCGGGCCCCCCCACGAGTCGAATTGCGAAAACGACCCGGAGTACGAACCGGCCCCCGGGTTCACCTGCTGCAACTTCATCGAGGTTCCCCGGGAATACCTGCTGACCGACGGCCTGGGATCGACGACGCTCATCTGGTCGGAGGAGGAGGGCGGTTGGACCGGATACACGCGGGGCCAGCGTCAACACGTCAACGACTGGCTCAACGACGGCGACAATCGGCGTGCGGTCGACTGCGTCCGCACGGTTCGACAAGGCTGGGTCCGCCAATACTACAAGTTGACCTGCGTGGGCGGTGGTTGGAAACCGCTCCCGGATTCGTGCTGCGTTACGCTGGATTCTCACGCGGGGCCTTGTGAGATCGAGGGCCGAACCGACCCGCCATACAAGGTCGACTGTTATTTCGACAACGTGACCAACAAAGAGGTGTGTATCCGTTGTTGGAAAAATTGGGAATTCGCGCCAAGGGTGGAATTTCCGTTTCAGCTTGAGGTCTCGTGGGACTATTCGTTTGGGGTGCAAAACCCGGACGAATGGTCGGGATGCGAGCCGCGGAGGTGCATCGCGTTTTACAACCCGCACCCCGACGACCTACCGGAGGGCGAGAGCCAGTCGGGATGGGCTCCTCTCGTGGGCCGCGCCAAAACGCTCGACATCAACCTAGACACCGGCGTTGCCCCGATTGTGCTGGAGCCGCCTCAGTGCGGCGAAACCGTGGACGGCTGGCCGCGAGCTTGCATGTGGACGTTCGGCGACCCCGACGCCGTGTGCGACTACGTTCCGCCACCGGGAGAGGGGAATTTCGACATTATGGCGCCGCCGCCGGGAGGTCTTTTTGCGATCATTACGTCCCCCTTCGCGGACCCCGAGGGCCCCGACGATGACGACTAACGACGACGACCCCTGGCGGGAGATCCGCGCGAGGCACGCCCGGTACGTCGCCGGCCTCTCGGGCTCCCCGGCCGGGGCCGAACCGACCAGCCCCGATTACCCCCCGCTCGCCACCCAACTCGCCAACGCCGCCAAGGCCGCGGGCCGGTTCGTGGCGTCGGGCCTGGAAACCGTCGACCAGGCCGAATTCGACCGCCGCAAGGCGATTTGCGAATCCTGCCCCTCGAATCAGTACGACGCGGCACAAGACCGCTGCCGGGCCTGTGGTTGCGTGCTCGCGATTAAGCCCTGGGGCCGCGCCGAGGATTGCCCCTTGGGGCATTGGAGCGGGAGGGATTAGGGGGTTCGCCACTCCCCGCTCCCGATCGCCGACTCATATCTACGGAAGCGAAGCTATGTCATACACTTACGCGAATTTGGCCCGCTCGGTCGTGCGCGTCGCAAGGCCACAAGGAGGGGCCACGTTGACCGTCGCGACCGGGGATGGCCCGCTATTTGGATCGCCCACGCCGGCAAGTCCGATGAGGGCGGTCGTTTACAGCGGCAAGAACCTCCTCACGATTCTTCACATTTTGGAGCGGGAGGGTGATGATCTAATCCTTGGCGAGCCAGTGGACGGCTATTCCGACGTTGAGATTCCGCGAGGCGCCATCGTAGCCAATGTGTTGCTGGCCAACGACTTAAACGACTTATGGCGAGCCATCGAAGACTTCGGGAAGACCGAGGGGCCGCCCGGCAAGGACGGCTCCGACGGCGCCCCGGGAAGCGTCTGGCGCGAGGGCTCCGGGCCTCCCGACGACGCGACGGGCATCGACGGCGATTACTATCTGGATGCGTCAAGCGGGGACGTTTATCGACGCGAGGCCGGGTCGTATGTGATCGTCGCCAATCTGACGGGGCCGCCGGGACGCGACGGGCAAGACGGCTCCGACGGCGACCCCGGACCACCCGGCGTCGGCTCGTTCGGCCTGGCGATGCCGGCCGGCTTCAACGTCTCCAATTCACCGCTGACCGACAACGGCACCATCATCGTCACGACGGACCTTGGCGGGATCGTCAAGGTGGTGGACGGCGGGTTCGTCGCGGCCGTGGCCGGCGTCGATTACGCGACCCCCGCCCAACTGGCCGACAAAGCCAACGCGGCCGACGTGGTGACGCTTGCCGGAACTCAGGTGATCACCGGCCAAAAGACGTTCGGGCGCGTGACGTTCCGTCCGTCCGGCGAATCGGATTGGATCTCGACGAGCGGCCGCGAACTGGTCTTCGAGGCGACCGGCGACACGTTCGGGACGGTTCGGCTCCGGCTCCTCAACCGCGGGGGAACCAACGGCGCTTTATTTGAAAATCTCGGCGTCGGCCTGGTTGATTTCTTATTTCGCGCCGGGGGCGTCACCCGCAACATCCGCTTCGAGACGCGAGGCCCCGCCTACGGCCTGGGTGTAGTCAACCCTTTCTTGCTTGGCCCCGCGGGCAATTTTCACACGGCATTCGGCGACGACAAGTCGGTTTTCACGCGACCACTGCACACTCAGGCGGGCCGCGCGGTCGCCCGATCCGAGGTCTCGGCCACGCCCTTTTCGGCGACCACCGACCACCACCTACTCGCCGTGACCGGACCCGCCGAGCCCCGATCGATCACGCTGCCCTCGGGCGCCGCGGCGGGCCAAATCTTCGCCATCGTCGACGAGGCGGGCAACGCATCAACCAACGCCATCACGATCAACGCCCCGGCCGGAGGCGCGATCAACGGGGCGGCCTCGGCGATGATCGACGCAAATCACGGCGCCCTCACGGTTTATTGCGCGGGATCGAACAAGTATTACATCATCGGAAGGGGCTGACGACGTGCCAATTATCCAAGAGGTTGCGAGTCCGTACAAGGCTGGGCAGATCGATTCGTCGTGGTCCTACTGCTCTAATTTCGTCGTCGATTGGGAGACCGGCGCAATCCGCCTGGTCTACCTAACTTACGCCGATCGGGACTCGGCCTACGCGGACTTCCCGCCGACGCGACGGGTCGAAATCGACATCCGAGGCGACGAGTTCGCGGGCTTGCGGGCGGCCCACGCCGAGTTGTTCGAGGCGGTTCAGGCGGCGGTTGATGCTTATGCGTTGACCCAATCGGATTTCGCGGGCGGCGCCATCGAGGACCAACATGCCCCAGCTTAACTCCCCGGTCCCATTTGGCTCGCCCGTCCCACTCGCCTCGCTATCCAAATCCCCCGATCCAACGTCTTCGGCGATCACGGTCGACCAAATCACCCTACTCCTGATCCCGTTGGCCCAACAGGCGGCGCCGGTGATTGCCCGCGCGTTGGCCGAGGGCGTCGTCGCGTGGATTCAGGCGGCTTCGCCACGGAGCGGGGAGGGCGGGGGAGTGGCCCCGGAGATTACTGATGCCCAAAGTTAATGGCGTGCCCATCCAAGAATTATGCGGCTACATCGGCTCCCAACGACCCGAGTTGGTCCGCGAGGCGTTCTCCCTGTTCGGCGACTCGTTCGCCCAATTCAGGATCGTTGGAGCGGGGGGTGAGGAGAAACCACCGCAGGTGATGCTCTGGCGATATCTCCGGCCCGTCCTCGGCGGCAAGGACTTGCCAAACATCGCCCAAGAGGTCGGCGACTGCGTAAGCTGGGGAATGCGTAACGCCACCGCCTACGTCCAAGCAATCCCCGTGTTGAACCGGATTCGCCAGTCCTTCAAGGATACCTACGCCCCCTATTTTTACGGGATCTCCCGCGTTCAGATTGGCGGCGGTCGCATTTGGGGCGATGGATCGGTGGGCGCGTGGGCGGCTCAGGGAGTCCTTAAGTACGGGGCAATCGCGGCCAATGGGGATGGCGTGCCAGGTTATTCGGGATCAATCGCCCGGTCGTGGGGCAAGAGCGGGCCGCCGGCTAAGTTCGTCGAGGACGGCAAAACTCGGCTCGTGGGAGCCGCCGCCAACGTCACGAGCGTCCAAGACGCGGCCGAGGCGATCCGAAACGGCCATCCCGTGACAGTTGCTTCAAACCAGGGTTTCCGCATGGAGGCGAGCAACTCCGGCTTTCACGAGGCGAGCGGCTCTTGGGCGCACCAGATGTGTCTGGTCGGCGTGGACCTCGGGGGCGATGGCGTCGAGCCGCACTTCTGCCTATTGAATAGTTGGGGCGACGTGCATGGGCGCGTCAAGGATTGGCGAACTGGAGAAACCTGGCCCGTGGGGACGCTGAGGGTTCGCTTCGAGGTTGTCGACCGGATGCTCAAGCAACGTGATTCGTTCGCCGTGTCGGCGTTCGCGGGCTTCCCGGCTCAACCCCTGCCGCCGGTGGCGTTCTCGATGTTCTGAGTCTGACCGCCACCACCAACTCCCCGCTCCAATCAGTTTGGGCTCGGCTCTCCCGCGAAGCGGCGGGGGACCGGGCTTTTTTGCGTCTAAGGACCAACTGGACGCGGAGGGTCGTGTCGGTTATCGTGTCGGCTATTCCCAATTTTCAATGGTTTTTGGGGGTGTTGACGGAACCGACTGGTTGCCATAAAACCATGCCAGCCAAGTGGTTACGACTGGACGCCGAAGGCGGCCAAATGGTTTTCAAGACCGTCCCAATCGACCACTCTGGCACCCCTCCGAGTTTGAGGCTTTCATGCCGAGCCTGTTCGGCTTATTGGCTGACCTCCTCGATGATGTCTTCGGCCACGTAGATGGGGACGTCGACGGTCACGGCCAGGGCGATGGCGTCGCTGGGGCGGGAGTCGACTTCGACGATCTCACCGTCTTGGCGGATTCGGAGCTTCGCGAAATAGGTGTGGTCGCGGAGCTCGCTGATGTAGACGTCTTGAAGCTCTCCCCCAAGCGCTTCGATCGCGTTGGCCAGGAGGTCGTGGGTCAGCGGACGCTGGCTTTGCTGGTTCTTCACCCGGCGGTCGATGCTGGAGGCCTCAAAGATCCCGATGACGATCGGGAACATGCGGTCGCCGTCAACCTCCTTGAGGAAGATGATGTGCTGGTCGCTGTTCTCGTTGATGATGATCCGCATGAGATCCATAAGGACCGGCACGGCAGCTCGCCTTTCCGCTTGCATTGGCGTGGTTTTTCGCCGTCGAGGACCTCGTTCATGGGTTCCGAAAAGGCGGAACCCCCGTCACCCGCCGCCGCGACGGCTTTGGGACGCGAATCCTGTTCGATCATAAGGCCCGCGCCCCGTGTCGTCAACGCGGGGGAGCGCCTTGTTCACGACGATTCTCGCGGGCCCGCGCCCCCACGCGCGAGCCGGCCCCGATCGGCGACCCCGAGGCGCTGGCGTGGCGTGGTCGACAAGGGAGGATTGCGTCAACGGGACATTCTGACTTGCAAATCGATGGTTGGTCTGGGCAACATCCTTGATTGAGGCCTTCGCCATTCCCCGATCGCACGGACGAGTTCGGAAGGCCGAAACATGAGCCGACACCGGTTTTTTTTCTCCCAAGGGTTGCCGAGACGTGGAGTCGCGGGCGTGGGGCCTCGCCGGCTCATTTCGTGAACAGCACCGCCTCGTCCCGGACGACGTGGCGGGCGCCGATCGGCTTGAGAAGGTCTTCGATAGCCTTGCCCAACGGGCCGTCCTTCACCGTGCCGGAGACTCGGGCGTGGGGGTCGAGCCGGCCAGCCTTGAGGGCGACGGGGTCCAGGACGAAGCTCTCGCCGGTGGCCGCCTCCAGGATCCCGGGGACGTCCTCAAGCTCGGCGTTCTCGATCACGAACGAACCGGGCTTGGAGAGCTTCTCCGCGAGGGCGCGGTTGGTCGCCTGTTGCAGAGGCGACTGCTCGCGAGGGCCCTCGGCCTTGACGACGCGAAGGCCGTCGTCGGTCGGCTTCACGTCCAAACCCAGGGCGTCGAGCGTCAGCCCCAGCCAGCTTCGCAGCGACAACCCGGCGCCGAGCTTCAGCCAGGTCTTCTCGTCGGGCGCCACCCCGGCGGCCTTCAGCGATTCCTCGTCGAGGATGATGGGGATGTCGCCCATCTGGGAGAAGACATTCATCGCCTCGTCCAGCGGCATCGGCCCCGTCCCCAGCGCGACGTAGCGATCGAGGGCCCGGGGGATGCGGCGGGCCATCGGGACCGGCGGCAGCTTTTCCGCCAGCATTCGCGCGTTTGCCGGGCCGACCAGGACGCCCTCGGGGTCGATCAGGAGGCTCGTGGGGAAAGCCTGGATTTGAAGGACGTCGATGGTCGCGCCATGCCCCGCGCCTCGCTCGCCCCCCTCGCCGGAGTCGAGCAGGATCGGGAACGGCAGGTCGCGACCGCGCCAGACGGTTTTCTTGGTCTCCGCCGTCTTCGCGTCCATTTCGTCGAAGTCCTTCACGGAGCCGTCGTGGAAGGCGATGATCTCGAACTTGTCGCGGTCGGCCTCGTGCTCCTCGTAGAAGTCGATCAACTCGCCGAGTTGTCGGACGCAGGGGCCGCACCAATAACCCCAGAAGTCGACGAGCACCCACTTGCCCTTGAAGTCCGCGACCTTGACGTTCTTGTCCACGCCCCGAGCGTCGGCCGGCTTCCAGTCGGGGAACGGCTTCCCCTTTAGCAAGGCCAGGGCCTGCGCGGGCAGGTCGATCGTCCCCAGATCGAGGTCGGGCCGGTCGGACGTAAGCGTCAGGGTCTTCTTTACGCCTCGGACGTCGGTGCCGTAGGCGTCCATGACGTACTCACCCACCGGGGCGACGAATGAGAATTCCATGTCTTGGCCCCCGCGCTGAAGGATCCGCGCCTTGCGGGAGGGCGTGTAGAGGTAGATGTTGGCCCACGGCGGAGCGTGGCCCAACTCCTTGCTGTCGAGCTTGCCTTGGACGCGGACGGCCGGCGCCAGGCGGATCTCCACCGGCTTGTCGAAGGCGTCCCTGGGGACGACGACCAAGGCGGCGCGCTCGCGACCGGCGTCGTAGACGGCCAGGGTGAGGTCGCCGTGGACTTCCTCCTTGAGTGCGAACCGGCCATCGGCGTCGGTCCTGGCGCCGTCGAACGCCTTCAATTCCCCAGTCTCCTCGTCCACGCTCCAGAACGAGGCGACCTCCGCGCCCGAGACCGGCTTGCCTTCGACGTCGACGACGCGGCCCTCGATCCTCGCCAAGGCTTGCGCCCGAGACTCGATCGAGCCCGTCAGCGCCAACGCCAATCCGACCGCCGCCATCGTCCATCGTCGTGCCATGGCCGCCCCCTATAAAAACCATTCCAACCGAGCAATTGAACGTCGAGCAGACCTCAAAAGGCTTAACCTGGGAGCCGACCCGCCACTGACACAGGAAAGACCGCCGTCGCCGCCGAGAGGGGAAACGAGTAGAATAGGCCATCCTCAAGTGAGTTGCTATCGACGGTTGGTCTGGCATTATCTCAGATTGAAGCCTTCGCCATTCCCCGACCGCCCGGACGAATCCGGAAGGCTGAAACATGAGCTGACACCGGGTTTTCCCTTCTCCCCTTCCTCTTAAATTAGAGAGCGAATCATTGCGAGTTGTGCGGAACGTTTTCGCTCTTCGTCCGTCGTGCTACGTAGAGTCCTCTGCGCAAGAGATATGAGAATCTGCTTCTCTTGTTGGAACGCCTGCTCAGAGTAAACGTGGCTGCCGTCACGAAGGACGTTCATGACCGCAAACGTATGTGTTAAAAATTCGATCGGCGTGGCTATGTCACCTAGGTTCTTCCAGCTTGTCGTACGGCCTAACTCTCTTTGCCGCCGCGCTTCCTCATCGTCGCAATTCCCCTTGCACACAGGATAGACCTCCCTGTAATGCGTTGAACCAGACGACTCGTGCTCGGCGGAATGAACAACGAGGCCGCAGTGACGATTTACAAAAAGCTCCATCAACAAATCTTTGCCGCAGGCTTTGCATTCGAGCGGGTTGTAGTCGCCGAAAATTAAATGTAGCGGCTTGATCGACCGATAGTGAGGTGGACCCCATTGTCCAGACCACTCGGCCCGGAATTTAAGTTATGCTTCGGCCCCGCCCATCCCCTCCAGGGCCGACCGGTTCGGCGTCTCGGTAGACCTCGGCCGGCGTGCGGTAAGCCAGG
>Ga0180220_1000626_pt1 | contig 35013 bp, 32 predicted proteins | sample eDN5th37CBELigBY_FD_151335 | JGI IMG/M metagenome (GOLD analysis project Ga0180220, IMG submission 151335) | Enriched backyard soil microbial communities from Emeryville, California, USA - eDNA 5th pass 37_C BE-Lig BY (version 2) (version 2) | ecosystem: Environmental > Terrestrial > Soil >... | reverse complement strand
GCAGGTCACCGACCCCAACGGCAACGGGTGGGCCCAGAAGTTCGAGGGGGGCTTCATCCACTCCTCCGCCCACGGCACCTTCGCCTCGTCGAACACAATCATGACCGCATACAGCGCGGCCGGATGGTTGCGCGGCTCGCTGGGTTGGCCGACCTCGCCCGAGACGTGTTCGAACGGCGTGTGCGAGCAGCAGTTCCAGGGCGGCACGCTGCGCACGGGCTGACGCCGCGAAGAGCGCCGTGGGAACTCGGATAGCATCGAACGCATGAGAGTTCTGCTCACGGGGGCGGACGGCTTCATCGGATCGCACCTCGCGGAACAGCTCGTTCGCGACGGCCACGATGTCCGCGCCATCGTCCTGTACAACTCGTTCGACTCGCGCGGCTGGCTGGATTCCGCGCCGTCCGAGATAACGTCCGAGATCGAGTTCCTGCCCGGCGACATCCGCGACCCCGCCCTTATGCACACGGCCGTCCGCGATCGCGACGCGGTGCTCCACCTCGCCGCGCTCATCGCGATCCCGTATTCGTACGTGGCACCCGACCTCTACGTGCAGACCAACATCCAGGGCACAGTGAACCTCCTCAACGCGGCGCGCGCGGCCGAGGTCTCCAAGTTCATCCACACCTCCACGAGCGAGGTCTACGGCACGGCACGGTATGTGCCGATGGACGAAGGACACCCCCTGCAGGGCCAGTCGCCTTACTCCGCGTCGAAGATCGCAGCGGACCAGATGGTGAACGCGTTCCATGCGTCGTTCGGCATGCCGACGACGATCGTGCGCCCGTTCAACACGTTCGGACCGCGACAGTCCTCCCGCGCGGTCATCCCGACGATCATCAGCCAGCTCGCAGCGGGCAAGCGGCAGGTGTCGCTCGGCGCCGTGACACCGACGCGTGACTTCACGTACGTGCCCGATACAGTGAGCGGCTTCCTCGCGGCCCTGAACTCGGATGCCGGGATCGGCGAGGTCATCAACCTCGGCGTGGGGTACGAGGTGTCCATCGGCGACACGTTCCGGCTCATCGCCGAGGCCATGGGCGTCGACGCCGAGGTCGTCCAGCAGACGGATCGACTGCGGCCCGCGAAGTCGGAGGTCGAGCGCCTCTTCTCCGACAACAGCAAGGCGAAGCGGCTCCTCGGCTGGCAGCCCGCGTACGACGGCATCGACGGCTTCCGTCGCGGCCTCGCCGAGACGGCGGAGTGGTTCACCGATCCCGCCAACCTCGCCCGCTACCGCACGGACGTCTACACGGTCTAGCGATGTCAGCACCCTCCCCCGCCGAATTCGTCCGGCTCGTCCGCGACGTCATCGGCGACGCACCGCAGGTCGGCCTCCACGTTCCCGACATAGGCGACGAGGAGAAGCGGGTGGTGGCGGACTGCCTCGACTCAACGTTCGTGTCGAGCGTCGGCGCCTACGTCACGCGGTTCGAAGAGGAGATCGCCGCGTACACCGGCGCCGCAGCCGCCGTCGCGGTGTCGAACGGCACGGTCGCACTCCAGGTCGCACTCCAGCTCGCGGGCGTCGGGGCCGGCGACGAGGTGCTCGTGCCGACGCTCTCGTTCATCGCCACCGCAAACGCGGTGCACCACGTGGGCGCGCATCCCGTGTTCCTCGACAGCGAGCACGACACGCTCGGGCTGTCTCCTGACGCCCTGCGCGGCTTCCTCGCGAAGACACACCGCTCAGAGGGGACAATACGCAATCCAGTCACCGGCCGTCGCGTCGCCGCGGTCGTCCCGATGCACACCCTCGGACACCCGGTGCGGATCGCCGACATCGTCCGCATCGCCGACGAATGGGGTCTGCCGGTAGTGGAAGACGCCGCGGAGTCCCTGGGCAGCTTCGTCGACGGCCGTCACACCGGCACGTTCGGGCGGCTCGGCATCCTCAGCTTCAACGGCAACAAGATCCTCACGACCGGCGGCGGCGGCATGATCCTCACCGGCGACGCCGACCTCGCCCGACGGGCACGTCACCTCACGACGACGGCCAAGCTCCCGCACCGCTGGGAGTTCGCGCACGATGAGGCCGGATACAACTACCGGATGCCGAACATCAACGCCGCGCTCGGTGTCGCCCAGTTCGGGCGGCTCCCCCGCTTCCTCGACGAGAAGCGCCTGCTCGCGGAACGCTACCGCGAGGCGTTCGACGGCGTCGAGGGTGTGCGATTCCTCGCCGAGCCCGCGGGCACACGCAGCAACCATTGGCTCTGCGCCGTCGAAGTCGACGGCGGCCGCGACTCCCGCGACGCGTATCTCGCCGCGACGAACGACGACGGCATCCAGACGCGCCCCTTCTGGGGTCTCCTGCACGAGCAGCTCCCATATCGCGCCGAGCACGCCGAGCCGACGCCGGTCGCCCAGTCCCTGTACGACAGCGTCGTATGCCTGCCGAGCACACCCGCCCTGGTCCGCCGATGAGCCGCCGCATCGCCGTCTTCACCGGCACCCGAGCGGACTACGGTCTGCTCCGCGGTCTCATCCGCGAGCTCGCTGATGCCCCCGACGTCGAGTTGCAGCTCATCGTCTCGGGCTCCCACCTCTCGGACGCGCACGGGCGCACGGTGCAGGAGATCGAGCGCGACGGCGTGCCGATCGCCGCATCCGTCCCCATCTGGCGCGACGACGACTCCGCTCCCGCCGCCACGCGCGACGTCGGCGACGCGGTCGGCCGCTACGGTGCGACGCTCGACACTCTGAGCCCGGACGCGCTCGTGGTGCTCGGGGATCGCCTCGAAGCACTCGCGGTGGCGCTGGCGGCGACGATCCTCGGCATCCCGGTGGCGCACGTCCACGGCGGGGAGGTCACCGAGGGAGCCTTGGACGAGTCCCTGCGACACGCCATCACGAAGCTCTCGTACCTGCACTTCACCTCGACCGCGTCACATCGCGATCGCGTCGTGCAGCTCGGCGAAGAGCCGGATCGCGTCTTCTTCGTGGGCGCGCCCATCGTCGATGCCGTGGCCTCGCTCGACATTCTCTCGCGCGATGAGCTGCGCGACCGCTTCGGCATCCGGCTGGCCCGTCCCACGATCCTGGTCACGTTCCACCCCGCATCGGCCGACGTGCTGCCGCCGCTCGAACTGCTCGAGGAACTCCTCGGGGCCCTCGAGGCCGTCACGACCCACGACGTCATCGTCACCGGATCGAATACCGACATCGGTTCGAACGCGGTGCGGGAGCGCATCGCGCGGTTCGTCGCGGAGCATCCGGATCGCGTCGACTTCGTCGAGTCGTTCGGTCAGCTGGGGTACCTGAGCGCGATGTCGGCGAGTGCGGTCGTCGTCGGTAACTCGTCGAGCACGGTGCTCGAGGCGCCGGTGATCGGCGTTCCGTCGGTGCTGGTCGGCGACCGCCAGCGCGGGCGTCCGCTCGCGGCGTCCGTGGCGACCCCCGCGCCGGGTCGCGAGGCGATCGCAACCGCGATCCGCGAGGCGCGCCGGGTCGACGGCGGCGCGACCGAGCTGTTCGGCACACCGGGGTTCGCGAAACGCACGGCCGAGATCCTGCGCACGCACGACCTCCCCCGCTACCCTCGCAAGCCCTTCCACGACGTGCCGTTGAGGAGTTCCGACTGATGCCCACACCGTTCGTCATCGCCGAAGCCGGCGTGAACCACAACGGGTCGCTCGACCGTGCGCTCGAGCTCGTCGACATCGCCGTCGAGGCGGGCGCCGATGCGGTCAAGTTCCAGACGTTCTCGGCGAGCGACCTCGCCGATGCGCAGGCGGATCTGGCCGAGTACCAGCGCACGTCGAGCGACGATTCTCGGACCCAGCTCGACCTGCTCCGCTCGCTCGAGCTGACCCACGAGGAGTTCGCCGCCATCCGCGCGCACTGCAACGAGCGCGGCATCCCCTTCCTTTCGACCGGGTTCGACGTGCCCGAGCTGAGGTTCCTCGTTGACGAGCTCGAGATCCCCATCGTGAAGATCGCGTCGGGCGACCTCACGTTCGCGCCGCTGCTCGTCGCGGCCGGCGAAACCGGGCTTCCCACGATCCTCTCCACCGGCATGGCCGACCTCGACGAGATCGGCCGCGCGCTCCGATTCCTCGCGTTCGGCTACGCGCGCTTCGACGGCGTGATCGACGCCGCGGCGCGGCCCACTGCCGAGGCGCTGGAGTCCGCCTGGCACGCGCGTAACGACCACCGGGAGTTCGCCCAGGCCGTGACGGTCCTGCACTGCACGACCCAGTACCCCGCCTCCCCCGAGAGCCTGAACCTCCGTGCCATGCGGACGATCGCCGAGGAGTTCGGCACACGCGTCGGGTACTCCGACCATTCGCTGGGTTCCACGGCATCCGTCATCGCGACGACCCTCGGCGCAGCGGTGATCGAGAAGCACTTCACGACGGACCGCTCCCTGCCGGGCCCCGACCACTCCGCATCGCTCGACCCCGACGGTCTCCGCGCCTTCGTCCGCGACCTGCGCGACGTCGAGGTCATGCTCGGAAGCCCGGTCAAAGAGTGCCAGCCGGTCGAGGCAGGCAACCGCGACGTCGTGCGGCGCAGCATCTTCGCCGCACGCGACATCGCGGAGGGCGCCACGATCACAGAGGCCGACCTCGTGTGCCGCCGCCCCGCACAGGGGCGTACGGCGTTCGACTTCTGGGAGGTCGTCGGCACGACCGCGACCCGTCCCCACCGAGCAGGCGAGCATGTCGGCTGACGCCTTCGTCGTGCTGATCGGCGCGGGCGGTCACGCGCGCGTTCTGCGAGAGGCCCTGCTTCTCACGGAGACCGAGGTGAAGGGTTTCGTCGCCCCCGAGGATCAGGCCGAGCGGATGCCGGGACTGGCATGGCTCGGAGAGGACGACGTACTGACCCGTCCCGACGCGGTCCTCACCACCGTCAACGCGGTCGGCTCGGTCGGCGACCTCCGCGCTCGCGCCCGCGTCCACGACGCCGTGACCGCAGCGGGCCTCGAACGGCGCACCGTCATCCATCCGGCGGCGATCGTGTCGCCCTCTGCACGCGTGCACGCCGGCGCGCAGATCCTCGCGTCGGCGGTCGTCGGCACGGGGGCCTGCATCGGCGCGGACGCAATCGTCAACACGGCGGCAGTCGTGGAGCACGACGCGACGATCGGCGCGGTCGCGCACATCGCGTCGGGCGCGGTCCTCGCAGGCGGAGTGACCGTCGGCGAGCGGACGCACATCGGGCTGGGAGCGCGGGTGATCCAGGGCGTCCGGATAGGCTCGGACTGCGTCGTGGGTGCCGGCGCCGTCGTGCTGCGAGACGTCGCAGACGGAACCAAGGTCGCGGGCGTTCCCGCGCGCACCCTGTGACCGGGCCGATCGGGAGGAAGAGCTTCGTGGACTTCGCCGCGCTGACCATCACGAGCGACGTGACGCTGCGTGAGGCCATGGAGCGCATCGACCGGGGCGGCGCGCAGATCGTGTTCGTCGTGTCACCCGAGGGGCGACTCGAGGGTGCGGTCAGCGACGGCGACATCCGCCGCGGTCTTCTCAAGGGTGTGCAGCTCGCGGATTCCGTCACGAAGGTCATGAACCGCTCACCGCGGTCGGTCTCCCCGGATGCCGATCAGGAGGCGGTCGACACCCTGCGTCGCGCGCACGGCATCCGCACGGTCCCCGTCGTGAACGACGTCGGAGTGCTCGTGGACGTCGTCACAGGCGACGCGCGCATCTCGACGCCCCTCGCGACCCCCGCCGTGCTGATGGCCGGTGGTCGCGGGCAGCGTCTCTACCCCATCACGAAGGACATCCCGAAGCCGCTCGTGCCCGTCGGCGGGGTGCCGATGATCGACATCATCCTGCAGCGCCTCCACCGCCAGGGATTCCGCCGTGTCCATGTCTCGATCAACCATCTCGGGCACCTGATCGAGGAGCATCTCGGCGACGGGTCGTCGCACGGCCTCGAGATCACCTATCTGCGGGAGAGCGCCCCGCTCGGCACGGCCGGCGCCCTCGCCCAGCTGCGTGGGCGCATGGACGGGCCGTTCGTCGTGATGAACTCCGACCTGCTCACGGACATCGACCTGCGCGGAATGCTGGCGTTCCATCGTCGCACGGCCGACGCTGCGACCATCGGCGTGCGGGACTACAGCTTCGAGATCCCGTACGGCGTCGTCCGCCGCGAGGGCGACCTCGTGACCGCGCTCGCCGAGAAGCCGACGCACCGCGAGTTCGTTAGCGCGGGCATCTACGTGCTCGAGCCGATCGCCCTCGAACTGCTCGAAGAGGACGAGTACTGCGACATGCCGGATCTGCTCGCCCAGCTCATCGACGCCGGCCGCAGTGTCGGCGCCTATCGGATCGACGGCGAGTGGATCGACGTCGGGCGCCCCGAGGACCTGGAACGCGCCCGCTCGAGCGTGGAGGAGCGGCCATGAGGATCTGCTCGGTGACCGTGCGCGCCGGTTCGAAGGGCGTCCCGGGCAAGAACCTGCGGGAGGTCGCGGGCATCCCGCTGTTCGGGCACTCCGTCCGCCAAGCGGCGGCGAGCGGGCTGTTCGACGAGATCGTCGTCTCGAGCGACTCAGAGCGGATCCTCGAGCTCGCCCCGGATTTCGGCGCGACGGGCGTCGTCGTCCGGCCACCCGAGATGGCGACGGATGCCGCGGGCAAGGTGCCGGCGATCGCGCACGCTGTGACGACGACGGAGGAGCGCATCGGAGCACGGTTCGACGTATGCGTCGACCTCGATGCCACGAGCCCCCTGCGCACCGTCGACGACATCCGTCGCGCCGTCGAGATGTTCGAGAACTCCGACGCGGAGTCACTCATCACGGGGGCCGAGGCGCGCCGCAACCCGTACTTCAACCTCGTCGAGGAGCGCCCTGACGGCACGGTGGCCGTGTCGAAGAAGCCCGCGGCGGACGTGCTGAGGCGCCAGGACGCTCCTCGGGCGTTCGACATGAACGGCTCGATCTACGTGTGGCGGCGGGACTCGCTCGTGAACGAGCAGGTCGTGTTCTTCCCGTCCACGATCCTCTACGAGATGCCGCCCGAGCGATCGATCGACGTCGATTCCGAGTTCGACTTCCGCATCGTGACGTGGCTCATGGAGCAACGCACCGATCTCGCGTGAGGCGCGCCATCGCGCGCGCCACGGCGCTCAGCCGCAGACCGGATGCGGCGGATCCGTCGTCGCGCTCACCGCGACAGAGCGCGCGGGCGACGACGGCGTGGCGAACGTGAACACGATCGACCCGGATGCCGTGGGAGCGATGAGGTAGGTTGAGCCGTCGACGGGTGAGGTTCCCTCAGCGGCATCCGGGTACGCAGTCAGCACCTGGGAGCGCGTCGAGCCCACCCCGAGCCCGCGGTCGCCGCGAGGTCCGACGCTCTGCTCGGTTCCGGGTGCACCGCTCCAGACGACACCGACCTCCACGACCGGACCGGATGCCGAGCGGAACTCGCGCGCGAAGTAGAGCGAGTACGACTTGTCCTGCGTGTTGGTGAAGGCGCTCCAGTCGCACTCGACCCCCTGCTCCCACCCGCCCGCGGGCAGGGTCTGGAGGGCGGCGGTGAAGTCCATCCCGAGCCTCACGGGTCCGATGCCATCCGCTGTGATCGTCCAGGCCTCGACCTCGCTGTCGTCGACGAAGCCCCCACTCGGCGTCGGCTCGGGCGACGAGCTCGGCTCCTCAGAGGTTGTCGGCGTCGGCTCGGCCCCGACCGAGGCGGAGGCGCTCGACGAAGGCTCGGGTGTCGCGGACGGCTCCGGTGCACACGCCGCGAGCAGCGCGGCGAGCGTCACGGCGCACACGAGCCCGACGGCACGGGACGCGGCTGCGGTGACTGTGTGCGGCGCGGGGCGGCGGCGAGGGCGAGGGTCCACGGCGTCCTCTCATCAGTGGGCAGGAAGGCTCAGTCTACGGTCGTCCACGCGCCGTTCCGCGGTGCGCGCGCGGGTCGCTCCGCATCCGCGCGGGTAGCCTGGACGGCGGACCGACAGGAGACCCGAATGCCGCATCCGACGCCTCGACTCAGCCCGATCCCGAGGGCAGGAGGCGGCGCATGAGCGGCATCCGATCGGTGCGGGCGCTCATGGAGTTCGAGGACGCGGAGGCAGACCTCCTGCTCGAACCCGTCCCGGGGAGCGAGTCGCTCCTGTGGCCCCTGGGACGATGGCCGGTCCTGAGCGCGCTCACGTCGGGCGAGGTCGGCACGACGGCCGCCGTGCGCGAGCGACAGCCGTTGCGCAATCGCGTGCTCAAGGCGGTCCGGCGCGCCCTTCCGAACCCGCGCCTCGCCCGCCGAGCGCCACGTGCGGACCACCTCTTCCTCGTGAGCGGCTGGACGCGCACGCCCGTCGCCGACGGCTACGAGAACTGGCTCGTCGACGACTTCGCGCGTGCGCTCGGCGAAGACGCGGTGGTGGTGCAGGACGCCTACGTCGACCTGTTGAGCCGCGGCCACGAGCGCCCGACGCTCCCCCGCACGTACACCTACGCACGGGAGGGCGAGCGCGTCGTGCGCGCGACGAAGCCGCTGCGCGAGCACGAGCGTGCGCGCGTCGAGGAGGTCGTCCGAGAGTGGTTCGCGCGCATCGACGTCGAGACCACGACGGCCGCGCGCGACCGCGCGGTCACCGACATCGTCGGGCGGGCGGCCGCCGTGCCCGCCGCCGAGCTGTCGTTCGCGCGCCTCCTGGATCGCGTGCGGCCCCATCGCCTCTACTTGCAGACCGCCGCCTACGGCGAGCGATCGCCTCTCGTGCGCATGGCGCACGCGAGCGGCATCGAGGTGTGGGAGCCGCAGCACGGCTTCCTCGGACCCGACCACGGCGCGTACAACATGGGACGGGCGATGTCGTCCCCCGCGCTACGCGACCACGTCCCCGACACGCTCCTCACGTTCGGCGAGTTCTGGCAGGAGGGCCTGAGCTTCCCGGGTCGCGTGATCCCGGTCGGAAAGCCCTCGCTGGATCGGTTGAGCCGCACGGCTCCCGGGTACGAGGACCGGCCCAAGCGTGTGCTCTTCGTGTCGAACCGCTATCGCCACGACCGCCTCGAGGACGTCGTGCTCGCACTGCGTGCGGCCCTGCCGGACTGGACGATCGCGATCCGGCCGCATCCGACCGAGCGCTCCACCATCCGCGCGAATGTGCCACGGATCGCCGATCTTCCGTGTGTCGAGTTCGATGACACGGCGGATGCGTCGGCCGCGCTGTCCCGCGCGCGGCTCGTCGTCGGGTTCTTCAGCACCATGCTCTACGAGGCACTCGCGTACGGCTGCCACGTCGCGGTCGTCGAGACGCACGCGTCCAAAGCCTACGCGAGCGAGCGCGTCTTCCCGCTGCGCATCAGCGACGAGACGGATGTCTCGGCCGTCGTCGCCGCGACGGCCGGGCCGCCTGCCGCCGCGGAGCGCGAGGCCGCCTCACGCGTGTGGCGGCGCGACCCCGTGCGTGCTTTCCTCGACGCGGCGCGTCTCTGACGTCAGGCGCGCACCTGCAGCTCGGAGATCACGCGCGCGGCTGCGTGGCCGTCGCCGTAGGGCGCGGCATCCGTCTCGTCCGGTCGCGGCCGCGCCGTCGCCGCGGCGATCTCGCCAGCCGTGTTCGCCAGGACGTTCCAGCCGAGCTCGACGGTCTCAACCCACTCGGTCTCCTCGCGCACCGTCGTGCACGGGACACGCAGCAGGAAGGCCTCCTTCTGCAGACCGCCCGAGTCGGTCACGACGCCGGCGGAGCCGAGCATGGCAGCGATCAGGTCGGGGTACGCGAGCGGGGCGTGCGCGATGAGCGAACCCTGCGTGAGCTCGATGCCGTGTGCCGAAGCCTTCGCGATCACGCGCGGGTGCGCGAGGAGCACCACGGGCTTGTCGAGCCCGCCGAGGCCGGTCGCGATCGCCGCGAGGCGCTCCGGGTCATCCGTGTTCTCTGCACGATGGATCGTTGAGACGTAGTGCTCCCCCGGCGTGAGGCCCAACTCCGCCACGAGCGGGGAAGGCTTTCCTGCGACCTGGTCGCGCACCTGGAAGAGCACATCGGTCATGACGTCGCCCACGAGCACCGTACGCTCCACCAGGCCCTCGTCCGCGAGGTGGTCCACGGCGACCTGAGTCGGCGCGAGGAGGAGGTCGGCGGCGTGATCCGTGAGCACGCGGTTGATCTCCTCCGGCATGCGCCGGTTGAAGCTGCGAAGCCCCGCCTCGAGGTGGGCGACGGGCACGTGCAGCTTCACAGCGCTGAGCGCCGCGGCGAGGGTCGAGTTCGTGTCGCCGTACACGAGCACCCAATCCGGGCGCTGCGCATCGACCACGGCGTCGAGGGCGGAGAGCATCGCGCCGGTCTGCACGCCGTGCGAGCCGCTGCCGACGCCCAAGTGCACGTCGGGCTCGGCGATGCCCAGGTCGTCGAAGAAGACGTCGGAGAGCATCGGGTCGTAGTGCTGCCCGGTGTGGACGATCACATGATCGACGCCGGCGGCACGGGCCGCGTGGTCGATCGGGGCGAGCTTGACGAACTGGGGGCGCGCGCCCACGACACTGAGAAGCTTCACCGAACGATCCTACGACGCCGGATCACGCGAGCCCGGCCCCGCGATTGCGGCGGGCTGCCAGGACGGACGCCGCGAGGAACCGGACCGGGGCGTCGCGGCGCAGTGCGCCCCACCACGGCCGCGGCACGAGCGCCGGAGCCTGGAGGTACGACCGACGTCGCTCGAACAGCGCGCGCACCGCCGCGACATCGTGCGACGGAGTGCGAAGCGCGTCGATGAGCCGCGCGTCGAGCCGCGACAGCACCCGCAGCGTGCGCGGCTCGTGCGCGAGCAGGGCGTCCAGCGCCGCGCGGATCGCTTCGAGACTCTCCGGATGCTCCGCACGCCGCGCGCCCGCGCCGAGAACCTGCACGCGCACGAGCTTCGCCACGATCGAGATGCGCGCCGCCGGGCCGAGACCGTCCCAGAACGGCTCACGGAGCAGCGGTTCGACGAATCCGAGTTCTTCCGCCATCGGCCTCGGCTCGCCCGTGACGCGATCCGCCGCGCCTTCGCCCACGAGGTAGGCGGCGTCGCGGTCGGAGCGCGCGATGCGCCGAGCTCCGAACCACAGGCGCAGGCTCGGTGCGATGTCCTCGCCCGTCGCGAGGCCCGCCTGCGGCATGGCGGCCTCCGCGAGCGGGCTCGCCAACAGGCCCATCGTGCTCGTCCGGTACGCGAGGCGGTCGCGCACGGGGTCGAGAACGCGCCGCAACGGCCGCTGGGGCGGGGTGGGGAACGCCGTCCTCGACGTCTCGAGCACCATGGGCGGGATCACCGCCTCCGCGCCGGTACGCCGTGCGGTCTCGAGCCATGAGTCCACCGCGTGAGGCGCGAGGAAGTCGTCCGAGTCGATCTTCGCGAACCACGGGGCCCGCACGCTCCCGAGGGCGTGCCGCAGCGGGCCGGCCGGCGACGGGATGCCGTCGGCGTACGGCTCGACACGCACCGCCGGATGCTCCGCGTAGCGTCCGAGCGCCTTCGCGATCGCATCCGGCTCGATGTTGTGCGCGATGACCCGCAGCAGGACGGGGGCGTCCGTCCGATCCACGACGGAGCCCGCGAGTCGCTCGAGCGGCCGCGACGCCGAATGCGCCGGGACGAGGATCTCGACGAGCGCGCTCATCGCGCGGCGTCCCGCAGGCGCGACATCGCAGTAACCCACCCGGCGGCCTGCGTCGCGGAGCAGAGCACGGGGGCGGCGGCATCCGCTGCCTGCTTCAACTCGCCGACCCGCTCGGGCGTCAAGCCGTCGAGGACGGTGGTCAGGGCATCCGCCGTGAAGTCCGACGTCGTGAGGCCGAATCCGTAGCCCGACATCACGGACGTCATCTCGGGCGAGGGCCCGATGATCAGACCCAGTCGCGCCTGCACATACTCGAAGAACTTGTTCGGCAGCGCGTTGGCGTTGTTGTAGTTCGTCGGGGCGAGCAGGTGCAGACCGACGTCGTAGCCGTTGAGCGTCGCGACGAGTCGGTCGAAGGGGACCGGCTCGCGGAACGTCACGCGGTCCTCGCCGGCGGCGAGCGCCCGCAGCTCTTCGAGGTAACCGGGATCGTTCGGGGGCAGGTAGAGATCGAGCGTGACGTCGGTGCGCGTCGCGCGCACGGCCTCGATGAGCAGTTCGAGGCGTCGGTTCCGCAGCGCGGCACCCGCGTGGACGAGCCGGATCGGCGCTTCGACGGGCTGCGGGCTGAGGTCCGCGAGCGGCGGCGCATTCATGACGACGGCGGGGTCGAGGCCGTATTCGCGCCGGTAGCGGTCGGCTATCGCGAACCCGACGGTGCTCGTCGACGCCGCCTGCGACACGAACGTGCGGAGCTGCCATTTCACGAACGGCGCGACGAACAGCCGGAAGCGCAGCATCTCGGAGTTCTGCAGCGGGGCGAACTCGTGGAGATCCGCGTGGAAGCCGTTGATCGGACGCAGCACGACCGCGACGCCGGCGGCGTCGACGTCGTTCGCGAGCACCGCGTCGAACTCCTCGATCGGCAGGTGCTCGATCGCCCACGCGATCGCCGCGTTCCCGCGGTACGCCCTGCGGTACTGGCGAGCGATCACGAGCGCACGCGGGTAGCGCCAGACGGGGCACTCGTCGGGGACGGAGAAATGACGGATGCTCCCGGCCGGCGTCGGCCCGTAGCCGCAAGTCGACACCTCCCAGTCCTCGTGGAACAGCTCGATCTGCCGCGTCACGCGGGGGTCGGACTCGAGTCGTGAGAACGAGAGGATCAGGAGCTTCTTCATGCCGCCCTACGCTCCACGGCGAGCCGGTAGACGGCATCGTAGGCATCCTGTCGCGCCGCGTCGCTGAACCGCTCCTCGGCGCGGCGTGCGATCGCGTCGCCGTCGGCCGCGAGCGCGAGCGCCGACTCGACCGCGTCGGCGTACGCGGGCGGTGTGTCGGAGTCGACGAGAACGCCATCGGCGGGCCCGATGAACTCGCGGTGCCCGCCCTCGCCTCCGGCGACGACGGGAAGACCGTGGCGCAGCGCCTCCGCGATCGCGACGCCGAACGTCTCGCTCCGGGTGGCCGTGAAGAACACGTCGGCGTCGGCGAGATACGCGGAGACCTCGTCGGGCGCGATCGTCCCCGCCAGACGCACAGCGCCATCGAGGCCCCGTGCCCGCACGTCCTGTTCGACCGCGGCACGAAGCGGGCCATCGCCCACGAGCACGAGGCTCGCGTCGCGGCCGCGACGGCGCAGCTCATCGACGACGGCGACGGCCATCAGAGGCCGTTTGCGCTCGATCAGACCGCCCACGCTCACCAGGCGCACCCTCTCGGCCTCCCCCGCGTGCCTCCGACTCGTCGGAGCGGGGACGGCGTTCGGGATGACCTCGATCGGCCCGCGCCGATACCGCGCGATGAGCCGTGCGAGAGCATCGCTCACGGCGACGACGACCTCGGGTCGGCCGAGCCGACGCACGAGCACGCCGCCCACGAGACGCGCCGCGAGCGGCGCGGTCTCGGGTGCGAGCAGCGCGGACCAGTGCTCCGTGTGCACCCAGGGCAGGCCGACGCCGCGAGACAGCGGCAGAAGCGACGAGATCGACATGCTGTGCACAAGCTCCACCCCCACGGCCGCCTCGCGCACCGCTCGGCGCGCACGCCGCACCGCGATCGGCGAGGAGCGGCGCATCGTCACACGCGTGACGGGCACGCCGTCGTCGTCCTCGACACCCGTCTCGATTCCAGGTTGCGCGAGGTGCAGCACCCGCACATCGTGGCGCTCGCGCAACATCCGCACGTCCCGCTGGATGAAGGCGCCGGACTCGGGGGCGCTCGGGCTGGGGTACCAGGTCGTCACCACGAGCACACGCACTGTTCCACGCTATCGCAGGCCGGAAACGGCGCTTTCGTAGAGCTCCCGCAGCCGCCCCGCCTGGGTGCGCGCGTCGCGCTCGGACTCGACGAACGAACGGGCGTCGCGCGCGGCCGACGCGTATCGTTCGGCGTCGAGCCGCAGCCAGTCCTCGAGCGCCGCGGCGAGTGCGCGAGGATCGCGCTCCGGCACCAGCGTGCCCGTCACGCCGTCCCGCACCATCTCGGGGAGTCCTCCCGTACGCGTCGCGACGACCGGCGTCCCCGACGACTGGGCCTCGAGGGCTACGAGTCCCGCCGACTCCTCACGGCCCTCATGTCGGCGCGAGGCGACGAGGAGGACGCGGGCGGCGCGGTAGTGCTCGAGCAGCAGCGCACGTGGCAGCAGGCCGAGCGGCGTGATGTGCGGATGCTCAGCGGCGCGCTGATCCACCAGGGGGCGGAGTGGCCCGTCTCCGATCAGCACGAGGCGGTGCGCAAGCCGCGACGCCAACGCGATCGAGGCGTCGAGAACATCGCGGACGCCTTTGTGCTCGACGAGACCGCCGACGAACAGCACGACCGGCTCGGCATCGGCGGATGCGCCGGGCGAGGCATCCGGGGTGAATATCGACGTGTCGACCCCCTGATAGTGCACCTCGACGCGGTCCGCCGGCACTCCCCGGGCGACGGCCTCCCCTGCGAGCCATTCGCTCACCGTGAGGAAGCGTGCGGTGTTCGCGAGCGTCGCGGTGAGGTTCTTACGTGTGATCCGCCCCCACACGCCCTTCGCGGGCCGGTCGAGCGCGAACACGTCGTACCCGTGGAGCGTCGTGAGCATCGGCACGCGATCGTGGCGTGCGACATCGGCCGCGGGAAGACTCCAGGTGGCGAAGTGCTGATGCACGGCGTCGGGGCGGAAGGCGCGGATGCTGCGCCGCACCGCCGCGCGCATGAGCTGGACGCGCACCGTGTCGAGCCTCGACCCCGGGCGAAGCGACATCGCGCTGCGAACGGGGAACGGCAAGGCCTCGTCGAGGGACACCGACGGGGCGAACAGCGAGAAGTCGATCTCGTCCGCGAGGAAGCGCGCATGCTCGACCACGAAGTACGTCGGTGGGATTGAGAGGGGACCCGTTGTCAGCGCGACACGCACCTCAGCTCCCGTCGCCGTGCGCGATCCGGTCGACCGCGTCGCGCCAGATGGCGACCTGCGCGTCGGCTCCGAGCTCGCGCGCGTGCGCGTGCGCGGAGGCCTTGAACGCCGTCACCTTCTCGGGAGTGAGGGCGTCGATCGTGCGGGTGAGGTCGGCCGCCGCGAACCCGTCGGTCACAACGCCGAGGTCGTACTCACGCACGTACTCGCTCATCTCGGGTGACGGCCCGATCAGCACCGCGAGGCGCGCCTGCACATAATCGAACAGCTTGTTCGGCAGCGCCCACATGTTGTTGAAGTTCGTGGGCGGCAGAAGGTGGACGCCGACGTCGTAGGCGTTGAGGGTGCGGATCAACTCCCTGTACGGAACCGGATCGAGCACCCGCACGCGAGTGCTCGCGGCGGTCTGCTGCTTGAGCTCCTCGAGATAATCGGGGTGGTTGGGCGTCAGGTACAGGTCCAGGCGGACGTCGCTCGCGGCGGCCTCGACGGCGCTCACCATCTCGTCGAGATGGCGGTTGCGCAGGCACGCGCCGCTGTGAACGAGGCGCAGCGGCCGGGAGACCGGTGCGGGCGACAGCTCGGCGTACGGCGCGGCGTTGGTGACGAGGACCGGGAGGAACCCGAACTGCCGTTCGTACTCGCGCGCGAGGCCGCGGCTGACCGTGGACCAGCTCTGCGCGCGCGAGACGTAGGTGCGGCACACCCACTCGTGATACGGACGGATGCGTTTCGCCCACAGTGCGTGCTCTTCGTTCAGCCGCGGTGTGTACTCATGCAGGTCGGCATGGACGCCCTTCGAAGGACGGAGCCAGCGCGCGACCCCGACGGCCTCGGTCTCGTTCGCGAGGATGACGTCGTACGTTCCGCGCGGCACGTGCGCGCGCACCCAGCGGATCGCCGACAGGCGCCAGTACGCGATCCGGTACTGCCGCAGCGTGATGAGCCGGCCGTCGAGGTCCTGGTAGTCGGCGGAGCGGGGCATCTCGATGTGCTCGTCGACACCGGGCGGCCGGCCGCCGTACCCGCACGTGGTCACATGGTACGCATCGCGGAATCCCGCGATCTGCTTGAGCACCCGTGCATCCGACTCGATGGGCGAGAACGACAGGATCAGGAGCCGGGGCCGCTCACTCATCGCCGCTCTCCCCGACCAGGCCCGCGAGACGCGCCTGGTGCGCGAACTCCGGGTCGGCCGCGACGACATCCTCGAACCGCCCACGGGCACGCACGACGCCATCGCGCATGAACCAGATCTCGTCGAACTCGCGGATCGTCGAGAGGCGGTGCGCGACGGCGATGACCGTCACGTCGTCGCCGAGTTCCCGGATCGACTCGCTCACGGCCGCCTCCGTCTTCGTGTCGAGCGCACTGGTCGCCTCATCGAGGACGAGGACGAGCGGGTCGGCGAACAGCGCGCGGGCCATGCCCAGCCGCTGGCGCTGACCGCCAGACAGCTGCAGTCCGCGATCGCCCACTCGACTGTGGATGCCCCCCTCGCGCGACTCCACGACGTCGAGCAGGTGCGCGCGCGCGAGCGCGTGTCGCACGCGGTCCTCGTCGATGTCGTCGCTCCACGTGAGGGCGACGTTCTGCGCGATCGTCGCGTCGAACAGTGCGACGTCCTGGGGCACGTAGCCCACCCGCTTGCGCCAGGCCCCCATGACGTCGGTGAGGTCCTGGTCTCCGAGCCTGAGGTGACCCTCGGTCGGGGCGATGAGCCCGAGCAGGAGGTCGATGAGGGTGGACTTTCCGGCGCCGGAAGCCCCGACGATGCCGATACGGGACCCGAGCGCGATCGTGCCGTCGACCCCCGACAGGGCCTCCCGCTCGGCTCCGGGGTAGCGGAAGCGCACGCCTTCGAGGACAAGTTTCGTCGGGTGACCCTGGATCGGCTCCTTTCCGACGCGCTCCGCGTTGGCGACGAAGCGCTCGGCAACCGCGATGTCGCGAAGGACGGCCTCGACATGTGGGATGTTCGCCGTCATGGTCGAGATCAGCGACTGGAACCCGGTCAGCGACGGCACGAGCCGGAACGCCGCCACGCCGAAGAGTGCGAGGGCGGCGATCGCCTCGGCCGGGCCCGCGACCGCGAGCGTGCCTCCGCCGACCAGGAGGAATCCGCCGACGATGCCGGCGTCCAGGACGAACCGCGGCACGGATCCCAGGAAGTTGATGTTCGCGCGCGCCCGCGAAGCCCGCGCGCGATCGTTGCGCACGACCGCCGCGACCTCGGCCGCCTTGTCGCGCAGCGTGATCTCCTTGAGCGCCGAGACCATATCCGACATGAGCGAAGCCACGCGGAACGAGTAATCTCGGTTCACGCGCCCCGCCGTCACCGTGCGGCGCGCGAGGACGAAGAACAGCACGAGCGCGATGAGGCCCAGGTAGACCACGGTGATGGTCGCAGTCAGCGGCTGGACCGCGAAGATGACGACCACGACCAGCACCGCCGTCGTGAGCGTCGACGGCAGGGACATGAACGGCAGCAGGAAGCCCGACGTGACGTTGGCGATGCCCACGTCGGCCATGCGCACGAGGTGCGTCGCGTTGCGGCGCAGCCGCTCCACCCACGGCGCGTGGATATACGACTGGAAGAGCCGGTCGCCGATCTCGAGCTCGAACGACGACATCCGCCGCGTGATGAACCACTGCAAGATCAGCGACGCAGTGGATTTCAGGATGATGAGACCCGAGATGATCGCGATGATCCAGACGTAGCCGTCGGAGCCGATCCGCCCGATCACCGGCAGCGTGACATCGACTCCCGCGAGCATCGACGACAGCGAAGCGGCGAGGAGCATGAGCGCGAGCACGTCGAGTGCCGCGAGCGCCGAGCTCGCGATCATCTGGCGGATGATGTAGCGACGCGCCGTCGGCGGGAGGTGCGGCAGCACCTTCCCGAAGGTTGCGAAGATCGACCTCATCCCCGCGCTCCCGTCGCGGTGTGAGCGCTCGGCTCGGTCATCCGTGTCATGGTCACAGCGGTGTCGATTCGTCCGACCTCGCCGATTCGAGCGCCGCCTCGACCACCTCGAGGGTGCGCAGCCCTTGTCGCATCGTGACGATGTCGGTGGGCATGCCCAGCACGGCATCGCGGAACGCCTCGTGCTCGACGCGCAGCGGCTCGCGCTTGACGAACGCGTAGCGCGTCACGTCACCCTCCGAGACGCCGCGGAACGTCGACACGGACTCCCATTCGAGCGGGATCGTGCCGTTCGCATAGAAGGTCAGGTCACCGGTGGACGTATCCGCGACGAACGAGCCCTTCTCGCCGGTGACGACGGTGAGGCGCTCCTTCATGGGACTCAGCCAATTGACGAGGTGGTTCACGATGACGCCGGATGCGAGGCGGCCCGTGATCGCGATCATGTCCTCGTGCTCGCGTCCCGACTTGAACGTCGTCTGCGCGAAGATGCGCTCGTAGTCGCTCTGCGCCACCCACGCGGTCAGGTCGACATCGTGCGACGCGAGGTCCTTCGCGACACCGACGTCGCCGATCCTCGATGGGAAGGGTCCTTGGCGGCGGGTCTGGATCTGGTAGACGGCACCGAGGTCACCCGCCTCGAGGCGGCGGCGAAGCTCCTGTAGAGCGGGGTTGAAGCGCTCGATATGACCCACGGCGCCGACGAGGCCCGCGCGCTCGAACGCCTCGACCATGCGCTGACCCGCTTCGACGGTGTGCGCGATCGGCTTCTCTACGAGCGTGTGCACACCAGCCGCGGCGAGCTTGAGCGCGGCGTCCTCGTGGAAACGCGTGGGCACAGCGACGACGGCGCAGTCGATGCCGGCGGCGATGAGCGCATCGATGTCAGGCAGGATTTCGAGCTCGCCGGCGACACCGTGCGGATCCCCTCCGGGGTCGGCGATCGCGACGAGTTCGACCCCGTCGAGTTCGCGGAGGACGCGGGCGTGGTGGCGGCCCATCATGCCGACGCCGAGCAGGCCGGCGCGCAGCGCGGCGGCCATCAGGCGCCCGCTCCCGCCACCGCGTTCACGGCCGTGACGATCCGCTCGAGGTCCGCCTGACTGAGCGACGGATGCACCGGCAGCGACACGACCTCGCGCGCGGCCTTCTCCGTCTCGGGCAGGTCCAGCCCGGGGGCGAAGGGGGCGAGCGACGGCAGCCGGTGGTTCGGAATCGGGTAATACACACCGCTGCCGACGTTGTGCTCGTCGCGCAGCGCCTTGACGAACCCGTCGCGATCTTCCGGCACGCGGATCGTGTACTGGTGGTAGACGTGCACCGCGCCTTCGACGACCGGCGGAACGACGACTCCGCGCAGGTTCGCGTCGAGGAAGGCCGCGTTCGCCTGACGCGTCGCGGTCCAGGCGTCGACCTTCGTCAGCTGCACGCGTCCGATCGCGGCGTGGATGTCGGTCATGCGCGCGTTGAACCCGATGACCTCGTTCTCGTACTGGCGCTCCATGCCCTGGTTGCGCAGGAGGCGGGCTGCGCGCGCGATCTCGTCGTCCGCTGCCGCGATCATCCCGCCTTCGCCGCTGGTCATGTTCTTCGTCGGGTAGAGCGAGAACATGGCGAACGCGCCGAAGGTGCCGGCCTGGAGCCCGTCGAGCGATGCGCCGTGGGCCTGCGCCGCGTCCTCGTACAGCGCGAGCCCGTGGGCGTCGGCGATCGCCTGCAGTTCGTGCATGCGAGCGGGGTGGCCGTACAGGTGCACCGGCATGATGCCCTTGGTGCGCTCGGTGATCGCGGCCTCGACCGCCGCAGGGTCGAGCGTGAACGTCTCGGGCTCGATGTCGGCGAACACCGGCGTCGCACCTGTCAGCACGACCGAGTTGCCCGTCGCGGCGAAGGTGAACGACGGGACGATGACCTCATCGCCGGCGCCCACGCCGGCCGCGAGCAGGCCGAGGTGGAGGCCCGCCGTGCCGGAGTTGACCGCGACGACGGGACGCCCGTCGACGAAGTGCTCCGAGAACTCGCGCTCGAAGGCCGTGACCTCGGGCCCCTGGGCGATCATTCCGCTGCGTAGCACGCGGTCAACGGCTTCGCGCTCCTCGTCGCCGATGATCGGCTTTGCGGGCGGGATGAACTCGGTCACGCGTTCTCCTTTGCGAGGGTTCCGTCGGTCTCGACGTAGCGGGTGCCGGATGCCGGGCAGATCCAGGTGCCGTCGCCGTTGCTCTGCAGCGGCAGTCCGGCCTCGCCGACCCAGCCGATGCGGCGCGCGGGCACCCCGGCGACGAGCGCGTAGGCCGGGACGTCCTTCACGACGACCGCGCCGGCGGCCACAGTGGACCACTCGCCGATCGTCACTGGCGCGACACACGTCGCGCGCGCGCCGATCGACGCGCCGCGTTCGATCGTGACGCCTACGGGCTCCCAGTCCGACGTGCTCTTGAGCGACCCGTCGGGGTTTATGGCGCGGGGGTAGGTGTCGTTCGTGAGCACGACGGCCGGCCCGATGAAGACGCCATCCGCGAGCCGGGCGGGCTCGTACACCAGCGCATAGTTCTGGACCTTGCAGTTGTCGCCCATGACAACACCGGTGCCGATGTAGGCGCCGCGGCCGACGATGCAGTTGCGACCGAGGTGCGCGGACTCCCGCACCTGCGCCAGATGCCAGATCGACGATCCGTCCCCGATGACGGCGGAGTCGGCGACGTCCGCCGAATCCACGATGCGCACGGCTGAAGAATTGACCACGGTACAGGCTCCTGCACCGGGGCGGGACGGCGGCCAGCGGTGCTCGACGAGTCTACCTGGCGGCGCGCCGCCCCCCTGTGAGGGTGCTCTGCACGGCATCCGCAGCGCGTCGACCCACCGCCGCGAGCGAGACGTTGTCGCGCGCCCACCGCGCCCGCTCCTGGCGGAGCGCGTCCGACCGGCCGTTCGCGTTCTGCTCGAGCAGTCGTTGCATGGCGGCGGCGACTGAGTCCGCGGTGAAGTCCGCCGTCTCGCCCAGTCCCGCGTCTGCGACCACCATCGCCCCCGCTGCCGCTCCGGCGTAGAGCACGGGAGTGCCGGTCGCAGCGGCGGCGTAGGTCTTGGTCGGGCGCGCGAAGTCGTAGCCCACGCCGGGCACGATGCTCACGAGGGCGCCGACCGCTCCGCGGATCCACCGCGCGCTTTCGGCGGGAGAGACGACGCCGCCGAAGTGCACGCGTGCTGGCAGGAGCCGTTCGGCCGCATCCCGCACGTCCGCTTCGGCGGTTCCCTGTCCGAAGAACCGCAGCTCGACGTCCGCCGCTGCGTCGCCGAGAAGCGCCAGCGCCTCGACGAAGATCTCCGGGCGCTGCCACTCCGACATCGTCCCGGTATAGACGAAGTACGGCCTCTCGTGTTCGGGCGGGTCCACGTCCGGGCGGAACACCTCCGTGTCGACGCCGTTGCCGACCTCGACGACCCGATCGTGGCGCGCGCCGAGCCTCTCGAGCCGTTCGCCGACCTCCGGCGAGACGGCGAGCACGGCGTCGGCGCGTCTGAGCACGAAGGACTCCATCCACCGCATGAGGGCGATGACGGAACGCGACGCCCCCATCGCGATCACGCCGTCCGTCCACACGTCCCCCGGGTAGTAGACGAAACACGCGCGGCGGAGGCGGGCGGCGACGAGCGACACGAGCCCCGTCGTCGGGGGCGCCTCGGCCACGACCGCGTCGGCCCGGCGCGCGAGGAGGCGGAAGAAGAGCGGACCGTCGAAACTCGCATACTGGACATAGCCGCGGATCGCGCCCGAGCGATCACGCAACACGCGCGCACGCGACACCGTGATGCGCTCGTCGGAAGCAGGGGCGACGGATCCGGCCGGCGGCCGGGTGGTGAGGACCGTGACCTCGTGATCGTCGGCGAGCGCGCGGGCGAGAGCCGCGATGCGGAAGGTGGCGGCCGACGGCTCGGGCTCGTAGAGCCGCGACGTCACGACGATGCGGCTCGGTTGTGCGGGGTCGGTCACGGGCGTCCTTCGGGGCTCTGGCTCCGACCAGGCTAATCGGACCTGCGACAATAGAAGCCGTGACTGACACTTCACGGGCCGCTGCCTCGCCCGGCCGAGACCAGGCCGCTTGGGTCGTCATCCCTCTCTACAACGAGGCAACGGTCATCGCGGGGGTCATCGCCGACCTGCACAAGTCCTTCGAGCATGTCGTATGCGTCGACGACGGATCCTCCGACGGGTCCGCCCGAATCGCCGAGACGGCCGGCGCCACCGTCGTGCGCCATCCCGTCAACCTCGGCCAGGGCGCGGCCTTGCAGACCGGGATCGACTTCGCGCTGGCGCATCCGTCGTGCGAATACGTCGTGACGTTCGACGCCGACGGCCAGCACCGCGTCGAGGATGCCGCGGGCATGGTCGCACTCGCGCGCGAACGCGACGTCGCCATCGTCTTCGGCTCGCGCTTCCTCGACGACCGGACCGACCCGGGGCTCGTGAAGCGCATCATCCTGAAGACCGTCGTGTGGGTGTCGAACATGACCACGAGCATCCGGCTCACCGACGCCCACAACGGCTTGCGGGTGATCCGGCGTGACGCCGCCGAGCAGATCGACCTCAAGCAGGACCGCATGGCGCACGCGACCGAGATCGTCCTCCAGCTCGCGCGCACAAGGCTTCCGTGGGCCGAGTACCCCGTCCAGCTGCTCTACACCGACTACTCCAAGGCGAAGGGGCAGAGCGTCCTCAACTCGGTCAACATCCTCGTCGACCTGATTGTGAGGTGAGATCCCATGTGGATCCAGTTGCTTCTGATCGCGGGCGTCGTGGTCATCGGCGCTCTGCTCATGCGCCGCACCGGCGCCGACAGCCACCTCGCGATCCGACGGATGCTGTCGGGGTTGTTCATCCTGGCGGCGATCCTGTCGATCCTCTTCCCGCAGTGGCTGTCGTGGGTGGCGAACCTCGTCGGGGTCGGCCGCGGCACGGATCTGCTGCTCTACGGACTCGTCATCGCATTCCTCGCCTCGCTGTACACGCAGTACCGGCACAACCTCGCGACGCAGCGGCAGGTGACGCTGCTCGCTCGCAAGGTCGCGCTCCTCGAGGCGAAGCAGCACGAGGACTCGGCACCGGCGCCGACCGCATCCGAAGACCGCTGACAGCCGCGAAGACGACTGATCAGTCGCACGCGGTGAGGCGCCAGAGCGACGCATCGCCCTCGCGGGCGACGAGCTCGAAGCCGGGCTGACCTTCGAAGTCCGTCATTCCGGGCAGCACGAAGCGACCGGGCGTCGCCTCGCCCTCGCCGAAGTCGAGGACGAACTCCGGAGAGCCGTACACCTCGAGCGCCTCGCACACCGCGGGGTCGGTGCCCGCGTCGCGGAGCGACTCGCTGATGGTCTTCCATTCGGCCGTGCGCGGATGGGCCCACGTACGCGGGTAGACGTCCCGCCCGCTCAGCATGTAGCCGAAGCCGGAGCCGGTCGAGGGGTTCGCGATGATCACGGCGTCTGCGGGCACGAGATCGTCGAGGCCTTCGAGAAGCGCCCGCTCGTCGGGCGACAGCCAACTGTCGGGACCGCTCGCATACCGAGACTCCTCGTCCCACTCGTTCTCGATGACCTTCGGCATCATGACGATAGGCGCGATCAGGAGAGGGACGATCACGACGACGGCCGCCACGCCCGCGCTGAGCCAACCCGCGAGGTCGGCAGCGCGCGCGGGCTCGCCGCCGTCCGCGGTGGGGGCCGCTGCACCGCGCCGGAGCCTGGCCGCGAGCCATCCGACGATCCACACGAGACCGATCGCCGCGAGCGGGATCACGACGACGGGCAGAAGCGCGGCCATGCGGTACGGATCCGCGTACCATGCCCCGACGAGCCAGCGTCGGAGGAACGGCTGGCCGATGGAGGCGGTGACGATGTAGAGGCCGCTGAGGATGAGCCAACTCGTCGCGAGCCACCGCAGCGTCGGCTCGATCACGGAGCGCACCAGCCCCACGATCATGAGGACGCTGATCCCGACGGCGAACGGGAGCATGACGGGTCCGTTGAGCAGCACGTCGGCGAACACGGCGAGCTTGCCTTCGAAGGGCGGCCAGTGCGATCCGGTCGTCTGTCGGCTCAGGATGAACCACAGCACGAATGTGATGAGCCAGGCGCCCGCGACCGCCGCGATCGCGGCGCGGCGAGGGGCGGGTCGCCGCATCGCCCACGGCAGGGCCCACCAGCTGAAGAACGACACCGCGAGGACGAGCCACGCGAGCAGCGTCGCGGGCTGCGCGAATGCGACCGCGCCGAGCGCACCGGCCAGCAACAGGGCGGTGAGGATCGCGGCACGCGCGCCGTGCCCGTCCACTCCCCCGATCGAGATCCAGCGCGGCGCAGCGACCACGATCGAAACGGCCGCCGGAAGCAGCGCGACACTGACGAGGTTGGGGTAGAGCACGCCCCACTCGAGCATGAGCATCGGGAACGCGATGAGCGCCGACGACAGGACGGCCGCGGCCGCGGCGACGGCATTCGACTTCGACGCCTCGCGCGCGAGCCACGTGAGGCCGAGCGGCCACACGACGACCGCCGTCACGACGGAGACCATGTTTACCGCGACGGGGATCGCCGAGCCCGACACCATCGATGTCAGCGATGCCACGGCATGCCAGGCGCCCGGGTAGAAGAGTCGCGACCCTGTGACCTGAGACAGGTGGAAGGAGGACGCCGAGCCGGTCTCGGCGATCCAGCGGAGGGCGTTGAGGTGGAAGACGGCGTCGTTGGTCTGTGAGATCGCGTCCGGCTCGCCGATGTAGAGCACGACTCGGATGACGCCGAGCACCGCACCCACGACGAGCGCGGTCGTGAGAAGCCACCCCCGTGAGGAGATCGCGGGCGCGAGGCTGACGGGTTTCAGCGCCCGGCCGACCATGAACGCGAGCGCGATCAGGACGAGGCATCCGACCGCCACGCTCAGCGGCGACCACGCGATGCCCACCGCGCCGAGCGCGATCGCCAGCACCGAGAGCACGACGATGCTCGCCGCCGGCGCGAGCGCCCACAGCGCGAGTCCGCGCAGCCGGATGCAGAAGCCGATCGCGAGGCCGGGGAGGAAGATGACCGCGACGGCTGCGAGCAGGCTCGGCGACGCGGCGAGCCAGTCGACGATCACGACTCCACCAGCGCGATGGCTCCCTCGACCGGACCGTCGTAGATCATCTCGCCTTTGTTGATGACGACGCCGCGGGTGCACAGTTCGCGCACCATCTCCATGTCGTGGCTCACGACCACGAGCGTCTTCCTCGCCTGGATGAGCTCCGCGAACTTCTGTCGGCACTTCTCGCGGAAGGGCGCATCGCCCACCGACAGGATCTCGTCGACGAGCAGGATGTCGAGCTCAACGTGGATCGCGACCGAGAAGGCCAGCCGCATGAACATTCCGGACGAGTAGTGCTTGACCTCCTGGTCGATGAACTCCTCGATCTCGCTGAACGCCACGATCTCGTCGTAGCGCGCTTCGATCTCCTTGCGGCTCATGCCAAGAATCGCCGCGTTGAGGAACACGTTCTCACGGCCGGAGAGCTCGGGGTGGAAGCCGGCGCCGACCTCAATGAGGCCCGCGACGCGGCCCCGTGTCAGCACCTGCCCCTCGTCGGGCTGCATGACGCCGGAGATGAGCTTGAGCAGCGTCGACTTGCCCGAGCCGTTGAGACCGAGGATCGCCACCGACTCACCCTCGTCGATGACGAGGTCGAGCCCTTTGAGCGCCTCGAACGAGCTCGACGTCGACCGGCCGCGCACCCACGCGACGACGGTGTCCTTGAGCGAGAACGCGTGGTTGAGGGTGAAGCGCTTGTGGACCCCGTCGACGATGATCGACGGGCGGACAGGTGTCATGGTCTTCCCGGTCATAGATCCTGGGCGAACCTTCCTTCGAGACGACGGAACACCGCCTGGCCGAGCAGCAGAGTGGCGATCGAGATGAGGAACGTCCACAGCGTGTTCAGCGCGAGGTCCGGCGGAAGAGGCAGATCGGTCGAGGTGACGGGGTACCAGAACGCGTAGTGGAAGAGCTCCACCGCCTGCGTGATCGGATTCAGCAGATAGACCTCGAGCAGCCAATCCGGCCACCCCATCATCTTGATTGCGTCCTGCACCATCGTCCAGGAGTAGAGCACCGGCGACGCCCAGGTCGCGAGCAGGAGCAACAGCTCGACGATGTTCTCGGCGTCGCGGTATCGCACGTTCACCGCGCCGAAGAGCAGTCCGAGTCCGAGAGCGAAGAGCATGACGAGCGCCATCCCGGCCAGGATCGCGAGGATCGAGAGGATCGAGATCTGCATGATCCAGCCGAGGAAGAGGCACACCACGAGCAGCAGCCCGACCTGCGGCAGGAAATGCACGAAGGCGACGAACACCGCCGACACCGCGAACAGCTGCCGAGGCAGATACACCTTTCGCACGAGCGGGGCGTTGCCGACGATGGATGTCGTCGCGTTCTTGTAGCCCTCGGAGAAGAGGTTGATGACCACGATCCCCGAGAAGAGGTAGATCGCGTAGTTCGCGATCCCCCGCTCGAGGTTCAGGAACAGGCCCAGGACGATCCAGAACACAAGGAACTGCGCGGCCGGACGCACGTACGACCACGTCCATCCGAGCACCGAGTTGCGGTACCGGGTCGTGACTCCGGTGCGCACCAGGAGGCGGAGCAGGTAGTGCCAGCGAAACACGTCGAGCAGGCCGCCGCTGCGCCCCGGAATGTCGAATTCGGAGCGTGGGACGCGCGCGAAGAGGGCGGGATCGACGGTCACGGATGCTGCCTCGTGTCGGGTATCGGGAATGCAAACTCACTCATTCTAGGGTTCCGTCCCCGACAGTCCGGGGTGTGCATCCGTGCATCCCGCCTCCTCTGGGCCGGCAATCGCCGTCAGTCCTCACAGATCCGCGTGCAGCTGCCACACGCGATCGGCCGCCTCGCGCCAGGAGAACGCCCGCCCCCGGTCAGACGCCAGGACGGCGAAGCGCTCGGCGGATGCCGTCGAGGCGAGGGCTTCCGCCAGGGCCGCCGCGAGACCGTCGGCGAACGAGCCGGACCCATCCGGCTCGACGAGCGCCCCGCCGTCGACCACGACCTCGCGATGCACGTCGGTTCCCGCCGCCACGACCGGAACACCGAGCGCGAGCGCTTCGAGCACGCGCCACGGGAACGCCATGCGGCGCGACGGCGCCACGAGCGCGAGGGCCGCGCCGAACACCGCCGCCCGGTCGTGCGCCTGGAGCGCTCCGCGCACGTGCAGCAGGCGCTCCGGGAGCCCTGCGGCGGCGGCACGGTCGGCCAGGACCGGCTCCTCGCCATCTCCCGCGTCGATCACGACGACGGGCACCTGGAGCTGCGAGCGCGCGACGGCGGCGAAGCCGTCGTCGAGACCGTCTGATTCCGCCGCACCGCCGGCCAGCAGCACGTAGCCCTCCGGCAACCCGAGTTCACGGCGTCGACCGACCTCGTCGGTGGGGACGGCGAACCCGGTCGGTGCGGCGCCGGCGATGACGCGGATGCGGTCGCCCAGGGGCGCCGCCTCGGCGAGCCGCTCCCCCATCGAATGCGTCGGCACGACGACGGCGTCGGCGTGCTTGACCGCGCGCTTGAGCATCGCGCGCTGCCAGCCGGCCTCGGCCCGTGGCAGCTCGCCGGGGTGCGCCCAGGCCCGCAGGTCCCACACCGTGATGACGGTCTGGTCGTGGTCGTGCACGCGGTCGTGCTTCACGAGCGGCGCGAACATCGTCGGCGAGTGGACCATGCCCCCGCTGATGCCCGTCGGGATGCCGAGCTGCAGCGCCGCGGCGAGCTCTCGGCGGGGCAGCCCCGACCGCTGGATGCTCGCGACGCCCGGCACCTCCGCCTCGATGTCGCGCGACGGCCCGGAGGGCACGACGACCTCGACCTCGCACCCCGAGGGGGACGCGATCACGAGCGCGCGGGCGAGATCGCGGGAGGCTTCGGCGAGCGCGGCATCCGTGGGCGCCACGAGCTGATCGAGGATCACCCGCAACGTCGCCGTCATGGTGTCGAGAGTACCCGCGGCAGCGGGGATACAGCCGCAGGACCGGGTCAGTCGGCCGAGGGCGAAGGAGACGGCGGATGCAGCGCGTTGCGCACGAGCTCCTGGATGTATGCGAAGTCCGGCTCGTGCTCGTCGATCCCGCCCTCCGGGGTGAGCTCGATCGTGGTGACCGGCTGCTCCTTCGCCTTGAGCGCGAGGTCGACGAAGTACGGCAGGAGCGACTGCGGCAGATCGGTCTGCACGATGGCGGCGCCCGCGGTGGCGACGTCCTGGAAGCGCGTCAGCACCGTCTGGGGCGTGAACTGCTCGAGGATCGCCTGCTGCAGCTGGCGCTGGCGCTTCATGCGGTCGAAGTCGCTCGTCGTGTACCGCGAGCGGGCGTACCACTGCGCCGTGTCGCCGTCCATGTGCTGCGGGCCCGCCTCGATCCAGCCGATCGCCCACTCCTCGGCGGGCTGGCCCTGGTACGAGGGCCCGCCGCCCTTCGGCAGGCGCTGCTCGACGGTGATGTCGACACCGCCGAGCGCGTCGATGAGGGCCGCGAACCCGTGCATGTCGAGGAAGACGTAGTACGGGATCTCGATCCCGAGCACGCCCTCGGCGGCGTCCTTCGTCGCCTCGATCGCCGGGGCGGAGCCGTTCGCACGCGCGTCGGGGTAGAGCGCGTCGCCGTCCTGGCAGACCTCGACCTCGGTGCGCAGCTGGTTGATGCCGCTCCCCCATCCGCAGTTCGGGTCGGCGTGGCCCTGGTGTCCGTTCGGATAGCGGTCGCGCATCGGGCCCTCGGAGAACGGCACGTTGGGCATGTCGCGCGGGACGCCCGTGATCGTGACCGCGCCCGTGTCTGCGTTGACCGACACGACCGAGATCGAGTCGAAGCGCATCGAATCGCGTCCGTCGCCGCTGTCGGCGCCCAGCAGCAGGATGTTGTAGTAGCCGTCCGACGGCGGCACCGGCGGCCCGCTCGCGCCGAAGACGAGCCCGATCGTGTCGCGCAGCACGCCCGCGGAGTTCGCCGCGTACGCGGCGACGCCTCCCGAGACGACGAGGAGCACGACCGAGAGACCTGCGATGCCGAACCGTGCGCCCGGGCGGGTCTTGACGAGCCGCACGAGCCGCAGGGTGTCGAACGTCAGCACCACCCACAGCACGATGTACGCGATGAGCAGGACCTGCGCCGCGAGCAGTGCGAACCAGTTCGTGGCGATCGTGATGAACACCTGCTGCCACAGCAGCGCGCACAGGCCGCCGAGGATCACGACGGTCCACATCAGGAGCGTCGCGGCGAGCCCGAGACGCCCGAGCCTGCGGTTGCCCGCGAGGATCTGCGCGGATCCGGGAAGCAGGAAGTTGAGCAGGACCAGCCACCAGCCACGACGTGTCATCATCGCGCGCGACGACGCGTCGGGGTGGCGCAGCGGCCTCTCCTCGACGACACGGGCCGGCGGAGGGGCAGCAGTCGCACGCGGAGGGCTCATGACGCTCACAGCGCCTCCTTGAGCCGCCGGTTCTTCTCCTCGACCTGCTGCTCGAGCTCGCGCGCATACGCCTCGACCCGGTCAGCGGTCGCCGCATCCGATGTTCCGAGGATGCGGACGGCGAGCAGCCCCGCGTTCCTGGCCCCGTTGATCGACACGGTGGCGACGGGGATCCCGGCGGGCATCTGCACGATGCTGAGCAGGGAGTCGAGCCCGTCGAGCGTCGCGAGCTGCACCGGCACGCCGATGACGGGTACGGACGTCACGGACGCGAGCATGCCCGGGAGGTGTGCGGCGCCGCCGGCGCCGGCGATGATGACGCGGATGCCGCGCTCACGCGCCTCGCGGCCGTAGCGCATGAGCTTGTCGGGCGTGCGGTGGGCGGAGACCACCTCGACCTCGTGCGGGATGACGAAGTCGCTCAGCACCTGAGACGCGTCGCTCATGACGCGCCAGTCCGAATCGGAGCCCATGACGACCCCGACGAGGGGCGCATCGGAGGAATGCAGGGGTCGGGTCACCCGACCAGGCTATTGGCGATGGCTGGAAGAACCCCGCAACGGCGCGGGATTTGCGGCGTGCGTCGCCGATCAGTCCGCGAAGTGCTCCGCTGCGGCCCGCGCCTCGTATGCGACGTCGTCGAGGTCGTCCCCCGCGACGTTGATGTGGCCGACCTTGCGGCCCGGACGCGGATCTTTGCCATAGGTGTGGATCTTCGCCGTCGGGTGCTCGGCCATCGCGGACGCGAACCGCTCGTCGATCGAGGCTTTCTGGGGCCCGCCGAGGATGTTGACCATGACCGACCACGCGGCCAGCGGCGAGGGGTCGCCGAGCGGAAGGTCGAGCACGGCGCGCAGGTGCTGCTCGAACTGGCTCGTGACGGCGCCGTCCTGCGTCCAGTGGCCGCTGTTGTGGGGGCGCATCGCGAGCTCGTTGACCAGCACCCGCTCGTCGATCGTCTCGAAGAGCTCGACCGCGAGCATGCCGGTGACGTCCAGGCCCTCGGCGATCCCGACGCCGATCGACGCGGCGACCTCGTCGAGGCGCTCGGGCGAATGCGGCGCGGGTGCGACGACCTCGGCGCACACGCCGTCGCGCTGCACAGTCTCGACGACGGGGTACGTGCGCACCTCGCCGGAGGGGCGGCGCGCGACCTGCTGGGCGAGCTCGCGGCGGAAGTCGACGAGCTCCTCGACGAGCAGCGCGCCGCCGCGGGCGTCCTCGGCGAGGGTCGCGAACCAGTCCTCGGCCTCGGTCGCCGAGCGCACGACGCGCACGCCCTTGCCGTCGTAGCCGCCGCGCGGCGTCTTCACGACCGCAGCGCCGTCGTGCGCGTCGAGGAACTCCTGCAGACCGGCGGCGCTCGTGACGGCGGCCCACTCCGGCTGGGGCATGCCGAGCTCGTCGAGCCGGGCGCGCATCGCGAGCTTGTCCTGCGCGAACCGCAGCGCCCCGGGCCCCGGCCGCACCGCGATGCCCTCGTCGACGAGGACGGCGAGCACCTCCTGCGGCACGTGCTCGTGGTCGAACGTGAGCACGTCGACGTCGCGCGCGAACGCGAGCACCGTGTCGGCGTCGCGATAGTCGCCGACCGCCGTCGCGGCGAGGGCGGCGGCCATGCCGGGCTGCTCGGCGAGAACGCGCAGCTCGACGCCGAGCTCGACGGCGGGGGCGATCATCATGCGGGCGAGCTGTCCGCCGCCGACGACTCCGACTCGAAGCGCCATGGGGTTCCTTTCGACCCACCCATCATTCCAGGCGGCCCGTCGTGCGACGGGCCGGGTGATGCGGATGCCGCGTCAGCCGCGCTCGGGAGGCGAGTCGGGTGCGAGCGGCAGGGGCTGAGCATCGCGGTGCGCGAGGATCTGGTTGACCTCGACCTGATCGACGAGGACCTCGTGCACGAGCTCGGCACTGGGGATGTCGACCATGCGGAGCGGTTCGTCCACGCCGTTCGAGAGCGTCAGGGTGCCGGCGCCCCACATGCGCTGCAGGATCCCGCGACGCAGGTCGATCGAGTAGCCGCGCACGTGTTCGAGCTCGCGGGTCGCGCGGCGGAACAGTCCCCTGCGGGCGATCACGCGACGCGTCGTGATGAGGTACGTGCGCGACCACCACGCGGCGAAGGGGAGCACGACGGCGACGAGGAGGATCGCGGCGGCGGCGAGCAGCAGCATCCAGTTCTGGAACGGCGCCGGCAGGTTGCCGTAGAAGTAGCCCACGGCTCCCGCGACCGCGATGAGGACCAGGGCCGACCAGAAGAGCCGGCGGGCGTGCCCGCGGAAGCGCGCGACTCGGAGCTCGGGAGTCGGCGCGCCCGGGGCGGGGGTGATGGGCCTCCCGCCGTACCCGATCGGCTGCGTCATGCCTCCATTCTCCCGGCACCGCCCCGCTGGGACGGCATTTCACGCGTGATCCCGCGTAACCTCGCGTCGCGCAGCGGGACGGTCAGCGCACGTGCACGACGTCGCCCGCGGCGACCGCGGTCTCGGTGAGACCGGTCATCACCACGAGCCGACCATCGGGATCGATGCGCTGCGCACGCCCCTCGAGCGTCGTACCGCCGGGCAGGGAGACCGCGACCTCGCGTCCGAGTGTCGCGCAAAGCGCCTCGACCTCGGCGAGGACGCCCGCGCCGGCGGCGTCGCCGTGCGCCGTCTCGAGCGCGCGGAGCTGCTCGTCGAGCGCGGTGAGGTAGTCGGCGAGGAGACGGTCCTCGTCCGCCTCGAGCCCCGCGATCGCGAACGAGGTCGCGGTCGGAACCGGGAGCTGCTCCGCCGTCATGCGCGTGTTGACACCGGCGCCGACGACGACGGCATCCGGATGCCCCGGCACCACCTCCGCGAGGATCCCGCACAGCTTCGCGCCGTCGAGCAGCACGTCGTTGGGCCACTTGACGCGCGCGTCGTGTCCCGCGCCGACGACCTGCGCCGCCACCGCTCGCGCCATCGCAGCGCCCGCCACGAGGGGGATCCACCCGCGGCTGCGCGTCGGCAGCGCGCCCACGCGCACGAGCACCGATACCGCGAGGCCCGAGCCGGGCGGCGCCTCCCACGACCGGTCGAGCCGGCCCCTGCCCGAGCGCTGGTCGTCGGTGACGATCACCGAGAGATGCGGCCATTCCTTCGGAGCATCCGCGGCGGCGTGCGCGAGGTCGGCGTTCGTCGACCCGGTCGACACCAGGACTTCGAGCCGTGCGGCGACGGAGGATGCGAGGGCGAGGGATGAAGCAGCGAGCGGCATGGCGCTCACGGTACCTCGCGCGTCAGCGGTTGCGCAGTCCGGTGTAGTGGATCCACAGGCGGCGCGACCCGTACTGCACCTCGTACCAGACCCGGACCGTGTTGTGCACGGCGAGCGGATAGCGCGCCGGAACAGTCGCCACCACAGCGCCGTTGGGCGAGGCTCGCAGGAGCGAAGGCGTCCTGGTCTCCATCTGCTGAGCCGGATAGGTGGCGGCGGTGCCGAACGCTCCGTTCAGATGCGTGTAGACGACGCGCGACATGGCGCGCAGGGCCTCCTGGGGTGGAGCGGCGTCGCCGATGATCGCGATCGAATAGCTCGCCCACGTCCCGTGGATGAGCGCGGTGTCACCCTGCATGAGACCGGATGCGATCCAGAGCGCACCGGGTTTGCTGGCCTGCGAGATGCCGGGCGGGATGCCCGACGCGATGCGCGATCGCCAGATCTGGGACCGCATGATTGCGAGGATCTGGTCCGAGTTGGCCTTCGACAGGATCGACCCGTTCGCGAGTCGCTCGATCATCCATGCGAGGTCGTTGGTCGTCGTGCGGTTCCCGGCGTAGAGGACGTCCGCGCCGTACGGCACATTGCCGTAGACCGTGTTCGTGAAGCCGGCGGCGCGGATCATCCGGTTCAGCTCGGGGATGGTGATGAAGTGGACGATGTCGGTGTGGCAGAAGTTGTCCGACACGTACAGCATCACGTGGATGCAGACGCCGAGCTTGACCCCCGAGCGCAGCATCGTGCTCCAGGAGGCACGCCCCTCGTCGATGAGCTTGTACGCCGCCCACGCCGCGAAGATCTTCATCATGCTCGCCGGCTCCCGACGGACTCCGCCGTTGACCTCGGTGATCTGAGCGAGCTCACCGATCTGCCGGACGGTCACGCTCGTGATGCCGGGGTATTGAGACATCACCGATCGCAGTGCCGAGTTGAGCGCGGACTGAAGCCGGGGCTTCTCGACGTTGCAGCTCGTGTTCGATTCGACTGCGGCCGCGAGTGCGAGGGAGTCGGCGACGGCGAGCACATGACCGGTGGTGCCGGCGATCCGCGATGACATCGTTTGCGGTACGCATTCGCGGTACGGGAAGTACAGCGGTTGCCGGAGCACACTCGCCGTCATCCCCGCGAGGCCGACGTCTGACCCACGATCGACGTTGACAAGGACGGATGTTGCGGGCGACGGCACCTCGGACGCCACCAAGTTCGACAGCGCCCGCGCATCGATGTGCGCGGTCCGGGACACTTGGAACCCTGCCGCGCGGAGCGCAGGCTCGTAAGCGGGGATCATCGCGGCGGCCGCGCTGCGCACGATGACGATCGAACGGGTCCCCGCCGCCCGAAGGAGTTCGATGGTCGCCGCGTCCGGCGGCGCACCGTGTCCGTACACGACGAGCACCCGCTTCCCGTGCGCGGCGCCCAGTACCGACGCGAGCGGTGCGTCGTAATGCGTCAACCCACCGGCGATGTAGACGGTGTCCGCTGCCGACGTCTGCTGTGCGAAGATGAGCCGCGACGTCTCGTAGAGGTTCGCCCCGCCCAGTCGCGTCACATTCGGGGTGACCGCGCGCGCGGCGTTGACGACGGCATCCGAAACGTACGCGGGGCCGCCCACCACCAGGATCGACGACGGCGCCAGTCTACGCAGCTCGTTCATCACGACCCCCGGGATCGCACCCGGCTGGACGTACAGGATCGGAGCCTCGCGATCGGCCGCGAGGGCCGACGCCGTCGAGGCGAAGATCGGGTACAGACCGGGCGCGAGGATGACCGTGCTCGCACCGCCGGGAAACAGCGCGCGAGACGCGTTCGTGGACGCGACGTACTGATCGGATCCGGTCGTGATGCGCGTCGCACCGGGAACGGGGACGGCGCTGATCCCGAGGCGCTCCTCCGGGGCGACTTCGTCGGGTTCCGGCACGACAGGGATCGGCGTCACGTCCGGGCTCGGCTCATTCGTCGGGGTGGGCGAAGGCTCCTCCGTCGTCGGCGTCGGTGTCGGCGACGGCTCCTCCGTGGGCGTCGGACCGGGATCGTCCGTCGGCGTGGGCGTGGGCGGCGGTGTCGGCGAAGCGTCCGCGGTCGGAGTCGGGGTCGGCGACACGGTCTCCGCAGCAGCAGGAATGCCGAGAGAGGAGACCACGAGGGCGATCGATGCCACAACGGTCGCCACTGCGACCGCCGCCCCCTTCATCGCACCGCTCCGAGCCGTCACTGCCACGTGACGATACCGTGAATGCCGCTCGCGTCAACGAGGATCCGCCATGAGACTCTTCTCATAACGGGTCGCCTAGATGTACTGCCCAGGGAGGTTGTTTGATCTGGCTTCCCTGATGTGACGAGAACCTCCCGGCAGAGTGGAGCTGCTACCGCATCCGCTCTGAACCAGGAGGTTCTCGTGTCTCACGCTAACGCGGCGCTC
>Ga0180220_1000624_pt1 | contig 35112 bp, 32 predicted proteins | sample eDN5th37CBELigBY_FD_151335 | JGI IMG/M metagenome (GOLD analysis project Ga0180220, IMG submission 151335) | Enriched backyard soil microbial communities from Emeryville, California, USA - eDNA 5th pass 37_C BE-Lig BY (version 2) (version 2) | ecosystem: Environmental > Terrestrial > Soil >... | reverse complement strand
CGGGGCGGTGCTCGACCTCTCCGCCTGGGTCGCTCTGGCTCACGAGAACGACCGCGCGCTCGTCCAGGATGCGATCGCCGTGGCGAGCCATCCTTCGGGCGAGGGCAAGCTCGAGATCGAGGCACGCTTCCATCACCCTTCCGACGGAGACGTGCGCTGGCTCTCCGTCTACGGCCGCTCGGAGTTCGCGAACGGCACGCTTGCGCGCATTTGCGGCGCGGTGCGGGACGTCACCAACAAGAAGAACACCGCGGCCGAGACCGGGCGCGCCGAGGCGCGGCTCGCAGCGGTCGTATCGATCGCCGCCGATGCGATCATCTCGCTCGATGGCGAGCAGCGCATCACGCTCTTCAACGATGGCGCCGAGCGCATGTTCGGCTACGCACGCGACGAGGTGATCGGGAAGCCGCTCGACATCCTGCTGCCCGAGCGCCTGCGCAAGGCACACGCCAATCATGTCCGCAAGTTCGGCAGCAAGGGCAGCGTCGCACGCGCCATGGCCGAGCGCGGCCAGATCTTCGCGCTGCGCAAGAACGGCGAGGAGTTCGCCGCAGAAGCCTCCATCTCGCACATCGAGTTCGAGGGCGAGCGCGTCTACACCGCGGTCGTGCGCGACATCTCGGAGCATATGCGCGCGCTCGACAGGCTGGTGCTGAGCCGCGACGAGCTCGAGGCGCGCGTCGCCGAGCGGACGGCCGAGTTGCAGGCCGAGATGAAGCGGCGGGAGGAGACGCAGGCGGCGCTCGTCAGGACCCAGCGCATGGAGGCGTTCGGCCAGCTCACCGGCGGCATCGCGCATGACTTCAACAACCTCCTGACGGTCATCACCGGCAACCTCGAGCTGATCGAGATGCGTCTCGAGGACGAGAGGCTCCGCACGCAGCTCAAGCGGGCGCACGACGCGGCCGAGATGGGTGCACGCCTCACCTCGCGCCTCCTCACCTTCGCGCGGCGCCGGCATTTCTCTCCCGCGCCCTTGAACCTCAACGAGCAGGTAATGGGCATGGTCGATCTTCTGCGCCGCACGCTTGGCGAGGACATCGACCTCAATGCGCGCCTTGCACCGCGGCTGTGGACGGTTCGCGCCGATCCGAGCGAGATCGAGAACGCTGTGCTCAACCTCGCCATCAATGCGCGCGATGCCATGCCGAAAGGCGGGCGCCTCGTGATCGAGACGGCCAACGTCACGGCCGAGGAGGATCAGATCGGCAGCATCGATCGTCTTCCTGCGGGACCCTATGTCCGCATCTCCGTTTCGGACACCGGGAGCGGCATGGCATCCGACGTGCTCGCGCATGCGTTCGAGCCCTTCTTCACGACCAAGGAGCCAGGCCGCGGGACGGGCCTTGGCCTCAGCACGATCTACGGCTTCGCCCGTCAGCTCGGCGGCACGACGACGATCTATTCCGAGCCCGGCATGGGGACGACAGTCACCCTCTACCTTCCCCGGACAGACGAGGCCGCGCCCGAGCCGCCGGTCGACCGCGAGGGACCGGCGCCCCGGAGCAAGGGCGAGACGGTGCTGCTGATCGAGGACAACAGCGAGGTCCGCGAGGTGACGCGCCAGCGGCTCGAGGGCCTCGGCTATATCGTCATTGAAGCCGAGAACGGGCCGGCCGCGCTCGCCACGCTGGTCTCCGGCGCCAAGATCGACGTCGTCTTCAGCGACATGATCATGTCGGGCGGGCTCTCGGGGTACGACGTCGCCCGGGAAGTGAGGCAGCGCTGGCCGCAGATCCGGCTCCTGCTCACGTCGGGATACCCGGACGACATCCTGCGCCAGCAGATCACCGAGCTGCACGACCTGCGCATCCTGCGCAAGCCCTACGGCCGCCGCGAGCTCGCGGATGCACTGCGCGACATCCTCGACGCCTGAGCCCGGATCGCTGAGCCTGTCCGTCAACCGAGAAGCTGGCCGCCGTCGACGACGATCGTTTGGCCGGTGACCCAGCTTGCAAGGTCGCTGGCCAGGAAGATGGCCACGTTGGCAATCTCCTCGGCGTGGCCCATGCGGCCCCATGGAATGGACTTCAGCGTCGCGTTGTAGAGGGCCGGGTTCTGGGTCTTGCGTTGATCCCACACCCCGCCCGGAAACTCGATGGAGCCCGGTGCGATCGCATTGACGCGGATCTTCTTCGGCGTGAGCGCCAGCGCCTGGCTCGCTGTGTAGTTGTTGATCGCCGCCTTGACCGCTGCATAGGGCGCACTGCGGGTCGAAGCCGCGAAGCCCGAGATCGACGAGATATTGATGATCACGCCGCCGCCGGCCTTCTCGAGGAACGGAAGCGCCGCATGCGACGCCCGGACGGTCGCCATCACGTCGATGTTGAGCCCCGCTGCCCAGCCCGCCTCGTCGTCGGTATGGCCAAAGCCCGAGGCATTGTTGACCAGCACGTCGATGCCGCCGAGCGCCTCGCCGGCGGCCGTCACGTAGGCCTTCACCTGGTCGCCGTCCGCGAGATCGCACACCCCGGCGTGCACCTTGCCGCCATGCCGGCCGAGCGCCGCCGCAGCTTCGTCGAGTCCGGGCTTGCCGCGGGCACAGATGGCAACGGCTGCTCCGTCGCGAGCGAATGCCTCGGCCGTCGCGCGGCCGATGCCCCGGCTGCCGCCGCAGACGACAACGCGCTTACTCTTGAAATCGAACTGCATGATGGGACCCCTTGGCATTCGAGATGTAGCCTGGATGGCGCGCAGGTTTGCATCCCTCGGACACGCTCGCAATCGCGATGTGCCTTCGCGCCCGTGTGCGCGGGCGCTTATCCGCCACTATCGGACCGCGCACGAAGGGGAGAGCCGTTCCCTATCAACTTGCCCCGAAATTCCCGCCCCGATTTTGCCATCTGTGTGCCGCGATTATCACATATTTTGCAACTTGCCTAATAATCAGGCACGCACATCAGGCAGATTATCATTGTTGCCTATTTTTTGAACCTGGATTTGCCTAGCTGGGGTGAGGGTCTCATCTTTTTTTGTGTATTTTCAATGCACTGATTGCAACCTCTCGAATTGGCACAGGTTTTGACTCTTGCATCCCACCTGCCCTCAGCAGGCGAGGGGTATCGCAATCCGCGCCCCGCGGAGGTCAATGGCGACGAGAGAGGTCAAGCCATGAAGCTGATCACAGCTATCGTAAAGCCCTTCAAGCTCGAGGAAGTCCGATCGGCGCTCACCGATCTCGGCCTTCAAGGCATGACGGTCACTGAGGTCAAGGGCTACGGCCGGCAGAAGGGCCACACCGAGATTTACCGCGGCGCCGAATACGCGGTGAACTTCCTTCCGAAGATCAAGATCGAGGTCGTCGTCTCGGACAGCGAGGCAGACAAGGCGGCTGATGCCATCGCGGCAGCGGCGAAGACTGGCCAGATCGGAGACGGAAAGATCTTCGTCTCCACGATCGAGCATACCGTTCGCATTCGCACGGGCGAGACAGACGACAACGCGCTTTGAGGGATCGAATTGAGGGACCGAACGTCGCGCCTGCCACCGGCCGGCCTGCTTTGGCAGTCGGGGGGCAATGCGGTCGGCGCGTCGACTTCGGAAAGGCTCCAACTTCAGACTGGAAAGGTGGCAGGAACAACCCATGAAGACATGCTTTCGTTCGATAACCAGCGTTGCGGCGCTCGCCGCCGCATGGGCCATGGTCAGCATGACCACCGCGCTGCCCGCGCTGGCTCAGGCCGCTGCCGAAAAGCCCGTTCTCAACACGGGTGATACGGCCTGGATGCTCACTTCGACGGTGATCGTTCTCTTGATGACGATCCCCGGCCTTGCGCTCTTCTATGGCGGCATGGTCCGCAAGAAGAACGTTCTTGCCACCGTTATGCAGTCGTTTGCGGCCGCCTGCCTCCTGACCATCGTCTGGATGGTCGTTGGCTACTCCATCGCCTTCGGCGACGGCGGACCGTTCAATGCCTACATGGGCGGTTTTGGAAAGATGTTCTTTGCCGGAATGACGAAAGACGGGCTGTTCGCGCCGCTGCTCATTCCGGAATCGCTCTTTGCCACCTTCCAGATGACGTTCGCGATCATCACGCCGGCCCTTATCGCGGGCGCCATCGCAGACCGTATGAAGTTCTCGAGCTATCTCGTCTTCATCGCGCTCTGGCTGATCTTCGTCTACGCGCCGATCTGCCATTGGGTCTGGGGCGGCGGTTTCCTGGGCTCGGACGGCATCATGGACTTCGCCGGCGGCACCGTCGTGCACATCAACTCGGGTATCGCGGGCCTCGTGGCTGCCCTCGTTCTGGGTCGCCGCAAGGGCTACGGCGCCGAGAACATGGCACCGCATAACGTGGTCTACACAGTGATGGGCGCTTCGTTCCTTTGGGTCGGCTGGTTCGGCTTCAACGGCGGCTCTGCCGGAGGCGCAAGCGACGCCGCCGCCATGGCGGTTCTCGTCACGCAGATCTGTGCCGCCGCGGCGGCGCTTGCCTGGATGTTCTCCGAGTGGATCACCCACGGCAAACCGAGCGTGCTCGGCATTGCGTCTGGCGCCATCGCCGGCCTCGTCGTCATCACCCCGGCAGCCGGCTTCGTGGACCCGAAGGGCGCGCTCATCATGGGTCTCATCGGCGGCGTGGTCTGCTTCATCGCCTCGACGGGCGTCAAGCGCCTGTTCGGGTATGACGACAGCCTGGATGTCTTCGGCATCCACGGTGTCGGCGGTTTCGTCGGCGCGATCCTGACCGGCGTGTTCGCCGTTGCCGCCATCGGCGGCGAGGGCAAGAGCGGCCTTCTGGAAGGCAATCCGGCCCAGGTCTGGATCCAGTTCTACGGCACGCTCGCCACCATCATCTACTGCGCGGTCGTGACCTTCGTGATCCTCATGGTGGTCAAGCTGTTCCTCGGCTTGCGCGTCGACGAGCAGACCGAGGTCGAAGGCCTCGACGCCGGCCTCCACGGCGAGACCGTGCAGTAGTGCATAGCCTGCGGCGCGGGAGGCCCTCGCGGGCGTCCCGACCGCCACACGACACCTGCGACCCCGGTTGGTCTCCTGAGGGTCGCACGCGGGGCGAGGATATCCGCCATCCTCGCCTCGCATCCTTTTCGGGCCGTGCCTGTGACGTGGCCGTCCGGCGTCCGCCGCCGCGGCTCCGGGCACAAGGCCACAGCCATGCCATGGTCCTCAGACCCGAAAGCCGACCGTGACGCAAACATGCCGCCCAGCCCGAGCCAGCAGCACCCTCAGATCCCGCTCGCGCAATGCGAGGCAGCCCTCCGTCTCGGCAAGGCCGTCGCGCGCGACATGGATGAAGATCGCACTGCCATGGCCGCGGATGCGCGGCCGCCGGTTGTGATCGAGCACGACCACGATGTCGTAGAGGCGGTCGTCGCGCCAAAGCCGCTCGGCGCTCGCGGCGTAGGGATGGCGAACCGGACGGTTATAGTTTCGATCGCCCACCGTGTCGCACCAGCCGTCGTCCGGCTGGATCGGACGGACCGGGAGCACGCAGTTCGGGCGACGGCAGCGGTCCCGGCGCCACAAGACCTCGACGAGCCGCCACGTCCCCGCTGGCGTCGCCCCGTCGCCCTCGCGCTTCGACGCGGCGACACCACCCCGGCCGATGGCGCAGCGGAAACGGTGCGGCCCAAGCTCCAGCATTCCACGCCGTGCCGCGAACGAGAGAACACGTAGCCGGATCGAGCGAGCACGTGCCTTTCGCAGCATTTTCGAGCCCTAAGTTGTGCAGTCCAGGAGATGCGCCCAGTAATTGCAAGGCTTTCGGCGAGACTGTTTCAACGAACAGGCCAATGCTACTATGAGCCGAAGTCGCGACGCCACGGGAGTCCCCCTATGAGAACGGCCCGAACCATTCTTCTTGTCGATGACGATGAAGAGCTGCGAGAGAGCCTCAAGGATCAGCTCGCCCTTCATGACGAGTTCGATATTCAGACAGCAGCCACCGCGGGCCAGGGCATCGAACTCGCAAGGAAGGAGCGGCTGGACCTGATCATCCTGGACGTCGGCCTGCCGGACATGGATGGCCGCGAAGCCTGCAAGGTCATGCGCAAGGGCGGCTTCAAGAGCCCCATCATCATGCTGACCGGAAATGCGGCCGATTCCGACGTCGTCCTCGGTCTGGATGCCGGCGCCAACGATTACGTCACCAAGCCGTTCAAGTTCGCCGTCCTGCTCGCCCGCATCCGCGCCCAGTTGCGCCAGCACGAGCAGAGCGAGGACGCCGTGTTCGCGATCGGCCCATACACATTCAGGCCGGCCTCGAAGATGCTGGTCGACGAGAAGGGCTCGAAGATCCGCCTGACGGAGAAGGAGACCTCCATTCTCAAGTATCTTTACCGCTCCGGCGAGAAGGTCGTGACGCGAGACGTCCTCCTGCACGAGGTCTGGGGCTACAACGCCGGCGTGACCACGCACACGCTCGAGACGCACATCTACCGTCTCCGCCAGAAGATCGAGAAGGATCCTTCGAACGCGGAGCTTCTCGTGACGGAGATGGGCGGCTACAAGCTCGTCCCCTGATCCTGGCCGGGAACCCGTAAGCGGAGCCGCTCGTTTCCAGGCGGCGAGCCACGCGACGGGCTTCACCACCGGGCAGGACTTGAGGGCGACGATGCAGGCCTTTAGCTGCACGAGTTGCGGCAACGACGTCTATTTCGAGAACTCGGCCTGCCTCCACTGCGGGGCGGAGCTGGGTTTCGACCCGGAAGGCTTGATCATCGCCGGCGTCCGGCCGAACCCGGCACAGGACGGCACCCTGGTCACGCTCGGAACCCCGTCGAAGACGGTGCGGCGCTGCGCCAACGCCGCCCACGCGGCATGCAACTGGCTCCTGAATGCGGGTGAGGCCGGCCCGCTGTGCCGTGCGTGCTCGCTCAATCGCACCATTCCGGATCTGAGCGACCCTCAGCATCTAGCGGCCTGGCGTGCCGTCGAAAGCGCCAGGAAGCGCCTCGTCTATACGTTGCTGCGGCTCGGACTACCGATCTCGGGTGTCGACGGCGTGCCTCCGATGACCTTCGACGTGCTTCAGGACGCTCGCACCGGACATCTCGACGGCGTCGTGACGATCGATCTCGCGGAAGCCGACAACGTCGAGCGCGAGCGCCGGCGCGAACAGCTTGACGAGCCGTATCGCTCGCTGCTCGGCCATCTCCGCCACGAGTCGGCACACTACTACTGGCCGATCATCGTCGAGAAGGCGGGGTTGACCGAGGAGTTCCGGACGATATTCGGCGACGAGCGGCGCGATTACGGCGAAGCGCTCGCCAGCTATCACGCCAACGGACCATTCGCGGACTGGCAGCAGTCGTTCGTCTCGGCCTACGCCTCGGCACATCCATGGGAGGACTGGGCCGAGACGTGGGCACACTACCTGCACATCCTCGATACCGTCGACACCGCGGAGGCGGTCGGCATCGAGCCGCGCTCGAAGGGCATGGTCGAAGGCTCGGCGTGGCCCTTCGGGCGCACCGACCCCTACCGCGGCATCTCGGTCGATGCCTTGATGGACCGCTGGGTGCCGCTCGCCTCGGCCATGAACGACCTCGCGCGAAGCATGGGACACAGCGACTTCTATCCGTTCGTCACGGCCGCGGCGACGCGCCCGAAGTTCGCCTTCGTCGATCGCGCCATCCGCCAGGCCGCTGCGCGCTGACCGTGCGGCCTGCCTCTGGTCCCCGCACGACCGACGTCCACAGGACGTCCCCAGACCGCTTTCCGCGATTGGCGGCCTCGCCGCGAATCACGTCATGGTTGGCCGGCTTCGAGCCGCAGAGATGCGCGCCGGCTCAGTTCCGCCCCGCCGTCCGGAGGCCAGAATGGCTCTCGACCTCATTGCCGCCCGGCTGTCACGCCTCGAGCTGTTTCGCGGCCTCGCGCCGGAGCAGCTTCAACGCATCGCGCGCGATGCGGCGCGGATGGTTTTTCGCGACGGGCAGAAGATCATCACGGCCGGCGAGGTCGGCGACGGCGCCACGATCCTCATCTCCGGTCGCGCCATGATCATGCCCGATCCCGAGTTGGGGATCGAGGCCGAGCACGTCGAGGCAGGCTCGATGCTGGGGGAAGGCGCCATGCTCACCGAGCACACCTACGGCCTCACCGTTTGTGCCGTCGGCGACGTACGCGCGATCCAGATCACACGCGATGCCCTGTTCGCCCAGTTGCAGGACGACCCGGATCTTGCCGAGCACCTGCGGGCCCGCCTCGCCAACCGGCTCCAGCGCGTGGCTCTCGAGCTGCGGCTGATCGACGAGCGGCTGGCGGAGGCATGCCAGACGTCGCTCGCCGCCGAAACGCCTGCCGCCTGAAACCGGGGCTCGCGCCGAGGTCTCAGGCCGTTCCGGCGGGTGCGGCTTGGCGATTGCGACGATAGAGAGCGCCGAAATCCACCGGATCGAGCAGCAGCGGGGGCATGATGCCGCCGTCTCGCGTCATGTCCGCAATGATGCGCCGGACGAACGGGAACAGCAGCGTCGGGCATTGGACGTGGAGGATGGCGTCCAGAACCTCGCCGGGGGCATTCTCGATCCTGAAAAGGCCCGAGTAGTCGAGTTCCAGCTCGAAGATCACGCCGATCGCCTTGCTCTCCGCCCGTGCCTTGAATGAAAGCGTCGTTTCATAGACGTCCGGACCCACCTGCTCTGGCCTCACGTTCATCTCGAGGTTGAGGTTGGGGTTCTCGGCCTGCGAGCTCATCAGCTTGCGGATGCTCGGGCTCTCGAACGACAGGTCCTTCACATACTGGCCGAGCATGCGAATCTGTAGGTTGGCGTCCGGCGGGGTGCCGGTCGCAGGCCGGCCGTTGCCGTTTGCGGCGTCTGTCATTCGCTCGGTGCTCCTCGATCTTGTCTTGGAAGATGGTTACCGGCGTGGCTATCACCGCCCACCTGGACCGGCAAGGCGTTTGCGCGCACTCGTCGTTGCCCGCGGCGCCGTCCGGAGCTCCCTTCGGCTCGCCGGCGAATCTCACTGGCCGCCGTTGCACTTCCGGCCGCGCGCTCCGCGAAAAACACAATATGCGATCGTCGCATGGCAAATATGCGATTCTATAACCTTGACCACTGTATCCTTGATGATAGTAACTGTAGATACCATCTCCATGAGCATGACGAATCCGCGAAAAGCGGGCGAGACCGGGGAAACGCGATGGCTGAAGGCGACAGCAATTTCGGTTGGGTGACGACCGATATCGCGCGCCTTATGCGTACGGTTTTCGACAGGCGCGTCAAGGACTTGGGAATCACGCGGCCGCAATGGCTCGCGATCGTGCGTCTGAACCGGCGGCCGGGTGCCAGCCAGTCCGAGTTGGCGGACATGATGGAGATCGAAAAGGCGCCGGCCGGCAAGATCGTCGACCGCCTGGAAGAGCGCGGCTGGGTCGAGCGTCGCGCCGACCCCGTCGACCGGCGTATCAACAGAATTTTCCTCACGGAGCGTGGCGAGCGGGTCTACTCGGTCATATCACCGATCGCCCGATCGACCGTCAGTGACGCCGTCTCCGACCTCTCCGACAAGGAAATCGCCCTGCTGATGCAGCTTCTCACCCGTGTCAAGTCGAGGCTCGGAGAGCTGGCGGAAAGCGACATGCTCGCCGAGACCGATCTCGTCAAGGGATTGGGGGAGCGCATCGAAGGAGAAGCCCACACTCTCTGAGAACACCACTGGCCGCCTTGCCGATGTCTGACCGAACGACCGCAACGCATACCCGTAACGCACACTGCCTCAAATCCGAGCGAGACCGAACTCAGATGCGCCTATTGAGACCCTTCCTGCTTATTGCCGTACCGGTGGCGGCCGTCGCCGGCGCATTGCTTTGGTACTTATGGGGAGGCCGGTACATCGGCACCGAGAATGCCTACGTCAAGGCTGACATCGTGCATGTCTCCTCCGAGGTACCCGGCCGCGTGATCGAAGTGGGCGTTCAAGACCATGCCCAGGTCAGGCCCGGCGACATGCTGGTGAAGATCGACCCCGAGCCGTACAAGCTTGCGCTCGACAAGGCCGAGGCCGAGCTCGATCAGACGCGGGCCCGCGTCGCAGCCTTGCGCGCCGAATACCGCGAGGCGATGGCGGAGCAGAAGGAGGCGGAGGACAAGGTTCAGTTCTACGACGCGCAGCGTGACCGCCAGAAGCGCCTTGCCGACAAGGGCGTTGGCCGGGCGTTCTTTTTCGAGGAAGCCGACGCGAATGCGGACGCCGCCCGCGCACGCGTCACCGCCGCGCGCCAGAAGATGCAGCGCATTCTGGCCCAGCTTGGCGGCAAGCCGGACATCGAGACCGCGGATCACCCCCTGGTCCGCGAGATGCGCGCCGCCCGCGATCGCGCCAAGCTCGATCTCGACCGCACGGTCATCCGCGCGCCGCTCGGCGGCCTTGCCGTCAATGTGAAGCTGCTGCCGGGCGAGCACGTTCGCGCTGCAACACCTCTCTTCGCATTGATCAGCGATGCGACGCCGTGGGTCGAGGCCAACTTCAAGGAGACGGAGCTGACCTATGTCCGTCCGGGACAGTCGGCCACGATCGTGCTCGATATTTATCCCGACGTGACGTGGGAGGCCGAGGTCGCGAGCATCAGCCCCGCGACCGGCGCGGAGTTCGCGCTGCTGCCGCCGCAGAATGCGTCGGGCAATTGGGTGAAGGTCGTGCAGCGCCTGCCGGTCAAGCTGAAGTTGAAGCCCAGCGCCGGGGCGGAACCATTGCCGCTCAGGGCCGGCATGACGGCGACCGTCACCGTCGATACCAAGCGCGAGCGCCGGATCAGCACGCTGTTCGGCGGTCGCAGCGTGGCTGCGACGGTCAAGCCCTGAGACGCGACGGTTTTTCCAGCGTGTCGCTGCGAGCGGGCAGGAGAGAGTGTCTCTCCTGCCCCACTTGTGTGAGGATTTGCGCCGGACGACTTCTTTTCTGAACCAGCCGACGGAATGATGCCACTATGTCCGTTGCTGATGTACGCCCGGGGAAACACTCACAGGAAAGGGAAGAATGCCATGAAGTTGTCGTTGAAGGTGCTGGCGCCGGCCGCACTGCTTGTCGCTGGCCTCGCCGTCTCGAGCGCACAGGCCGCGCCTGCCGGCTCGGGCCTCGCCCCCCTGAAGAACGCCCCCGAGGCGTCCTCGCTTGCTGAGAAGACCTATTGGGTCCGCAAGTGCTATCGTCGGGGCTATCGCACCTACTGCCATCGCGTCTGGGTGAAGCCCCATCGGTATCACCGGCCGCACAGGCACTATCGGCATCACCGCCGTCACTAACGGCGGTCTGGCGAACCAATCGAACCCGAAGGGTCGCCCTGCAAAGGGCGACCCTTCATCGTTTGTCGCGAGGCTGGGCCGCCGCGCTCAGACGGGGATGACCTTGCCCGGGTTCATGATGTTCGCGGGATCGAGCGTCCGCTTGATGCGCTCCATGAGCTGGATCTCCACCGGGCTCTTGTAGCGCAGGTTCTCCTCGAGCCTGACGAGACCGATCCCATGCTCAGCGCTGATCGAGCCGCCCAGGTCCACGACGATATCGTGCACGATCTTGTTGATGGCTTCCCGCTCGCCGTTCCATTGGTCGAACGTCCAGTCGGCTGGCCGCACCGGGTTGTAGTGCAAATTTCCGTCGCCGACATGCCCGAAGCAGCAGAAGCGAGACGTTGGGTAAGCCGCCAGCATCGCCGCGTCCGCCCGGCGGATGAACTCGGTGATCCTCGACAGCGGAACGGACACGTCGTGCGGGACGGCACCTCCCGCCGCCTGCACGCCGAACGGCAGATCTTCCCGCATCTTCCAGAGCTTGCGCGCCTGCTCGCCCGAGGTCGCGAGCACGGCATCGCGCACGACCTCCCGCTCCACGGCGAGCCCGAGGACCCGTGAGAGCGGCTCGGCCAGCGATCCCGGCGCGCCCTGACCCGTCACCTCGGTCAGCACGTACCACGGATGAGGCTCCGACATCGGATCGGTGGAGCCCGGCACCCCCGCCAGCAGCAGATCGACGGTCGGGCGGCTGATCAGCTCGAACGACGAGACGGTCTCCCCCAGTTGCTCGCGCATCAGGCCGAGCAGCGCCACGGCATCATCCGGCGTCGCGACCGCCACCCAGGCCGACTGCGACTCGCTCGGCCGGGGGAACAGCTTCAGCACGGCCGCCGTGATGATGCCGAGCGTGCCCTCGGCACCGATGAAGAGCTGCTTCAGGTCGTAGCCAGTGTTGTCCTTGCGCAGGCCGCGCAAGCCGTTCCAGACCTGACCGTCCGGCAGGACGACCTCGAGCCCGAGCACCAGATTGCGCGTGTTGCCGTAGCGCAGGACCTGGATGCCACCGGCGTTCGTCGAGATGTTGCCGCCGATCTGGCAGGTGCCTTCCGCGCCGAGACTCAACGGGAACAGGCGGTTCACGTCCGCCGCCTTGCGCTGGATCTCCTGCAGCACGACGCCGGCCTCGACCGTGATCGTATCGTTCTGCAGGTCGACCTCGCGGACGGCTTTCATGCGCGCCGTCGACAAGATCACTTCGTTCATGCCGGAGCCCGGCTGGCTGCCGTAGGTCAGCCCCGTGTTCCCGCCCTGGGGGACGATCGCGGTGCCGGTCTCGGCGCAGATCCTCACGAGTTCTGCCACCTCGGCCGTCGTGCGCGGCCGCAGGAGAAGCGGCGACGCTCCCTGCCAGTTGCCGCGCCAGCTCTTCGCGTAAGGCGCGACGTCCTCGGGCGCGTCGAGGAAACCGCCCTCCCCCGCTGCGGCCTTCAGGCGCTCGATCACGACGGGTGCAACAGGCGGGCGGGCTATGCTTTTCGGGATGGCCATCTGCTTTTCGGTCTCGTGTCGTTCTTGTGACGATCGCGCAAGGACTGGCGGCGTCCCGCGGTCGGTGCGAGCCTGACTGCCACGCGCGTCATTTGCCGGTCCACTGCGGCTTCCGCTTCGACAGGAAGGCATCGAGGCCTTCGCGGAAATCGGCGCTGGTATAGACCCTCGCGACCAGATCGTGGTCGTCGATCTTCGGCGTTGCCTCGCGGATCCGCCGCATCAGCTCCTTGGTCGTCGAGAGCGTGAGCGGCGCGAACCCTGCGATCTGCTGCGCGAGCTCGCCGGCCCGCTTCACCAGAGCCGCATGATCGTCGACGATCTCGGTCACGAGCCCCGCCGTTAGGCACTCCTCCGCCGTCAAAAGACGCGACGTGAACAGGAGATCGACCACGCGCGGCGCCCCCATGAGGCCTGTCAGGCGTTGCAGGCTCGTGGCCGACAGGCAGTTGCCGAGCGTGCGAGCAATCGGAAACCCGTAGCGCGCGTCACGCGTCGCCATGCGCATGTCACAGCACGCGGCAATTGCCGCTCCCCCGCCCGTGCACGCCCCGGCGATGGCCGCGATCATGGGCACGGGGCAGCGCTCGATCGCAGAAAGGATGCGGTCGACCTCGGCCTCGTACCGGAGACCGTCATCGGGCGACTTGAACTCGCGGAACTGCGCGATATCGGTGCCTGCCGCGAACGCCTTGCCGCCTGCGCCGGTTAGCACGATGGCGCGGACCGAGCCGTCTCGTGCCTCGCCTTCGCAGAGCTCCGCAAGCCTCGCATACATGCCGAACGTGAGCGCGTTGTACTTCTCGGGCCGGTTGAGGGTGATGGTCATGACAGGCCCATCGCGCACAACGAGGACTTCGTCGGTCATTTCCTGCCTTTCGATATGATGGTCGTCCGGATACCAGCAGCGGGCGGCTTCGAGCGCAAGCCCCCGCGCGAGCTTCACGGCTTCGCCAGCAGCTTGAGCGCAGCCTCGTGCAGTCTCGGATCTCCGCATGCGAGGATGCGCCCACCGCTCTCCGCACGACCGCCGTCCCACGTGGTGACGACACCACCGGCCCGTTCGATGATCGGGATCAGCGCAACGATGTCATAGGGCTTGAGACCGGCCTCGACGATGATGTCGATATGGCCCGCGGCGAGCAGGCAATAGCCATAGCAGTCGCCGCCGAACCGCGTGAGCCGCGCCCCGGCCCTGAGCCGGGCGAATGCAGCGCTTTCGTAGCCTTTCGCGAAGAGGTCGGGGCTCGTCGTCGTAAGGCGGGCGCTCTCGAGCTTCGCGCAGAGCGCCGTCCGCGCACGCTGCACGCGGCCATCGGTGCTGCGCCAATGCGTCGCCGTCGCCGAGGCCCAGACTCGCTCCCGCGTATAGGGCTGGTCCATGAGACCGATTTCGGCCCGCCCGCCGCGCGTGACACCGATCAGCGTGCCCCATAGGGGCATGCCCGTGACGAACGCCCGCGTCCCGTCGACCGGATCGATTACCCACGTGTAGGGCGACCGCCCCTCCTTCACACCAAGCTCCTCGCCGACGATACCGTGATCCGGATGCAGGGCCGCAAGCCGCTTCCGGATCGCGCGCTCAGCCGCCCTGTCGGCCTCGGTGACCGGGTCGAAGCCATCCCCGTTGGCCTTGTTGTCGATCGCGATCGGCCGGCGGAAATGCTTCAGGATCGCCTTGCCTGCGACGTCGGCCAGTTCGTGCGCAGTCTCGACCAGCCGAGCCGGCGTTATCGTCTCTGCTCTTGGCATTAGCGCCCCGATCCCCATCCCTGTTGCGCATCCTGCTCGCAAGCTCACGGCCCATGAAGCCAGCCTCCCGGATGCCATCCCTGCGGCTTCCGCGCCACGATGACGCGCGATTGTCACATATCAGCAGCGTCGGGCATTGCGCGAATCAGGGAGCGCCCACATATCACACTCGTGGGCAAGAGCTGCATGCTTGCCGACGTCTATTCCCGCCAAGCGTTTTGTCTTGGCCGATGTTTCCTCCCTGGACCTTGGCCGCTCTCCCACAGGGCGGCCCTTTTCTGATCCTGACGTTCGCGTCAAGCTCAGGACGCTCCGGCGCTTAGTCCACCTGCCTGCATTTCTGCTATGCAGCAATAGCATAGCAGTTGAATTTACTGGATTATTTTCTTGATCACGGGGTTCTGGCGCCGCATTCGGCATTCTTCCCGCTGCACTGCACAATCTTTGCCCTTGAAGACGACGCGAGGCAGTTCTACATACGCGGTGTGGCGCCGACGAGCTTCGGCTTGGCGGTCCCACAGCCCTCCTTTGGGCGTTTCCTCCCTAGACTTGGGCCGTTCGCAAGGACGGCCCCTTTTCTTTTCCGGAAGGCCCGTTCCACTCGCTATCACGCCGGATTCGGGCCGGGTTCACGGCAGGGCCAGCGCCTCAATTCACTCGGCTGCCGCCCGACCGCCACCCAGCACGCCCGGGAACTCGTCGACCAGCCGCGAAAAGACGCTCGAAAGCGCCTCCGCCAGGGCGTTGAACCCCTTCGTCCGGGCAAACGTGCTCTCGTCGAGGTAGAGCGCGCGGTTGATCTCGATCTGCAAAGCGTGGAATCCGCGCCCCGGGCGGCCGTAATGCTCGGTGATGAAGCCGCCGGCATAGGGCCGATTGACGTGCACCTCGTGCCCGGTGGCGATCAGCGCCTCTTTCAGGTACCGCGTCAGCTTGATGTCGCACGACGCTCCGAAGCGATCACCGAGCACGAAGTCCGGTCGCGACAGCGCCTGCTGGCCGACGGGTGACGACGGCATTGAATGGCAATCGATCAGGATTGCGACGCCGAAGCGGCGCCGTGTTTCCTCGAGAAGACCCGCCAGTGCGCCATGGAAGGGCTTGTAGAGGCGCTCGATCCGCTCGAGCGCGACGCCCACCGGCAAGGGCCCCGGATAGATATCCTCGTTATCCGCGACAATCCGCGCGATCGTCCCGAGCCCCCCCACGACCCGCACGGACTGCGTATTCGCGAACGGCGGCAGCGGCCCTTCGAAGAGTTCGGGATCGAGCTCGTAGGGCTCGCGGTTGACATCCACGTAGGCCCGCGGGAAGCGCGCCGCGATCATCGGCACGCCGAGCTGCGCAACGCCCGCGAGCAGCTCGTCCACGTAGCAATCCTCCGACTTGCGCAAAGTATGCGCATCGAGCCTCGATTGCTCGAGGAAGCGCGCCGTATAGACGCGGCCGGAATGCGGCGACGAGAATACGAACGGCGCCCTCTGCACCTGCGGCGCAATGAGCGTCACCGGCGGATCGAGGTCCGTCGCTATCGACTGTCTCTCGCGCTCGGGCATGGGCGCGTCTTGCACCTCGTTCAGCGTCCAACCGTGCTCCTCGCCCGCCGACGCCGGAGCCAGGGCCACTCGCGCCTGGAGGCTTCGAGATCAGCCGGTGATGCAATTTGCCAAGGCGAAGCCTTGATGTCCATGCGAGGTTGACGACCGCCTCGCCGATTTCGCACAAAGCCGTGCCGACGCACCTGCGACACGGGCCGGAAATCCCCATGTTTCACGGCCTGTTTACCAAATTGACGTCAGATTTCGGCCGTCTCTTGAGAGTTTGATCATACTGAGCCCGCCCTCCGCCGAGACCATTCAATGACACTCAAGGCCTCCCAACTGTCTCACCAACGCATCCTGCTTGCCGAAGACGACGAGTCCATGCGCGGCTTCCTTGCACGGGCGCTGGAGCGGGCTGGCTACGAGGTGATCGCCTTCGACAACGGCGCCGACGCGTTCGCGCGGCTCAAGGAGGAGCCGTTCACGTTGCTGCTGACGGACATCGTCATGCCGCGCATGGACGGCATCGAGCTGGCACGGCGCGCGAGCGACATGGACCCGGACATCAAGATCATGTTCATCACGGGCTTCGCCGCGGTGACGCTGAACAGCGAGGTCGAGGCGCCGAAGGACGCACGCGTCCTCTCGAAGCCCTTTCATCTCAGGGACCTCGTCGCCGAGATCAACAAGCTGCTGGCCGCCTGACGTTTGCCCGGCAACGACCGTCGCAAGCGGCTTGCGCGGCCCGGCGGATGCCGATATACGAACGCTCTCCGAACTGACCCATCGGAATATCGGGCGCTTAGCTCAGCGGTAGAGCACTACCTTGACATGGTAGGGGTCAGAGGTTCGATCCCTCTAGCGCCCACCATTGAATTCAACGACTTATCCGAAATCATCCAGGCACTGGCTGGAGAGGCTTGGGCTACTCTCCTGAGCAAACCGGATCGGCTTTCGTACGCTGAGACTGTGGGACAAGCGTTATCCGGGCTGCCACCACGGGCATACCTATGCCTAGGCTGCCTTCCGCCGCTTCCTTCGGACTTTTGCGGAGCTCGATTTGCGGGGCGATGACGTCGTCTTCAGCGGCGCAGCACGCTTGCCCGCCACGCTCTGGCGCAGCGCCTCCATGAGATCAACGACATTGGACCTGTCGGACCGTTCCGCAGATGGCCGGATGGTTTTGCCGGCAGCCTTGCGCTCGACGAGCTTGCGAAGCGCAAGCTCGTACTCATCCTTGAACTTCGACGCATCGAAATGCCCGGCCTTGGTATCGAGGATATGGCCGGCGAGTTCCACCATCTCCTTGTCGATGCGTGGATTGGCAATGCCGCTGAAGACCTCGTTCTCGTCGCGCACCTCGTCGTCATAGCGCAGCGTCGTCGCCAGCATGCCCTTGCCCCAGGGCTCGACGGCGATGATGTGCTCGCGGTTCGCAAAGACGATACGGGCAAGCGCGACGCGGCCCTTGTCCTTCATGGCGTCGCGGATAACCGCAAACGCTTCCTCGCCGCTCTTGCCGTCCGGCACGACATAGTAGGACCGCTCGTAGTAGCGCTTGTCGATATCCTCCTCCGGCACGAAGGTATCGATGTCGATGGTGCGCGTACTTTCGATCTCGACGGCCTCGAGCTCTTCGGGCTCGATGGCCACATAGCGCCCGTTGCTCAGCTCGTAGCCGCGGCCCTTCTCCTCCTTGCCGACAACTTCGCCCGTCTCCTCGTCGACCATCTGCTGACGCAAGCGGTTGCCGGTCTTGAGGTTGATCTGATGGAAGCGTGTCTTGCCGGATTGGGAGGACGCAGGAAACAGCGCGACAGGGCACGTCACGAGAGACAGCTTGAGATGGCCCTTCCAGTAGGCACGCAAGACCATGGGCACTACTCCACACGAAGAACCGCCGGAACGCGTAAGCCGACGCCTTCGTTCCATCTATCAGCCTCTCGGAACGGCAACCGCGCCGGCGACGTCAGGCCCGGATGCAAAGGAAACGACCCGATGGCAAACAGGAAGCTCGCTCCTTATCGGAAGAAGCGGGATTTCGCGAAGACGGCGGAGCCGAGCGGCGAGACGGTTGTCGCACCGGCCAAATACCCTCGCTTCGTCATCCAGAAGCATGCCGCGACACGCCTTCATTACGACCTGCGCCTCGAGGTGGACGGCGTCTTCAAGTCATGGGCCGTCACCAAGGGCCCCTCCCTCGATCCGGGCGACAAGAGGCTGGCCGTGGAGACCGAGGACCATCCGCTCGACTACGGCGACTTCGAAGGCACGATCCCGAAGGGAGAATATGGCGGCGGCACGGTGATGCTGTGGGACCGCGGCTTCTGGGCCGCCGACGGCGATCCGGCGAAGTCGCTGCAAAAGGGCGAGTTGAAGCTCACCCTTGCCGGCGAGAAGCTCAAGGGCGGCTGGGTCCTGGTCCGGTTGTCGCACGACAGGACGCGCGAGAAGCGGTCGAGTTGGCTGCTGATCAAGCGTCACGACGGCTACGAGAAGGAAGACGGCAGCGATAGCATCCTGGGGGAAGACCGTTCGGTGGCCTCCGGACGCAGCATGGAGGACATTGCCGCCGGCAAGGCCCCCAAGCCGCAGCCCTTCATGAGGGATGTCGGGGGCGGATTTGGCGCCGATGCGGTCTGGCATTCGAGCAGGGACGAAAGCCTGGTCCAAAAAACCAATGACCAAAGGACTGCGGCGCAGCGGCAGCGAAGGAATTCCAGCCGCCCGGTGGCCATGCCTGAGTTCATTGCACCGCAACTGTGCAAGCCGGTGAGCCGCGCGCCCCTCGGAGAGGACTGGGTGCACGAGATCAAGCTCGACGGCTATCGCATGCAGCTCCGCGTCGAGAACGGACAGGCCACCATGCGTACCCGCAAAGGCCTCGATTGGACCGGCAAGTTCAAGGCGATTGCGGATGCGGCCGCCGATCTGCCTGACTGCATCATCGACGGCGAGGTGGTCGCGCTCGACCGGAATGGTGTTTCGGATTTCTCGACCTTGCAGGGGGCGCTGTCGGAAGGCCAGTCGCAGGATCTGATCTTCTTCGTATTCGACATGCTGTTTGTCGAGGGCGAGGATCTGCGCGACCTCCCGCTCATCGAGCGCAAGCAGAAGCTGAAGGATCTGCTTTCACGCGAGGACCGGGAGCAGATCCGGTATGTGGAGCATCTCGCGGAGCCGGGCGACGCGGTGCTCGAGTCAGCATGCCGGCTCGAGCTCGAAGGCATTATTTCCAAGCGGGCAAGCTCGCCTTATCGGTCCGGGCGGACCGAGGCCTGGGTGAAATCGAAATGCCGCGGCGGCCACGAAGTCGTCATTGGCGGCTGGAACGGAAGCGCGACCGATCTGCGGTCGCTCGTCGTTGGCGTATATCGCGGCGGCCATCTGGTCCACACGGGGCGCGTCGGCACCGGCTTCAATAGCCGCAACAGGTCTGGCCTGCTCAAGAAGCTCAATGCGCTGAAAACGAGTCGAAGTCCTTTTGGCGGCCAGAACGCACCAAGCCCGAAATCCGGCTGGAACTGGGTCAGGCCGGAACTGGTGGCCGAGATCGAGTTCGCCGGGTTTACGAACGACGGCATGGTGCGTCAGGCGGCCTTCAAGGGCTTGCGCGAAGACAAGCCCGCGCGGGAAGTCAGGGCCGAGCAGGCTGTCCCGCCCGAGCGAACCGATCTCGTCCAGCCCATTGCGACGCGGCGTCCGGTAGCCGAGGGCAGCTCGTCCGTCGTGGACGGCGTCGTGATCTCCAAGCCCGACAAGGTGCTGTGGCCGGCCGAAGCAGGGCAGGACGCCTACACGAAACGCGATCTTGCGGTCTATCTCGCCAGCATCGGCGCATGGATGCTGGAGCACATCAGGGGAAGGCCGTGCTCCATCGTCCGGGCCCCGGACGGCATTCATGCCGAGCGCTTCTTCCAGAGGCACGCAATGCGCGGCATGTCGAACCTGCTCACGCAGGTGACCGTGCCGGGCGATCGCAAGCCCTATATCCAGATCGACCGGGTCGAAGGCCTGGTCGCCGCGGCACAGACGGCGGCGGTGGAATTTCATCCCTGGAACAACCAACCGGGCGACCTCACGCGCGCGGGCCGCCTCGTATTCGACCTCGATCCGGCACCGGAGGTTCCCTTCGACGACGTGGTCGCGGCCGCGAAGGAAATGCGCGAGCGCCTGGAAGAGCTTGGCCTGGTGGCGTTCTGCAAGACGACAGGCGGCAAGGGACTGCACGTCGTGACGCCGCTCGAGGCGGCCCCGAAAGACGCGATCGGCTGGGACGAGGCCAAGGCATTCGCGCAGGCCGTCTGCGCCGCCATGGCCGCCGACAGTCCCGATCGCTATCTCATCAGCATGGCCAAGAAGAAGCGGACCGGACGCATCTTCCTCGACTATCTGCGCAATGACCGCATGTCCACGGCGGTTGCACCACTGTCGCCGCGCATGCGTCCCGGAGCGCCCGTATCGATGCCGCTCGAATGGACCCAGGTGCGTGCGGGCCTCGATCCGAAGCGATTCACGATGCGGACGGCACCGGCGCTGCTGGCGAGAACGAAACCTTGGAGCAGCTATCGCGACAGCGCGCGATCGCTGAAATCCGCCATCCAAAGGCTCACGGGAGGACGCAGCAAGAAAGGCCGGCGTTCGCGGTGACTCTCGAGCAAAAGCAAAGGAGCATCGAGCTTGCCCTCGCAGGAACTGCATCCCTTCCATGCTCGTTCGCTCATGAGAGAACCAACGACGACGTGGAGGCTAGCATGCCACGGACATCTCCCAGCCAACGCAAGACGACCGGCCGCGTGATGCACGAGTTCAAGCACGGTGAACTCAAGAGCGGGCCGGGCGGCAAGGGCGGCAAGGTCAAGAGCCGCCGCCAGGCTGTCGCCATCGCGCTCAAGGAGGCAGGTGCCTCCAAGTACGAGAGCGAGCAGGAAAACCGCGAGAACTACGCCAAGACGAAAGCGAAGGAAGCACGCGGCGAAACCGCTCAGCAGGAAACAGAGGGCATCTCGCATGTCGGAGCGCGCGGCCGTCGCGAGAGTTCGCCAGCCATGGGCGGCACGGACGCCAGGACGCCGGCACGGCCGAGACGCAAGGCCAGCGCGTCGCGCGGGGGAAGCGGCCCAACCAAAGCCGAGCTCTACAAGCAGGCCCAGACCCGGCATATCAAAGGCCGGTCGAAAATGAGCAAGCGTCAGCTCGAGAACGCACTCCGCTAGTTATCGTGCTCGACTTCCCTCACGCCGGAGACGGGATAGCGGACGTTTTCATCACCCGGCACGACGCGCGGGACATCCGGAGAGGGACGTCCCGCGACAACCGTCAAGGCTCGACAGCTCAGCTCAGACGCATCTGCAGCAAATCCAGCACCGCCATTTCCACCGTGCTCAGCCCGGCGAACATGCTCGAGCTGTTGCCCTTTGGCTCGCTCTTCAGCTCGAGCTGCAATGCGCCCTCGATATAGGCGGTGAGGATCTCGGGATGGATATAGCATTTGCGGCAGATGGTCGGCGTATTGCCCAACCGCACGGCGACCTTTTGAATTGCGTCGCGGATATTGCGTTTTGCTTTTGCCTGGCTGTCGAAGCTTCCGGACTCCTGCAGCGCAACGGCCGCCAGCACTGTGCCGTGCCAGGTCCTGAAGTCCTTCGCCGTTACATTACCTCCGCTGATCTCGCGCAAATAGCCATTCACATCTGACGATGTCAGGTTATGTCGCGCACCATTCTCGTCAAAATACTGAAACAGGTCCTGGCCCGGAAGGTCCTGGCACGCTCGGATGACATTAGCGATGCGCCGGTCCTTTACACTCAGCTTCCAGACCTTGCCGCTCTTGCCGGTGAAATTGAACTTCAGCGCAGAACCTTCGACCTCGACATGCCGATGCTCGAGCGTCGTCAAGCCATAGCTCTTGTTGGTGCGTGCATACTCGTCGCCGCCAACCCGGATGAGTGTGCGCTCCAGAAGCTGAACGACCGTCGCCAATACTTTTTCCCTGGAAAGTCCCCGCAAGGCCAAGTGATCGAGCACACGTCGCCGCAGGATCGGAAGATTCTCGGCAAAGATCAGCATGTGATCGAACTTGGTGCTCTCGCGCACCTCGCGAAACCGGACATGATAGCGATACTGCTTTCGTCCCCGTGCGTCGCGGCCGGTTGCCTGGAGATGGCCATTGGGCGTGGCACTGATCCATACGTCGTCCCACGCCGGCGGTATCGCCAGAGCCTTGATGCGCTTCAGCGTGGCGACATCCTCGATGCGCACTCCGCTTGCACTTTCATACCGGAAGCCTTTGCCGGCCCGCTTGCGTCGAATTCCCGGCATGGCATCGCTGACATAAGTGAGTCCCGCATTTTCGGCGGCACTCTCCATGTCCGCAGTGGCTTCGCATTCCCGAAGCATCGATAGAGCAATCCTGTAATTGCTATATTCACGACCGGCTGAGCGCGTGCCTTTCCCAAATGGGGAACGAACTGCATATGGGCTCGTTCCTTTGAAAGAACATCGATCTCGTCGATAGAGTGATCTCGCAGCAAAGAGAGCCGCGGCGGTCGGAAATACTTCGGCCGGATTGCATGAAAGAATTCGTATTGTTTCGGATCGTTCTCCCGGCTCTCGCGTTGACCCATGATCACGCGACGCGCGTGCAGCCAATAAGTGGAGATTCCCATGGCACGATATGAAGAAGGTCGCTGGCGTGAGAACTCGTCTCGAGGACGAGAACGCGACTACGATCAGGATCGCCGATCAATGCAATCCCGTGACTATGACGACGACCGCAATCCATACGGCCGTCGTAGTCAGCGTGATCGCTACTACGCGGAGGACGTCGGCCAAGGCGGCTATTTCGGCGATCCGGAAGGCCATTCTGAGATCGGCCGTCGCGGCGGGCGCATGCGCCACGAGCGGGCGATGAGAGCGCGCCATGACGATGAAGGATATGCCGAGGACCTCGGCCAGGGCGGTTATTTCGGCGACCCCGAGGGCCACTCGGAGATCGGCCGTCGCGGCGGGCGCATGCGCCACGAGCGGGCGATGAGAGCGCGCCATGACGATGAAGGATATGCCGAGGACGTCGGCCAGGGCGGTTATTTCGGCGACCCCGAGGGCCACTCGGAGATCGGCCGTCGCGGCGGGCGCATGCGCCACGAGCGGGCGATGAGGGCGCGCCATGACGATGAAGGATATGCCGAGGACGTCGGCCAGGGCGGTTATTTCGGTGACCCCGAGGGCCATTCTGAGATCGGCCGCCGCGGTGGACGCATGCGCCACGAGCGGGCGATGAGAGCGCGCCATGACGATGAAGGATATGCCGAGGACGTCGGCCAGGGCGGTTATTTCGGCGACCCCGAGGGCCATTCTGAGATCGGCCGTCGCGGCGGGCGCATGCGCCACGAGCGGGCGATGAGAGCGCAGCACGATTACGATCGTTAGGGCTCCCGAGACAGCAATATCGCCGGGTCGGCTTTGCCGGCCGGGCGATCGATCATTGGAAGGGACGAGCAATGATACGCGGACTGGGTGGATACTCACCATCGAATGTGGCGCATAACTTGCGGGGCGTCGACTTTCCGGCTCACAAGAAAAGTCTTTTCGATCAAGCCCGGAAAAACGGCGCAGAAAGCAAGGTCCTTGAAGTTCTCGAATCGATACCCGACACGGAATATCAGGACATGGCGGAGGTGATGAAAGGAATCGGCGAAGGACAGAGGGTCGCGCGCCCCGGCGATGATTGAAATCGATGCGATCGACACATCACGTCCATTTAGAGGTCGTGTTCCGGAAATGGCCGGTGTTCACGGCTGAGCTCTACATCGATGGACTTTGCCGACCGTCCATATCCACGCCCGCGCGCTCACCGGGCGTGGATTGCCGTTTGCAGCGGAGCCGTGTCGTCAGTCGCTGATCAAATTGCCGCGGAATGTCGTCGCCTTGTAATCCTGACGATAAATGCCACGGCGCCGCAGCAGAGGCACGACCTCGTCGATGAAGGCCGAGATGCTGCCGGGCGTCTCCACGGGAGACAGATTGAATCCGACGCAGCCCGTCTCGCGCCACATTTCCTCGAGCCTGTCCGCGACCTGCTCCGGTGTCCCGACGATTTGCGGCATGCCGGTGCCCACGCCCCAACGCAGCGCGGCTTCCCGCAGGGTGAACCGGTGATCGCCGAAGATGCCGGACATCGCTTTCATCAGTCCCTGGGACGCCTGTGTCGGAAGATCCGGCAAGGGCTCGTCCAGCGGAAGCGTACTGAAGTCGACCCCGAGGGAGCCCGACAGCCGGGCCAACCCCGCCTCGATAGGGATGCGCTCCTCGAGCTCGCGTTGACTTCGCCGGGCCTCTTCCTCGGTGCCACCCAGCACGGCCTGCACGGCGAACGTCACTCGAAGCGGCGCGCTGCGGCCTGCCTCGGCCGCCGCAGCCCGCAGTTGGCCCATGTAGGTCTTCATGCCCTGCAAGTGCGGCTGGATCGCAAACATGACGTCGGCATGTGTGACCGCGAAACGCAGCCCTCGGCCGGACGAGCCGGCCTGGAACAATACGGGCTGGCCCTGGGCCGACGGCAGGATCGGGGCGACGGCGCGGCACGAATAGTAGCGTCCCGCCATTTCGACCGTTCGCACTTTGGACGTGTCCGCTAGAATGCCACGCTCGCGGTCGGCAACGAGCGCCCGGGGGTCGACTCCATCCCAGAGCGCCTTGCACATTGCCAGATACTCGTCGGCCCGGTCATAGCGAACGTCGTGCTCCTCCTGCGCGAGGCCGAGCGCACGATACTCCGACCGAAGGTGCCCTGTGACGATATTCCAGCCGATCCGGCCACCCGTGACGTAGTCCAGCGTCGAGAGCTCGCGCACCGCGGTGTAGGGGTGCCGCGAGGTGATCGACATGGTGGCGGCGAGCCCGAGATGTCGCGTTCCCGACGCCATGATGCCGAGCAGCGATACGGGATCGTGGTTGGGCCAGCAAATGCCGTAACGGACCACCTCCTCCGTGCGCTCGCGATAATTATCGTAGGCAGCCGGGATATCGGCAAAGAACACGCCGTCGAAGCCACCCTTCTCGTAGAGCCGCGCCAAATCCTGCCAATAGGCGATGGACCCAAGCCCGTCCACGCGCGCGTCGTCCTTGTCAACCCACGACAGGATGGTGTGATTGATGGGGCTGTTGATGAGAAAGCCGATGAGATGAATGTGGGCTGCCATGAGCGAATGACTTCTCCTCGAGGTGTTGGGTCGTTGCGACCACAGTCCATACGTCTCCCGATCGCAATTGGACGTCCCGCTGTGAACCGCCGCTGCCCACGAGCAAGGATCGGCATCTAAGATCGCCCGTCCAATCCTTCCATTACGTCACTGCGTCGCATCGACCGCTGGTAAGCCTGGAAATTTCGCAGGGGTTCGCGCCGGCGGGATTGAGCATGCCTGTTGTGAGCGGGCATCTCTGGCCTCCGTCGAACCCGACGGCAAGTTGCATACCATTCCACCTGGGACGACGTTATCCGGCCGTGATCGCGGTTCCTGGCGGGGCAGAGCAAATGCTGATCTGCCAAGTCTTCAATGGCCATCATTTCGATCGAATTTTCGAGTTTGTAGCGAGCCCGTTTCCTTGTTGGCTATCTCAGGAGGAGTTCGCAGTGATCCCGACCATGCGGGTGGCGCCCGCTTTCGATGGAGGATCGCATGCGAACCCGTGCCTTTCGCCGGCATCAGGCGCGCCGCCATATGTGGCGACGGCTCAAGGAAGACCGCAACCAGCATTACGATGATCTGAATTGTCCGTGCTGGCACGAGCCCAAGGCGATGGCGCGCTTCAAGGAACAGCCCGCCCGGTGCTCCTGCTGGGGATGCGCCAATCGACGGAAATTCGAGGGCGACAGCATCCAGGAGCGCCGGTCGAAGAAACCGGACGATCTCACAACCGACGCTTGGTCCATCGACCAGTATGCCGGCTCGTGAACCTGGAGACGCCTTCGGCGCTCACGAGCCTTCGCACCCGCACGAGCCATTTCCTGGCAGGACCTTGTGCGGCCTCTCTGCCCCCAACACGCTGTCGCGAGCTTCGCCCACCGTTGCATGTCGTGACGGCAGCAATTGGCCGTCACGACGATTGCGCTTGTGTTTTCGGTGTATCCAGGCTGGTTCAGCGCTGACCCGACAAGCGGTCAGTAGTCCCAGAAGACCGGAACCCAACGAAAGGCGTCGCCATCGACCGCCACCCGGCCAACAGACGGGAACGGCAGGTGAGTGGCCACCAGCATCTCGCCGGTGTCGGCCAGCTCCCGCAAAAGACACACCCGGACGCGCGCCGCCTCCTCGGGGTCGTGCTCGAAACCATTGTGCCAGTCGGGATGGTCGAACCCGACCGCGAACACGGCGTCACCGGCGAACGTCAACCGGTCGCCTCGGGATGCCAGGCGGACCACGCTGTGCCCGGGGGTGTGGCCGCCGGTGCGCCGAACGACCACCCCCGGCGCCACCTCGTGCGCCTCGTCGAACAGCCGGAGCCGGCTGCGGTACTCCTTCACGAACCGCTTGGCGGCCGCCTGCAGCGCGTCCGGAAAGCCCGGCGGCATGGAGGCATGGGTGAAATCCGGCGCCTCCCAGAATGTGACCTCGGCAGCGGCTACGTGGATCCGCAGGTCCGGACGCAGCCGGTCTTTCACGCCATCGACGAGCAGCCCGCCGATGTGGTCCATGTGCATGTGGGTCAGCACCACGTCGGTCACGGAGGCAAGATCGATGCCGGCGGCCTCCAGCCGTTTGATCAACTGCCCGGCCCGCGGCAAGTTCAGGTCGGGATCCAGTCCCAGCCCGGCGTCGATGAGGATCGTCTGTCCGCCGCTGCGCACCACGACCACGTTCAGCGACCAGTCGAAAGCGTCCGGCGGCAGGAACATGTCGTCCAGCCAGGCGGCGCGGGCGGACGGATCGACGTTGTGTGCCAACATTGCGGTTGGCAGCGGCAGCACGCCGTCGCTGACCACCAGCACGTCGATCTCGCCGACCCGCACCGCGTAGCGCGACGGAACCAGCTCGTCGATCATTGGTTTACCAACGTGTGAAGTGTTATCCAATTTTATGTTCGTATCCTGCGGACCAGTCGCCCGAGGTTTCGATTCTGCCAGTGACATAATGTGCTCCTGTCTTTTGGGATCGAGATGTTCCCGGGATTGATCGCCTCCAGGCGAGCGGCCCGGTGCAGGGCGCAGCCCATCGTGTGAAGACCTAGAGGTCGGTGACGCGTTCCGGGTCGGCCGACGCCAGTGCCGCAATGCGCTCCGGCTTCGGCGGGTAGATCCACACCGTGTTGATCTCCTGCTTGGTCTTCTTGGCCTCCGCGCCGACCATTTCCACCTTGCGGTCCCAGCCGCGCGTGAAGAGTGCTCCCGCCTCCCCGAGGTCGAGACAGGTGACATAGGCTTTCTGGTGGTAGGGCTTGGTCGGCACGCCGAGCAGCTCGGCAGCGGCATTGTTGCCGGCGAAGGCGCCCATCCGCGTGGCATGCTGGCATGACATCAGTGCGTAGTTGCCGACATCGTCGCTTACTGCCTTGGCGGCGTCGCCGGCGGCGAAGACTGCAGGGACCGAGAGAACGCGCAGGTCGCGGTCGACGATCAGTCGTCCCAAATTGTCCCGCTCTGCCGGGATCTGCACGGCCAACCGCGCGGCGCGGATGCCGGCCGCCCAGATTACGGTTGCAGCCTCGATACGCTCTCCGCCGGTCAGCGTGACGCCGGCCTCGTCCAGAGCCTCGACGCCCGCTCCGAGCCGGGTTTCCACGCCAAGCTTGCGCAATGCGTTCTCGATGATGGGCCGTGGACCTGCACCCATGTCGGGGGCGATCGAAGCGTTGCGCTCGACGATAACGACGCGAGGCCTGGCGTTCTCGCCGATAACGGCGCGCAAGCGCGCTGGCATCTCCGTTGCGGCTTCAATGCCGGTGAAGCCTCCGCCTGCAACGACCACCGTATCGCGCGCAGGTGACGCGGGCCGATCGGCGAGGCTGTGCAGGTGCCGGTCCAAGGCAATCGCATCATCGAGATTGTCGACGCTGAAGCTGCGCTCGGCGAGCCCGGGAATAGCGGGACGGAACAGACGGCTGCCGGTCGCCAAGACCACCCGGTCATATGACAGCTTCATCCGCGTGCCGCCGGCGTCGATGAGTTCCACCGCACGGAACGTGGTATCAATCGCCTCGGCACGGCCTTGCACGTAGACGACATCGACAGCCTTGAGGACGTCCAGAAGAGGGGCGGTCAGCGTCTCGGGCTTCGGCTCGTAAAGCCGCGGACGAACCACGAGTATTGGTTCCGGCGCAACCAGCGCGATCTCGAGCTCTTCGGGCGAGACGCCCTTGATGTCGCGCAGACGAGCCGCGGAGAGTGCAGCATACATACCGGCGAAGCCGGCGCCTATGATGACCAGTCGCATGTGATCAACTCCAGCTGTCAGGCCGTTATGAACGAGAGCAGGTCCGCATTGACGCGATCCGCATGGGTCGTGCACATGCCATGCGGCAGCTTCTCGTAAATCTTGAGCGCGCTGTTCTTCAGGAGCTTCGCCGACAGCAGGGCCGAACCGGCGATGGGCACGACCTGGTCGTCATCGCCGTGCATGACGAGAGTGGGGACTGTGATGTTTCTTAAGTCATCGGTGAAGTCTGTCTCCGAGAACGCCTTGATGCCATCGTATTGCGCCTTGGCGCCACCCATCATGCCCTGGCGCCACCAGTTCCAGATAATCGCCTGAGAAGGCCTGGCGCCCGGCCGGTTGTAGCCGTAGAACGGGCCGCTCGCGAATTCGAGGTAGAACTGCGCCCTGTTGGCCGCGAGTGCGGCACGCGAGCCATCAAAAACCTCGACGGGCAAACCACCGGGGTTGGCGGCTGTCTTCAGCATGAGTGGTGGCACGGCGCCGATCAGAACCAGCTTGGCCGCGCGGCCATTGCCGTGACGCGCGACGTAGCGCGTCGCCTCTCCGCCGCCGGTGGAATGGCCGATGTGAATGGCGTTGCGAAGATCGAGATGCTCGACGACCGCGGCGGCATCGGCCGCGTAGTGATCCATATCATGGCCTTCGCTCACTTGGGACGAACGACCATGTCCGCGGCGGTCATGCGCAACGACACGATAACCCTTGCCGACGAAGTAAAGCATCTGGTTGTCCCAGTCGTCGGAGCTCAGCGGCCAGCCGTGGTGGAAGACGATCGGCTGCGCGCTTTTCGGGCCCCAGTCCTTGTAGAAGATCTGGATGCCATCCTTGGTCGCGATGGTAGTCATGGGCTTGGCGCTCCGGGAGGAGTGCGCTTGCGCGCTGGTTTCTGTTGGTGCCGTCCGCCAGTTGCGGCCGACGCCAAACCAATTGCGCATTTCACCTGCGCTCCGGAATCACGCCGTGGAATTGGACCAGTTCGCCGAAAGGGCTGGTCTACCTGCACTTTGGGCCAGGGCTGCGGGACCGCTCCGCGCCGGGGCGAGCGGACTACGCTCGGGTCCAGGTCGTACTAGCCTTTGTCCTGATCGACAGGACAAGCCGAGCCTCCATACGTTGTCGAATGCGCCCGACCAGGGCGCGCCGAAAGATGTGTTCATCGACACGAGGGAGGCGCGAATCATGAATTCAGAGCTGCAGAAACGCGATGAGAAAGTCTTCGGACCTCAATCCTCCTCCGTCGCGGTGGTTGACGGACACATTCCGAAGCGGCTCGAAGCATTGGGAATGATGTCCGCAGGCATCGTCCATGATCTCGGCAACATCATCCAGATTCTCTCGGGCTCGATCGAATTGCTCGATCGGCACCCGGTCATCAAGACGTCGGCCTCGCTACGGCCACCGATGCGCCGCGCCGTCAACTCGGTGGCACGCGCGAGCGCACTGATTGCACAAATCCTGAGCTTTGCGCGCGGGGGTGCAACCGAGCACGAGAGCGTGGACCTGAAACAGTGCTTGACGGACCTGAAGCCGTTGCTGCGCTGGATCAGTAACAACAGGATGCGCCTTGAGATACGGGTCGACGCGGATGTGCCGGCTGTGGCCTGCAATCGAGCGGGTCTTGAAAATGCGATCCTCAACCTGGCACTTAACGCCCGCGACGCGATGCCGGGACGCGGAACGCTCTCCATCACGGCCGCGGCCCGCCGCAACGGCCATATCGTTACCGAAGTGGCGATCCGCGTTTCTGATACCGGTCAAGGAATGTCATCCCAAATCATGGCGCGTGTGTTGGAGCCGTTCTTCACCACCAAGCCCCCTCAGGCCGGCAGCGGGCTTGGATTGCCGATGGTTCGTCGCTTCGCAGAGGAGGCGGGGGGCGATGTGATCCTTGAAAGCAGCCCGGGCCAGGGCACAACGGTCACCTTGCTGCTTCCCTTACGGCCGTCGCTTCGCGAACGATGACCAGCCGCAGCCCGCTCGGGCGCACTCATAGATATCCATTAGATGCTGCCGGGCATGCCTCTGCTATCGTCGCCATGAGCTTCCGCTCCGGCAGTGTGCAGCTCGCTGCGCATCTCCGGCACGACGGACATCGATGAGGAGCAATTCCCCGTGGTGAGTTCTGATTTCCCGCGAGAGCGCGTCATCGAAGATCTGGTCGTCGCGCAGGAGGCACTGCGCGATCGCGAGCGGGAGCTCTCGCTGCTCGTCGACATGGTCCCGAGCCATGTCTGGCGCCTGACCCCCGACGGCGAGCCCACCTTCTTCAACAAGCGTATGGTGGATTTCCTCGGTCTGAATGTGGTGGACACGAACAAGCCGGGGATGAGCCGTCTCACGGCCATGATAGACGCCGCTCTCCATCCGGACGACGCTGCAGCATTTCGTGATGCCCTTACCTCTTGCCTTGCGAGTGGTGAAGCCTTCGCCATGCGCTATCGCCTGCGCCGTGCCGATGGCGTCTATCGCTGGATGTCGAGCCGTGCGGAGCCAATGCGCGATCACGCCGGTCGCATCCTCCATTGGTATGGCCTTTGTCACGACATCGACGATCAGATGCGTGCCGAGGAAGCGCTGCGGGCGAGCAAGCAGCAGTTGGAGCAAATGATCGACGCCGTGCCCGTCAACATCCTGAGCTTCGCGGCCTCGGGCAAGCTCACCTATGCCAGCCGGCGGTATCTGGATATGGTCGGCTCGCCGGCATCGCACATCGAGGACTTCGACGCCCTGGCCCGGGACGTGGCTCACCCGGATGACTTTCCAGTGATGTTTCGGAACGCATCGAGCGGCTTCGAGACCGGCCGGCCTTTCGTAAACCGGTTTCGCCGGCGCGAGAAGGATGGCGTCTATCGCTGGATCGAGGCGCGCGCGCAGCCCCTGCGCGATGCCAACGGCGCGATCGTGCAATGGTACATTGCTTCCATCGACATCGAAGACGAGATGCGTGCGCAGGAGGCATTGCGTGAAAGAGAACGCACGCTTCGCCAGCTCGTCGAGACGCTCCCGGCGATGATCGATTGTGCGGCTCCCAATGGTGAGCCGATCTATCGCAGCCAGAAGCTGCGCGAATTTCTGGGCTACGAGCTCGAGGAGCTGGACAGTGAAGGAAAATCGCGGCTGCAGGGCACGCTCGACGCCAGCGTGCATCCCGACGACCTCGCAGGCGTCAAGGAAGACTACGCCCGTTCGTTGTCGACGGGCGAGCCCTATGCGCGCAGGCATCGCCTGCGGCGCTTCGATGGCGAATATCGCTGGGTCGAAACGCGTGCCGCGCCGATGCGCAATCCCGAGGGTGCCATCGTGCAGTGGAATGTCATTTGCCTCGACATCGACGGCGAGGTTCGCGCGCAAATCGAGCTACGTTCGGCCCAGGAGAAAATGGCAAGAGCCGGTCAGGCGGCAAGTCTCGCCGAACTTTCGGCCTCGATCGCCCACGAGGTCAATCAGCCCTTGGCCGCGATCGTGGCGACCTCGCACGCCTGCCGTCGCTGGCTGTCCGCCGATCCGCCCAACCTCGAGCGTGCCGGCATCACGTTGGATCGTATCATCAGGGACGCGAATTCGGCGTCCGACGTCGTCAGCCGCATCCGCGCGCTTTTCAGCCAGGCAAGCAAGACCCGAACACGGGTCGATATGGCGGAGGTAATCGGAGAGGTCTGCTTGCTTTTGGCCGACGACCTCGCCGCAAAAAACACGCAGGTTGAGACCGAGTTCAACGGGAGCCTGCCCCGGACCCTCGTCGATCGCGTCCAGATGCAGCAGGTCCTCGTCAATCTGATCCGCAATGCCATCGATGCCATGGAAGGGATTGTCGGCCGCCCGAGGCTGATACGGATCCGCGCCTTCCCCGACGGCGCTCAGGCCATTCGCATCGAGCTTCGGGACCACGGGGTCGGCCTGGGCGAGCCCGAGCGCGCCTTCGAGCCGTTCTTCACCACCAAGCAGAACGGCATGGGCATGGGCCTCGCCATCTGCCGCTCGATCATCGAATCCCACGACGGCCGGCTGTGGATCCCGACCAGCGGCCCGGGAGGAACAACACTGGCTTTCACGCTGCCGGTCGAGGCGAGGGCTTCGGCATGAACCCGGACACGTTCATCGTCTTCATCGTCGACGACGATGCGCGCATGCGCGAGGCGTTGACCGAGCTTCTGGAGGCGGTCGGCTGGCGCGCCGCTGCCTTCGGATCGGCGGGCGAATACCTGTCATTCCCGCGGCCTTCTCTGCCCGCCTGTCTCATCCTTGACGTCGAGCTGCCGGACATCAACGGCCTGGATTTCCAGAAGCAGATCTCCGATGGCGGTCATCCGCCGATCGTCTTCCTCACGGGCCACGGCGATATTCCCTCGTCCGTGCGGGCCATCAAGCACGGCGCGGTGGACTTTCTCACCAAGCCTTTCACGGAGCAGAGCCTGTTGGCCGCGATCCGGTCGGCCATCGAGCGGGACAGGCTCGCGCGCGAGGAACGCGCGGAGATCGAGACGCTGGAACAGCGGCTCGCCAGTCTTACGCCCCGCGAACGAGACGTTCTTCCTCTTGTGGTCAGTGGCCTCCTCAACAAGCAAGCGGCCGCGGAGCTCGGTATCAGCGAGGTTACCCTCCAGATCCACCGCAGCAAGATAATGCAGAAGATGGAGGCGGCTTCCCTGGCCGACCTGGTTCGGTTTGCCGGGAAGCTGCGCATACCCGTCACGCACTCGAGACGCACGGGAAACACCTGAATGCTCGTTGGGAAGCCCATGATCGCCATCGTCGACGATGACCCGCGCCTGCTCGAATCCCTGGCCGATCTTCTGGAGTCGGCGGGCTATGCCGTTCGATCGTTCCGGTCTGCCCGGTCCTTCCTCGACGACAACGCCGCGTTATCGGAAGTCGACTGCCTTGTCGCCGATATCGGTATGCCGCTCATGGATGGCTTCGAGCTCGAGAAGTTGACGCGCCAGACGCGCCCGGAATTACCGGTCATCCTCATCACAGGACGCCACGAGATAGCGGACCAGCAACGGGCAATTACGCAGGGAAATCGGCTTTTTCGCAAACCCTTCGACGGTCAGGCGCTGTTGGCCGCAATCGGCCAGGCGCTCAACATGTAATGGAGGCAACCGATATGCGAAGCGTCACGCAGCGATCGGAGCAGCGCCCGAAAATCTCTCCGCCGATTCCTGCCGAAAACGAGCGGCCGCTCGTTCTGATCGTGGACGACGACGAGAGGATGCGGGAAGCCCTGCAGGAGCTCATGCTGTCGGCAGGGATCGACTCCGCCAGTTTCGCATCGACGCGCGAGTTGCTCGAGTCCGGCATTCCGGATCGGCCGGGATGCCTCGTCCTCGATGTGCGCATGCCGGGAGCGAGCGGACTCGATCTGCAAAACCACCTCGCCATGACCCGCGATGCCAAGCCCATCGTCTTTCTAACCGGCCATGGCGACATCCCCATGACCGTCCGCGCCATGAAGGCCGGGGCGGTCGATTTTCTGACCAAGCCCGTGCGGGACCAGACCTTGCTCGACGCCGTGGCCACCGCCATTGCCAGGGATACGGCACAACGGGCGTCGGCACGCGTCGTCAGGCGGCATATGGAGCGGTTCGGCACGCTCACTCCGCGCGAGCGGCAGGTCTTTCGCGAGGTCGCGCATGGGCGGCTGAACAAGCAGATTGCCTTCGACCTTGGCATCAGCGAGATCACGGTGAAGCTTCACCGCGGCAATGTCATGCGAAAGATGGACGCCAAATCGGTCGGTGAGCTGATCCGCGCCTGGGAAGCCCTGCCCGCCGATCTCGATAGGGGCCCCGCCATCTTGCGGGGCGGGTGATGGCGCCTGGATGTTCCTGACATCCCTGTCCCGATGCAGGGCCGCGCGGTCAATAGGGGCCTGGGACGATCGGACTGCCGTCGAAGAAGCGGCTTGTGCGGAACCGGCTGAGATCGTGGCCGGGCGATCGGCCTTGCAGGATGTCGGCCATGATCCGGCCTATGGCGGGGCCGATCCCGAAGCCATGGCCGCTGAGCCCCGTCGCCACGTAAAGTCCGGGCAGACGATGGTCTTCCCCGAGGATGGGTACGGCATCGGGCGTCACGTCGATCATGCCCGCCCAGGCTTCCGCCAGCCGTACGCCGGCGAGTGCCGGAAAGCGTTGCGACAAGCGCTCCTCGATACGCTTGATCACGATGGGTGACGGTTCGGGATTGACCACGCGCATGCGCTCGAACGGGGTCGTTTCATCGCCTGTCCAGCGACGCGGCGCACCCCAGGCGCCGGGGTAATCCTTTGGCGCCCCCAGCCGAATGCGCACGTCCTTGGCCGAGCTCCTCAGGAGGTTGCGAAACTTGGAAAGGTAACGGAACGAGTTTACGGACAGATAGTGCTCGGCCAGATCGCCCGTCGCGACGGTATAGCCGCCGTCATTGCGTCGTCTCAGTGTGAGGCCGGGTGTCGAGATATTGGCGGTGTAGCTTCCAGGAGCGTCCGTCGTTCTTGCCACCGTTGACCGGACAGTAAGCTGAGGCAAATCGAGGTCGGCGTTGTACGCAAAATGCGTGGACCAAGCCCCACCTGCAAGCACGACCTGGGCGGCGCGAACCCGCCCCTTCTCCGTGACAACGCCCGCCACGCGCCCCGCTTGGATGTCGAGGGT
>Ga0180220_1000623_pt1 | contig 35153 bp, 26 predicted proteins | sample eDN5th37CBELigBY_FD_151335 | JGI IMG/M metagenome (GOLD analysis project Ga0180220, IMG submission 151335) | Enriched backyard soil microbial communities from Emeryville, California, USA - eDNA 5th pass 37_C BE-Lig BY (version 2) (version 2) | ecosystem: Environmental > Terrestrial > Soil >... | reverse complement strand
GACCTCGCCTTGGTGAAGGGGGGGCCGGAGGGGCGGCGGCGGGCGCTGGATCGCGCCGTGTTCAACCGCTTCCCCGGCTACCTGGCCGAGAGCCGCGAGTACGGGCGGGCGCTGCGCGCCCGCAACCGCCTGCTGCGCGAGGAGGCCGCTCCCAGGATGATCGAGGCCTTCGACGCGCCGCTGGCGCGGCTGGGCGCCAGGCTCACCAGCCGGCGGCTCGCCCTGGTGTCCGAGCTCGCCCCGCGCTTCACCGAGGTCCTCGCCAGGCTGGGGCAGGGGGAGCTCCGGGGCGAGATCCGCTACGCGCCCAAGGTGGCCGAGGGTGCGGAGGGCGAGGAGGCGATCGCCGCGCGCCTGGAGGAGGAGCTCTCCCGGCGCCTCGGGCGGGATCGGGAGCGGGGCTTCACCAGCGTAGGACCCCACGCCGACACCCTGGGCATCCAGCTCGGCGGGAGGCCGGCGCGGCTCTACGCGTCTCAGGGGCAGCAGCGCGCGATCGTCCTCGCGCTCAAGATCGCGGAGATCGAGAACCTGCGGCAAAGCCACGGCTACCAGCCGCTGCTCCTCCTGGACGACGTCTCCTCGGAGCTCGACCGCACCCGCAACGAGCAGCTCATGCACCACCTGGCGGGCATGGAGGGCCAGGTGATCCTCACCACCACGGATCCGGAGGTCCTCGGTCGGGAGGCGGGGTCGGGGGCCTTCTTCTACTCGGTGCGGGAGGGGAGGTTCGAGGCCGCCGCCGGCCCCGAGAGGGCTGCGGCCGGCGGCGCGGAGGACCCCCCGGAAAACCCCTGAAAGCGGAAGAAAATCAGGGTTTTCGGTGTTGAGATCCAGCTTGTGGACCACGTCCCTTCGTGGTATCGGCAGTGGGTTGCTCCCAAGGCGATCATCTGCCGGGTTTTTCCAACAAAAATCCCAGGATCGAGGGCTCAGTTGGCCGACGTCACCAAGGAAATCACCCCGCCCGAACCCGAGGTCGCGAACCTCCCGCCATCGGACGAATACTCCGCCGCATCCATCACCGTGCTCGAGGGGCTCGAGGCGGTGCGCAAGCGGCCGGGCATGTACATCGGCCCGCCGGACGAGACGGGCATGCACCACCTCGTCTGGGAGGTGGTTGACAACTCGGTGGACGAGGCGCTGGCGGGCCACTGCAACCACATCGACATCACGGTCCACCTGGACAACTCGATCACCGTGGCCGACGACGGCCGCGGCATCCCCACCGACATGCACCCCACCGAGGGGCGGCCGACGCCGGAGGTGGTGCTCACCGTCCTCCACGCCGGTGGAAAGTTCGACAACAACTCGTACAAGGTCTCGGGCGGCCTCCACGGCGTGGGCGTGTCCTGCGTGAACGCGCTCGCCGAGTACCTCGACCTCGAGATCGCGAGGGGCGGCAAGCTCTACCACCAGACCTACGCCCGCGGGCTCCCCACCTCGGGGCTCGACGTGGTGGGCGAGGCCAAGCGCACCGGCACCAAGATCCGCTTCAAGCCCGATCCGGAGATCTTCGGCTCCCGCGAGTTCAACTTCGAGACGCTCGCCCAGCGCCTGCGCGAGATCGCGTTCCTTAACGCGGGCCTACGCATCACCCTGACCGACGAGCGCACGGGCAAGGCCCACGACTTCAAGTACGTCGGCGGGATCTCGTCGTTCGTCGAGCACCTCAACCGCAACAAGACGGTGCTCTTCGACAAGCCGGTGCACATCGTCAACGAGGTCGAGCACGACGGCCGGCGGGTGATCGTCGAGATCGCCCTGCAGTACAACGACACCTACGACGAGCTGATCTTCTGCTTCGCGAACAACATCAACAACCGCGACGGCGGCTCCCACCTGGTGGGCCTGCGCGGGGCTCTCACCCGCAGCATCAACTCCTACGCCCAGAAGAACAACCTGTGGAAGGACCTGAAGGAGAGCCCCAGCGGCGAGGACGCCCGCGAGGGCCTCACCGCGGTGATCAGCGTCAAGCTGCCCAACCCGCAGTTCGACTCGCAGACCAAGGGCAAGCTGATCAACCCCGAGATGAAGGGCATCGTCGAGTCGGTCGTCAACGACAAGCTCGGCCAGTTCCTCGAGGAGAACCCCGCCGTCGCCAAGCGCATCGTCGCCAAGGTGGGCGACGCGGCGCGGGCGCGGCTCGCGGCGCGCAAGGCGCGGGAGACGGTGCGCCGCAAGGGCGCCCTCGACACCGCGTCCCTGCCCGGCAAGCTCGCCGACTGCCAGGAGCGGGATCCCGCCAAGAGCGAGCTCTACATCGTGGAGGGCGACTCGGCAGGCGGCTCCGCCAAGCAGGGCCGGGATCGGCGCACCCAGGCGATCCTCCCCTTGCGCGGCAAGATCCTCAACGTGGAGAAGGCGCGCTTCGACAAGATGCTCTCCTCCGCCGAGATCGGGACGCTGATCACGGCGCTGGGCACGGGCATCGGCCGGGAGGACTACAACCCGGACAAGGCCCGCTACCACAACGTGATCCTGATGACCGACGCCGACGTGGACGGCTCGCACATCCGGACGCTGCTGCTCACCTTCTTCTACCGGCAGCTCCCGGAGCTGGTGGAGCGCGGCTACATCTACATCGCACAGCCGCCCCTCTACCGCGTGGCGAAGGGCAAGAAGGAGACGTACCTCAAGGACCAGCGCGCCCTCGACGAGTACCTGCTCGACATCGGCGTGGCCTTCACCAAGGTGGAGACGCCGGACGGCGAGCTCGGCGGCGAGGCGCTCAAGGAGCTGGCCGAGCGGATCTTCGAGTACGACGCGCTGCTGGAGAAGGTCGATCGTCGCCGGGACGCTCGCGTCGTCGACGCGCTGGTGCAGGCCACCTCCCTCGACCTGGCGTCGCTGGCGGATCGCGAGCGGATCGAGGCGGAGCTCGCCAAGGCGAAGGCCTGGCTGGATCGCTGCCACCCGGATGCGCTCCCGCTCAAGGTGCTCGTCTCCGACGACGAGGAGCACGCCTGCAAGCGGGTGGTGGTGCGCAGCAACTCGCTCGGCACCAGCCGTGAGACGGTCGTCGACCATGCCCTGCTCTCGTCGGTCGAGTTCGCCGAGCTGAGGCGGCTGGCCGCGGCGTTCGAGGCGCTCGGCCCGGCGCCCTACCGGCTCACGCTCGACGGCACCCGGACCGAGGTGGACACCGTCCAGCAGCTCGTGGCGCGGATCAGCAAGGAGGCCTCGAAGGGCCAGACGATCCAGCGCTACAAGGGTCTCGGCGAGATGAACCCCGAGCAGCTCTGGGAGACGACGATGAACCCGGCCACGCGCACCCTCCTGCAGGTGCGGGTGGAGGACGCGGTGGAGGCGGACCAGATCTTCACCGTGCTCATGGGCGACGCGGTGGAGCCGCGTCGGGAGTTCATCGAGCGCAACGCCCTCGAGGTGCAAAACCTCGACGTCTGATCCGAGGCGCGTTCACGCGGCATTGGGAGGGTGTGGGCCTTTCGGGCCAACGTGGGTGGAGCCCGACGGGACGCCGGCGGATGGAGCGCCAGCATCGAAACCCCGGAGCCGCCGTCCGCATTCATCGGATCGAGGTGGTCCCGGTTCGATAGGAGGTTGCGCGGACCAGGCGGAACGGGGAAGCTACCGGCTTTCCCGCCGCGACGTGGCAGGCGGGAGGAGAGGCTTGCTGCGGTGTCGTCCAAGGGTAGGACAAGAGACTTTGAATCTCTTAATGATGGTTCGAATCCATCCACCGCAGTCAATTCGGGACGGCGCGCGGGGCATCGCCCCGCTGCGCCGGCTCCCCGTTTGATCCACGGTGGTACGGAATGAACGTCACCCTGCGCATCGTGCCCATGGGCACGGTCGAGCGAGGCCTCCTCGAAGCGGCGGCCCTCGGCGCGACCACCGCCTACGAGCTGGAGACCTCGGTCGAGCCGGGCCTCGCCGAGCCCAAGTACGCCTTCAACCCCGGCCGCAACCAATACAACGCGTCGTCGATCGTTCGAAAACTCGGCCAGAACCACCGGCCCACCGCCTCGGATCTGGTGCTGGCGATCGGCGAGATCGATCTCTTCGACCCGGACGTCGACTTCGTCTACGGCGACGGCGACGGTCTGCTGCGGGCCGCGGTGATGGGCCTGGACCGGATCCGCGTCGCCGACGACGAGCGCCTCACCAAGCGGGTGATGGCGCTCGCCGTGTGGGCCGTCGGCCTCGCGCTCGGCTTGCGCGACTGCGAGGACGCGCGCTGCTCGATGGCGGCGCCGCGGATCCCGGACGAGCTCGAGCGCCGCAACGGCGTGCTCTGCGCCCAATGCCGCGCGCTGCTCGCCAAGGGCGGGCAGCTCTAAGGGCCCATCGCCGCGGGGCCGGAGGCGACGTGCAAACCGAGGAGCGAGGTGGCCCGACCGCGCGGGCTCGCGGATCCCGGGCCGGGGGAGCCGGCGAACCCGAACGTCCACGATAGAGAGCGCGAGGTCGCGTCCTTGTCCCTGCCTTTCCACCTCTGCCAGCCGGGAGGCGGCGCTTCGTGCGGCGCCTGCTGCGGCCTCTACAACTTCAAGGACCACTCCCGCGAGGCGCTCACCCAGGCGCTGCGCCGCCGCACCGAGACGATCCGACCGCTCCCCAAGGACCCGGAGGCGTACAGGGCGGCGGCCCGATCGCTGCGGCGCTGGGACAAGAACCCGCTCTTTCCGCCGGTGCGCCTCTGCCCGCTCCTCGGCTTCCTGGACGAAGGCGAGAAGCGGGTGGGGTGTCTGGCGCATCCCCTCGTCACCGGCGGCGTCGACCTGCGGGACTGCGGCGCCTACGACGCGAAGACCTGCGAGAGCTTCGAGTGCCCCTCGTTCCTCTGGCTCGACGCGCCCAAGGCGCGCCTCGTGCGCGCGGCCTGCGCCGACTGGTACCTCTACGGCCTGGTGATCACCGACGTGGAGTTCGTGCGCGGTACGGTCAAGCTGCTCGAGCTCCATCTGGGCGGCCCGGCCGATCTCGACGCCATCGTGGCGAACCCCGCCGCCCTCGAGGCCGCGCGCCGGCACTTCCGTCTCGAGGAGGACGCTCCCGATCGCCCCGACGACGCCTCGATCTTCGGCCGCTTCGCCCGCGACGATCTGGGAGAGCCCGTGCCGCGCACGATCGAGTACGAAGCCCTCGGTGCGGACGCCGCGCCCGAGGACGACGTGGTCCTCTGTCTGGGCTACGCGCCGGCGACGATCGAGGCGCTCGAGCGGGCCCGCGCGCTGGTGCGGGGCTCGATCCGGGCGATCGCGCTGGCGATCGACTGATCGGCGCAGCGACCTGCGCGCGTCGACGAGCCGCGAGGCGGCCCCGACGCGGGGCCCCGGCTCAGCCGGTCTTCTCGTCCTCCTGCACCACCGGCGCGCCGGTGACCACCGGGAGCTTGAGCGAGTCGGCGACGATCTCGGCGATGTCCTTCACCACTACGTCTTCGGCGCCGATCTCGTTCACGCCGTCGCCCAGCATGGTGATGCAGAAGGGGCAGTTGGCCGCGATCACCTTCGCGCCGGTGCCCACCGCCTCGGCGGCGCGGTTCTGGTTGATCCGCGTGCCGACGCGCTCCTCCATCCACATCCGCCCGCCGCCGGCGCCACAGCAGAAGCTCTGTCGCCCGCTGCGCTCCATCTCGACGATCTTCAGGCCGGGCACGCTCTTCAGGGCCGCGCGCGGCGCGTCGTACTCGCCGTTGTGCCGGCCGAGGTAGCAGGCGTCGTGGTAGGTGACGAGCTGATCGAAGCTCTCGGTGGGCTTGATGCGCTCGTCCTCGAGGAGCTGCTCGATGAGCTGGCTGTGGTGCAGCACCTCGTAGTCGCCGCCGAGCTCCGGGTACTCGTTCTTGATCACGTTGAAGCAGTGGGGGCACTGCGAGAACACCTTCTTGACGTTGTGCGCCTTGAAGGTCTCGATGTTCGTCTCGGCGAGCATCTGGAAGAGGTACTCGTTGCCCATGCGGCGGGCGGCGTCGCCGTTGCAGCCCTCCTTCTTGCCGAGGATGGCGTAGTTCACGCCCGCCGCGTTGAGCACCTTGGCCAGCGCCTGCGTCACCTTCTTCTGGCGGTCGTCGAAGGAGCCGGCGCAGCCGACGAACCACAGGTACTCGAACTCGGGGTTCTCCTCGACGGTGGGGACGTTCAGCCCCTGGGCCCAGTCGGCGCGCTCGGTGGCGCCGATGCCCCACGGGTTGCTCTGCGTCTCCATGTTCTTGAAGACGCGGGTCACCTCCGGCGGGAACTCGCTCTTCACCAGCACCTCGTGCCGGCGCATCTCCACGATCCGCGGGATGTTCTCGATGAAGACGGGGCAGGCGGTCTCGCACCAGCCGCAGGTGGTGCAGGCCCAGACGGTCTCGGGGTTGATCACCATGCCCACCAGATCCGGCAGCTCCTCCCGCTTCTCGGGGCCGGCGGCGATGGTGTCCGCTTCCTCCATGAGGTGGCTGCGGATGGTGACGTTCAGCTCCTTCACGGAGAGGGGCTTGCCCGTCACGTAGGTGGGGCAGTGGGTCTGGCAGCGGCCGCACTCGGTGCACGAGTACACGTCGAGCGCCATCTTCCACTCGAGCTCGTCCGCCTTCTGGATGCCGAAGGTCTCCGAGTTCTCGAGGTCCATCTTCGACGGACGGTACTGGGGCTCCAGGCGCTGAAGGTACACGTTGGGCAGGCCCGTGATCACGTGGAAGTGCTTGCCCAGCGGCAGGAAGTTCAAGAAGACCAGGATCTGGGCGAGGTGCGCCCACCACGACACCTGGCCCACCGCCCACGCCGTCTCGGGGGAGGCGCCCACCGCGGAGAAGAAGGCGAGGCCCAGCTTGCCCGCCGGGTTGTACCAGTGGCTCTCACCGTCCTCGAAGGCGAGCATGTGGCCCGCGTCGAAGAGGATCTCGGTGATCATCAGGCCGGCGATCATGGCGAGGATGAAGACCGCCTCGCCGGACCGGGTCATGCGCTTCGGCTTCACGAAGAGGCGCAGGTAGAAGAAGTACGCCGTCCCCACCAGCGCGAGCAGCACCACCACGTCCTTGAGGAAGAGGTAGCCCCGGCCGGTGACGGTGTTTGCGCCGAGGAAGGGGAAGTGGAAGTCCCAGCCGCCGAACGCCATCCCGAAGAGCGTCAGCGTGCGCAGCGCCAGCACCATGAAGGCACCGAAGATCATCACGTGGGCGAGGCCTGGCTTGAACTCCTCGGGATCCACCAGGCGCCGCTGCCCGAGGCCGAAGCGCAGGAGCCTGCCCAGTCGCGCCATCGGATCCCGGAACCGCGAGGGGTCGTGCCGCAGCCGCAGCAAGATCACCATCCGCGGCGTCATCGACATCGCGAAGATCCCAAGCGCGAGGATGATCATGCAGGTGACGATGATCGGCGTCATGGGGAAGGGGGCGTTCATGTCGGGCTCCTGCGACCGAAAGTCCGTAGATCCCGGATACTTCGGCGCGCAGCGCGCAAACTATCGGCCCCAGGGCGGCCGCGCAACCGACAAGCCTGCGATCGGCCGGCCGCCCGCGCCGCCTGGTCGGGTCCTCTGGCGCGGAGCACGAAAGTGAAAGGGCCGGACCCCCTGGGGGATCCGGCCCTCGCGCGAGCCGCGCTCGCGCTCGTCGCTGCACGGGCCTCGCTTACGGGTTCGGCACGCCCACGAAGAAGGCCTGGAAGACCACGTCCGGCGTCGCCCCGGCCGGCTGCCGCTCGGGGATGAACGAGAGGCCGTCCTTGGTCGGCGTGAGCGTGAGGATCTGCACGCCGTCGGCAGGCTTCACCAGGAAGGCGCCCGTCTCGGTCGTCGTGGAGGTCCCGGCGTTGGTGTAATCGGGGGCGAGGAAGATCAGCTCGCCGTCGTCGTCGACGTCGTTGATCGTCACGCCTTCGATCGGGTCGCCAGCCGGCTCGATCGTGCCGCCGAGGATGAGGCCGTTCGCCATGAGCTCGTCGTCTCCCAGCTTCGTCTCCATCTCGTCGATGAAGTCGGACGGAACCGCGAACACATCCATGTTCGTGCGATCGCCGCAAATGAGCTGCGGCGTCTGCTCGCCGGGGATGCAGAGGCCCATGGTGGAGTCGGCGAAGTCGTCACCGGTCACCGTGATCAGGAAGCCGACGGTGTTGGCGGTGAGATCCACGTCCTCGATCGTGAACGAGCCGTCGGTGCCGGTCGTCCCGGTGGCGACGACGGCGGTCGGATCGCCAGCGATCACCTTGCCGGCGTCGACGATGCGAAGCGAGAGGCCCTCGACGCTGGGGAGCGTCGCGCCGAGGAGGTTCGCGGCGATCGGGTTCACCACGACCTGACCCGAGATCGTCGATAGCTCCACGATGGTGCCGCCCGTACCGCCGGTACCGCCGGTGCCACCCGTGCCGCCGGTGCCGCCGGTACCACCGGTGCCGCCCGTGCCACCCGCACCCGCCGTGCCACCCGCACCGCCGGTGCCACCGTTTTCGTCGTCGTCATCACAGCCCATCGCGATCCCCGATATGGCGAGGACCGCGATCGAGAGAATCCACCACTTCGTCAGCTTCCTCATCTATCACTCTCCTGGATGGTCGCGACGCACCACCCGCGAAACCGCACGGCGCGGTGAGCAACCGGTCGAGACGCCGGAGAGATAGCCGGATATGGCACGGTGGGTCAAGGTTCCAGGGGCGGAACCGCTCCTGCCCTCCGTCCTCTTGGTGAAAGATCAGTGAACCACGCGGTCGGGGATCCGAAGGGCGTGCTGCTCGCCGAAACGACGGATGGTCTCCCGATACTCCTCGAGCGAGCGAGCGCCGCAGACGATCCATTCCCCGCCAATCACGAGGGACGGCACCGATCGCACGCCGCGGAACGATGCCTGCTCGTGTTTGCTGGTTATCAATCGACGGGTTGCCTGCGACGCGAACGCGGTGGCGAAGCGCCCCACGTCCAGGCCGCACTTCTCCGCCAGCTCCAGGATCACGTCGTCCCGGCTGATGTTCACTCCGTGACGAAAGGCCGCCCGCCGCATGGCGACGAGGAGCCTGGAATGCGCCGCGTCTCCGCCGAGGATCTTCGCCGCCTCGAGCGCCACCAGCGGTGGCACCGACGAACGCGGCGGATCGCCGGAGCGCCACAGGTCCGGCTTGATGCCGCGCCCCTCGGGCTCCTTGGCGACCTTGCGGATGGCGCGGATCGCGGAGAGCGCCTCCCGCGAGGAGGGCAGCCGCTCCTCGACGCGGATGGCGAAGGGGCTGAGCTCGAGGCGGACGGCTCCCTCGCACTCCTCCACCACGATGCGCAGGCGGGACTCGGCGAGCGCGCTCCAGGGGCAGAGGACGTCGTGGTGCAGGACGAGATCGATGGAGGCTTCGTGGCGCTTCATGATGTCGGCGATGGTGCGGAGGAGTTGAGGGTGGCGAGCTGGATGGCGCGGTCGACGATCGCCTCGGCGACGTCGACCCCCGACGCGCGCTCGAGGCCCTCGATCCCGGGGCTGGAGTTCACCTCGGCGATGCGCGGTCCGGAGGAGGACTCGAGGAGATCGACGCCGGCGACCTCGAGGCCCACCACGCGCGCGGCGCGGACGGCCTCGCGGGCGTAGGACTCGGGGAGCTCGATGAGCTCGCCCATGCCGCCGCGGTGGATGTTGGAGCGGAACTCCCCCTGGACGGCGGCGGTGCGCCGCATGGCGCCCACCACCCGATCGCCGACCACCAGGGCGCGCAAGTCGCGCCCCCGCGACTCCGCCACGAACTCCTGGAGGAGGATCTCCTGCTCGAGGTTCCACATGGTGTCGAGCATGGACTCCAGCTCGTCGAAGGAGTGGGCCAGCATCACGCCCACGCCCTGGGTGCCCTGCAGCAGCTTCACGATCACGGGCAGGCCGCCGATCCGCTCGACCGCGCCCTCCAGGTGCGCCCGCTCGCGCATCATCACGGTGCGAGGCACGTCGATCCCCGCCTGGGCGAGGAGCTGGATGCAGCGCAGCTTGTCGCGGGAGCGGGAGATCCCGTCGGAGCCATTCAGCGCCGGCACGCCCATGCTCTCGAGCTGCCGCACCACCGCGAGGCCGTAGCGGGTGATCGACGCGCCGATCCGAGGGAGGGCCACGGAGATCCCGGAGAGCTCCTCGCCCTCGTAATAGATCTTGGGCCGGCCCCTCTCGGCGAGGAGGTCGCAGCGGAGCGTGTCGAGGACCAGGGCCTCGTGGCCGAAGGCGCGCACCGCCTCCACCAGGCGGCTGGTGCTGTAGAGGCTCGCCTTCCGCGAGAGGATCGCGACCCGGAGGCGCTCGCCCGGCGGCGGCGCCTTGCGCTTGCGCGTCTTCACGGGCCGCGCCGGCTTGCGGCGGGTCCGGGACGGGCTCTTCTTCGCCTTCGCGCGGGGGCGCGTGGTCATCTGCCGGCCTCGACTTCGGGGAATGAAACGACGGGGCGCAATGTACACGCGGCCCGGAGGAATGGGCCAGCGGCGCGGGCCCGCGCGGTCGGCCCGGAGGCCGCCGTACGCCCGGGCGCTCCCGCCCCCCGCGAGCCGCCGCGCGACCTTGACCCGCCCCCCCGCGCCCAGGTAACCAAGCCTCCCTTTCGCGAGTGATTTTCGCGCTTCATTCGCTCGGATCGGCGAGGAGCGCGCGGGTACGCCATGGCAGACGCCGCCGACTACAAGCAGACGGTCAACCTCCCCAGGACCGACTTCCCCATGAAGGCGAACCTGCCGCTGCGGGAGCCGGGCTTCCTCGAGCGCTGGAGCCGGGACCAGGTGTACCGGGCGATGATCGAGAGGAACGAGGCCGCCGGCGGGGAGCGCTTCGTCTTCCACGACGGCCCGCCCTACGCGAACAACCACATCCACCAGGGTCACATGCTCAACAAGATCCTGAAGGACATCGTGGTGAAGTCGCGCTCGATGGAGGGGAAGGTCACCCGCTTCGTCCCCGGCTGGGACTGCCACGGCCTCCCCATCGAGCTGCAGGTCGACAAGAAGCTCGGCTCCAAGAAGCGGGAGATGTCGAGGAACCAGATCCGCGACGCGTGCCGCGCCTACGCCCAGGAGTGGGTCGAGGTGCAGCGGGAGGAGTTCCGCCGCCTGGGCATCTTCGCCGACTGGGACAACCCCTACCTCACCATGAGCTTCGACTACGAGGCGAAGACGGTGCGGCAGCTCGCGCGCTTCGCCGAGCGGGGCGGTCTCTACCGGGGCAAGAAGCCGGTCTATTGGTGCATCCAGGATCGGACCGCCCTCGCCGAGGCCGAGGTCGAGTACGCGGAGCACACCTCGCCCTCGGTGTACGTGGGCTTCGACGTGGTCTCCGGTATCGAGGGGCTCGGCGACGCGAAGGCGCGGCTGGCCATCTGGACCACCACGCCCTGGACCCTCCCCGCCAACCTCGCGGTCGCCGTGCATCCGGACTTCGAGTACGTGGGCTACCGGCTCGGCGACCGCGTGGTGGTGGTGGCGCGGGAGCTCCTCCTGCGCTTCCTCTCGGAGGTCGCGCCCGGCGAGCTGAAGACCCGATGGGAGGCGGATCCGGTCACCGAGCTCGGCGTGGGCGCGCTCGTCGACCCGTCGCGGATCGTGGCCTTCTGGTCCGGGCAGGATCTCGAGGGCGCCGCCTACCGGCACCCCTTCCTCCCCCGCGAGTCGAAGGTGATCCTGGGTGATCACGTCACCCTCGAGCAGGGCACGGGCCTCGTCCACACCGCGCCGGGCCACGGCCAGGAGGACTACCAGGTCGGCCTGAAGTACGGGCTCGAGGTCCTCAACCCCGTGGACGACGCGGGCCGCCTCACCGACGAGGCGGGGCCGTCCCTCTCCGGGCTGCGCATCTGGGAGGCGAACCCGAAGATCGTCGAGACCCTGCGGGAGTCGGGGCACCTCTACGCGGCGAATGACATCCAGCACTCCTACCCGCACTGCTGGCGCTGCATGAATCCGGTGATCTTCCGCGCCACCGACCAGTGGTTCATCTCCATGGAAACGAACGAGCTGCGGAAGAAGGCGCTCGCCGAGATCGATCGCGTGCGCTGGATCCCGAAGTGGGGGCGCGATCGGATCCACGGGATGATCGAGGTGCGGCCGGACTGGTGCATCTCCCGGCAGCGGGCCTGGGGCACGCCGATCCCGGTGCTCTACTGCGAGGCCTGCGACGATGCGCTGGTGGATCCGGAGGTGATGGAGCGGGCCGCGTCGTTCATCGAGAAGGAGGGAGGCAACGCCTGGTTCGAGCGGCCGGCGTCCGACTTCCTCCCGCCGGGGCATGCCTGCGCCTGCGGCGGCAAGGACTTCCGCAAGGAGACCGACATTCTCGACGTGTGGTTCGACTCGGGGGCGTCGTTCGCCGCGGTGGTCGCGGATGGCGAGCGGCTGGGGCTTCCCGCCGACCTCTACCTCGAGGGCTCCGATCAGCACCGCGGCTGGTTCCACTCGTCGCTGCTCTGCTCGGTGGGGACTCGCGAGGCCGCGCCCTACAAGGCGGTGCTCACCCACGGATTCCTCGTGGACGAGCACGGCCGCAAGATCAGCAAGAAGCTCGGCAACTACGTGGATCCCGCCAAGCTCATCGCCCGGTACGGCGCCGAGCTGATGCGGCTGTGGGTGGCGTCCGAGGACTTCCGCGGAGACCTGCACACGTCGGAGCAGCTCTTCCAGCAGCTCGGCGAGGGCTACTTCAAGATCCGCAACACCCTGCGTTACTGCCTCGGGAACATCCACGGCTTCGACCCCGCGGCGGACGCGGTGCCGGAGGCCGAGCTGCCCGAGCTGGACGCCTGGGCGCTGGGGCGGCTCGAGGCCTTCGCCGGCAAGGTGCGCAAGGCGTACGACGACTACGAGTTCCACCTGGTGTACCGGGCGGCCCTCGACTTCTGCGCGGCCGAGCTCTCGCCGCTCTACCTCGACGTCCGCAAGGATCTGCTCTACTGCAACGGCGCCCGCTCGTTCGAGCGCCGCGCCACCCAGACCGTGCTCTACCGCGTCGCCCGAGACCTGTGCCGCCTGCTGGCCCCGGTGCTCTCCTTCACCGCGGAGGAGGCCTGGGGCCACCTGCCCGGCGAGCGCGCACCGTCGGTCTTCCTCGCGGGGATGCCGACGCCGGGGCCCGAGATGGATCGCGCCCTGGCGGAGCGCTTCGATCGGCTGCTGGAGATCCGCGCGGCGGTGTCCAAGGAGCTCGAGGCGGCGCGGCGGGACAAGCGTATCGGCAAGAGCCTCGAGGCGCGGGTGGTCCTGGGCGCGCGGGGCGAGCTCTTCGAGCTGCTCCGGGCGGAGGCGGGGCTCCTGCCGTCGTTCCTGATCGTCTCCCAGGTGGAGATCGTCGAGGGCGAGGCGGGCGCGCCGGCGGAGGACGTGCCGGGCCTGGGCGTGGCCGTCGAGCCGGCCCGCGGCGAGAAGTGCGTGCGCTGCTGGAACTTCACCGAAGAGCGTGGCGCCGATCCGCGGCATCCCGAGCTTTGCCCGAGGTGCGCGGTGGCGGTGAGCGGTTGACGGGTCGCGACGAGCGGGAGAGCGGGGCGGACGCGGGCGCTCGCGCGGCCGATCGCGTCGAGGGCGGAGCCGCGACGGATCCCGAGGGCACCGCGGGCCTCGCCCAGGCGGATCGCGCGGACGGGGGGACGCCGGAAGGTGACCGGAGCGCGATCCCTCGGCCGCCAGCGGAGCCGATTCGCTCCGCGCCCACGAGGCGGGTTCGCCGCTGGCTGCTGCTCCTCGCGATCGTCTTGCCGGTGGTCGTCGCCGACCAGGGCACCAAGTTCTGGGCCGTCGCGAACCTGACCCACCTCTTCGAGCGCGCGGGCGCCGAGACCGCCGGGGAGAAGCTGGAGGCCTTCGTCGGCAAGCGGAAGCTCGAGCGCATCCGGACGCGGCCGGTGGTGATCCACCCCGAGTTCTTCCGGCTGCGCTACGTGGAGAACCCCGGCGCCGCCTGGGGGATGCTGAGCGGCCTCCACGACGAGGTCCGCATCCCCTTCTTCTACGTCGTCTCCCTCCTCGCCATCGGGATCATCACCCTGATCTTCTCCCGGATCCGGCGGGAGCAGCGCCTGCTCCAGGTGATCTTCGCGCTGATCCTCGGCGGGGCGATCGGCAACTTCATCGACCGGATCGCCCGCGGCTACGTGATCGACTTCATCGACTGGCATTGGAAGCACCAGAGCCACTTCCCGACCTTCAACGTGGCGGACATCGCGATCAGCGTGGGCCTGGCCGGCCTGATCCTGGAGGGGCTGTTCGGGCGGCGCCGCCTCCAGGGCGTTCCCCATCCGGCGCCGCGCGAGGGGGAGGGCGCCTCGCCTGCCGAGGCCGCCGCGCATTCCGCGCTTTCGCCCGGGGCCGAGGCGAGCGAACATGGCGGCGCGGCGGGCGGGCGCGAGCCTGCCTCGTTCCCACCCGCCGCTTCCGCGACCGACGCAGCAGGAGCCGCCACATGCACCCCTACCTCTTCCCCTGGGTCCTCTCGCCTGCCGTCCTGACGATCCTCGCGTACCTCGGCGTGGCGATCGTCGCCGCGGGCCTCGCCTGGTTCGCCTCGGGCCGCGGCATCCGGGCGCAGCCAGGCCGCGCCCTCGCCGTCTTCGCCGGGGCCTGTGCGGTCGGGGCGTGGCTGGTCGTCACCAGGCTCGGCGCCATCGAGGCGCAGCCGCTGCCGATCCACACCTACGGCCTCATGATCGCCGTGGGCTTCCTCTCGGCGATCCACCTGTCGGCCCGCTCCGCGCAGGCGTACGCCACGGTGGACGGCCGCTCGTTCTACCTCCCCGGCGCCCCCGCCTTCGCCGCCGCCGCGAAGGAGGCCGCCAAGGGAGGCGACGCCGCCGCAGCCATGGGCCGCAAGGCGAAGGAGAACGTCCTCGACCTCGCCTTCTGGGTCTTCCTCGGCGCCATGGTCGGCTCCCGGGTCCTCTTCATCATCGTCAACTGGGGCGGCCCCGACGGCTACGGCGCCAACCCGGGGCGGGTCCTGCGGATCTGGGAGGGCGGCTTCGTCTTCTACGGCGGCTTCATCGGCGCGGCGTTGGCGTCAATCGTCTACGCCCGCAAGCACCGCATCGACTTTCGCGGCCTGGCCGACATCGCGGCGCCCACCGTGGCCCTCGGGCACTTCTTCGGGCGGATGGGCTGCATGTCCGCCGGCTGCTGCTGGGGCAAGCCGGCCGCCGATCCCGACTTCCTGCTGGGCGCGAAGTTCCCCCCGGGCGCCATGGCCTACAACGAGATGCTGGGCGATCCCCAGTTCCACGACTACATCGCGACCCACGGCCACACGCCGCCCCTGCACCCCACCCAGATGTACGAGGGCGTGGGCGAGCTCGCGCTCTTCTTCCTGCTCATCTACATGCGGCGCAACAAGCGCTTCCAGGGGCAGATCATGGCGAGCTGGCTGATGCTCTACGCGATCCTGCGCCTGTCGATCGAGACGTTCCGCGGCGACTTCGGCAGGGGCATGCTCCTGCGCTGGCCGGAGACCGACCCCCTGCTCCTCTCCACGTCGCAGACCGTCGGCATCGGCATGTTCATCCTCGGGGCCACGTTGTTCTGGCTGTGGAGGCCTCGCTCCCTCGCCGCCGGGACCGACGCCGGCGCGCCGACCCCTTCCGCCGCCTGATGGAGACGCCCCCGGAGGGATCGCCGCCGCGCGATCGCTTCGGCGCGGCCGGCGGCAGGCGCGCGGTGCGCCGCCTGGGTCGTGAAGAGCGCCGAGCGCCCGCGGGTGTGGACGCGCGTCCGGGTGCATTCGGCGCCTGCGTCGGGCGCGCCGCCGGCTGCCTCGCTCGCGACGCGCGTCGAGCGCCCGCGGCGGCGGACGCCGACGCGCACGCGAGTGCGGCCGGAGCGGGGAAGCCTTGATCCCCGCGCTCCTCTTCGCCACCGGCGTGGGCGCGGGCGCGCTGGGGGCGCTCATCGGCGTGGGCGGCGGGATCGTGCTGGTCCCCGTGCTCTCCCTGGCGTTCGGCGTTCCCCTGCAGCACGCCGTCGCCGTCTCCCTCGCCTGCGTGATCGCGTCGTCCACCGGCGCGGCCGCGGCCTACGTGCGGGACCACCGCATCGACGTCCGCCTCGGCATGCAGCTCGAGCTCTTCACGGTGGCGGGCGCCATCGCCGGGGCCTTCGTCGCCCCCCTCCTCCCCAAGGCGGCGATCGAGATCCTCTTCGGCCTCATGGTGATCCCGGTGGTCCGGTCGCTGCTGCGGCCGGCGCCCGCCGAGGAGGTCGCCCGGGTCGAGGGGCGGGGCGGCGCGCGCAACCTGCCCCTCGGCTGCGCGGCCTCCTTCGGGGCGGGCACCCTGTCGGCGGTGCTCGGCATCGGCGGCGGCCCGATCAAGGTGCCGGTGATGACGCTGATCCTGGGCGTGCCCTTCAAGGTCGCCACCGCCACCAGCAACTTCATGATCGGCGTCACCGCCGCCGCCAGCGTCTTCGTCTACCTCTCGCGGGGCCTCCTCGATCTGGGCATCGCCGTCCCCACCGTCCTCGGGGTGATCGCCGGCGCCACCTTCGGCGCGCGCCTCATGCCCCACGTGCCCACGCGGTTGCTCAAGAAGGTCTTCGCCGTGGTGCTGGGGCTGGTCGGCGCCCAGATGCTCGCCAAGGGCCTCGGCGTCGACCCCGGGGGTCTTCTATGAACGAGATGGACACTCTCACCCGGGGAGCCGTCGAGGCGCAGGCGGACGATCCCGGCGATTGGGCCCTCGCGCTCGTCCTGCGGGCGGGCCTGCTCCTGGCGGCAGCCCTCCTCGGCGCGGCGCTGGCGGCCTCGCTCCTCTTCCGGATCCCGCTCGTGGGCGACGAGGGCTTCCTCGCGCTCCCGCCGGAGGGCGGGCTCGCAGCGATGGTCGGCATCTCGGCGCACCTGGGCATCGTGCTCCTGGGGCTGACGCCCGTGGCCCGGGTGGCGCTCTCGGTGCCGCTCTTCGCCAGGGCGGGGGAGCGGTCCCAGGCGCTGATCGGCCTCGGCGTGCTCGCCCTGCTCCTGCTGTCGATGGTCCTGGGCGCGGTGGAGTGAATCCGCGCCTTCAGGTCGCGCCCAGCGTCCGGGAGACCTTGCGCGCGGTGTACTCCACCACCGGGATCACCCGGGCGTAGTTCATCCGCGTCGGGCCGATCACCGCGATGGCGCCGAGGATGCCGTCGCCCTGCTCGTAGGGCGCGGCCACCAGCGACACCCCGTGGGCGGCGGAGAACTCGCTCTCCGCGCCGATGAAGATCTGGATGTCGCGCCCCTCGATCGCCTGCCGAAGCAGGTGAAGGAGCCGATCCTTCTCCGCCAGGGAGGCGAAGAGCCGGCGCATCTTCTCGAGGTCCGCGGCGAAGGAGCGCTCGTTGAGGAAGCTCGCCTCGCCCTCGATCACCACCTCCTGCTCGATGCGCTGCCCCTCGAAGGCGAGGCTGGCGAGGGAGATCGTCTTGCGGTGCAGCTCGTCGTACAGCGCCTGCTCGGCGCGGCGCTCGCGCTGGAGCTTCTCGTGGATCTGCTCGAGGGTGAGCTCGCCCAGCATCTCGTTGACGAGGTTGGTGGCGTGCTCCAGCTCCGCCGGGGCGAGGTGGAAGTCCGGGGTGACGAGCCGGTTGTAGACGAGCCCCGCCCGGGTGACGAGGATCGCCAGCACCCGATCCTCCCGGAGCCGCACGAACTCGATCCGCTTGTAGAGGGTGTGCTCGGGGGAAGGCGCCATCACCACGGCGGCGTGGTGGGTGATCTCGTGCAGGAGGCGGCCCGCCCCCGACATCAGCTCCGAGAGGGGCGCCGGCTGCACCGTGCGGTCGATCCGCTTCCGGTCGCGGGGGACGGGCCTGCGCACCCGCAGCATCCGGTCCACGTAGAGGCGGAGGCCCTTGTCCGTGGGGACGCGACCCGCCGAGGTGTGGGGCTTCTCCAGGTAGCCGAGGGCCTCCAGGTCCGCCATGGCGCTGCGCACGGTGGCCGACGACAGGTCGTAGCGGGGCGCGATCGCCTGGGATCCCACCGGCTCGCCGGTCGAGATGAAGTCCTGGACGATCGCCTTCAGGATCTCCCGGTCGCGCGGGTGCAGCTCGTCTTCGGGGGCGTTCGAAGTCATCGCGGTCAATGGGCCCAACTTCCCTTTCGTAAACCCGATCGCCGGTTCGTGCAATCCGGCCCCGGCGGGAGCACCTGGGAGCCGGATCCCTTCGAAGAGCCTCGGAAGACAGCATCTGCAACGTGCTGCGGACCCACTTCATGGAAGGGGCGCTGGAGGGAAAGGCGTCGGGCCTCGGGCCCCCCCGGGCTCGGCCAGGTCGATCGAAGTCCGGACGGCGTATTGGATGGTGAGGCAGACGGTTCAGGGAGACGAGGACGCGTCTTTCGCCGCCGTGATCACTATGAAGCCGAATTGGAGATCCGCCAGCAGCGGTGGATCTTGCGGTTGCGGAAGTCGGGGGGGATCGTGGCGGGGGTGAGCTCCTCGAAGTTCCAGCCCGGCAAGGGGTCGGGGGCCAGCTCGAAACCCTGGAAGTTGGTCGAGAAGTAGATGGCGCCGCCGGGCGCCACCAGCGCGGCCGTGTCCTCGAGGAGGGCGACGTGATCGCGCTGCACGTCGAAGGTGGAGGCCATCTTCTTCGACGCCGAGAAGGGGGGCGGGTCGAGGACCACCAGATCGAAGCGCTCGCCCCGCACCTGCCGGAGCCACCTGGTCACGTCCGAGCGCACGAGGTGGTGCTGCGGGCCGTCCAGGCCGTTCAGCGCCAGGTTGTCCCGGGCCCATCCCAGGTAGGTGTTGGAGAGGTCGACGGAGACCGTCTCCCGGGCGCCACCGGCCGTGGCGTAGACCGTGAACGAACCCGTGTAGCAGAAGAGGTTGAGGAACCGCTTTCCCCTCGCCTCGTCGCGGACGCGGGCGCGGGTGAGGCGGTGGTCGAGGAAGAGCCCCGTGTCGAGGTAGTCGTCGAGATTGACCAGGAAGCGAAGGCCCTGCTCCTCCACGACGATCCGCTCGCCGCGCTCGCCGAGCTTCTCGTACTGCTCCTCGCCCCAGCGCTTGGGCGATCGCACCTTCCAGTGCACGCGGTCCTCGGGGATGCCGAGCACCTCCATCACCCCGCGCTCGACCTCCTGGCGCCTCGCCTCGCGGACGGCGGCCTTGACGAAGCCGCGCCGGACCAGCTCCGTCACCACCGCGTGGCCGGCGTACCAGTCGACGGTGAAGGCGTACTCGGGGACGTCGGCGTCGTAGAGGCGCAGGGCCGAGAGGCCGTCGCGCGCCGCCTGGCGGAGCCGACGGGGCGCGACCTTGCGGAGACGGTTGGTGAAAGGGCTGCCGACGGGCGTTGCCATGATCTGTGTCATGTACGACAGATCGTTGATTTGCCTGGGGGCAAATCACACGGGTGGTCCAGCCGATTCTTGACGTGGGGGGGCGAAAGTGCCAGTTGGCCGTTACCTCGGGACGTCACGCCCCGGACGAGGAGTCATCGCCATGAAGATCAGCGTTCGCCTTGCAATCGTCTCTTCCATCGCCTCCGCCCTGCTGCTGGCCGGCGCCGCCTGCAAGGGTGGTGAGGCCACGCAGCCCGAGAACCCGAAGCCGCCCGCGCAGCCGTCGCCGAGCCCGACCGCTCCCGCTCCACAGCAGAAGGCCGAGGGCACCCAGGCCCCCGCCGCCCCCGAGGGCCAGAAGGAAGAGCCCGCCGCCAAGGCAGAGGTCACGCCCGAGGCCAAGAAGGAGGCGGACGATCTCTTCGCGTCGCTCTGCTCCACCTGCCACGGCGCCGACGGCTCCGGCAACGGCCCCGCCGCGGCCGCTTTCCCCACCAAGCCCGCGAGCTTCGCCAGCGCCGACTTCCAGAAGAGCGTGTCGGACGAGCAGATCGCCAAGGCGATCGTCGGCGGCGGCGCCGCCGTGGGCAAGAGCCCGCTGATGCCCGCGAACCCGAACCTCGAGGGCAAGCCCGCCGTGGTGGCGGCGCTGGTGCAGAAGATCCGCGACTTCGGCAACCAGTAAGACCAATCTCATCGATTCACCGGACGGGCGGCCGATCCTCCGCAGGGGTGATCGCGTCGCCCGTCTTGCGTCTGGTCGATCCGCCGGTTGGGAGCCGCGTCCGTCCTCGGGCCACGAGGGTCACGCCCCCCAGCTCCGACGGATCGGCCGGGCCCATCAGCGCCCGCGAGGTGGCGGCGGCTTCGCGCTGCGCCCGTCCTCGGGCCACGCGTGCTTCGGGTAGCGCCGCCCCAGCTCCCGGCGGATCGACGGGTAGTGCCGCTCCCAGAACCCGGCGAGGTCGCTCGTCACTTGCACCGCCCGCTGGTTGGGTGCGAGGAGGTGGAGGGTGAGGGGAAGGCGGCCGCGGCAGATCGCGGGGCCCTGCGCCATCCCGAAGAAGTCCTGGATGCGCGACTCGATCCACGGCGGGCGGCTGCGGTCGTAGTGCACCCGCACCTGGCGCCCGCCCGGCAACGCCACCCGCTCGGGCAGCTCGCGGGCCAGGATCCGCTGCTGCTCCTGGCCCAGGCCGCCGAGGATGAGGTCCGGCAGGCGGCTCTCCCGCAGCTCCGCGAAGGAGCGCAGCCTCTCGCACGCCGACGCCAGGATCGCCTCCAGCTCGGCGCCGGAGGGATCCGGAAAACCGACCTCCGGCAGATGCTCGCGGGCGAGGGCGAGGCGCGCCAGCACCGACTCGATCGCGCCCTCCGGCGCGAAGGCCTCGATGCCCCGGGCGATCGCCTCCTTCGCCAGGACGCGGGCCGCCTCGGGAGAGGGAGGCGCGGCCGCCCGGCTCTCCTGCAGCGCGACCGCGCCGTAGCGGAGCTGCTCGAGCCGCACCACCCGCTCGGCGTCGCCGTCCCAGAGGTACTCGTCGCGCTCGATCACCTCGTCGGGCGCCAGATCGAGGAGCCACTCCGGCTCGATCGCGGACGCCAGGCGCACCACGCCTCCGCGGGAGGCGCCGGGCCGCGCCTGCCGCTCCTCGGCGGCGACCGCGACCAGGAAGGTCGCGTCGTGGACCACGCTGGTCTCCGCCAGCTCCGCGGTGCCGCCGCCGGCGAGGACCAGCTCCCGGCCGGTGGGCGTGCGCCGCTTCGCCACCCGATCCGGATAGCCCGCGAGCACGCAGCGCAGCAGCGCGTCCTCGGTCTCGCCATCGATCCCGCCTCGGGATCGATCGACGCCGCGCCCTCCGCCCCGCGCTCCCCCGCGACCACCCCGGCCGATGGATCGCGCGAGCTGACGGCTCGCCCGGGAGACGGCGTCGACGGCGCGGGGATCGAGGCCCATGGCCCGCAGCCGAGGCGGCGAGAAGCCGGCGCGCTCCGCCTCGCGGTATCGCTCGAGGAGCTCCACCAGATCGGAGGATCCCGACACCTTCCCCGCGGCCCTCCGCCCCCCGAAGGCGCGGGCCTCCGTCCGCGGATCGCGCTCCGCCGCCAGCGACGCGATCACGCACGCGTCCTCCGGGACGCCGAGCGACTCCCCCTCGATCGCGATCCGGCCCAGGCGCGGGTGGATGGGCAGCCCCGCGAGCCGCTGGCCGATGGAGGTGAGGGCGCCGGCCTCGTCCACCGCGCCGAGCCGGCGGAGCAGCTCCTCCGCCGCGTCGAGTGCGGCGGGGGGCGGCGCGTCGAGCCACTCGAGCGAGCGGGGATCCTCCACGCCGGCGGCGCGCACGGCGAGGAGCAGCTCCGCGAGATCGAGGCGGCGGATCTCCGCCAGGTCGGCCTTGGGCCTGCCCTCGAAGTCGGAGCGGGTGTAGAGGCGGATCGCCTTCCCCGCGCGGGTGCGGCCCGCGCGCCCGGCGCGCTGGATCGCCGACGCCTGGCTGATCCTCGCCACCTGCAGCGCGGGCAGGCCGCTCCACGGCGAGTGGGAGGCCACCCGGGCGAGGCCAGAGTCGATCACCGCCGCCACGCCGTCGATGGTCACCGAGGTCTCGGCCACGTTGGTGGAGAGGATCACCTTGCGGCGATCGGCGGGCGCCACCGCGAGGTCCTGCGCCTCGGGGGGCAGGTCGCCGTGGAGCGGCAGGACCGCCAGATCCCTGGCCTCGGCCACCGGCGCCAGCTCCTCCGCCGCGCGGCGGATCTCGGCGGCACCGGGGAGGAAGGCGAGCACGTGCCCGTCGAGGCCCGCCTGCAAGAGCCGCTTCACCGCGCCCGCCACCTGCTGGTGCAGGGGCCTCGGGTCGTCGCGCTCGAGGTGCTCGATCTCGACCGGGAAGGTGCGCCCTTCGCTGCGGATCCGCGGGGCGCCGCCGAGGAACGCGGCCAGCGGCTCGCCGTCGAGCGTCGCCGACATCGCCACGATCTTCAGATCGGGCCTCGCCCCGCGCTGCAGCCTCCGCAGGAGGGCGAGGCCGAGGTCGCCGGCGAGGTGCCGCTCGTGGAACTCGTCGAGGATCACCGCGGCGACGCCCTCGAGGAGCGGATCGGCGAGGATGCGCCGGGTGAGGATCCCCTCGGTGACGAAGCGCAGGCGGGTCTGCCCCCCGCCCACGTCCTCGAAGCGCACCGAGTAGCCCACCCGCTGGCCGACGGGCTCGCCCAGCTCCTGCGCCACCCGCTGCGCGGCGAGCCTCGTGGGCAGGCGCCGCGGCTGGAGGACCAGGATCTCGCCGTCGCTGCACGCGCCCGACTCGAGGAGCGCCAGCGGCACGCGGGTGGTCTTGCCGGCGCCCGGCGCCGCCTCGATCACGGCGGCGCTCCCGGACGAGAGCGCGTCCACGATCCGCGGCAGGAGCGGATCGATCGGCAGCGGCGCGCGGCGGCTCAGCGGCGCCATCCTTCCGGCGCGGGGGCCGAACCGGGGCCGACCACCCTCATCACTGCGCGCCCACCGAGAGCTTGTTGGTCTTGTTCCGCCAGCGCACCCAGCCCTCGGGCACGACGTCGCCCTCGGGGCAGAGACCCCGGGGCGGTCCACCGTCGCAGCCCGCGTAGCCCTCCGGGTTCGTCGACTCCCAGATCTGCTCGTCCTGATCGATGCAGAAGAGCTTGCGCCCCGCCTCGAGGCGGCTGGGCCAGCCGTAGGCGACGAAGCGGCGCTCGCGGGCGTGGGCCCCTTGCGGCAGGTCGTAGCGGAAGCAGTACCCGCCGGCCTGGAGCACGTCCCTCTCCACCCGCGCGCCCGCCTCGGGCAGGAGGGAGTTGGAGAGCCTCTCACCGCTGGGGAGGGGATCGCGGCCGCCGAGCTGTCCGAGCTCGCCGAACTCGGCGACGCCGTTGCCGTCCACGTCCACGTAGCGGCCCTCGCGGAACAATCCCTGTGCCCAGTGCAGCGTACGCAGGGTGGAGACCGCGGTCTTCTCCGCGAACGCCTGACCGGAGCCCACCACGTTCGGGACACCGACCCGCGCGAGGAAGATCGCCGCGCCCACGATTGCAAGCACGATCGCTCCCCCGCCGATCGGCCAACGTCTCATGCTCAAAAAACGGTTTCCCTTCTCCCCGGCAGTGAGCTAAGAAACGCGCGCCGGGGTGCCGGCATTTGCGACGACTTCTACGAAGGATCGAGCGATCTCGCCAGCAGAGAGGATCGCTCGCTCGCCGAATCTTTCGGCGAGGGCTTTTGTTCTCCGAGCGCTTCGGAGAATCGAAAGAGGCTGTGGCGAAGTGGATGAGTGCGGCGTGATGCCGCGGCAACTTGCCGCAGTGGGCCAGCCGACCGAGCGACGAGGACGCGACGCGTCGTCGCCGCCCGGGCGGCATGAAGCTTGCCAGGGTCCGCCCGGACGCAGCCCAGGCGAACCAAGGATCGCTCGGCAGCCTTCGACGGCTCGCCGGGCCAACGGCTTTTTCTTCTAAGGTAGGCGACACCAGTGGATGCTCCCGGACAGCGACCTGACGATCGCGACGAATCGCCGGTTCCGTACGTCTTCCCGGCATGGGTGAACCAGATCCCGAGGATCCTTCCGGCGGCGACGGCGCTCGTCGGCGCCGGCGTGGTCTTCGCGTTCTGGTTCTGGGCCTCGCCCCTGCACACCGAAGTGGGCTACGCCCCGGTCCAGCCGGTGCCGTACAGCCACAAGCTGCACGCGGGCGACTACGGGATCGACTGCCGCTACTGCCACGTCGCGGTGGAGAAGGGGCCCCAGGCCTCCGTGCCCTCCGCCGACATCTGCATGAACTGCCACTCGGTGGTGAAGCACGACTCGCCGCTGCTGCAGCCGGTCCGCGACTCCTACGCGAAGGGCACGCCGATCGAGTGGATCAAGGTCCACAAGATCGCCGACTTCGCCTACTTCAGCCACGCGCAGCACGTGAACAAGGGCGTCGGCTGCGTGGAGTGCCACGGCCGCGTCGATCAGATGGAGACGGTGCGCGTGGAGCAGCCGCTCAGCATGAGCTGGTGCCTCGACTGCCACCGCAACCCGGGGCCCCACCTCCGCCCCAAGGATCAGGTCACCAACATGTCCTGGCAGCCCGAGGGTGACCGGGAGAAGCTCGGCGCCGAGCTCGTGGAGAAGTACCACGTGAACGCGCCGGAGGACTGCTCGGGGTGCCACCGATGAGCCACCACCACGAAAGCCAGCGCGATCCCATGCATCACGACGAGCATCACGATCACGAGCACGGTCACGACCACGATCACGGTCACGACGCCGGACCGCTGACCCCGATCCGGGAAAACGGCAAGACCTACTGGCGCAGTCTCGACCACGTGGCGCAGACGCCGGAGATGCAGTCGTTCATCACCCGGGAGTTCCCGGAGGGAGCGTCGGAGTTCGTCGACCCCGTCTCCCGCCGCAGCTTCATGACGCTCATGGGCGCCTCGGTCGCGCTCGCCGGCCTGGGCACCGGCTGCGTGCGCCGCCCGGTGGAGAAGATCGTGCCGCACTCCAAGCGGCCCGAGGACACCCTCCCCGGACTCCCGCAGTACTACGCCACCACCTTCCAGCTCTCCGGCCGCGTCACCGGCCTGGTGGTGAAGTCGAACGACGGCCGCCCCACCAAGATCGAGGGCAACAAGCTCCACCCGGCGTCGATGGGCGCGTCGGGCTCCCTCGAGCAGGGCGCGATCCTCTCCCTCTACGATCCGGATCGCACCGTCCGCGTCACCCACGGCGGCGCCGAGTCGACCTGGGCCGCGTACGACGCCGCCTGGAACGAGGGCTTCGCCGCGCTGCGCGCAAACGGGGGCAGGGGCCTCCTGGTGATCCACGAGGCGACCCGCTCGCCGTCCTTCGCCGCCACCGTGGCCAAGGTCCGCGAGACCTTCCCCCAGGCCCGGGTGGTGGAGTGGGATCCGGTCAGCGGCGACGAGACGATCGTCGCCACCAGGCTCGCCTACGGCCGGGCCCTCGAGCCGGTCTTCAGCCTCGCGAAGGCGGACACCATCGTGGACGTCGACGCCGACATCCTCGGCGCCGGCCCCTTCCACCTCCGCCATGGCCACGACTGGGCCACGCGCCGGGCGCCCGACGCCCCCGGCGGCATGAACCGCCTCTGGGCGGTGGAGGCCAACTTCACCGTCACCGGCGGCACCGCCGATCACCGGCTCCGCATCCGGTCCGGCGACGCGGGCGCCTTCCTGCGCGCCCTCGCCGCCGAGCTGCAGAAGCGCGGCGTGGAGATCCCCGCCGGCATCGCGGCGCCCTCCGACGCCTTCGCCCCCAAGTTCGTCCAGACCCTCGCCAAGGAGCTGGCGGGCAAGCGGGGCCGCAGCGTGGTGGCGGTCGGCAGGCACCAGCCCGCCGCGGTCCAGGCCATCGGCTTCGCCATCAACGAGGCCCTCGGCAACGTGGGCGAGACCGTGCGGTTCTCGCCGGCCCACGCCGAGGTCACCTCGCCGGTGGAGGGGATCAAGGCGGCGGCCAAGGCCCTCGCCTCGGGGCAGGTGGACACCCTGGTGATCCTGGGCGGCAACCCCGCCTTCGACGCACCCGCCGACCTCGCCTTCGCCGACGCGATGGCCAAGGCGAAGACGAAGATCCACCTCACCACCGCGCCCAACGAGACTTCGCGCCTCGCCGACTGGGTGCTGCCCGAGACCCACTTCCTCGAGGAGTGGAGCGACGCGGTGGCGTCGGACGGCACCTACTCGGTGGTGCAGCCGCTCGTGCAGCCGATCTGGGACGGCCGCAGCAAGATCGAGGTGCTCACGCAGGTCGCCGGCACGCCGAGGAAGGGCTACGACGTCGTCCGCGAGCACTTCCTCGGGGCGGAGCCGGGCCGGACCGACCTCGACTGGCGCAAGGCGCTCCACGACGGCGTGCACGGCGGGCCGAGCTTCGTCGACACGGCCTTCGACGCCGGCGCGGTCGCCTCGGCGGCCGGCCGGGTGGCGAAGCTCCCCGCTGCCTCCGCCAGCGCCCTCGACCTGGTCTTCCTCGTCGACAACAAGGTCTTCGACGGGCGGTTCTCGAACAACGGCTGGCTCCAAGAGCTGCCGGACTCGATGACCAAGCTCACCTGGACCAACGCGGCCCTCGTCAGCCCGGCCACCGCCAAGGAGCTCGGCGTCGAGACCAACCAGATGGTCCGGATCGAGCAGGGTGGCCGCACCCTGGACGCCGGCGTCTGGGTGCAGCCGGGCCTCGCCGACCATACCGTCGCCATCGCTCTCGGCTACGGCCGCAAGGTGGCCGGGCGCGTGGGCGAGAACCGCGGCTTCGACGCCTACCAGCTGCGGACCTCGGACGCGCTGTGGAGGACCACCGGCGCCAGGCTCACCCGGATCGCCGAGACGGCGCTGCTGGCCACCACGCAGAACCACCAGTCGATGGAGGGCCGCCCGCTCGTCCGGGAGCAGACTGCGCAGGAGTACGCGGCCAACCCCACCTACGCCCAGGAGATGGTGAAGAGCCCGCCGCTCGTCGCGCTCTGGAAGGACCACGAGTACACCGGCCAGCAGTGGGGCATGACCATCGACCTCAACGCCTGCATCGGCTGCAACGGCTGCATGATCGCGTGCCAGGCGGAGAACAACATCCCGGTGGTCGGTCCCGAGCAGGTGCGCATGGGCAGGCAGATGCACTGGATCCGCATCGACCGGTACTTCGCCAGTACCTCGTCGGACGAGTCGGACCTCTCCGAGCCCGAGGTCGTCCACCAGCCGGTGAGCTGCGTGCAGTGCGAGAACGCCCCCTGTGAGAACGTCTGCCCGGTGGCGGCGACGGTCCACTCGAAGGAGGGCGGCCTCAACGACATGATCTACAACCGGTGCATCGGCACCCGGTACTGCTCGAACAACTGCCCGTACAAGGTGCGCCGGTTCAACTTCTTCGACTGGCACAGCGTGGGTGAGGGCACCCTCACCGACGTGCAGAAGCTCGCCTTCAACCCCGACGTCACCGTCCGCACCCGCGGCGTGATGGAGAAGTGCACCTACTGCATCCAGCGGATCAACGCCGCCAAGCGCGACGCCAAGGTGCGCGGCTCCGACGTGGTGGCCGACGGCGCGATCACCCCGGCGTGCGCGCAGGCGTGCCCCACCGAGGCGATCGTCTTCGGCGACATCAACGACCCGAACAGCCGGGTCAGCAAGATCAAGGCGCAGCCCCGGAACTACGAGTTGCTCGGCGAGCTCAACACCAAGCCGCGAACCTCGTATTTGGCCCGGATTCGGAACCCGAACCCCGAGATGGTGTCGTGAGCCAGATCAACGTCATGCCCGAAGCAGCCCTCGTCGTCCCGCCCGAGGCGCCGCACGAGAAGCTCGTCCACGGAAACCACGACTTCCACGACGTCACCGAGCTCGTCTCCGAAGTCACCGAGCGCAAGCCGGAACTGGCGTGGAAGATCAGCCTCGTCCTCGCGGCGAGCGTCCTCGGCGGTTTCGGCGCCGCGGTGCTCTATCTCGTCTGGGCCGGTATCGGCATCTGGGGTCTCCAGCAGCCGGTCGGCTGGGCCTGGGACATCACCAACTTCGTGTTCTGGGTCGGCATCGGCCACGCCGGCACGCTGATCTCCGCCATCCTCTTCCTCTTCCGGCAGAAGTGGCGCACCTCGATCAACCGGTTCGCCGAGGCCATGACCCTCTTCGCGGTGGCCTGCGCGCTCCTCTTCCCGGGCATCCACGTCGGCCGCCTGTGGATGGCGTACTACCTGGCGCCGCTGCCGAACCAGATGGGCATGTGGCCGAACTTCCGCAGCCCGCTCCTCTGGGACGTGTTCGCGGTCGGCACCTACGGCACCGTGTCGCTCCTCTTCTGGTACGTCGGTCTCATCCCCGACATCGCCACCCTGCGCGACCGGGCCAAGACGAAGCTGCGCGCCATGGCGTACGGCCTCCTCAGCCTCGGCTGGCGCGGATCGATGCGCCACTGGATCAACTACGAGCGCTCCTACCTGATCCTCGCCGGCATCTCGACGCCGCTGGTGCTGTCGGTGCACACGATCGTGTCCTTCGACTTCGCCACGTCGGTGATCCCCGGCTGGCACACCACGATCTTCCCGCCGTACTTCGTCGCCGGCGCCATCTTCTCCGGGTTTGCGATGGTGGTGACGCTGATGGTCCTCGCCCGGCAGCTCTACGGGATGAAGGATCTCGTCACGCTCGACCACCTCGAGAAGATGAACAAGATCATCCTCCTCACCGGAACGCTCGTCGGCTACGCGTACGGCATGGAGTTCTTCATCGCCTGGTACAGCGGCAACGAGTACGAGCGGTACGCGTTCATCAACCGTGCGTTCGGCCCGTACGCCTGGGCCTACTGGACGATGATCACGTGCAACGTGCTCTCGCCGCAGTTCTTCTGGTTCAGGCGGTTCCGCCGCAGCATCCCGGTGATGTTCGCGCTCTCCATTGTCGTGAACATCGGCATGTGGTTCGAGCGCTTCGTCATCATCGTGACCTCGCTGCACCGCGACTTCCTGCCGTCGTCGTGGGGCTACTTCATGCCCACGATCTGGGACATCGCGATGTTCATCGGGTCCTTCGGTCTCTTCTTCACCCTGTTCCTCCTCTTCATCCGCTTCCTCCCGATGATCGCCATCTCGGAGGTGAAGGGCGTCATGCCGCAGGCCAGCCCGCACCACGGGCACGACACGGGCCACGGGCAGGGCGCTCCCCTCGCCGCCGCGGAGGCTCGCTGACCATGGCCAAGCTCAAGCTCCTCGTCGCCGAGTTCGACACCCCGGCCGAGATCGTCGCCGCCGCCGGCAAGCTGCAGAGCGCCGGCTACCGCGACTACGACGCCCACACGCCGTTCCCCGTCCACGGCCTCGACAAGGCCATGAAGATCAAGGACTCGCGCCTGGGTTGGATCGTCCTCGCCCACGGCGTGGCCGGCGCCACCCTCGGCCTCGGCATGCAGTGGTGGATGAACGGGGTGGACTACCAGATGCTGATCGGCGGAAAGCCGTACTTCGCCTATCAGGCGTTCGTCCCCGTCACCTTCGCGCTCACCATCCTGTTGTCGGCGTTCGGCGCCGTGTTCGGCATGCTCTTCCTCAACGGGCTGCCGCGCTGGAGCCACCCGCTCCTGGCCCACCCGGGCTTTCGGCGCCACACCGACGACAAGTTCTATCTCTCGGTCGAATCGGTCGATCCGAAGTTCGACGCCACCAAGACCCGCGCCCTGCTCGAAGAGATCGGCGGCAAGCGCGTGGCGCTGCTGGAGGCACCGTGATCCGCCGGATGCTCCTACTGTCCCTCTTCGCGGCGATCGCCCTCGCCGGCTGCCGTGGCGGCACCAGCACGGAGCCGCCGGTGCTGCCGCCGCCGAAGATCCTCGATTACTACGTGCTCCCCGTCACGAACATGAACAACCAGCCGAAGGCGAAGTCGCAGAGCGAGTCGACCTTCTGGCCGGACGGGCGCACCGTGCGCGTTCCCCCGGAGCACACCGTGGCGCGCAACGCCCTCAAGGCGGACCCGGCCTTCTACCGGGGCGTTGACGAGGAGGGGCGGCCGGTGACGCAGTACCCGGTGGAGATCACCGAGGCCCTCGTGCACCGGGGCAAGGAGCGCTACGACATCTTCTGCGCTCCGTGCCACGACGCCGTCGGCACCGGCAAGGGCCTCGTGCCCACCCGCGGGTGGGTGCCGCCGCCGAGCTTCCACGATCCTCGGATCCAGGAGTTCGTGCCCGGCCAGCTCTTCCAGGTGATCTCCGACGGCGTGCGCACCATGCCGTCCTACGCCCGGCAGATCCCCGAGGCCGATCGCTGGGCCATCGTCTCCTACATCCAGGCGCTGCAGCGCTCTCACCACGCCACGCTCTCGGACGTCCCGCCCGAGTCGAGGAACAACCTGCGATGAGCACCTCCAACCCCGCAGCCACCATGGCGCCCGGCGCCCACGTGGAGCATGACCAGACGCTGAAGGTCCGCCAGGTCCGCTGGGAGGCCGCCCGTGCCAAGACCGTCGCGACGATCTCCTTCGCCGTGGGCGTGGTGGGCATCGTCGCCACCCTGATCGGCACCCGGTCCGACCCCACCCAGGTGTTCGGCAGCTATCTCTTCGCCTACCTCCTCTTCTTGACGCTGGCGCTGGGATCGCTGTTCTTCGTGCTGCTGCACCACATCACGGCGGCCAGGTGGGGCGTCACGATGCGGCGCATCGCCGAGGCGGTGATGTCGACCTTGCCGATGTTCGCGATCCTCTTCGTGCCGCTCGTCTTCGGGCTCACCCACCTCTTCGAGTGGATGGATCCCGAGGTGGTGGCGACGGACGAGCTGATCCAGGAAAAGTCCGGCTACCTGAACACCACGTTCTTCGGCATCCGCGCGGTGTTCTACTTCCTGGTGTGGTCCGGCCTCGCCGTCTACCTGGGCCGCATGTCCGTCCGCCAGGACGCGGGCGACGGTGCCGCCATCCTGGCGAAGCTGAAGACCGCCAGCGCCCCCGGCATGGCCCTCTTCGGCATCACCATCACCTTCGCCGCCTTCGACTGGGTGATGTCGCTGTCGCCGCACTGGTTCTCGACCATCTTCGGCGTCTACGTCTTCTCCGGCGCGATCCAGGGCGCCCTCGCGCTGCTCATCGTGCTGGCGATGCTGCTGCAGCGGGGCGGCATGCTCCAGGGCGTCGTGACCATCGAGCACTACCACGACCTGGGCAAGCTGCTCTTCGGCTTCACCGTCTTCTTCGCGTACATCGGGTTCTCGCAGTACTTCCTCATCTGGTACGCGAACATCCCGGAGGAGACCTTCTGGTACCTCGCGCGCTGGGAGCACGGCTGGGCGCCCCTGAGCCTCGGCGTGGTCTTCTTCGGCTTCGCGATCCCCTTCCTCTGGCTCCTCACCCGCCACGCGAAGCGGAACCTCGGGCCTCTGCTCGTGGGCGCCCTCGTCGTGCTGGTCGGCCGGATCTTCGATGTCTACTGGCTGGTGATGCCGAGCCTGGATCACCACCAGCACGGCCCCCAGATCTCCTGGTTCACCTTCACGGCCATCCTCGGGATCGGCGGGATGTTCGTCGGTCTCCTGGCCCTCCGACTCGCGAAGCACCCCCTGATCCCGGTGGGCGATCCCCACCTCCGCTCTTCCCTGGATTTCGAGAATGCTTGAGTCCACGCACGAGACCGCACCCGCGGAAAACCACCACTCGCCCACCCTGGTCGAGGCTGACCGCACCAGCGTCGGCGGAGTGGCCGTGTCCCTGGGCGTGCTGGCGATCGTCATCGCCATCATCGCCTACATGCTCTACGGCTACTTCGTCCGGGAGGCGGAGGCGGTCCGCCACGCCCAGGTGCTCTCCAGGTCGAACGACACGCTCCAGGCGCTCCACGTCGAGGAGCACGAGCTCCTCACCACCGCCGGCGTCGTCGACGAGGAGAAGGGCATCTACCGGGTCCCGCTGAACACCGGGATCGCCCTCTTCGTCCGCGAGGCGCGGGAGCGTCAGGCCGCCGGGATCCCCCAGCGGATCGTCGCCCCCGCCGCGGCGGAGACCGAGGCCGAGCCCCAGGCCGAGTCGGAGGCCGCCCACCCGTGACCCTTCGGCCCGCCAGCGTGGCCTGCGCGACCCTGCTCGTCGCCACCCTGGCGGCAGGGCCGGTGCATGCCCAGCTGACGGGGCCCAAGCCGCTCTCCGCGCCGGCGAACGTGCTCCCCCGGCAGCTCGAGACGGTGGACGTCACCGAGCACTTGGGCGAGATGCTCCCGCTCGACGTGCGGCTCAAGGACCACGAGGGCAGGGACGTCCTCCTGGGCGAGTACTTCACCCGGGGCCGGCCGGTGATCGTGAACCTGGTCTACTACGGCTGCCCGATGCTCTGCGGCCTGGTGCTCAACGGCCTGGCCAAGGGGGTGGGGAACCTCGGCTACATGCCCGGCAAGGAGTTCGAGGTCGTCACCATCTCCATCGATCCCAAGGAGACGAGCGACCTCGCCGCCCAGAAGCGGGAGACCATCCTCGAGTTGGCCGGGCGGGAGGACGCCGGCGCGGGCTGGGCCTTCCACACCGCCGAGGAGGGAGAGGTGCGGCGCCTCGCCGACGCCCTCGGCTTCCAGTACCACTGGGTGGAGAAGGAGCAGCAGTGGGCGCACCCCGCCGTGATCTTCGTGGCCTCGCCCGAGGGCAAGATCAGCCGGTACCTCTACGGGATCGAGTTTCCCCCCAACAACCTCAAGCTCGCCCTCCTGGACGCCTCCGAGGGCAAGGTGGGCAGCACGATCGACCGGATTCTGCTGTTCTGCTACCACTTCGACGATGACTCCAAGGAGTACGTTCTCTTCGCCCAGCGGCTCATGAGGGCCGGAGGAGCGGTCACCCTGGCAGGCCTCGGCGCCTTCCTCCTCATCAACTGGCGCCGCAACGCCTCGCGCACGCGCAAGAGCTGATTCTCATGCCGACGACCAACCATGACTCGATTCTGTTTCCCCCGCAGGCCTCCACCTTCGCCAAGGACGTGGACGCGCTGTACTACTTCATCCACTACCTGAGCATCTTCTTCTGGGTGCTCATCGTCGTGGGGATCGTGTACTTCACGTGGCGCTGGAGACGCGGTCACAAGGAGGGCGTCGCCCCCTCGCACAACCTGCCGCTCGAGCTCACCTGGTCGATCATCCCGCTGGTGCTGGTGATCTCGATCTTCCTGTGGGGCTTCAAGAGCTACATGCACATCTCGCGGGCGCCCGGCGACGCCACCGACATCCACGTGACCGCGCAGAAGTGGTCGTGGAGCTTCGAGTACCCCAACGGGATGAAGGCCATGAACGAGCTCCACGTGGTCGTGGACAAGCCCGTGCGCCTGGTCATGACCTCGTCCGACGTGATCCACTCGTTCTCGGTTCCTTCGTTCCGCAACAAGATGGACGTGATCCCCGGCCGCTACACCACCTTCTGGTTCCAGCCGACGATGCTCGGGGAGCAGCAGGTCTACTGCACGGAGTTCTGCGGCGACGGCCACTCCGAGATGCTGGCGAAGATCTTCGTCCACACGCAGGAGGAATACGACGCCTGGGTGGAGGCGAACTCCACCGAGGACACCACGACGCCGCTGCCGGAGCTCGGCGAGAAGCTCTTCACCTCGAAGGCCTGCTTCACCTGCCACTCGGTGGACGGCTCCGCCAAGGTCGGCCCCAGCTTCAAGGGGATCTTCGGCCACGAGACGTCCCTCACCGACGGCACCAAGGCCGTGGTGGACGAGAACTATCTCCGCGAGTCGATCCTCCAGCCCAACGCGAAGGTCGTGGCGGGCTTCGCGGCGGTGATGCCGAGCTTCCAGGGACAGCTCACCGAGCGCGAGATCAACGGACTCATCGAGTACATCAAGACCCTGAAGTAGGCGGGGGCTCGTCCCTCGGTATTCGTTAGGAAGGCGAAATGAGCACCGCATCCGTTCCCTCTTCGGTGGCGCCGCAGACCCTGCCGAAGACCCATTACTGGAATGCCACCAAGGGCTGGAAGTCCTGGGCATTTACCGTCGATCACAAGCGGATCGGTATGATGTACCTCATATCGATCCTCACGGCGTTCTTCCTGGGCGGCGTCTTCGCGATCCTGGTGCGCCTGCAGCTCGTGAGCCCGGGCGGCGCCCTCGGCGTCAGCCACAAGGTCTACAACCAGCTCTTCACGCTCCACGGCGTGGTGATGGTCTTCTTGTTCCTGGTGCCGTCGATCCCGGCGTCCCTCGGGAACTTCTTCCTCCCGATGCAGCTCGGGGCGAAGGACGTGGCCTTCCCGAAGCTGAACCTCTTCAGCTTCTACATCTACCTGGCGGGCGCCGCGCTGGCGATCTACTCCATGGTCGCGGGGGCGGTGGACACGGGCTGGACCTTCTACACTCCGTACTCCATCACGGCGAGCGGCTCGGTGGTCGCGATGACGTTCGCCGCGTTCATCCTGGGCTTCTCGTCGATCCTCACCGGCCTGAACTTCATCGTCACCATGCACAAGATGCGGGCGCCGGGGATGACGTGGTTCCGGATGCCGCTGTTGCCCTGGGCTCTCTACGCCACCAGCGTCATCCAGTTGCTGGCGACGCCGGTGCTCGCCATCACGCTGCTCCTCCTCGCGATGGAGAAGCTCCTCGGCGTGGGCATCTTCGATCCCGCCCTCGGCGGCGACCCGGTGCTCTACCAGCACTTCTTCTGGTTCTACTCGCACCCGGCCGTCTACATCATGGCCGTGCCCGGCTTCGGCGTGGTCTCGGAGATCATCGCCACCTTCACCAGGCGCCCGGTCTTCGGCTACCGCTTCGTGGCGATCTCCTCGCTGGCCATCGCGATCATCGGCTTCTTCGTCTGGGGCCACCACATGTTCGTCTCGGGCCAGTCCGAGTTCGCGGGCATGGTGTTCAGCTTCCTGAGCTTCTTCGTAGCCATCCCCACCGCGGTGAAGATCTTCAACTGGACGGCGACGCTGTACAAGGGCTCGACGCGCCTCGACTCGCCGATGCTCTACGTGCTCGCGTTCCTGGTCCAGTTCACCGTCGGCGGCCTCACCGGCCTGCCGCTGGCGACGCTGGCCACGGACGTCCACATGCACGACACCTATTTCGTCGTCGCGCACTTCCACTACGTGATGATGGGCGGCACCGTCTTCGCGTTCATCGGCGGCCTCCACTACTGGTGGCCGAAGATGACCGGGCGCCTCTACAACGAGAAGCTCGCCAAGCTCGCCGCGATCATCCTGTTCGTCGGCTTCAACGTCACCTTCTTCAGCCAGTTCATCCTCGGCCTGCGCGGCATGCCCCGCCGGTACGCGACCTACCTCGACCAGTTCCAAACCCTCCACGCCTTCTCGTCGGTGGGCTCGTGGATCCTGGCGGTGGGCTTCGTGCTGATCGCGATCTACCTGGCGCAGTCGCTGCGCAAGGGGGCGATCGCGCCGCCCAACCCCTGGGGCGCCTCGACCCTCGAGTGGCAGACGCAGTCGCCGCCGCAC
>Ga0180220_1000621_pt1 | contig 35312 bp, 30 predicted proteins | sample eDN5th37CBELigBY_FD_151335 | JGI IMG/M metagenome (GOLD analysis project Ga0180220, IMG submission 151335) | Enriched backyard soil microbial communities from Emeryville, California, USA - eDNA 5th pass 37_C BE-Lig BY (version 2) (version 2) | ecosystem: Environmental > Terrestrial > Soil >... | reverse complement strand
GGGCCGAACGAATACGAAAACAACGTCAACAACAACTGGTACACCAACCGGATTGCGGCCTGGACGCTGGAATATACGCTGGAAGTGCTCGATTATTTGCGTGAGAACGAGCCATCTCGTTATCGCGAGCTGATCGACAAGCTGGAATTGACCGAAGCGGAAACCTCGAAATGGAAGGACATCATCGCCAAAATGTATTATCCGTTCGATCACGAACGTCAAATATTCCTGCAGCAGGACGGCTTCCTCGACAAAGACCTGACGCCCGTCAAAGAGCTGGATCCGGTCCACCTGCCGCTGAACCAAAACTGGTCCTGGGACCGCATTTTGCGTTCGGCGTACATCAAGCAGGCCGATGTCTTGCAAGGGCTGTTCTTCCTTGGAGACCGCTACGACCTGGAAACGAAAAAACGGAACTTCGATTTCTACGAGCCGCTCACGGTGCACGAGTCCTCCCTCTCGCCTTGCGTTCACTCCATCATCGCATGCGAGCTGGGCTACAGGGAAAAAGCGTACGAAATGTACCTGCGCACATCGCGCCTCGACCTTGACAATTACAACAACGACACCGAAGACGGCTGCCATATTACGAGCATGGCCGGCACCTGGATGTCCGTCGTTTACGGTTTCGGCGGCTTGAAGGTTCAAGACGGCGTTCTGCGCCTGAATCCGTTTAACCCGGGGCACTGGACGTCCTTCTCCTTTAAGGTTATGTTCCGCGGAGCGCGCCTGAAAGTCACCGTCGGGGAACATGAGGTGATCGTGGCCAACGAGTCGGAAACGGCGGCGGAAGTTAACGTTTACGGAAAAAAACATACGGTTCATGGATTGAGCCATGTCAAAATCGAGCATGCTCTGCAAGGCTAGCTTATGTTTGCCTCCCGTCCGTGCCCGATAAAACAGACTATTATATGGACTCTTGAAGAGTTAGCCATGCGGCAACGAATCGGCCCCCTGGCCTCTTCCTCCAAACGCCAAACAAGCCGGCAGCGATACGCTGCCGGCTTGTTCATATGACTCCCTTGTCTTACGGGATGATGATTTGCTGCCCGATTTTCAGGCCGCGGACGTTGGTGATGCCGTTCGCTTTGGCGATTTTTTCCCAGTCCACGCCGAACCGGAGTCCGATGCGGTACAGGTTGTCGCCTTTTTTGATGACATACACTTTGCCGTTCGTCGACGGTTTTGCCGGTTCGGGTTTCGGCGCAGGCTTGGTGTCAGGCTCCGAAGGTTTCGCCGGAACGGTAGGCACCGCAGGCTCGGCCGGTTTAGTTGCCGGAGGCGTCTCGGTTTCCGTGGAAGTCGCAGGCGCGCTTACGGACAGATCGAGCGCATATTTGGCAAAGCCGTTGCCGCCGTCGCCGACGTACGTCATATTTTTGCTTTTCTCCACCAAATCTTTGGCGTCCGGAGACGACGTAAACGTGACGTTCAGCTTTTTGTCGACCTTAGCAAACGACCAGTTGTTGTCCGCGGAAGGATTGATCGTGCCGTTGTCGCGGATGTAGTCGATGATGACCTGGCGATTTTCGTCCGGAGCCGCCATGATGATCCGCTTGCCGTCCGGATTCGCCAGCTTGGAAGAAGAAGCCCGGTAGTTGTTCGTCGCCACGACGAATTTTTGCTTCGGATCGATCGGCTTGCCGTTGTACTGCAGGTTTTTGATCCGGTTCGCGTCCGGATTGACCACGTCGCCTTTCAGATCGTATTTGTTCGGCTGCGTGACGTCGATTTGATAGGTCACGCCGTCGATGACGTCATAGTTATACGTCGGGAAGTCGTTATTGATAAGCGGCTGCTCCGTCGTTTTCGAAGGATCGATTTGGTTGAACTGGCCCGCGGACCATTCAAGCCAGTTTTTCAATTCTTCGCCGTTGACGACGACCGCATGGACCGTATTCGGGTAGACGTACAGGTCGGACACGTTTTTGATGGCGATCGTGCCGGCCGGAATGTTCGTGTAATAGGAAGCTCCCGAACGTCCGCCCGCCTTAAACGGAGCGCCTGCGGACAACACCGGAAGATTTTCGTATTCCGTGCCCTTCAGGTTCTTTTCCACGTACCATTTTTGCGCATTGGTCACGATTTGGATGGACGGATCGTCCTGCACGAGCGCAAAATAGCTGTTGATCGGCGCCGTGGTTTTGCCTACCGGGCCGCGAACGTATTCGATCGTGGCGTCATGCTCGGTTTTTACCGCATCGACGATTTTCGGGTCGGCGTCGACCAGCGCTTTTTTGTTCGTTACGTCGTATACCGCGCGGGTTTCCGTTTTGGAGTCGACGACCTTCCATTTGCCGTCCACTTTTTCGAGATCCAAATCGATGATGCCGAGATGATCCCCCCAATATCCGGGTTCGACGGAAGGAACCCCGTTAATGGTGCCTTTTTCGAGGTCCACCCCTTTTTTGCCCTTGAATTCGGCGCTCGGGAAAGTTTTATGCGCATGCCCGAACATGATCGCGTCGATGCCTTCGACCTGGCTCAAATACAGCACGGAGTTTTCCATCAATTCCGTTTGCGGAATATCCTCGAAGCCGGAGTGCGGAATCGCGACGACAATGTCGGCGCCTTCTTTTTTCATTTGCGGCACGAATTTTTTGGCGGTCTGGATGATATCCTTGGCAATGACCTTGCCGACCAGATTCGCGCTGTCCCATTGCATGATTTGCGGCGGGGCAAAAGCGATCACGCCGACTTTCACGGTCTGCTCCTGGCCGTTTTCGTCAATCACTTTTTTGTTCAGGATCGTATAAGGGGTAAAGTAGTTCACGTCATTGCTTTCGTCCTGATCCCCGTCGTCTTTGTAAATGTTGGCGTTGACGATCGGGAAGTTGGCTCCTTCTTCGGCCAGCTTCAGAAAATCGAGCCCGTAGTTGAATTCGTGGTTCCCTACGCCGCCCGCGTCATAGTCCATCAAGTCCATTGCTTTGTATACGGGATGAGTTTGCCCCGGCTTCAGCGGGTTCACTTTGGCCATGTAATCGCCGAGCGGATTGCCCTGCAGCAGATCGCCGTTGTCGAACAGCAGGCTGTTTTTCGCTTCCTTGCGCGCAGCGTTGATCAGGCTGGCCGTTTTGGCGAATCCGTATTCGTCCGTCGGCTTGTCCGCATAGTAGTCATAGTTGACCATGTTGACATGCAAATCGGATGTTTCCATCAAACGGAGCTTGACCTTCGGGTTCGCCGTGCTTCCGTCGGCATAGGCCGCAAACGGGAGAGCCAGGACGTTGAATGCGACGGCGGCGGCTGTAATGGTTTTTGCTACTTTTTTACGGGACTTCGACATGTTACCCCTCCTAGAAAATATGTACCTGATAAGTACAATGGCATGGACCTTCTGTAACCGTTTTCCAAAGTGACCAGCGGTTAAATATTTTTTAGATCCACTAAGTAGTTTAAATCCATTTTCAGCCAAAATAAAGACAAATGCATCCAAATGGCCAAAAAATAATACCCGGGACCCTGTCCCGAGTATTATGCAAGATGTGACATACGATTTTATAGTCCTAAAACCCTAGAAAAGCCCCCGCTTTTACTCGATCCATTCATGTCTTTCGCCGTTTTCCGACACATGGATCATGCGTACCGGATCGATTTTTAAAATGACGTAATCCGGGTCCTCGGGCCCGGCGAACTTGCCTTTGAATTCCGGTTTCCAAAAATGCTCGCGAAGCTCCCCGTCATCCGTAACGCTGCAGGTTCCTTCGATTTCGGCCCAGCCGTCGGCGCTCCCGTTTTCGTACCCGAAAAGCAAAGAAACATGCGGGTTTTCCTCCAGTTCCTCCACTTTATGCGTTTTGCGATCCGTTACGAGGTAAATGCTGAGGCCCCTGTTGTACAGCATCATATAGCGCTGCTTGGGCCGGTTTCCTTCCACGGTGGCAAACGCGCAATATTCATGTTGATCCAAAATCTTCACGATGTTTTGTTCCATAATGATCCGGGTTTCCATGTCGATTGCTGCTCCTTCCAAAATAAAAACGGTAGCTGAAATTCCTGTGAAAATAGTGTGCCCGCTTCGCTAAAAGACGAATCGCCGAGGAGAATTTTTCAATATTCATCCCTTTCGGGCGTTAATTTCTTGCAGACCTGATTTTGCGAAAGTCGCTCTTTGGATTTTTGCAAAATCCTTGTATGATGAACATAAATGCTAATCGGGAAAAACGGGGAAACCATCCGGATTATGCAAATACGACCTGTAAGGAGATACCATGAAACGTTTGATATGGATCGGATGTTTATCCTACTTTTTGATCGGGCTGGCCCACGTCGTGCTCGGCTCGGTGCTTCCGGTGCTGCTGGAACATTACGGCCGCGAATACAGCCAAGGGGGCACGCTCATATTCACGCAGTTTGCCGGTTTTCTGGCAGGCGTCCTCGCCTCTCCGCTCCTCAACCGGCGTTTCGGCAAAAGGGGCGGGCTGCTGATCGCCATTTCCCTGCTTTGCGCCGCCGAGCTTGCGTACCTGCTGCTGCCGCCGTGGGGGTGGCTGTACCCGATTGCCGTGTGCGCCGGATTCGGCTTCGGAATGATCGAAGCGGTCATCGGGACGATCATCATCGCGGCCATCAAGGAAAAAACGGCCGTTGCCATGAGCCGGCTCGAAGTTTTATTCGGGGTGGGCGCCATGGTGATGCCGCTGATCGCCAGCGGATTCATCTCCCAAGGCTGGTGGCGTTTTTCCTTCCTCGTCATTTCCTTGTTCGCTCTGGCGACGCTGCTGCTGTGGGCCAAAAGCTCGTTTGGGGAAATCGATGCGGAGCTCCGTGCCAAGAAGCCGGCAGCAAACGACGGCGGTGCGGACATCAGCGCGGCCGCACGCCAAAAACGTTTTCCGTATCAAGGAAAATCCTGGGGAGTCCTGGCGCTGTTTATGGTGTTTTTCTTTCTTTATGTCGGCACGGAAATGAGTTTGGCCAACTTCATGCCTGCCATCCTCATCGAAAAAATCGGCATGAAGGAAGCCGGCGCGGCCCTCAGCGTCACCTGCTTCTGGGTTGCGATGTCCATCGGCCGGATTTTCGCCGGGACCGTCGCCGAACGCATCCATTACCGCGTGTACGTGCTTTTCAGCTGCGCCGCCACGCTGATACTGCTTGCCGTATTTCCTTTTACCGCCGCGATCTGGTCCGCTTTTGCCGTTATCCTGCTGCTGGGCTTGTTCATGTCAGGCATCTTTTCGATCGCGCTGGTTTTCGCAAGCAAGCTGCTGGAAGGAACGGAGGAATCGACGCCAAGCATCCTGATCGCCTCCGGTGGCGTGGGCGGCGCGGTGCTTCCGCTTGTCATCGGCTGGTGCATGGACCATTTGCAGGTCAACCAGACCGCCTGGATGCTCGCTTTGTTTACGCTGTTTATGGTCGTGCTCAGCTTCGCGGCGTTTCGTTTGCAGCGCAGGCAGCTTCAAGCCGCACGCCTGCAGGATACGGCCAAGGCTTGCAACAACTGACGTAAGGCATCAAGCGTTACTTCAATTTCGAAATGCCGCCGCTGAACAAATTCACCTTGACATCGATATTTTCGATGCTGCTCGAATCGAGGTCGATTTTTCCCTTGGCGCTCCATTGATGCCAGGCATCGGGCATATTCCTGCGGAGTATGCCCGATAGCCCGTACGCGTCGACGTCCATTTCCAGGGCTTTTAGATAAGTTCCCATAATCTGTTCCCTGACTTGCTTCGCCGCTTCCATTTCCAGTTTCCTCTTGTTCGGGCCTGCGTTGAGCTGCGGAATCGTGGCCTGCATCGACACGGTAATGTCGAAAACGGGCTTGCCCTGCCTCAGCTTCGGACGGATCGAAGACTTGATTTTGTTCATGACCATGATGGCCTGTACTTTTTTCTCCTGCTTGACGGCAAGCGGCGTTCTTCTCGTTTTCTTTTCCAGCCATCTCAGGCCCAATATATCTTTCGTCTTCAAGCATCCCCGAAATTCCTGGTTATTCAGAAAGCAGACTCCGGTCATGCCGATATTGGGCGAGGGCTTTGTGTTATCCGTCCAGCCCGGCATGCTTTCGATATACGGCAGCAGTACCGTCTCGCCCTTCTCTTTCCATTTCCATATGAACTTGTAGAGGTACAGCGGGGCGATGACCGAGTTCTGTTCGTAGATCCGCATCGGGCTGTTAAGCTGGGAGTAAATGACCGACAGCTCGTTGATCGATGACGTGTTGAGCACCTCTTCCATCGGGTCCCGGGTCGCCATCGTCCAGACGGTATACCGGAATTCGTAATATCGGTCCCATACCTCCAGAACCTGATTCACGACCCCATGCTGCAAGGCGGCCTCGCTGAAGACGATCGTTTTCACGTTGCTCCACGCGATCCTTTGCGGGCTGGAAGCGTACAAATTGAAAATCGCCTCCTCGAACGAATCCCCTTCCGCTTTTCCGATGGAAGTCCCCTGCTGCTGCACCTGCCCCGACTCCTTTTTGGCGATGCCGCTGAAATTAACCATTTGGATGTAAACGACGATCCGGTCTTTGACGTAATCGACCCCGATCGTGTTGACGTAGATCATATGCTCGATTTCCCTTGCTCCCCAACAGCCCGTGAGCGAAAAGATCAACAACGCGGCGGCAACAATGCAGCGGGTCCATCGCATGACGTTTTTCATCCCTTTTTGCCTGCCTTGCTGGTGAACTCGCCTTTCCCCCACGGCATCCGGAACAGGATCTTGTATATTTCCCGGATTTTCGGAGGGCTTACCGGAGACAGATAGAAGGTTCCGAAAGAACGAAGGTTGACCATGAACAGGACCAGGACCAGCAGGCAGAACAGCGTGCCGAACAATCCCAGAAGCCCGCTGATCAAAAGCACGAGAATGCGAAACAGGCTGACGATGTTGACCAGGGACTGGTTCACCAACGTAAACGTCGCAAGCACCGATATCGCGATGATGACGATCGTCCCCGGGCCCGCAATCCCGGCGCTGATGGCGGCTTGCCCGATAATCAGTCCGCCGACCACCGACAAGGTTTGCCCGAACGCGGAAGGAAGCCGCATGCCCGCTTCGCGGAAAATCTCGAACAAAATCAGCATGACCATCGCCTCGAGAGGAGACGGCATCGGCACCCCCTGCCTGGAATTGACCAATGTCGCCAGCAGCGTAAAAGGGATTTGGTCCTGATGGTAGGTGGTCAGCGCGACCCATAATCCCGGGAGGAACAAAGAAAGCAGCACGCCGCAAATCCGCAAAAAACGCGTAAAAGCCACAACGACATTGACGAGATGCGCATCCTCCGAGGAGTTGAGCAGGAAGTTGAAGCTCGCCGGGGCGATGAGCACCGTCGGGGCGCCGCCCATGACGATCGCAAATTTGCCGTGAAGCAGCGAGTTGACGGCATAGTCCGGCCTTCCGGTATACGTCATCAGCGGAAAAAGCGAAAAGCGGGTCAATATCTCTTCAAGCTGGCTGTTGCTCACAAGGCCTTTGACGTCCACGCGGGAAAGTTTCGTTCGGATCTCCTGCAGGACATGGGCCTGGATCGCCTCCTTATGGTATAGAAGATGAACCTTCGTCGACGTTTCGGAACCGATCGTAAATTCTTCCACGGCAAGCAGATGGGTCTTCATCCTTCTTCGGATCAAAGCGATATTGGTATGCGAATCCTCGATAAAACCGTCCCTTGGCCCTCTCGTCGAAACCTCCGTGTTCGGTTCCTCCGGCTGCCGTTTGGGCGCGTTGGCCATGGCCATCGAGTAACAATTGTTCGAAGGCGCGAAGATCAGAAGAAGATCTCCCTCCAGCACGGTTTCTTTCATCGCCGCTTCCATTTGATCCTCGGGGATCGGGTCCATTGGGAACGGGACTTTGCGCCGCCAGTCCATCCCTTCCGACAGCAGGATCGGCTCCGGAATGTTCATGAATTCAGGCACGACCCATTGCTCCACTTTGGCGGCATCGGACAAACCCTGGCAGTAAATCAGCTGCACCGAATAACCCGGAACCGACAGCGGGATCGTTTTTCTTCGGATATCCGAGCTTGATCCGAACAGCTCCGAAACCACGGCTTCGATGACCTGAGCTTCCTTTCGTTCATGCCCCTTCACGAGATATTCTCCCCCTTCGCCGGGCCCAACCGATCAACCCCGCAACGATCAGCGAAAAAGCCAGAATTCCCCAAAACGACACGGGAAGCACGTAGTCCGAAACGGCCTTCATAAAAAAACGGTCGCTAAAAGGAATCGCTGCAATGACAAATACCGTTATAAAAATCCCCCCCAGCACCCACGCCTTCGCTTTTTTATCCTCCACCCGAAAAATATCGAGCATGAGGAACAAAGCGAGCGAAATGCGCAGAAACGCGCCGCTGAACCATTGATAGACGCTAAAAAAGTCCAGATGTTCGACATAGCGGCCAATGGTCAGAAGCCTCCACTCCTCGTACGCCGGAAACCGAAGCTTGTCCGCCTCGTCCACTCCAAATTCGACGATGGCGCCAATGACCGGTCCCAAGGTGAGCCCCAACAGAAGCAAAATCATGATCATCAAGGAAACATAGGATATGCGCGTTCGGATATGATGCTGCAAAAAGAAGAACATGATCACTTCTGCAAAACCTGCTCCCGCATAAAGCGCTCCCTTCCAAACGGGTCCCATGCCGTATTCAAGCACCGGCTTCAGCAGGGAGTAATCCTTATGGGGCATGTTAAACGACATGACAAAAAAGCCCAGCACAATGACTAGCGGAAGCAGCAGGCTCGCGGTATTGGCAATGGAATGGATGCCTAAAAAGGCGTTCAGCGCCGAAATCAGCAGGAACAGAAAGGAGAAGATGATTATAGGCGTTTCCGGAGAAAACGTGAGATGGATCCAATAGACGGTATCCCGGGTCGTAATCATGCAAACGGCAAACAGGTACAAGCCGATGAAGACGGCCAGAACGCGGCCCACGATCGGAGGATAGGTTTTGGCCAGCCAATCGAACAGATGCCGTTTATTGAGCTTCGACATGCCGACGTGGAGAATAACGGCCCATACGAGCGCGAATCCGCATGCCAGCAGCACCGAAATCCAGGCGTCCCGCTTTGCCGCGTCAAGCAAAATCGGAATGATGATGACGTGATTCAGCAGGCCGGTGCTCAGCATCAAAATCATGACGGATTGAACAAACGATATGCTTGTTTTGATTTTCCTCAGCCTCCTGCAAAAACCTGACTCCTTTTCATCCTTATAGTGGCATTTTTAAGAGCATTTATACCCTGGCTTGGCTGAAACTGTCACTTGCCGCCCACCGGCGGTTGGAGAGACCGTTGAAAAAGGATAAGCCGATCCGGCCCAAGGTTGCGCCTACTTTTGTTTCAATTGGCGCAGTTTGGCGATAACAAGCAAAATCAGGGGGAGCACCACGCCATAGGTCGCCACGTACGGCGGCCAGATTTTTTTATCGTACACATAGGAATGGATGACATCGGGGTGAACAATCATGGAGATGACGACCAGGAGCATCCCCAGCGGCAGCGTAAGCGCCCGTTTTTCCTTCAATTTCAGGATTTGCGCGAGACCGGTCACCGACGCATAAAAATAGAGGGTCATCTTAAAATAAATCGTGATGATCCACATGATGCCCATAATCGCTTCGATCCTCTGGAGGAAGTTCCCAATGTTGATCTTTTTACCAAGTAAATAGCTGGGATAGAGATGTCTTGCCGTTGAACTGGCCCCCAATACTAAAATCGATAACATGATGATAATGATCAAAACAATGCCTCCGATCACAAGGCCCTTATAAAACGCCCTTCGGGCCGCTTCGGGCTGGTTGGTCGAAGAAGGATAGATCATCAGCAGCACGACGGCGGACATGCAAAAAATGCTGATGAAATGCAGCGCGGCAGCAATGATCGGTAGAATTCCGACCTCGAACACCGGCTCGATGTTTTGGAATTTGATTTGCGGGGATACAAACACCACCAGCACGATGAACAGCAGCAAGAACACCGGAAAGAAAATTTCCGCTGACCGGCTGATGGACTCGATTCCCAGGCGCACGCCAAAAATAACGATGGTGACAAAAAGAATGCTGATCGCAACAAGCGGCGTTTCCGGCATGATTTGGTTGACCATGAATTCGCCGACGATATACAGCAATTCCCCTGCCGTAACGACCGTCAAATATATGAACGACAATGCAACAACTTTTCCGATCCACCTGCCCAGCAGTTTCTCCATCATTTCCACCAGCGTAAGGCCGGGCATCAATTTTCCGAGCGCGTTATACATCGTCACCAATAATAAACTTGCGCCCAGGCCGAAGATCGCTGCGAGCCAGGCATCCTGTTTGGCCTGACCGGCCATGCTTGACGGAGCAATCAGAATCGTCGTCCCGATCGTATACAGGATCACAAGAATGGCAAACTGCCGGGAATTGATTTTTACTTTTTCCATGGAATCCTCCCCTCTATTACGCTTTATCTTGGATTTTCCCGAGCAAATCGCCGAGCGGTTTATAGACGATCATCACCCAATCAACCGGGCTCGGCAGCTTGACATGCAAGCTGAACGCGATGCTTAGACCAGCTCCCAGCGTCAGAAGGATCAAGAATACCCAGATCTCTTTGAACAGCTTTCTCCGGATTAAACCCGGAAGGTCGACCCAACACATCGCTGCGGCCACCAATAGAATCGCTAAGACTTTCACCGTTTCACCGCTCCTCCATCTCCTTCAGGATAGAATTGGACACCGTTCCAATCCCCCGAATTTTCACTTCGACCTTTACATTCACCGTCATATCCTCAAAATGCCGGTTCCAGTCCTTCTCCCATTTTTTCCACATTCGGGGGTTATCCCGACGGATGGCTTCGCCGAAACCGAAAATATCGACTTTGTAATCCCGTTGGGCCGCGTGGACAACCTTGTTGATTTTGTCCTCGATAACGCCTCTTGTCATCGCTTCTAACTGGACAATGGTTTTCGGCTTCGTGAGGTCCAAATTACAGCCGACGTCGGCCACGTTTTGTTCGACCCGAACATGCACGTAAGCCTGCGGCGAGCCGTTCACGACCTTCCCTTTGAGCTCCGTTTTGGAACGGATGACCTCCGTCGAAATCCTTCCGCCTTGCGGGCAAGGAACGACCTCGGTCGTATTCTGAATCTCGTCCGTGATGTAGTTATAGCCTCTGCTCTCGTCCACGTTTAGCCAACCGACCAGCTTGTCTTTATTGAACACGCCGATCCCGACATATTTCAGGCTAACCGGAACGTCGATTCTCTCGATGTTTTCTTTCGATGAGCCCAGCACCGGATCTCCGATAATGCGAATGCCGGTAAGCGCAGGGCTTTTGCCTTTGCTTACAAGGGTATCGATAAACTCGTCCAGGTGGACGGCAGCGGTTTGCCCCCAGGTTTTATCCGAAATCTCCAGCGAGCTGAATAAGCGGTTGGCGGGGATTTTTTCCATCGGGGTAAAGATCGCCAACAGCTCCTTGGCGCTTGCCCCTTTCACTACGGCAATATAAAAGTCCGTCCGCAGCTCATGATCTCTCGACAAAACATCGAGCGTCTCCGCGATCCCTTCCCTGGCCAAGTCCTCCCCGAACACCAACATGCGGATATGGGAAAAATAAATTTTCCTCGGCGTAATGGTCGTCAGTTTCCTGACCGCTTCGAACACCGTTTTTCCCTTTGCATAAAAAGTGACGACGGGCATGCTGGAGTCCCCGCCGGTTTTTTTGGAAGCGACTTCGCCAGGTACGGTGACCTGCGCGGACACTTCAAACTCTCCATTCCGTTTATCGATGCCAATGGCCGCCGCAATCGCAAGATCGTTAAGCTCTCGCCTGCTCCAACAACCCGTGGCAGGCAGCAATAATGCAGCGACCAATAAAAGCTTCACAGCTTTTTTTATCACATCGCCAACTCCCTTAGTCTTCATTGCGGTCTTTTTTGTTCCTGTCTTGACTTTGGTTTCGGGTACGGCATATTCCTCTTGCGATACACATTGGACTGGCTAATCAAGCGCGGGCGCGTCAAGAGCGCCCAATGGGGCAGCCGAAAAATCGTATCTCCCTGGTCCGAAGGGATAAAAGGAGCGAACGGGCTTAAGTAAGGCACGCCAAACGTGCGGAGGCTGCTTAAATGAAGAATGATCGCAATGACCCCGACGATAATCCCCAATAACCCAAAACAGCCGGCAAGAGCCATCATGGGAAACCGAAGCATCCGAAACGCGTTGGACAAGCTGTAAGAAGGAAATACAAAGCTCGAAATTGCCGTCGTGGACACCACGATCACCATCGCGGCCGAGACGATCCCCGCTTCGACGGCAGCTTGCCCGATCACCAGCGTCCCGACGATCGAAACGGCCGGTCCGATGGTTCGCGGCATTCGCAGTCCGGCTTCCCTCAAAATTTCGAAGGCCACCTCCATCAAAACGGCCTCCACGAACGCCGGAAAAGGAATCCCTTCGCGCTGCGACGCCAAACTGATCAGGAGCGGGGTCGGAAGCATTTCCTGGTGAAACGTTGTAATGGCAACATATAAAGAAGGCCCCAGCAAAGCGATAAAGCTCCCGACATATCGCAGCAGGCGAACAAGGCTGCTAATGCCTGCAGGATGGTAATAGTCTTCGGCCGAATGGAAAAAGGAAACGAGAATGGCGGGCACGATCAGAACAAACGGCGTTCCGTCGACAAGAATCGCGACCTTCCCTTCCAAAAGCTCGGCCGCAACCACGTCGGGACGTTCCGTATTGTATATGGTCGGAAAAGGTGTAACGGTCTCGTCCTGAATTAGTTCCTCTATATATCCGCTTTCGAGAATCCCGTCGATATCGATCCGGTTCAGCCGTTCCCGCACCTCTTTCACGACGCCCTCGTTGGCGATGCCCTGGATAAACATGATGGCGACGTCGGTTTTCGTCTGACGGCCGATCGCCTTCGTCTCCAGCCATAAATTCGGATTTTTGATTTTGCGCCGGATTTGGGCGGTATTGGTCCGCAACGTTTCGGTGAACGCTTCGCGCGGACCGCGGACGACGGATTCGGCGGAGTTTTCGGTGACGCCCCGGTCTTTCCAGCCTTGCGTGCTTACGGAGATCCCTTGAGAAATTCCGTCCAGCAAAATGACGGTTTCCCCCGACAACACAGCAGTGTAGAGCGTTTCAAAATCCGTGATGTATTTCAGATCATCCACCGGGAGAATATCCTCTTTCAAAGCGCCAATCAATTCGGGACCGGAAACAAGCTGATCCTCCGCATACAGCAGATCGCTGTGTTTCGTGAGCGTCTCCAAAATGAAATCATTGATGGCTGTCTTGTCCGCCAGTCCGTCGGCATAAACGATCCCCGCCCGCTGGCGGCCCGATTGGCCGATGCGCATTTCACGGACAATGATATCCGAGCTGTTTCCAAGCTGCTCCCGGATCCGCCCGAGATTATCCTTCAAGCCGGATGTCAGCGGCTCCTTGGGCTCGGCCCCTGTCTGTTCGCGCAGTGCGTCCTGCCCTGCATTTTCGTGTCCCGAACCGATTTTCCGGATGACTTTTTGAAAGAAACCCATGGTTTTACGCCCTCTGCCTTCGATGTGGTCATGTCGAATTTTGCAAAAATCTCCATGTGAATTTCATTTTCTCCCTTTTTTCGCGTTCTAAACGAAAGGCGCACGGCCAAAACATTGAATTCTTCCAAGCTTAGGACTATAATACCAATGTAATCACCCGCAACTTCATAAGAATCCGGGGTGCTGGAATCGGCCGGCTGAGATTGTATCCCTTCAAGATACTGACCCTTAAACCTGATCTGGGTAATGCCAGCGTAGGAAAAGTCATCGTCATGGCCTTTGCCATGTCATCCTTGCGCCTTAAGCGTCCCGAATCCGGGGCGCTTTTTTGTTGAATGATCGGACCTCCCGGCAAAAAGAGAAAAAGCCGCGGTCCGATGATTCGCCTCCAGATATGGAAACACGATTCTTTTGCAGCAATGAAGGGGAGAAAAAATAAGGGAGAGAGAAACGCAATGAAAACGAAAAAAATCGGGCTGCTTCTGCTCGCATTCCTGCTGGTCTTGGTAACGGCCGCTTGCGGAGATAAAAACGCCAAAACCGCAGGTGAAGGGAAACCATCCGGAGAAGCCTCCTCGGCAGCCGGCGGCAGCGAGCCCAAACAGTTGAAGGACGTCCAAGTCGTACTGGACTGGACGCCGAACACGAACCATACGGGGCTTTATGTCGCCAAGGAAAAAGGTTATTACGAGGAAGAAGGACTGAACGTCGAGATCGTGCAGCCTGGGGCTGGCGGCGCGGACGCGATGGTCGCTTCGGGCAAAGTCCCGTTCGGCGTCAGCGTGCAGGAAAACGTCACCCAGGCGCGCACGCAAGGCGTTCCGCTCGTATCGATCGCGGCGGTGATCCAGCATAACACTTCCGGATTTGCCGCTCCGGTGGACCGCAACATCAAACGACCGAAGGATTTTGAAGGCAAAACTTACGGCGGCTGGGGATCTCCGGTGGAAAAAGCCGTGATTGATTCGATCATGGGCATCGATCAAGCCGACGTGAGCAAGCTGAAAATCGTCAACATGGGCGAAGCGGATTATTTTACGGCGGTAAAACGGGACATCGACTTTGCCTGGATTTTCTACGGCTGGACCGGCATCGAAGCCGAACTGCGCAAAGAACCGCTCGACATGCTGTACGTCAAAGACTTTTCCGATAAGCTGGATTATTACACGCCGGTGCTCGTTACCAATGAAAAGCAGCTCAAGGACGATCCGGAGCTGGTCAAAGCCTTTATGCGGGCGACTTCCAAAGGTTATCAATTCGCGATCGAGCATCCGGAGGATGCCGCCAACGTGTTGATCAAGGCCGTGCCCGAGCTCGACAAGGATCTCGTGATGGCCAGCCAAAAGTGGCTCAGCCCGAAATACCAGGACGACGCTGCGCGTTGGGGCGAGCAGAAGGAACAGGTATGGAAAGGTTATTCGGATTGGATGTACGAGCACAAGCTGCTCGACAAGCCGCTGGATGTCGAAAACGCGTTTACGAACGACTTTTTGCCGCAGCAGTAGGCTGCGCATAGCCCGGACGGGCGCGGTTGTAATAGCACTCATCATAACTTGTAAAGGACGTGATTGGCATGGCTCATACCCTGCTCAGCATTCAGGTCATTCCCAAAACCCCGAACAACGAGGATTCTTATCCTTACGTAGACCGGGCCATCGAAGTGATCCAGCAATCCGGGGTCAAATACGAGGTGCACCCGCTCGAAACGACGATGGAAGGCGAACTCGAGGAACTGCTGGACGTCGTGCGCCGCATGCATGAAGCACTCGTGGAGGCGGGCAGCCCAAGCATCATCTCCCAGATTAAAATCGCCCATAATCCCGGCGGCATCAGCATGGAGCGGCTTACGGAGAAATACCGTCCATGAGGCGTTGGTGGAATAGCGTATGGCCGCCCTTTGTGGCGGTCCTCTTCTTTTTGGTCGTATGGGAGCTTTGCACCTCGCTGTTTCATATCGAAAAATGGATCCTCCCCTCCCCGGTGGATATCGCCAAGGAAACCGCGGACGGGGCCGGGGATTTGTGGGGCCACGTCGGGGCTACGGTCAGGCTGACGCTGGAAGGTTTTATGATCGGAACCGCGGTTGGGCTGGTCATCGCGCTTGTCCTGCATTTGATTCCGTTCCTTAAGTCGGCCTTATATCCGCTGCTCATATTGAGCCAAAACATTCCGACCATTGCCCTTGCCCCGCTCCTGATGATCTGGTTCGGCTTCGGGCTGCTGCCCAAGCTGATCGTCATTACGCTCGTCTGCTTTTTTCCCGTCGCCGTGGCCACGATGGGCGGACTGAAACAAACCGACCGGGTCATGCTGAATTACATGCGGATGATCGGCGCAAGCAAACGGCAAATTTTCGCCAAGCTTGAGCTGCCCCATGCGCTGCCGGCGATCTTTTCGGGCATCAAAATCGCCGCGACGTACAGCGTCATGGGGGCGGTCATCGCGGAATGGATCGGTGCCGACAAGGGCATCGGATACTATATGATGCTGCAAAAATCGGGCTACCGGACCGACCGCATGTTCGTCGCCATCATGATTATCGTTGCGCTAAGCCTGCTTATGTTCGGCATCATCGCCTTGCTGGAAAAATGGCTGGTACGCTGGAAGCCGAAACCGGAAAACTGATCCGGACAGGAAAGGAGCTGCTAACTCATATGTCAACACTAGAACAAACGGCAAAAGCCTCAGAAACCGCTGAAGATCGCCAAGACACGCCCGCCCTCGAAGCCGCAGGCATCAGCAAAGCCTTCCGTTCCAAGCGAGGCCGGCTGCAGGTGCTGGACGACGTGACGCTGACCGTAGGCAAAGGCGAGTTCGTCTCGATCCTCGGACCGTCCGGCAGCGGCAAAAGCACCCTGTTCCATATCATCGGCGGCCTCGTCAAACCGGATGCAGGCAATATCCGCATGAACGGCGCGGAGGTGACCGGGCAGCAGGGACATATCAGCTACATGCCCCAGCAGCCGGCTTTATTCCCTTGGCGGACGATCGAGGATAACGTCCTGCTGTCGCAGGAAGTGCAGGGCGGCAAAGCGGATAAAAAAGCCCGTGAAAATGCCCGCATGTGGCTGGATAAAGTCGGGCTCGGCGGGTTCGAGAAAAACCATCCGCATACGCTGTCCGGCGGCATGCAGCAGCGGGTCGCCTTTTTGCGCGCCCTGCTCAGCCCCCAGGAACTGATGTGCCTCGACGAGCCGTTCAGCGCGCTCGATGCCCTGACCCGCAGCGACATGCAGCGATGGCTGCTCGATCTTTGGGAAGAAAGCCGCCGCTCCGTGCTGTTTATCACCCATAATATCGAAGAGGCGCTGTTGCTCTCCAGCCGCATTTACGTCTTTTCGGGCCGCCCGGCTTCGGTGCTTCACGAAATCCACGTGCCTTTCCCGCGGCCCCGCCGCGAGGAAATCATCGAACACCCCGAATTCATCGGGCTGCGGCGCGAGCTTTCCGGTTGGCTCCGCGAAGAACAGCTGAAGATGCATGGGGCGAAATGAATCGATCGCCAAAAAAGCGGCCCGGTCGCCGGCAGTTCCTTGTTGGAACCGCCGGCGCGGGCCGCTTTTTATATGAGAATTATGCAAAGTCCTGACATAGCAATGCATGAACAATTCGGTTTATTTTCCAAATCGATATCGATCTTTAAAATAGCCGAATACTTTGATCCAAAACAGGGGAACGTTGTATACGAGGTGAAACGATGAAATCCCAGCTACGATCGGTTGTCCTGCTCTTGTCCATCTTCTTTTCCACGCATCCCTCCGCTGCCGCCGCGGAGGATCTTCAGCCGAAAGAATCGAAACTCCTGCTCTATCAGGATATGATGCTGGAACTGCTTCTTCCCGAAATCCAAAACGCGGTGAACGATTATTATCAAAACCTGCTGACCGCGAACCCGCTCGTGTATCCGTACGAAATCGAAATCCTGCAAGCCAAACGGGTGAACGGCGGTCCGGGAGATCGAGGTTTTCATTTTTCCGTAACGCTGGAAGTCTCCCCCGTGGTCGGGCCGCATATCGGCGTGGGAAAAGACCGGATGACGATCGAGATTTCTCCCCTATTCCCCGATAAAGTCAAGCTGGTCGCGTTCAGGCATCTGCAAACGTACGAGCTTCCTCCGAGCTACCAGCATATGCTGAAGGTCGGCGCGGAAAGCCGCTAATGCCGGCATGTTGCGCTCCTTCGGCATATAACCGGGCCTATTTGTTATAATCATGTTAATTCCATGAAAGTTTCGTATGATTAACGACAAATAGGAGGTATCTTATCCATGAACGTTATGCGGGATTCAGATCGCCCGCTCGAAAGCCGCCCAGCAGGCAGCATACAGACGGATGCCGCCTTGACCGAATCTATAGCCCCGCTGATCGATGCCCATATCCATCTGGATTCCTACGATCAAACCCTGCAGGAGGAAATGCTGGCCGGTTTACCTGACGACGGCGTTGCAGGCGTGATCACGGTTTCCATGCACCTGGAATCGGCGCGCAATAATTTGCGGCTCACCAAGCGTTACCCAGCTCTCGTACATCCGGCCTTCGGGTTTCACCCGGAGCAGCCGATCCCGGCTCAGAGCGATGCTGATGAACTGCTGGCCTGGATGAAGCGGCATGCCGGAGAAATGGTCGCCGTCGGCGAGGTCGGACTGCCCTATTATACGCGCAAGGAAGCCGAAGAAGCCGGCCGGCCGTTCGACAGCAAGCCTTATGAGCAGCTGCTTGAACGATTTATCGCCTTCGCCGGGGAACATGACAAACCAATCGTGCTCCACGCGGTATACGAGGATGCGGACACGGCCTGCCTCCTGCTGGAACGGTACGGCATCCGGCGCGCCCATTTCCACTGGTTCAAAGGCTCGCCCGATACGGTGCGGCGTATGGCCGAACGCGGCTACTTCGTTTCCTTCACGCCGGATATCGTGTATGAGCCGGAAATCCGTGAGCTTGCCCGCGTTTACCCTCCCGATCAAGTCATGTCCGAAACCGACGGACCTTGGCCGTTTGAAGGACCTTTCGCCGGACAAATGACCCATCCGCGAATGACTGCATCCGTCGCAGAAGCATGGAGCCTGATTCAAGGTTTGTCCCTTGAGGAAGCCCGGCAGCGGTTATACATGAATGCCAAACGTTTTTACGGGATTTAGCCGTGCTGCGGTCCCGGTTATTTTTTCATGAACCCTTTGCCGTCCAAAAACGGCTTCATGTGCAGGCGGGTCGGCTCGCCTAACCGGTCGGCCATCACCTGCGACCATGGCGTGTCCGTTTTGCCGCCGGTCCGTTCCTTCAAATAGGCTGCCATCTTCAGGTCGTATTCCTGAACAGACCCCACGCTTTGTTCCTTGGAGTAGCCGTTATGATGCAGCACCGACGGCAGCGGCAGGCGCGGGCGCTGCCCCGGCTGCTGGTCGGGAACGCCGACGCACATGCCGAACACCGGGTATACGAGCTCAGGCAAACCGAGCAGTTCGGACAATTCCGCAATCCGGTTGCGCACGCCCCCGATGTAGACGATGCCGAGGCCAAGCGATTCAGCGGCGATGGCGGCATTTTGGGCCGCTAACGCAGCGTCCACCGTCGCCACGATAAAGTTTTCGGTGCTGCCCTCATGCGATTCCCGGCCCTGCAGCGGCTCCGCCGTCACCTGCTTCAGGCGGTACAAATCGGCGCACCAGACGAGAAACACCGGGCACTGCTCGACATACGCCTGATTCCCTGCCAGCTCCGCCAATCTTTTTTTGAGTTCCGGGTCCGTCGCGGCAATGACGGTGTACGCCTGCACATTGCTTGAGGTCGAAGCCATTTGGGCCGCGGAAACGATGGCCTGCAGCTGCTCTTCGGTTACCGGCGCGTCCTTGAATTTTCGGATCGAGCGATGATTCATCAATAAAGATAACGTCTCATTCATTCTGGAAGTCTCCTCCTGATCGTGTCGGTTCATATACATCTTCTATGATAATCCCCTCGATCACTTGTCTCAATGCAATGCCGGCAAGGGCACTTATTTGCAAATGGACGACTTTCCGAATGGCGCCTGGATGAGACGGCTCTCCGCCCTATTTCACGGACACCACTTGCCCTTTCGTCATCGCAACGAGCTCGCCCGGCGTCAGCCGAAACACGGCTTTCGGATGGCCGGCGGCAGCCCATATCGTCTGGAACTGCAGCAGATCCTCGTCGATGATGGTGATCATCTTTTCCCTGTGCCCGATCGGGGCGACCCCGCCGATCACGAATCCCGTCCGCTCGCGCACGAAGTCGGCATCGGCTTTGCCCAATTCATCCTGCACATAACTCGCGATTTGCTTTTCATTCACGCGGTTCGTTCCGCTGGCGACAACCAGCAACGGCTGGTCCGTGCTTTTCAAGCGGAAAATGATCGATTTTGCGATTTCCGCGACTTCGCATCCGATCGCGTCGGCCGCTTCCTTGGCGGTTCGCGCGCTGTCCGGCAATTCGATGACGGTATGCCGGGCGTATCCCATGTCGTGCAACAGGTCCTGTATCCGCTGGGCGCCTTCTTTTAGTAAGCTCATGTCAGTTGCCTCCTTGCATATCTTTTAAAATAAAATCACTCCACCGTCGGGGCGGATTCCGAACCGTCCGCCGAGGCATCGAGCAGCACGGCATTGATGCCGTTCAGGAACGCCAGCGCGCTCGCTTTGATAATATCCGTATCCATGGCGCGTCCGGAGTAGGTTTTGCCCTGGTACTCCACCCGGATGTTTACGCGGCCTACGGCTTCTTTGCCTCGGGATAAGCTGTTGATTTTGTAATCCTTCAGCTGCACGTCCAGTCCGACGAGCGACTTGAGCACGCTGTACAACGCATCGATCGGGCCGTCGCCCACCGCGCTGTCTTTGTATATTTCGGAGCCTTTTTTCAATTTGACGGTAGCCGTCGGATACAGATCGTTGGTGACGACCTGGAACGATTCCAGCTCATACAAATGGCCGCTGGCGCTTTCGTCCAACGTCCGGTGATTGGTCACCAGGTAAAAGACATCGTGGTCGTACACTTCTTTTTTGGCGTCCGCCAGCGCAAGGAATTTGCCGAACAGCACTTCGAAATCTTTCGCGTCGCTGGTGTCGAAGCCCATTTTCTCGACCGCGTTTTTGAAGGCGTGACGGCCCGAGCGGGCGGTCAGAATCAGTTCCATGCTCTCTCCCCCGACCTCTTCCGGGGACATGATTTCGTACACCTGGCGGTTTTTCAGGAGTCCGTCCTGATGGATGCCGGAGGAATGCGCAAATGCGTTTTCGCCCGTAATCGCCTTGTTGACCTGCACGTCCAGCCCCGTCAAATGGGTCAGCAAGCGGGACGTTTTCAGCAGCTCCGTCGTCCGTATGCCGGTCGAGCAGCCGTAGTAGTTTTCTCTTACTTTCAGTCCCATGACGACTTCCTCCAGCGAGGTATTGCCTGCGCGTTCGCCCAGACCGTTGATCGTCACCTCGACTTTGTCGGCTCCGTTATGGACCGCGCTGAGCGTGTTGGCCGTAGCCAGCCCCAAGTCGTTATGGCAATGAACGCTCAGGATAACCTTGTCGTTTAAGTTTTTCAGCCGTTCGTTAATCTTGCGGATCAACTCGCCGAACTCTTCCGGAACGGCGTAACCAACCGTGTCGGGCACGTTGATGATGGTCGCGCCGGCTTTGACGACGGCTTCGATCGTTTGCCACAGATATTCGAAATCCGACCTGGAGGCGTCCTCCGTGGAATACTGAACTTCAGGCAGCAGCGTTTTTGCGTATTTGACCGCGTCGACGCCCATCTGCATGACGGCTTCCTTGGAGCGGTTGAACTTTTTGTCCACGTGGATGTTCGAGGTGCCGAGCACGATATGGATAAACGGATTTTGCGCAAGCTTGATGCTTTCGTATACGGCGTCGATGTCGCTTTTCACCGCGCGTGCCAGCGCCGTGATCGACACCTTGTCGCCGACCGTGCGGACAATTTCCTGGACCGCTTGAAAGTCGCCTGCGGAAGAAGCAGGGAACCCCGCCTCGATGATGTCGACGTTCAGCCGCTTCAATTGCTGGGCAAACTCCAGTTTTTGCTGTACGTTCAGTTTCGCGCCGGGAACCTGCTCCCCGTCGCGCAGCGTCGTATCCAAAACGATAATTTTACGGTTCATTTTGCATGCCTCCCAAGGTTTTTTAAGGTTTTATAGTTAAGGATTCGTTGGTTAAACCCGGACTTTAACCAACAAAAAAACCCCGTCTCTACGTATAGAGACGGGGTTTAACCCGCGGTACCACTCTAATTCATTCCATGAAGAAATGATCTCTTTCGATGGCCATCACCATCTATCCCTGTAACGGGGGAAAACCGTCTAACCCTACATTGTCGGGCAGCTGTTCATAGACGAGTTCAAAGTGATCGACGCTGCCGTTTTGCACCAACCAACGGCTCTCTGAAAGGTCATTTCACCTCTACTATTTCTAATCCCTACATTTGGTATTTATAAATTACTGGCTATTATAGACATGAAATTTTCCGTTGTCAACCTCTTCCGTCGGCATTTTTACGGATTCGCACGCTGCAGGCGCAGCGCGTTCAGGACGACCGACACGGAGCTGAACGCCATCGCCGCTCCCGCCAGCCACGGCTCGAGAAAACCCGCAGCGGCGACCGGAATGCCGATCGCGTTATAGGCGAGGGCCCAGAACATGTTCTGCTTAATGTTCCCCATCGTCCGGCGGCTCATCAGGATGGCGTCGGCGATGCCGTTCAGATCCCCGCGCATCAGCGTCACGTCCGCCGCCTCCATCGCGACGTCCGTTCCGGTGCCGATCGCCATGCCGATATCGGCGGTGGCAAGCGCCGGCGCATCATTGATGCCGTCGCCGACCATGGCGACGCGCTTGCCGGCCTGCTGCAGCTTTTTGACCTCAGCTGCTTTGGCTTCGGGCAGCACCTCGGACAGGACGAAACGGATCCCCGCCTGATCCGCGATGGCCTTGGCCGTACGCTCGTTGTCGCCGGTGACCATGATCACCTCGATACCCATCTGATGCAAACGGTCAACCGCTTCGCGCGAAGTGTCCTTGATCGTATCCGCCACGGCGACCATTCCCGCATACTTCCCGTCCACGGCGACAAGCATGGCCGTTTTGCCGGCATCCTCCAGCTGCCTCATCGGGATCAGCGCCGGGCCGATAGGAATGCCTCGCTCCTCCATCAGCTTGCGGGTACCGACCAACACGGGCCGCCCGTCCACTCTTGCGGAAACGCCGTATCCCGGCAAATTTTCGAAGTCCTTTGCTTCCGGCAGCGGCAGCGCCTTGCTCCGCTCAAGCGCTCCGGCCACGATGGCTTCGGCAAGCGGATGCTCGGACTTGCGCTCGACGGCGGCCGCCGTCCGGAGCAGCGACTGCTGCGTCATGAGCGGCGCCGGGATCACGTCGGTCAGCACCGGTTTGCCGCTGGTGACCGTCCCCGTTTTATCCACTACGACGACTTCGATCCCCTGCGCCGACTCCAAATGCTCCCCTCCCTTGAACAGGATGCCGAGCTCGGCGGACCGGCCCGAGCCGGCCATGATCGACGTCGGCGTAGCCAGCCCGAGCGCGCATGGGCACGCGATAACCAGCACCGCAATCGCCTTTTCAAGCGCGGACGGAAACTGGCCAGGGGAGATATAGAAATACCAGACCAGAAAGGTCATGACGGCAATCCCGACCACGATCGGGACGAATATGCCCGAGATGACGTCGGCGATCCGCTGGATCGGCGCTTTTGAGCCCTGTGCCTCTTCCACGACCCTGATAATCCGGGACAAGGCGCTGTCGCCGCCGACTTTTGTCGCCTGGATCCGCAGCATGCCGTTTTTGTTCAGCGTCGCACCGACGATGGTATCGCCCGCGCGTTTGACGACGGGCAGGCTTTCGCCCGTCAACATCGACTCGTCGACGGAGGATACCCCCTGAAGCACACGGCCGTCTACCGGGATCTTTTCGCCCGGTCTCACGATCACCGTATCGCCCGCCTCCACGTCTTCGATCGGGATGCTTGTCTCGCGTCCGTCGCGGAGCACGAGCGCGCTTTTGGCCTGCAGCCCCATCAGGCTTTTGATGGCTTCGGAAGATCGGCCTTTCGCCAAGGCCTCGAACCATTTGCCGACCAGAATCAGCGTAATCAGCACGCTGCTTGTCTCGTAATACAGCTCCGCCGGATGATGCATGTCCGGTCCGAGGGAACGGAGGGTCAGGTACAAGCTGTAGAAGTATGCCGAAGAGGTCCCGAGCGCCACCAGCACGTCCATATTCGCGCTCCCGCTCCGGAGCGCTTTATAAGCGGCAGCATAAAACTGCCCGCCGATCAGGAACTGCACCGGCGTGGCGAGAGCCAGCTGAAACCATGGATTCGTAAACGGCGAGGGCACCGGGATCCAGGACGTAAAAGAGAAGTGCTGGGTCATCGCCCACAAAAGCGGCAGCGACAGAATGGCCGCCATCATCCACTTGAAACGTTTAAGGCCCGTCTCCTGCCGGCGCAGCTCCGCGCTCGTCTTCGCTGCCCGCTTCGGTACGGCTTTATAGCCGAGCTGCTCCACTTTTTTCTCCAAATCTTTTACGGTCACCATGCCTGCCGCATATTCCACGCGGGCCGTCTCCAGCGCAAGATTCACGTTCGCCCGCGAAACCCCCGCCATTCGGCTGAGGCCTTTTTCGATGCGGGCCGCGCAAGCGGCGCACGTCATCCCGGAAATATCGAAATCCATCGTCTCCTTCATCAATCCGTAGCCGAGCGATCCGATCTTCTCCTCCATTTTTCCCACATCCGTATGCCTCGGATCATAGAAAACGGTCGCTTGCTCCAATGCCAAATTGACATGGGCCCTCCCGACGCCTTCCATTCGGCCGAGACCTTTTTCGATCCGGGCGGCGCAGGCGGCGCACGTCATCCCGGTAATTTGCAGCGTGGCTTGCCTTTCGTTCTCCCGGTTCCCCGTATTCCGTTCCATACTCCCGGCTCCTTTCCGCAAGTCATACCCAGCCTGAGGTATTATATGCAAGCCGGTGCATTCTCAGAAGGACAGACCTTGACTGCGCTGAAAATAAAAAAAGAAGGGCAGCGGCAAACCTGTCAAAAGGTCCGCCGCTGCCCCTGCTTTACCTCACCTTAGCACGAAGTGCCGATAAGGATCGTTCTTATTCAACATCGTAGCCTTGCTCTTCGATCGCTTCCTTGATTTTGTCGAGATTGACTTTGCTTTCGTCGTAATCCACCGTCACCTTGTTGGCCGCGAGATCGACTTTGCCGTTCGCGCCGATTTCCTTCATCGCGCCCTCGATGGCATTGACGCAATGGCTGCAGGACATTCCTTGGACATTCAATGTTACGCTTTTCATGATATATTCCTCCTTGGATTTTCGATCACCCCTGGATGGGGCGTTATTTCATAAGTTTTTTGACCGTTACGAGCAGTTCATCGATCACTTCATGGTCTCCGGATTCGACCCGTTCCACCACGCAGCTTCTCATGTGGTTTTCCAGCAGCAGCTTGCCGACCCCATTCAGAGCGGCCTGGATCGCAGCGATTTGGTTCAGGACGTCGTCGCAATAGGTGTCCTTTTCGATCAGGCCTTTGACGCCGCGAATCTGTCCTTCGATGCGGTTCAGGCGGGTGATGAGATTGCTTTTCGTTTGACTTGAATGGTGGCTATGCCGCTCGCTGCAGCCTTCCGCACAGGCATCATTCCGAAGGCCGGAATCGTTTCCCGGTTGGCCTTTCAACTGTAGTTCAGCCTGGGCAATCATCTCATTCCACCTCCTTTAACTCGAAGCCTTCGACATCATTATACTATACCCTCCCTGGGTATGCAAGAGACGTTCGTCAAATTCCCTCGTGGATAAAACCTCCCCAAACTTCCTCCTATTTACCGACCTTTTGCAGTCAGTGCTCCTATACGATTTGCGAACCGAAAACGATTCCCTTATATTGGTTTAACAAGCCTGTTTTTAGAGCGCATTTGCGTCAGAATAGATTGGTTTGACCGGATTTTGCCGATATCTCCCGGACTCCGCCTTTTCAAGCTCTTTGCAAAATCATGATATCCTATATATACTACGCACATGCCTCAACTTCAGAACAATCCTGAACGAACAGGGGAATAATCCATGTTAAAAAAACACCTATTCATGCGGTCCCGGTCCCGGATTGCGAAAAACATGAACGCCCTTTTGTTCTGCGTCCTCGGCATTTTCCTGTTTTGGCTGCAAATAAGACATCTGTCGTTTGAATACACGCCCGGGCAGTGGACGATGCTGGGATCGATGTTCGCCGCATCGCTTGTCCTTTATTTCTATACCTTTCAAATTCCGCCGGAGGGCAACAAGCAATCGATGGATTCGGCGGTGTACCTTGCCTGCCTCTTCATTTTCGGTACGCCGGCGGCGCTAGCCCTGCTTTTTCTCAGTTCGCTTTTGTTCGCCCTTGTGGAACGGAAAGTTTCGGGGTGGAAGCATTTTACCAATTTTTCCATCTACGCGATCATGATTTGCGGGGCGGGCGCCGTTTTCAGAGGGCTTGGAGGACAGCTGGGACAATTGGAAAACCAGCATTTATTATCTTATGTAGGCGCCCTGATTATATACTTCGCCCTTAACGTCCTGTGCATCGGAATCTATTATTACATGGCGGACCGCAGCCAAATCGTCGACATGTTGAGGGGACTGCTGCGGGAGTCGGCGCTCGTTTATACGTGCATCCTGATTTTGTCGCTTGTATTAACCGTACTGATCGAAAACAACGGAGTAACCGGGCTCGTTTTGTTTCTTGGCATCAGCATTTTTTTGTCCCATCTTTTCAAAAAGCTGTTCGACATGTATCTGCAGCTTCAGGAACGCGCGATCCGCGACCAGCGCACGGGATTGTTTAACCACAGCTATTTCGAAAACCTCCTGGAGCACGAAATCCGGCTGGCGCGTTCCGAAGGCACTCCCCTCTCCCTGGCCATGATCGATATCGACGATTTCAAACGCTTTAACGACCATTTCGGCCATTTGGAAGGGGACAAGCTGCTGGGGCTGCTCGGATCGATTTTGAAAGAGGAAGCCGACCAGGCCGGCATTACCGCTTCCCGATACGGAGGCGAGGAATTCACCCTGCTGATGCCCGGATACACGGAGCAGGAGGCGCTGGCGTTCGTCAACCGGCTGCGCAAAAAGGTCAATGATACGCCCTTTGCCGGCGTGGAAATTTTGCCGCATGCGTGCCTTTCCTTTTCGGCAGGCATTGCCGGTTACCATATCGATATCCACGACAAATCCATGCTGGTGCTGCAGGCGGATCAGGCGCTGTACGACGCCAAAAAGCAGGGCAAAAACGTCGCTTACATCTATGGCAGCTCGGTCCCGCTCGAGCAGGAAATCGAAATCGCGCAGGATGTGCGGGACATCGAACAGCTCCTTAATCTCTTTTTGTATAAAGACATCAATACCTTCAAGCATTCCAAGCGCGTATTCCGGTATGCCATGGACATGAGCCTGATGCTCAAGCTCGATCCGAAGACCCGCAGACAGTTCGTGTTAGGCGCCCTCATCCATGACATCGGCAAGCTTGAGATTCCGTGGGAAATTTTGAACAAAAGAGGCAAACTCACGCCGGAGGAATGGGAAGCGGTCAGAAAACACGTCAACTGGGGCAAGGAAATGGCGATTACGAGCGACAAGTTCAAGGATCTTGCGCCATACATCGAATTGCACCATGAACGGTTTGACGGTACGGGATACCCCCACGGCTATAAGGGGGCCGAAATTCCGCCGTTATGCCGGATGTTGACCATCATCGATTCCTTTGACGCCATGACCTCGGAACGGCCGTACCAGCCGACCAAATCCGTACAGGAAGCCGTTGAGGAGCTTCGGCGCTGTTCGGGAACCCAGTTTGATCCCGAGCTGGCCGGGCTGTTCATCGGATACATTAAAGAAAAGGGCGGTTTCGTCCCGGACGCAGGCGGCAGCGATCACGCGGTTCCGAACTGATAAACGAAAACAGGCTGTTCGCTATAGCAGCTCACCAAAGCAGGCGACAAACTGCGATTGGAGATGCGGCTAAGGGAACAGCCTGTTTTAGGTCTATAGATTATGGTTCCGATGGCCTCTCAAACGAACGGTATGGCTGCGAGCCATTGCCGACATCGAGGCATCATTTCATGGCGGTCCGATCCAGCAATGATTTCCGGTTCCTGCAAACGTTGCCTGAGTCTTATTTGCTGCCGTTCATTTCATGCGAGGTCTGATGGAGTTCTTTGATCATTTGCTGCAGAAACAAACTCTCCTGCCGGGTAATCCCGTATTGGTTATCCTGAATAAGCAGTTGTTGAATGTGTTTCTTCAGCATTTCGCTGCGACGCTCTAATACGGCCTGACTCATATCATCACTCCTGATTTTAGTTTTTCCCCTGTTTGGGAAGTTCCTATATATTCATTATAAAACTACGTGAAACAGATTGAAAACGTTCAGAAAAAACCAGAAACTCCCCTGAGACAGCTGAGCCCGCGGGAGCCTGCCATAAACGGTGCCATCCGAAAAGATCCTCCCGTTTCCTCCCTTTTACCCCGCTAAAGAGGCGCAGCACCCCATTTTATAAGACATTTTCCGCTTTTTTCCATTACCTGTACAAACTCCTGTCTTGGGCTGGGTATTTATAGCCTGTTAAGGCTGGTGTTGGAAATTTCAGCGCTTCCCTCCCACGAAGTGCTTCGATTTCCTGCACTTTTTCGGAATTTCGCCACATGCCCGATTTTCCCCGAAGCATCGCGGGTTTAAAGCGGTTCCGTTTTGTTGCGGAAGTTTGTCCGTGAGCCTTATAGCCCACACGGGCCATTTTCTTACGGGAGGTGCGGCTATACAATAATTTCTGGGCTCAGGGAACGTGAAGGAAGGGGCGAACCTTTGTCCTTTCATGCCGTTAAGGCGTATATTTCAGCGTAATTTGCAAAATCCTCTTCCAAAAGAACAACAATCCTGAGGTTTGCACGCGGGCCTGCAACGTCAAACGCCTTTTTTGCAAATCCCCAGATCGAAGGTGATCCATTGAACAAGAAAATGCGGCTGTTTGCGGGTTTGATGACAGTGATGCTTGCCGTTCTGCTGCTTTGTCCCGGAATGGTTTCAGCCCATGCGTATATCGTCAAATCCACGCCGGCCGAAAACGAGGCGCTATCGCAGCCTCCGGCCAAAATAGATATTTATTTCAACGAACCGCTGCAACAGGCCTTTCATGCCATCAAGGTGACGGACTCTACGGGCAAAACGGTCAACGCAAGCGAAAGCCGTTTTCCAGAGGGGGAAAATTCGGTGCTTGAGGCCGACCTGCAGCCGGATCTTCCGAATGGCATCTATGCCGTGCAATGGAAAGCGGTATCGGCCGACGGCCACCCCGTTGAAGGAACCTATTCGTTCCGGATCGGCGAAGGCGGCGGCGATGCCTCGGGGTCCGAAACCGTCGTATCCGCCGGTTGGCCCGGCACAGACTTGATCGTCGTTCGCTGGCTCATTTACACCAGCCTGGCATTCCTTGCAGGCGTTTATTTCTACCGGCTGTACCTGCTTCCGGCCGGAGCCGGAACGCGTCCGCCATGGTCCCGCCGCAGCTTATGGATGATGTGGATCAGCATTGCCGTGTTCGCGGCCTGCTTCCTGATCAGCCTGCCGCTGCAAACGGGAATCGATGCCGGCGTCGGCTGGAGCGGCGTCGCGTCCGACCCGTCCCTGCTGCTCAAAATGCTGCGGATCACGAGCTTCGGCGAGGTGTGGCTTGTGCAGCTTCTGCTGCTGGTCATTCTTATGGCCCTGGCCTATGCCCTGCCGAAAATCAAAGACAAGGACAATGCCTACATCGCCGGTACGGTCGCCTTTCTGCTCGTGCTGGTTCTGCTGCTGGCCAAAGCTTTTATCGGCCATCCGGCCGCCTCTTCGCAAAAAGCGCTTGGCATCGCGATGGACTTTCTCCATCTGGGCGCCGCTTCCCTGTGGCTGGGCAGCCTGCTTGCATTCGCCGCGCTGCTGCCGAAAGAAGCCGCCCTGCCGTCAGGGACCGAAGAACGGAAACAAGGATATTTTGCCGTCATCCGGAGATTCAGCTTATGGGGCACGGTCTTCGTGATCCTGATTCTCATCAGCGGAATCTATGCGAGCCTGCAGAACGTGCCGACGTGGTATTCGCTTTTCCACACGCCGTACGGACAAATTTTATACGGCAAATCCGCCCTGCTCCTGATCATGGTCGGCTGTGCCGCCATGAACTGGCTGCGCGGCAAAGAAGCCAAACAAACCTTGGGAATCGGTATTTGGCTTGAGCTAACGGCAGGCGTGCTGGCCTTGGTGCTGGCGGCTGCCCTGACCAACATGCCTACCGCGGCGTCTTCGCCCGGACCGGTCGATGTAAAGCAAACGCTGGAAAACAAAGCGGTCGTCTCGCTGCACATCACCCCGAATGTGACGGGCACCAACGAGTTTGAAGTGCAAATCAAGGACGGCCAAGGGCAGCCCGTGAAAGGGATTCAGCAGGTAAAACTAACCTTGACCCATCTCGACATGGACATGGGCAAATACGAAATCGTCATGCCCGGCGGCAAGCCGGAAGGCTTCAAAGCAAGCGACCTCATCACGATGGCCGGCAAATGGAACGTCCATGTGCACGTCCTGACCGACAAGCTTGAGACCTGGGACACCGATATCGTCATTCATGTCGGTAATCATTAAGGTCATAAAATAAACACAAAAAGGAGAGAAATACGATGAAACTGTTTAAGCGTCTTCCGCTTATTGCGACTGCCGCGGCGGGGTTCCTGCTGTTCTCGGGCATCGCCAGCGCGCACGTCACGGTAAAACCCGCCGTCTCCCAGCCGGATGCCTGGGAAACCTATACGATCAAAATCCCGACCGAAAAAGAGATCCCGACGACCAAAGTCACCCTGAAGGTGCCGGAAGGCGTCGAACTGATGAGCTATCAGCCGGTCCCGGAATGGAAAATCACCACCGAAAAGGACGGCGCCGGCAAAATCAGCAGCATCACCTGGGATGCGACCGGCGCGGGCATTCAAGCCGGCGAGTTCCAGCAGTTCAATTTCGTGGCGCATAATCCCGGCAAAGAAACGAATGTAGCCTGGGACGCGTTCCAATATTACAAAGACGGAAGCATCGTGGAATGGACCGGCGACGAAGGCTCCGAATCCCCGCATTCCATCACGAAAATCACGACCGCTGCCGGGGTTGCCGAACCGGCCGATCACGGCCATGATGCCGCCGCCGGGGATCAGCAAGATCAGAAGCAAGGGGATGCCGGCACCACGGATACAACGGCTCCTACTCCGCCGGCTGCCACCGATAACTCGTCCACCAGCGTCGTACAAACGGCTACACTGGTCGTCTCCATTGCCGCGCTCGTGTTGTCCGTCATATCACTCGTTGCAGCATTAGCCAAGAAAAAACGATAAGCTTTAGAGAGTCAAAGCCCGTGCCGGTCCAAGGCACGGGCTTTTTCGTGTCCACTCAAAACGGACATGCAGTGCGCATTACCTAGCATGATGCATCCAGCCCGGCCATATATTGTAAAGATGTTTGGCGTCCACATGCAAGCAGGGCGCAAATATGGACGAAGGGAGGTCATCGATATGATCGAGTTTCGCGAGGTCAACAAAGCTTACGGCAGCTTTCAAGTTCTGCAAAACATCAATCTGCGGATCGAAGAAGGCGAGGTTGTCGTCATCATCGGTCCCTCCGGCTCGGGCAAAAGCACGCTGCTCCGCTGCATCAACCGCCTTGAAACGATATCTTCAGGCGAGCTCGTGGTTGCCGGCACGCCGCTGCATGGCAAAAAAATCGATATTAACCGGTTCCGCCGCGATATCGGCATCGTATTCCAGCATTTTAACCTGTATCCCCATAAAAAAGTGATCGACAATATCACGCTCGCTCCCATGAAGGTGCTCGGCCTGAGCAGGGCGGAAGCGGAGGAAAGAGCCCTCTCGTATTTGAAGCGGGTCGGCATCGCCGACAAGGCGGAGAGTTATCCATCCCAGCTCTCCGGCGGTCAGCAGCAGCGGGTAGCGATTGCAAGGGGACTCGCCATGAAGCCGAAAATCATGCTGTTCGACGAACCCACCTCGGCCCTCGACCCGGAAATGATCGGCGAGGTGCTGGATGTCATGCGGAATCTGGCCCATGAGGGCATGACGATGGTCATCGTTACGCACGAAATGGGGTTTGCCCGGGAGGCCGCGGACCGGATCGTCTTCATGGACAACGGTCAGATCCTCGAGGAAGCCACGGCCGTCGACTTTTTCCGGCAGCCGCGCGAGGAGCGGGCCCGGCTGTTTCTCAGCCGGTTGATCCAGCATTAAAAAATGCATGCTTACATATTCGCTCGGGACAAACGAATGAAAGGGGTAAAACAATGAAAAAAAGATCCTATGCAAGCCTGCTGCTGATCCTGTTGGCCGCCTGTCTGGCGCTTGCCGGCTGCGGCGGCAAAAAGAATGCCGAAGGGGGAACCCTGGCGGCCATCAAGGAGCGCGGCAAGGTCATTGCCGGCGTGAAATACGACACGAAACTGTTCGGGCTGAAGGACCCTGCCACGGGCAAGGTGGAAGGCTTCGATATCGACATCGCCAAAGCGCTCGCCAAAAAGATCCTCGGCGACGAAAACAAGGTCGAACTGAAGGAGGTTACTTCCAAAACCCGGATTCCGCTGCTGCAAAACGGCGATATCGACCTGATCATTGCCACGATGACCATTACGGAAGACCGCAAGAAACAGGTCGACTTCAGCGATGTTTATTTTGAAGCCGGCCAATCCCTCCTCGTGAAAAAGGGCAGCGCCATCAAAGGCGTGGGGGATTTGAAGAAAGGGACCAAGGTGTTGGCCGTGAAAGGCTCCACCTCGACGAAGAACATCCGCGAAAAAGCGCCGGACGCCACCGTGCTGGAATTCGAAAACTATCAGGATGCGTTCACCGCGCTGAAAGCCGGCCAAGGGGATGCCCTGACGACCGACAACGCCATTTTGCTCGGCATGCAAAAGCAGGATCCGAACTATGAGCTGGTCGGCGGCAATTTCACCGACGAGCCATACGGCATCGCCATCAAAAAAGGAGACGCGGAATTCGTCAAAGCCGTCAACGACCTGCTGAAGGAAATGAAAGAAAGCGGAGAATACGACAAGTTATACGAGCAATGGATGGGCGTTAAACCGGAGTAACGGGAATGCGCGGCAGCCAGGGAGGTTTCCGCCTCCCTCCCGCTTCCTTCGCTTCGGATCTGACTACCGGGAAAGGAGAGTCAACGCATGACCGGAAAGTTCGACATCCACATCCTTTTTGATCATTGGGACCGCTTTCTCGAAGGTTTTCTTCATACGATCGCTTCCAGCGCGCTTGCCCTGGTCGGCAGCTTCATTCTCGGGACGATCATCGCCGTCATGCGCATTGCGCCGCTGAAGCCGCTCAACTGGATCGGCACCGCTTACGTCGAGTTTATCCGCAACATCCCGCTCCTGCTCGTCGTGTTCGTCTTTTTTCTCGGACTGCCGACGCTTGGCGTGCCGCTGGACGGTTTTACGTCCGGTACCCTCGGCCTGATGGTGTATACCGCATCCTTCATTGCCGAAGCCATCCGCGCAGGAATACAGTCCGTGCCTTCAGGCCAGAGCGAGGCGGCCCGCGCCACGGGATTATCCTATATGCAGACGATGCTGCACATCATCCTGCCGCAGGCGATCAAAATCGTGCTGCCTTCGATCAGCAACCAGTTTATTAACCTGGTGAAAAACTCGTCCATCCTCGCCGTCGTCTCCGGCTTCGATTTGATGTATTATGCCGACTTGATCAACGCCGATACCTTCCTGCCGTTAACCGTCTACACGATAGTCGCCTTATTTTACTTAATCCTTACCCTGCCGCTGAGCATGGCCGTTCATTATATGGAACGGAGGTTCCGGGCTGCCGACCGTTAGAATTGGGGAGCAGCACAACTCTTGCGAAAGGAGGCTTCAAGCATGGATTTTGCAGGAGCGTACTCCTGGCCGAACCTTTCCTTTATTTTGCAGGGATTTGGCGTAACGCTTCTCGTTGCCGCCCTTTCGATCGTGTTCAGCTTCGTGCTCGGCACGATCCTCGGCGCAATTCGTTACGCGCGAATTCCGATCTTGTACCGGCTCTTGGCCGTCATCATCGATCTGATCCGCAATTTGCCCTTACTCCTGATCATCTATTTTATTTATATCGTACTTCCGCTGGTCGGGATCAAGCTGCCTCTCTTATGGGCGGCCATCTCGGCACTGACGATCTTTGAAGGCGCGATGATTTCCGAAATCGTCCGCGGCGGCCTCAACTCCGTGGATCGCGGCCAGATCGAAGCCGCCCGTTCCTCCGGTCTCAGCTATATGCAGACGATGCGCCTCATCATTCTCCCGCTCGCGCTGCGCCGCATGGTGCCGCCGATCGTCAGCCAGTTCATCTCCCTGCTGAAGGATACCTCGCTTTGCGTCATTATTCTGCTCCCGGAAATGATGCACAACATACAGATCTTGCAGGGGCACAGCCCGAAATACGTCATCCCGTCCTTGATTTTGGCTGCGGTGCTGTATTTTGCCGTCAATTATACTTTGTCCATCATTGCCCGGCGGCTCGAAGCCAAAACGATATAATCGTCCAGTCGTTTCCGCAGTCAATTACAGGTCCTCCCGGGCCCCGGCGGATTCATCTCACACCCGGAAAGATGCAGCCCGTTTCTGTTAAAGAAACGGCACTGCATCTTTTTTGCATCCCACCTTCCGGCTTTCCGAAAGGAAATTGCAGCCCCGAAGACGAATGGATATATCCTGATCCCGATTCCGAAGGAGGAAATCATGATAAATTTCCAAAGCTGTTTAGAAAAATACGCCGAGCTGGCCGTCAAAATCGCGGTGAACATTCAGCCGGGCCAATCGCTGTGGATCAGCGCGCCGATCCATCAGCCCGAATTCGTTCGTCTGGTGACGGAGCAGGCCTATAAAGCCGGTGCCAAACTCGTCCATATCGAATGGCAGGATGAAATCAGCACGCAGATCAAATACCGCCTCGCGCCGGACGAAGCCTTTGAAACCTATCCGGCATGGAGAGCGCAAGCGGTGCAGCAGTTCGGCGAGGAAGGCGGGGCCTTTTTGTTTCTCGAATCCAGCAACCCGGAACTGCTAAAAGGCATCGATCCGAAACGGATTGCAGCGAGTTCCAAAGCCGCCGGAGCGGCGCTGGCCAAATGGAGGGCGGACATGTCCGCCAGCAGATTCACGTGGTCGATCATCGGCGTGCCGTCCGAAGGCTGGGCGAAGCTCGTATTCCCGGACCTCGATAAGGAAGCGGCGATCCAAGCGCTGTGGGAGGCGATTTTCAAGGCGTCCCGGGCCGACCGGGAGCAGCCGGTGCAGGCTTGGCATGAGCATAATGAAACCCTTCATGACAAAAGGGCGTACCTCAACCGCAAACAATACAAAAAGCTGCATTATCGCGCCCCGGGTACCGACCTGACGGTCGAGCTTCCGGATCATCATATTTGGAACGGCGGCACCGCGGTCAACGCGCAGAACAACCCGTTTAACCCGAACGTGCCCACCGAAGAGGTGTTTACGTCGCCGCGCAAGGAAGGAACCCGCGGCGTCGTTCGCAGCACCAAACCGCTCAGTTATCAGGGCAACCTGATCGAAAATTTCAGCCTGACGTTCGAAAACGGCAAGGTTGTCGATTTTTCCGCGGAAACGGGTTATGAATCGTTAAAAACGATGCTCGGCATCGACGAAGCCGCCCGTTATTTGGGCGAAGTGGCGCTGGTG